>ERZ772917.1016-NODE-1016-length-17916-cov-3.741560_pt1 | contig 17916 bp, 16 predicted proteins | sample MGYA00511187_ERZ772917 | MGnify/ENA primary metagenome ERZ772917 (study PRJEB29015, sample SAMEA2737925) | human oral metagenome | biome: human oral; feature: human-associated habitat; material: dental | place: China | collected 2012 ... | reverse complement strand
CAACTTTTGAAGATTAATCAGCGCTTCCTTAATTATAACATGTCGTCCGGTCTGCGATGAAAAGGGCGGGCCGCCCCGAAGGGCAGCCCGCCACAAGGTTCGGACAAGCGTAGGGTGAAGGTCAGTTCTTCGCGTCGCCGGGAGCGGGGAGGTCGGCCTTGATGCGCTCGGCGTCATAGGGGATCCCCCGGTTGTACTCGTCCAGCAGGCGGACGACCTTGCCGCTCAAGAGGAGGATGGCGATGAGGTTCGGGACGACCATGATGCCGTTGAAGAAGTCCGAAAGCTCCCACACCAGGTCAATCTTCAGCACGCTTCCGACGAAGATGAAGGCCATGACCAGGACCTGATAGGGCAGGAGGCCCTTCGTCCCGAAGAGGTAGCGAATGTTGGTCTCGCCGAAGTAGTACCAGCCGATGACCGTGGAGAAGGCGAAGAACAGGAGGCAGATGGCGATGAAGGGGCCGCCAAAGGTGCCGAGGAAGTGGTTCTCGAATGCGGCCTGCACGATGGAGATGCCCTTCATGGCGGGTTCGCCGTCCTTGAAGAAGCCCTCCTCAAGGAGGCCGGCGGACATGACGCTGAACACCGTGATGTTCAGAACGACGAAGGTGTCGATAAACACGGCGATGATGCCGAGGACGCCCTGCTCGACCGGGTGGTTCACCTTGGCCACCGCGTGGGCGTGGGGCGTGGAGCCCATGCCGGCCTCGTTGGAGAAGAGTCCGCGGGAGATGCCGTAGCGGGCCGCCTTGGCTACCGCGACGCCTGCTGCGCCGCCCCAGACCGCCTTGGCCTGGAAGGCGCAGGTGAAGATATCCTTGAACACCTGCGGGATCAGGGAGGCGTTCATGGCGATGAGCGCCAGGCCGACGACGATGTAGAGGATGGCCATGAGGGGAACGAGCTTCTCCATGACGGCGGCGATGCGCTTCACTCCGCCGATGAAGATGACGCCCGCGACGATGGCGAGGACCACGCCCGTGACCTTGACGTCTACGTTAAAGGCGCCGTGGAAGGCATCGCTGATGGAGTTGGCCTGCACCATGTTGCCCATGAAGCCCAGGGCCAGGATGATGGCGACCGAGAAGAAGGCCGCCAGGAACCGGGCGAAGACGCCGCCGCCGAGGCCGCGGGAGATGTAGTAGGCCGGTCCACCCACCACCTGGCCGGACTCGTCCTTATCCTTGTAGAGCTGCGCCAGGCAGGCCTCGGCGAAGTTCGTGGCCATGCCGAAGAACGCGGCGATCCACATCCAGAAGATCGCGCCGGGGCCACCCGTGATCAGCGCCGTCATGGCGCCCACCAGGTTGCCCGTGCCCACCTGTGCGGCGATGGCCGTGGCCAACGCCTGGAACGAGCTCATGCCGGACTTGCCGGCAGCCTCCCCGAAGATCGCGAAGTTTCCGAAGAGCTTGCGGCACGCCGTGCCGAACTTCGTGACCTGAACGAAGCCCAGGCGGAGGGAAAAGAAGAGCCCCGTGCCGCAGAGCAGGGGAATCAGGAACTGCGGGCCCCACAGGAAGCCGTTCGCGTTTTTGACCCACTCCAGAAGCTGCGTGAAGAACGGGGAGGAGAGGATGCTGTCCAACGTTCCGCCTGCAGCTCCCGCCTGCGCGGCCACGTCGGCGGATACCGCCGCTGCCGCCGCTAAAGTGCCCAATACCATGATACATGCCCCTTCCTTGTGTTATGACTTGGCGGACCAGACGGCCCGCTTCCGACCCAACTTGAAGCGTTGACATGAGAATCGATGATATTATGCGCTTCAATCATCGTAAACTTACGTATTTAGTATACCTGCTGGAGAAGAAAAAATACAGAGGAGTTGCGCGAAATGGGGAATAATATATTTCAATTACTTCGGTTAAGGAAGCGCCGATAGGGGCAATAAGGACGGCGGGGCGTTTCAACAAAAAGAGCGCTCCCTCCGGCGCGCCGTTGAGGCGGGGCCGGGGGGAGCGTGGGTACTCGCGTTTCCTGTGGGAACTTACGGGGTGACCTCGACGACGGCCACCGCTGCGGCGCAGTCCCCGTCGTGGGTTAGGGACACCAGGACGCGCCCCGGACGTCCGTCGAAGAGGGAGCGCTCCACGTCCGAAGAGAGGCGCACGCGCGGTGCGCCCCCCTCGTGCAGCAGCGTGAAGCCGCCCCCCAGGGTCACGACCGCAAGGGGCACGCGGGAAGCCTTACAGAAGGCCTCCCGCGCGGCGAAGGCGGCGGCGAGGCTGGCAGCCCGCCCGCGGCCCCTGCCCTCGGCATAGGCGATCTCCTCCGGCCGAAAGACGCGCTCCAGAAAGTGGCGTGAGCGGATGGCGCGCTCCATGCGGCTGATGCGGCACAGGTCGATGCCGATGCCCAGGATCACGCGGCGCCCCTCAGGCCAGCATGGCGCGCACGCCCTCGCGGACCTCCTTCAGGAGTTTTTCGCCCTCGTCGGAGGCCAGCTCCATCCACTTGCGCTTGTCGTTCACGTACTTCTGGTCCTTGATGGCGCCGAGGTTGATGGCCACGTTCTCCAGGGCCCCGATCAGGCCCGCGTAGGCCTGCAGGGCGCTGACGGCCAGGTCGCTCGCCGCGTTCTTGTTGCTCTTGTGCAGCAGGTCCTTCGACAGGCGCATGACTGCGAGGCAGTTGTCCGCGGTTTCTTCAGGGGAGAGGATGGCCACCTTGTACGCGTTCTGGATGGCCTCGCTGCGGGCGGCCTTCTCCGCGTCCGTGCCCTTGGGCATGCCGTAGGCCGCGATGACGCCGTCGAAGGCGTTGGTGTCCTTCTGGATGCCCTCCAGGAGCGCTGCGGCCAACTCGTCCGACTCCTTGAGCGTGTTCACGACGAGGGTTTCGAACTCGGCGTACTTCTCCCGGCCCTTCGTCAGGTTGCAGACCATGGAAACCAGGGCCGCCCCCAGGGCGCCCGACAGCGCCGCCGCGCTCCCGCCGCCCGGGGCGGGGGCGTCCGAGCCGAGTTTTGCCGTGAAGTCCTTGAGCGAAAGATCCGTGAGTTTCATGTCGATGCTCCTCCTTTAACCTTGAGCTGATCAAACCGAAAACGGGACCGGTCCCCCTGTCCCTGCACGGGGGGCAATGAAGCTTCCTGTCAGGATTATACCCTGAAAATGCCCTTCGCGCGCCTTTTTGCCTGGATTTTGCTATAATTTACGAAAAGCATATCCTTAATTTTCGCCCACGGGGCGGCATGCCGCCCCGCCCTTTTAGCGGATGCGCAGAAATGGAGGAGCGGCAGATGGAAGATCGGGCACAGGCTCAGGCGGACGTCAGAGGGGGCTCGCTGAAGGCGGGAAAGAAGTGGGAGGTCGTGGTCTTCGACCTTGGTGGGGAGGCCTACGCCATCAACGTGAACAAGACGCGGGAGATCCTGCGGTGGCAGGGGTGTCGCCCCGTTCCCACCACGACGGAGGCCTTCGTGGGAATCACGACGGTTCGGGAAACGATCCTTCCCCTTATCGACCTCCGGGTCTTTCTGGGCATCCGCTCCCCCATCCCCATGGAGCGGACGAAGGTGATGATCGTGGAGTTCAACGACCTGCGCCTGGGGTTCCTGGTGGACTCCGTGGAGCGCATCCGCCAGGTCAGTGCCGACGACCTGGACTCCTCCAAGATGAGCGGCATCTCGGACAAGTGGGTGCTCTACGTCATCAAGAACGACGCCCGCAACATCCTGCTCCTGGACTACGAGGCCATCATCCAGGACACGGCGCCGGCGGTGGCCCGGCACATGTTCGACAAGAACCGCATCAGCGCCTACTTCAATCAAGTGGGGAACGTGGAGGACTTTCACATCCTGGTGGCGGACGACTCGCCCCTGCTGCGCCAGCAGATCTGCGACGTCCTGGGGCAGTCTGGCTTCAACAGCGTCTACCCCGTCAAGGACGGCGCGGAGGCCCACGATCTTCTGATCGGGAAACACGAGAACTTCGACCTCCTGATCTCCGACATCGAGATGCCCGTGATGGACGGCCTGACGCTGGTGTCGGACCTGCGGGCGGACCCCGGCACGGCGGATATCCCCGTCATCCTCTTCTCGTCCATCATGGTGAAGGACCTGCTGGAGAGGGCGGAGAAGCTCAAGATCGTACACGTCCTGAAGCCGGACATCTACCAGCTCGTCGAGGGCGTCATGAAGATATACCAGGAGAAGAAGGAGCGGGAAAAGGAAAGCTGAGGGAGGCTGCTCGAATCCACAGGCGCGACGAGCTTGATCGAGGATCAAGCCCGTCCCCGCTCAGGTTGAGCCGATTTTGACCTTTTACTCATCCGAATGTGGCAGAAAGCGCGCAGTCCCTGTCTCCGCTGCACGTAAGAACTTCGCCTGTGGATTTTGGGGCTACTTTTTCCCCTTTCCTATCGTTTCGGGCGGGATTTCGATCTTGAGCTGCACGCCGCCTCCGCCCGGACGGAGCTTGGCCGAGCTGGGGTCCGCCACGCCGTGCAGCGCCGACCGGGACGCGGCGAGCGTCGCCTCGTCCATGGAGTGCACCACCCTCAGGGCTCCCCTGTAGACGTCCCCCAGCCACCCGCCCCCATCGTTGCGGGACGCCTTCTTTTGCGGCTGAAGGCTTTCCGTCAGGGCTCCGGCCGACAGGCTGCTGTCTCCCGGCAGCAGGGTGTCCCCGCTCGAGCTCCGCGCCCTGACGCGGTAGGCTGAGAGGTCGGGCCCCGCCCTTAGCGTTCCCTTGGCGCTAGCCCCCTTGGACGTCTTGTCGACCCCTGCCCTGGGGGAGGGGCTTGTTGGGGCTGACGTGGTTGTGGGCGAGATGTCCGCGCGGCTGCCGGGCCGCCCTGCGGAGGGACGAACGCCTCCGTCCGCGTGCGGCGCCGCCTTGGCGGGTCGATCGAGCGGGAGGGGGACCGCAGCCTCTTGGCGCCAGGGGGCGGAGGGGAGAGCCGGCACGTCCTTGGGCGGGGAGCTTTGCAGCAGAAGGCACACAGCCGCTCCGGCCGCCAGGGAGGCCAGGCCCCCCGCGACGAACAGGGCTTGGTTCAGCCGCCTGCGCCGTCCTTTTTTCCGCACGATCTCGTCACCCTTTCGGAGGATTTTTCAAGGATATAGGTTATTATAACCTGAGTGGAGGTTTGAGGACTGAAACTTACTTTAAACGAGCGATCGAGGGGCGTTTCTGGCTTCGAGAGCATTTTGAGAGGAGATATTTTTGGATGGCTTATGATTTTGACAAGGTGATCGACCGGCGCGGCACGAACTGTTCCAAGTGGGACGCGGACCCCAACAAGACGATCCCCGGGGTGGAGTACCCGGTGGACCGGGACATCCTGCCGGTGTGGGTGGCGGACATGGACTTCGAGGTGGCCCCTGAGATCACGGAGGCTCTGGCGGAGCGGGTCAGGCACGGGATATTCGGCTACACGAAGGTGCCGGATGCCTGCTATGACGCCATCATCGCATGGCAGGAACGGCGTCACGGCTGGCGCATCAAGAGGGAGTGGATCACCTTCACCCCCGGCGCGGTCAGCGCGGCGCACATGGCCATGCAGGCGTACTGTCAGGTGGGCGACAACGCCATCATTCAGCCGCCGGTCTACTATCCCTTCTACCGCACGGTGCACAACAACGGCGGCCTCCTGTCCTGCAACTGCCTGCGCCGTTCGGGCAGCCGCTACGAGATGGACTTCGACGACTTCGAGAAACGGGCGGCGGAGGAGCGCACCACGCTCTTCATCCTGTGCAGCCCCCACAACCCCGTAGGGCGGGTGTGGCGCGAGGAGGAGCTGGAGCGCATCGGCGCAATCTGCGTGAGGCACGGCGTCCGCGTCTTTGCGGACGAGCTGCACTGCGACATCGTGATGCCCGGCTACCGGCACGTCCCCTTCGCCAACCTGAACCCGGAGTTCGCCGCCCACTCCATCACCGTCATCTCCCCCAGCAAGACCTTCAACCTGGCGGGCCTGCAGGCGACGGCCGCCATCATCCCGGACCCGGAGATGCGCCAGCGGTTTGAGAACGTCAAGGCCCGCAACAGCCTGTCCGATCCCAACCTCTTCGCCATCACGGCGATGGAAACGGCCTACAGCCGCGGCGATAAGTGGCTGGACGAGGTTTTGGCCTACATCAAGGGGAACTACGACTTCCTGGTGGAGTATATGGGGAAGAAGCTGCCGAAGGTGAAGGTGATGCCCCTCGAGGGGACGTACCTCGCCTGGATGGACTTCAGCGCCATGGAGAGCGACGAGAGGGCGCTGCAGAAGCGGATGTTGACGCGGGGCAAGGTCTGGCTGGACGAGGGCTGGATCTTCGGCGAGGGGGGCGCGGGCTTCGAGCGCATCGTCCTCGCCTGCCCAAGGAGCATCCTCAAGGAGGCCGTGGACCGCATGGCGCGGGCCTTCGAGTAGGCGGAAACGACGCCGTAGGGCGAAGCCGTCGGGCTTCGTTAAGAGAGGCTTCGATCCCAAGGACCGAAGCCTCTCTTTTTGTCGCTTTGCTCCATACCTGGTTGACAGACGTTATCTCAAGATCTCGGAGCAGATACGGATATACCTTATGCTCCGGATGAGGCTTGCTCGCCGCTGGGCCGGGAGCTTGGCCCCAGCAGGGGCTGGGGGTGTGTTGGCCCAGAAAACAAGCCCTAAGGTTTTTGTCAAGAGGAACTTTTTAAGGACACGGAAACTATTTATAGGAGTTATCCCAATGACATAATTCTGTTGATTTGGTTGTAAAAAGCCTATATCCATCTAATGTAACGACAATGTGTTGACATTAAACGAACAATCTTATATGCTCTCATCAGAAACGGAGGTGTATGTAATGGCTACAACGAATTTGAATATCCGAACAGATAAGGATGTTAAGGAACAGGCAGATCAGATTTTTTCCGAACTGGGGCTGAATATGACCACTGCCATTAACATGTTTCTCAGGACAACGATCCGTGAAAATGGAATCCCTTTCTCGCTGAAGCTGGACACTCTAAATGAGGTAACGGCATCTGCCATTGAGGAAGGCAGGCGCATCGCTTCTGACAGCAGTGTAAAGGGCTATACCAATATGGATGATCTCAGGGCGGCGCTGGAAGCATGAAGTACGAGGTCAAATTCACAAATCAGTTTAAGAAAGACCTGAAGCTGGCAAAGAAGCAGAACAGGGACCTGGATAAGCTGTTTGAGGCCATAAATATTCTTGCGGACGGCGGAACGCTGGATGCAAAATACCGCGACCATGACTTATCCGGAAACTATAAGGGAACAAGGGAATGCCACATCGAGCCGGACTGGCTGTTGGTATATGAAATCCGGAATGATGTACTTGTTCTCATGCTATATCGTTTGGGGGCGCATTCAGAGTTGTTCAAGAAATGATCTCGACAACTTTGAATTTGATGAAAGAGCTAAACAAATATGATAATGCCAGAAAAAATTGATATAAGTATGTTTGCCCCATGTGGAATGAATTGTAAATCCAAGTAGGTAAAAAATATGGAAATAAGCAATTGGAAATTTGTCAAAATCACGGCGATGGAAACGGCCTACAGCCGCGGCGATAAGTGGCTGGACGAGGGCTGGATTTTCGGCGAGGGGGGTGCGGGCTTCGAGCGCATCGTCCTCGCCTGCCCAAGGAGCATCCTCAAGGAGGCCGTGGACCGCATGGCGCGGGCCTTCGAGTAGGCGGAAACGACGCCGTAGGGCGAAGCCGTCGAGCTTCGTTAAGAGAGGCTTCGATCCCAAGGACCGAAGCCTCTCTTTTTATCGCTTTTTATCACTCCGCCGCTTTCTCGGCGGCGCGTTGCCTGTCCAGTCGGTGTACCCGGAAGATCGAGATGAAGAGCGGAAGGACGATCGAGTACAGGGCGAGGTCGCCGAGCATGACGTAGCCCTTCTTCACGATGGCCAGCAGGCCGACGCCGGAGACGAACCAGCAGATCAACAGGAACGTCATGGAGAGGATGAAGAACTTTAAGCGCTGTGGGATCTGAGTTGTCCTCCACGAGGCCGCCCAGCGGTTCGCCATGTTGAAGGTAAAGGTGGGGGCCGTGGATATGACGGCGAAGATGACGACCACCCAGTAGATTATCGTCAGAACGGGGCTCAGGTACTCCTTGCACATCAAGAGGATTGGCGCGTTGGATTTGGCGACCTCAGGCATGAAGGGGAGGACGATAATGCCCGTGAGGACGAACAGCATCGAGACCATGACGCCGATGGTGAGGCCAGCTCCCCAGGCGTCCTTCTTCGTGTGGAGCTGATCGGCGTAGTTGCTCAAGGTCGAACCCCAGCTCGAGGTCGTGAAACAGTAGGAGAGAAACATGGAGAAGTGCGCGCCCACGGTCGTGAGCTTCCAGTCCGGACCGATCTTGAAGTTGCAGAGGCGCTCTGCCAGCACGTTTCCTCGGACGTTGATGACTGCGGCCATGATGACCAGCAGAGATACGGTCAGCGAGATGGTTATTATCGTGTTGAACTTCCTCAGGAACCCCGCGCCGTAGAGGGTCAGGAGCGTGAAAAGGACGACGGCCCCGACGCTGCCGACGACGACCGGAACGTCCAGCAGCGTGTTGAAAAGCTCGGCGAACAGTGCGATCGTTGCTGCCACCGTAACGATGCCTAAGAGCGCAGTCCAGATGTCGAAGAAGATCGTGACGATAAGTTTCAGCAGGGGGTTTGCGTCCGGCTTCTGAAGTCCGTAGAGCGCCAAGTAGTAGGCGTTGTAATTGGTCACTTGAAAAGCGCGGACGAAGTCGAGCCCCACCGCGCAGAACAAGGCCATGATTGCGCAGAACATGAGCACCCAAACGATCGCCCAGCCGCCGCCGAGCGTGACGATGTACGCGGACGCATAGACGCCCGATGCCATATTCGCGCCGCAGTAGGTCCCGAACATCAGCGCGCCGATGCCGAACCACGCTTTAAATGTCTCCCAGGCACTTCTCCGTTGCTGCATTGTATTCTCTCCCTCGTTTATACTCGCTCAAACCTCGTGCGAACACAGGCTGTGCGACGCTTCAGGAATTAAAAAAGCAAGATGGTGATGCCCGTGGCAAGGTGGAATGGAGAGGGCGGTATGGATTCCCCCAATCGTAAAAATGTCAGGGCGAAACCATTCTTGAGTCTGGATTACCTTGCCCCGGCAGCGTACTTAATCGCCGCCTGCCTCACCCATTCCAGGCGGTTATCGTCGATGTCCGTGGGGACAGTGCAGTCTGCGCCAAGCGTCACGCCGATCTGCCCGGCATCGTCAAGGTAGCGATAAACCTCCGCCTCCACTTCTTCCCGCGTGCCTTTGTAAATCGTTTCGTCCTGGGCAAAGCCTCCGCAAACCGGCTTTCCGCCAAAGAACTTTTTGCCCTCTGAAAGGCTGATGCCCTCCGCGTGAACCGCCCAGTTGAAGATGGGAACGTCGTAATCCTTGTATAGATCCATGTTGTTGCTCTTTCCGTGATAGCCGCATATGTGCAGCATATTGATTTTGCTCAACTTGTTTGTTTCGGCCAGAACTTTTTTCTCCGAGACCGCGATATGCTTCACGTAGAGGTCGTCCGGGATGTAGTGCGCCTGATTGTTGACGCTGAAGTAAAGGCCCTCTGCGCCACATTCCGTCAGGATCATCTTGTTCAGGGCGATCACGCTGTCCGCGATGATGTCGAGCGCCTTTTCTACTGCAGAGGCATCCTCATCCAAAAAGGCGGACAGCCTTGAGTGCTCGACGGCGAGGCCGATGTCCAAACCGCTCAGCCCGTTGCGCAGGATGATGCAGGGCGAGAAGCCGGTAAAGTAGATCGGCGCATCGGACCCCTCATAGATTTTGACAACGCGCTCCGTCAGCTCCCGACTCTTCTCAAAGAACAAGGAGCCCGGCTGTGGTGGCTGTATATTCCTCAAGTCGGAGGCCTGCTTCACGAAGCTGACGTCCAGGGGCATGATCATCAGGCTGTCGTTCATGATCTTGATGACGTCCGGGTCAAAAATCGCTCTGGCCTTGCGATGGCCTTCAATGTTGTGCTCAAAGGCCTCTTTGTTCTCCAGCCCCTTGAGCCACTCCGCCTCCGAACAGAAGTGGTGGAAGAGCGCAACCGGCACCCGATCTACCGGCTCGTTGTGAAGAAACTTCTCAAACCTCTCTCGCTTCGTCATTACCATTTTCCTTCTCCTTTCTCTCGCCGTCTTCAACGGCTTGATGGAGAAATTATAATATTCGTCGCACTTTTTTGCAATTCTGTTTTAAAACACTTAGTAGATGAAGCGGCTTTTGAGAGCTCAGTGAAGGCGTAACTTTGGGATCGGACAACAGGGGGCATTATGGAGTCAAAAATCAATAAACCCCGCTCAGCGAACGGGGTTTGTGAGAGAATGGGGGACCATCGGTTTTAACGACTGGCGGAGGACATGAGGATGCGCATAAAATTTAAGAATCCAATGCTAATCAATACTTGCGTTTAACTTCTGTCCTTAAATGCCCGCATTTGTGCCCGTGTCGTCGCTTCGGCACAACGTCCAGGGTTCTTCCGTTCGCTTCGCTGCCCTGGTCAGGAGCTTGTATCGTCCGAACGTCACTCCTGTTCCGACTGGTGCCGGAAGTTCAGGTACTCCAGGAAGCGCTTCACCGCCGGGGAGGCGGTCTGACGGCTCCGCAGGGCGACGCCGATATTGCGATAGACCTCGACGTCCAAAGGCTTGATGAGTATCTTATAGGGAATACGCTTCAGGATGAGGGAGGGGAGGACGCTGATGCCAAGGCCGCTCTCCACCATGGACATGATGGCGTAGTCGTCCCACGTGGTGAAGTGTACGTTGGGCTTCAGGCCGAAGTGCTCGAAGATGCCCGATATCTCCGCCCGCGCCCCCTTCTCCAGCAGCATGAAGGGGAGGTCGCAGAGAGCCTGCACGGGGAAAACCTCGCAGTCGGCCATGGGGTGGTCCGTGGGGATGACCGCCATGAACTGATCCCGCTTCAAGAAGATCGTCTCAAGCTTCGGGTGGGCGGGCAGCCTCAAAAAGCCGCAGTCCACGCGGCCCCGCAGCACCCACTCCTCGATCTCCGCGTAGTCGCCCAGCAGGAGCTCGTAGTCGATGTTGGGGCAGTCCTTCTGAAACTCCTTGATGATGGGCGGCAGCCAGTGGGTCGCTACGCTGGAAAAGGTCCCGATGCGGATCAGCCCCGTCTGCAGGCCGTTCAGGCTGTCCACCTGCGTTTCCAGCTTCTGAAACGCGCGGCACAGCTCCTCCGCGCAGGGCAGAAGCCTCATGCCGTCGGACGTCAGCCGGACGCCCCCCTTGCTCCTCTCCAGGAGCGACACCTTCCACTCCTGCTCCAGGTCGCTGATCATCCGGCTGACGCCGGACTGAGAGTAGGACAGCGCCTCCGCCGCCTTCGTGAAGCTCCCATACTCAACCGTCTTGACAAAGGCGAGGTACTTCTGCAGGTTCATGTCCATGGGTGCTCACCCGATTTCATGCATAGAGTTCACAGCTTCAAGAGCTGTTATGCGATTTTGTAATCCATTGCATTTTATACTACACGGTTTGCGCTGAGATTGCAAGGCGACTTAAGTACAAAAAAACCGCGGCCACGAGGGCCGCGGGAGAGGGGTCAATATTGGGTTTGGAGGTCACGCCTCCGCCTTGATCTTCTCGGCGTAGCGGCACAGGGCGCCGAAGGTTTCCTCGCTGATGTCGTGCTCGATCTTGCATGCGTCGGTCATGGCCTGCTCCGGACTGACGCCGAGGTAGATGAAGAACTTCGTCAGCATCTTGTGCTTCGTGTACGTGCTGTCGGCAATCTCCATGCCCGAATCCGTCAGCACCAGCATCCCCGCGTGGTCCGTGGTGACGAAGCCGCGCTCCTTCAGGCGCTTCGTGGCGTAGGTCACGCTGGGCTTCGCCACGCCGAGCTGCGCCGCCACGTCGACGGACCGCACGTAACCCTGCCGCTCCTTGATCATCAGGATCGCTTCAAGGTAGTTCTCCTCCGTCTTCCCAACCTCTGCCGCCGTAGTATCCATGCCAGATACCCCCTAATTTTTAACTAAGATTAACATTATTTAACCTAAATCTCAAGTAAAATCTTCAGGGCTTTTGTCCGGCGCAACCATTTTTCAGTAAAAATACTGAGCGCTCGGCGTGTCTTTGACACGTTTTCTCCCAAAGAGCGGATATTGCAGCGCGCCACAGCGCCGTTCAGAAGTTGCCGAGGGTGCGGCGGCTGAAGGCCCGCGGGCGCAGCCTGTAGTAGGCGACGATCGTGGCGACGCTCATCAGGACCCAGGAAACGGCGTAGACGTTCATGAGCATCTCGAAACTACGATCCCACTGAAAGACCGTGAGGAGCCAGAAGATGCGGAAGACGCAGGAGCCCATCAGGGTGATGACGGTCGGGGTCATGGAGTAGCCCAGCCCCCGCAGCGCCGCCCCGGGGATCTCGTAGAACCCCACCAGGAACTCCAGGGCCGCCGAGCGAAACAGGCGCACCATGGCGAAGGTCATGACGGCGGCGTCCACGGTGTAGAAGCGCATCAGCGGTTCGCTCCAGAAGGAGAAGGCGGCGCAGGTGAGCGCCGTCAGGCCGATGCCCCAGAACATGCTGATGGCGTAGATGCGGCGGCAGCGTTCCTCGTCCCCCGCCCCGTAGTTCTGACTGGTGAAGGTCATGGACGCCTGAGCGAAGGCGCTGATGATGAAGTAGGCGAAGTACTCGAAGTTCAGCGCGGCTGCGGAACCGGCGGAGGCGTTGGCCCCGAAACTGTTGATGCCCGCCTGGATGAAGACGTTGGACAGGGAGAAGACGACCCCCTGCAAACCCACGGGGACGCCAATCTTCAGGATGCGGTGGGTGTGCCCTCCTTTCAGGGACATCTCCCTCCAGTTGAAGGCGAAGGGGGCCGGCTCGCGCATCAGGCAGCTCATCACCATCCAGGCGCTGATGACGTTCGAGATCACCGTTGCAATAGCCACGCCGGTGACGCCCAGGTGAAAGACGATCACCAGCACCAGGTTCAGGATGACGTTGACAACGCCGCCCACCACCAGGAACCAGAAGGGTCGCCGGCTGTCCCCCTTGCTACGCAGCACGGCGGAGCCGAAATTGTAGAGCATGATGAAGGGCATTCCCATAAAGTAGATCTCGAGGTACGTCACGGCCAGCTCCAGCACGTCGGGGGGCGTGGAGAGCATCCTCAGCACGGGGCGCGAGAGCACGAGCCCGGCAGCCGCCAAAAAGAGGCCGCTGATCAGGGCGAGGAGGACGCTGGTGTGTACGGCCTGACGCACCTTCTCCCGTTCCCCCTGCCCGATGTAGTTCGCGATCAGCATGTTGGCGCCCACGGAAACTCCCACGAAGAGGTTGACCAGCACGTTGATGACCGCCCCGTTGCTGCCCACCGCCGCCATGGCCTGGCTGCTGTCGAACCGTCCCACCACGGCCACGTCCGCCGAGTTGAACAGCTGCTGCAGGATGGTGCTGGCCGCAAGCGGCAACGCGAACAGGACGATCTTGTCCCACAGGGACCCGTGCAGCATGTCGATCTGGTTGTTCTTTTGGCTCTTTCCGGCGCGTTCTGCCATGATCCCGATCTTCCCCTCCGAAAATTAAAGCAGGCCGGCGCGCAGGGAGCGCGAGCCCTCTTACCCGCTATTATAGCGTGACTGCACCATCCGCGCTGGCGCTATAATCGCTATAATAACGAGGGCCGCAGCGCCAGGCCGGCAATCACGCAACGGAAAGGAAGTCTTGAGTTATGGATTACGCGAAGGAATCGCTTCGGCTTCACGGGGAGTGGAGGGGCAAGATCGAGGTCGCCGTCCGCGTCCCCGTGCAGACGAAGGAGGAGCTGGCCCTAGCCTACACGCCCGGCGTGGCCCAGCCCTGCCTTGAGATTCAGAAGGACGTGGACAGGAGCTACGACCTGACGCGCCGCTGGAACCTCTGCCTCGTGGCCACGGACGGCAGCGCCGTGCTGGGGCTGGGGGACATCGGGCCGGAGGCCGGGATGCCCGTGATGGAGGGCAAGTGCGCGCTGTTCAAGGCCTTTGGCGGCGTGGACGCCTTTCCCCTCTGCATCCGGTCCCACGACGCGGACGAGATCGTGGAGACGATCTACCGGATCTCAGGCTCCTTCGGCGGCGTGAATCTGGAGGACATCTCAGCGCCCCGCTGCTTCGAGATCGAGCGCAAGCTGAAGGAGCGCTGCGACATCCCCATCTTCCACGACGACCAGCACGGCACGGCCGTCATCACGCTGGCGGGCCTGACGAACGCCCTGAAGCTGACGGGCCGGACCCTGCCGGAGGCCCGCGTCGTCATCAACGGCGCCGGAGCCGCTGCCGTCGCCATCGCAAAGCTCCTGCTCAGCGCGGGCGCGCGGGACGTGACCCTCTGCGACCGGATGGGGACCCTCTACCGGGGCCGGAAGCAGGGCATGAACTGGATCAAGGCGGAGATGGCGGAGGTCACGAACCCGGCCGGCATCCGGGGGACCCTGGCTGACGCCACGAGGGGAGCGGACGTCCTGATCGGCGTCTCCGCTCCAGGAGTGGTGACGCCGGACATGGTCCGCAGCATGGCGAAGGACCCCATCCTCTTCGCCTGCGCCAACCCCACGCCGGAGATCTTTCCGGACGAGGCTCTGAGCGCCGGAGCGAAGGTCGTGGCCACCGGCCGCAGCGACTTCCCCAATCAGATCAACAACGTGCTGGCCTTCCCAGGCATCTTTCGGGGCGCCTTCGACGTCCGCGCGCGGGACATCAACGAGGAGATGAAGATGGCCGCCGCCAACGCCCTGGCGGACCTGGTGGACGAGGCGTCCCTCAGGCCGGACTTCATCATCCCCGACGCCATGGACTCCCGCGTCGTCCACGCCGTGTCCCACGCCGTGGCGGAGGCCGCCCGGAGGAGCGGGGCCGCGCGCCTCTAGCCCTTTGGGGAAACGGACCGGAGGAAACGTCATGGAATACCGCGTCGAACACGACTCCATGGGCACGGTGAACGTGCCCGCGGACCGATACTGGGGTGCCCAGACGGAGCGCAGCCGGAGAAACTTCCCGATCGGCACGGGACTGGAGACCATGCCGCGGGAGGTCATCCACGCCTTCGGCATCCTGAAGCGGGGGGCCGCCGCGGCGAACCGCGCCCTGCGTCCGGAGAAGATGACGGAGGAGAAGTGTCGCGCCATCACCCAGGCGGCGGAGGAGGTGGCCGAGGGAAAGCTGGACGATCACTTTCCCCTCGTGGTGTGGCAGACCGGCTCCGGCACGCAGTCCAACATGAACGCCAACGAGGTCATTGCCAACCGGGGCAACCAACTGGCCGGGCGCCCGCTGCTGCACCCCAACGACGACGTCAACATGTCGCAGTCCTCCAACGACACCTTCCCCACCGCAATGCACATCGCTGCGGTCCTCGCGCTGGAGGACCACCTCCTGCCGGCCGTCGACGGCCTGATCGCGACCTTCCGGCGGCTGGAAGCGGAACACGAGGGCGTGGTGAAGTGCGGCCGAACGCACCTTCAGGATGCGACCCCCATACGCTTCTCCCAGGAGATCTCCGGCTGGCGCAGCAGCCTGGAGCGCGACGCCGAGATGCTGCGAGCCGCGGCGGTCCCTCTGCACGAACTGGCCCTGGGGGGCACGGCCGTGGGCACGGGGTTGAACGCCCCCGCGGGCTTCGACGTCGAGGCCGCCCGCGCGATCTCTGGCCTGACGGGCAGGGAGTTTCGCCCCGCGCCCAACAAGTTTCACGCCCTGACCTCCAGGGACGAGCTGGTCTTCGCCCACGGCGCCATGAAGGCCCTGGCCTGCGACATGATGAAGGTCGCCAACGACGTGCGCTGGCTGGCGTCGGGGCCACGGCTTGGGCTGGGCGAGATCCACATTCCGGAGAACGAGCCCGGCTCCTCCATCATGCCGGGGAAGGTGAACCCCACGCAGTGCGAGCAGGTGACGATGGTGGCCGTGCAGGTGATGGGCAACGACGCGGCCGTCGGCGTGGCGGCCTCGCAGGGCAACTTTGAGCTGAACGTCTTCATGCCCGTCTGCATCTACAACTTTCTTCAGTCCGCGCGCCTTCTGGGGGACTCCATCGCCTCCTTCGACGAACGGTGCGCCGCGGGGATTGCGGCGAACCGCGAACGGATGCGCGCTAACCTGCACGGCTCCCTGATGCTGGTGACGGCCCTGAACCCCTTCATCGGCTACGAGAACGCCGCCAGGACGGCGCAGCTGGCCTTCAAGGAGGGGCTGTCCTTGAAGGAGGCCTGCGTGAAGCTGGGCTTTCTGACGCCCCAGCGCTTCGACGAGGTCTTCCGTCCGGAGGAAATGGCCTGAGGGGCCCGGCGGGCAAGGACCGGCGCCCCCTGACCTCGCCCGTTCCGCTTGACAACCTCCGGCGCTTCCGATTACAATACTTACCGTTGGCCGGGATGGCGGAATCGGTAGACGCAGTGGACTCAAAATCCACCGGTGGCAACACTGTGGGAGTTCGAGTCTCCCTCCCGGCACCATGAAAGCAGGAGCGCTGCGGCGCTTTGACCTCTCAGGGACATAAAGATTTTATCAGTGTTAACAAGGTATTATGGGGCGGCTTGGGCCGCCCTTTTCTTTTCTCAAGCGGGGCCGTCGTCGCACGCGCGGCTCCCGCTTCAAGCCGTTCCGTACACCCCTTCCATCTTTCCCAGGTCCGCAGAACGTCGAGGTGTTGTGGTTGTATAATAAGGTAAATGAGAGTTTGATTTGTATAACTCTCATGGCTTTAGGCTTTCCCCCTTGCCCTTCCTTAGGGTTCTGGCTTCAGGAAAGGAGTGGTTTGCATGGAAAAAAAGAAAAGGAGCGGGGTCGCCCGGCTTCTGGAGATCGCCGGACAGCGGCGCGGGCTGGTGACGCTCTCCTGCGCGCTCTCGGCGGTCAGTGCGGCGCTGATGCTGGTGCCCTTTCTGAACGTGTACTTCATCCTGGGCGAGCTCTTGCAGCATGGGGTGACGCCGGAGAGCTCCGGTTTCTTCATCCGTCAGGGGGCCATTGCCTTCGGGGCCATGGTGGCGGGGTTCGTCGTGAAGTACGCCTCCCTCATAGCCTCGCACGTGGCCGCGTTCCGGATCCTGTACGGCATCCGGATGGGCCTGGCCCGCCACATCGGCAGGCTGCCGCTGGGGTTCCTCTCGGGCACCACCATCGGCGCGGTCAAGAAGACGATGGAGCAGAACGTCGAGGACATCGAACTTTTTGTCGCGCACAGGATTCCGGAGGTCGTCGAAGCGCTGGCCACGGTGCTGATCCTGGCCGGGGCGCTGCTCTGGCTCAGCACCCCGCTGGCACTGGCCTGCCTGGGCTCATTTGTGGCGGCGCTTTTGATGCAGGGGTCCCTGTGGTTCGGCGAGAAGGGCAAAATGTTCCTCAAGAAGTACTACGATTCGTTGGAGCGGGTCAACGCCTCGGCGGTGCAGTACGTGCGGGGGATGCAGGTCGTCAAGGTCTTCGGGCGGACCGTGCAGTCCTTCCGGGGTTTCTACAGCGACATCCAGGCCTATGGGGATTTCTGTCTCCAGTTCACCAACCGCTATGAGCGTGGCTATATCCTGTTCAAGGTGGTGGCCGGCTCGTTCCTCACCTTTCTGCTGCCCGTGGGGCTCCTGATGATTCAGGGCGATCCGGGGAACCGGGCTCTGGCTCTGACGTTCCTGTTCTTCGTCGTGATGGCCCCCGGCGCGGCGTCCCCCATGATGAGCCTGACGATGCTGGCCATGCAGGGACGGCAGATTGACGAGGGCGTGGAGCGCATCGAGGCCGTGATGGAGCGCAAGCCCGTGCCCGAACCCCAGGAGCCCAGGCGGCCCGATCGCTTCGATGTCGAGTTCCGGAACGTGAGCTTCTCCTACGACGCGGAGGGGCCGGAAAACGCAAACGCCGTCTCCACGCGGGCCCAGGCCCTGTCCTCCGTTTCCTTTTGCGCGGAGGAGGGGCGCG
>ERZ772917.1012-NODE-1012-length-17982-cov-14.324259_pt1 | contig 17982 bp, 13 predicted proteins | sample MGYA00511187_ERZ772917 | MGnify/ENA primary metagenome ERZ772917 (study PRJEB29015, sample SAMEA2737925) | human oral metagenome | biome: human oral; feature: human-associated habitat; material: dental | place: China | collected 2012 ... | reverse complement strand
TGAAATAGTAGATGCGCTGATCCTTCGGTGCGTCGCCGCCGAACGTGAAACGCTTTCCGATATTCTTGAACACGGACACGAGGTCGTTCGCGAGATCACCGCCAAAGACCGTCGGCTCGGTGGAGCTGTCGTACGTGAATGCGCCAGGCTCGGCACAGATCTCGACGACCTTACCCTGCTCGACGATAATCATGCACTGCCCCTCGTTGACCGCGATGACGGAGCCGTTCGTGATGATGTTGTCCGTTGCGCTCGTATTGGAGCTGCGGCCGCTGACGCGCTTCTGTCCCTTGGCGACGAGCGAATCCTTGTCAAGGCTGTCGCAGTAGAAGTATTCTTTCCACTGGTCGGCGAGGACGCCGCCGACAGAACCGACTGCTGCTTGGATGAGTCCCATGGTGTTTCCTCCTCTAGATGAATAAACGTGAGTGTTCTGAAAGTTCTTCTCTATTGTAACATATCATGAGAAAAAGCGTACTGTCATAAATAACAGGTCGGACGAAAAATTTTGAAAAAAGCAACAAGAAAGTTGCTGCACGAAGCCTGAAACACCTTCGTGCGGCACCTCTATTGGGCACTGTCCGTATAGCCCTTCTCCGTTGCCTCGACGGCGAGCCCGACGATGCTCTTGTAGCCCGTCTTGACGAGCATGTTGCCGACGTGGAAGTTGACCGTTCGCTTGGTGATTCCGAGCGCAGCGGCGATTTCGTCGTAGGACATATTGCGGCAGATGCAGCGGAGGATGTCGAGCTCGCGGTTCGTCAGCGGTGCCTTAGTACCGCCGAAGGTGGAGTCGGCACACACGTCGGGATAGATGTGCGCGCCCTCCATCGTCGCGCGGATGCAGGCAGCGAACTCCTCGCCCGAGGCCTCCTTGTAGATGAAGCTGTCCGCGCCCGCTGTCTTTGCCCGCGCGAGAAAGGCGATCTCCTGCATGCCTGTCATGAGGACCACGCGCAGCTCTGGGAACCGTGCTTTGAGACGCGCGCAGATCTGTATGCCGCTCGTGCGCCCCTCCATGCAGATGTCCATGAGGACGAGATCGGGTGCAAGGCGTGCGCACGCCTCCTCCACGAGCTCTGAGAGGAGGAGGCTGCCGACCACCTCCATGTCGTCGAGGGGGGTGAAGATCTGCTCCAGTCCTTCGAGCAGAATTTTTTGATCGTCCACGAGCAGAATTTTGATCATCCTGTGTTCTCCCCTATCCGTGCATCAATTTCAAAATGTGGTGTATGGGTAATGATGAGCCGTCCGCCAAGCTCGTTCACACGGTGCATCATCCCCGACAGTCCGCCGCCGGGATGCAGCTCTGTGCAGCCGATGCCGTTGTCACGGATGTGCAGCCGCCGCTCGCCGAGCGTGATCGTGACCGCATTCGCACGCCCGTGGCAGACCGCGTTGCTGAGCGCCTCGCGCGTAATGGCGGCAAAGGCACGTGCGCGCCGCAGATTGTGCGGCAGGCTGCCTGTGACCGTGAGCCGTATGCCGAGCCGTCGGTAGGTGTCCGTCATATCGGCAAGCAGGGTTGCGGGATGGGGCTCCTGCGCGAGCGGAACGGACTCCAAGAGGCTGTCGATGCGGACAATCGTACGGAGCGCATCCTTTGGTGCAGAGCTTGCAAGCAGCTGCTGGAGCATACTGATCCGCTGCCCGAGGATATCGTGCACGCGTGAGGTGATCTCCTGCAGCGTTCGGCTGCGCTCCGTACGCTCGAGGTTTTGAAGGAGCTCCTTCTGGGCGCTGAGCGTAGTGCTGAGCTCCTCATTCTTCTCTCTGAGTTCCTGCGTGACGGCGTCCAGCTCCGTAACGCAGGAGGCTGTCAGCTGCCAGCCGGGGAGCGCACCCAGCAGCTGCACGCGCTGCACGAGCCACACATCGCCTGCGGCAAAGCGCAGGAGCACGGTACCCTCGCGCTGCCGTTTCTCTGCGACAGCGGGCGCGTCAAACGCCGTGAGGTTCTGCCAGAACACCGCTGCATTCCGATACTGCCGCCCGAAGAGGCGCTCCATGAAGCGCAGCATGGTGATGTTGACGAGTACCGCAGCGTGATCCTCACGGGCAAAGAGAATTCCCTCGGGCAGGAGGTCGAGTCCTGCACGGATGGAGGAAACCGTCACCTCCCGTGTCCTGCGTGCACGTGCACGTGCAGCAAGCAGTACGAGCCGTACGCCGAGCAGCAGAAGGACGAGTGCGGCACTCATCGGGAGGAAGTCGTCCATCATCGGCAGCGAGCAGAGACCCGCAAATGCGAGCAGGAGCGCAGGAAGCAGTCTGCGTTCGCAGGCAGTGAGCCCGACGACGAGGGAGAGGAGCCCCGCTGTCCACCGCTCCGCTGCGAGCCAGCCAATCGGCGGCAGCTCTGCAAAGAAGAGCTTCCATGCACCGCCGAGCAGCAGCGTTGTGAGGAGAACGACGGAGAGTGCCGCCGCCTCCGGCAGCAGGCAGCGGATCCGGCGGCGCGGGAGATGGGCGAGCGCCCAACAGAGCGCGGCACTCTGGGCGATGAGGACAAGGCTCGCAAGCAGTACAAGGATGAGAATCTCCCCATAGCTGTACGTGGTCAGCCGTTCCATGGCGCATCCCTCCGACCCTCGTCCTGTGTACTGCGGGCATCCTCTGCAGTGTATGCGGCTTTGCCGCCGGTTCTCTTCCCCGCCGCAGCGGTGGGATGGATGGTCAGCGTGCGCGCATAGCCGCGATCCTCTGTGGTGACGGCTGTACCGTGTTCCTCCTGCCATGCCGCAGCCCACGGCGCGATCCAGTCGGCGCCTTCCAGCAGGAAGGTCAGCGTGTCGTCCGTGAAGCGGCAGAAGATGCGCTCCATCCCCGCAGCGGCCGCGCGTGTCAGGAACTCCGCGAACGCGTCGAAGAGTGCGAGCGCCGTCTCCGTGTACAGCAGCTCCGTCTGCGTCCATTCCACACCGACGCGCAGTCCTAGGGGACGCAGGTAGGTGCAGGTCTCCGAGACTGCCATCGCGAGCTCGTCGGTGCGGACCGTACCGTCCTCCTGCCCCTTGAGGAAGAGTACGCAGCGCTTCTTCAGATAGGAGGAGAGCAGATTGAGCCGTCGGATGAGACGCACGATCTTCTCCTCGTCCTGCGTTTCCATCAGCTCCTCGCGAAAGCGGCGCAGAAGCGGACGTTTGGCGGCAAGGATTGCCTCCAGTTCCTCGGAGAGCTTTCGCCGGAGTGTCAGGGTGAGCAGCTTTCTGCGGATCGTGTGCTCTGCACGCAGGAGGGAATGGGAACGCTCCAGTGCATCGCACGCGAGGGCGAGCTGCCGCTGCCGCTCATGCAGGAGCCGCAGATCCTCCTGCCAGAGGAGAGCACCGCCGTGGATCTCCATGCGCGAGGTGCGTGTATCGCGTCCGGATTCATCCCACTGCAGCGCCGAGGAAAAGACGGGAGTCCCCTCCGCATTCACAAGCCGCATCGCGAGCCGTGCGTGCGTAAAGAATGCCTCGTGCAGGCGGTTCGACGGCATGAGCCCCGTGTGCATACAGATCTCAAGGAGTGCGAGGAAGAAGAGTGCCGTCAATGCCGTCAGCTCCGGCCACCGCACCCACGCCACATACTGATAGGCGATGGAGTACGCGATAAAGAGCACGAAGAAGACAAATGGGAGCATCATCATGGGGCGCAGCACCTGCTGCTGTTTTGCCTTTTCGAGGAGGAGAAGGAGCGCCGCGAGGACCTCGCCGAACCAGAGCGTCCAGTAGACATATGCGCCCCATGCAAGAGCCACCTGCCACTCCTGCAGAATGTTGTCCCATGTGAACGCGAAGAACTGCTGGTGGAAGTCGTTGCAGAGGATGAGTGCGGCGAGCAGGAGATTGAGTCCGAACACCGCCTTCAGCCACGGCGGCATCCTGCGGTTGATCGGGTCCTCGTCCGCGCTCCACGCGATCCAGAGGAGTGCGACCGAGAGCCCCGCACGGAACATGTAGAAGAGGTACCAGAGCGTGCGCTCCAATGTGCTGTCGTGTACGAACGTGAGGATCTTCGCCATACGCGTCAGCTCCCAGAGGAGCAGCATGGCGACGAGGAGGACAACGGCGCGGCGCGCCCCGTGATGGAGCACACGGCGGTAAATGTACGCGCCCCAGATGACCGTGAGCGGCAGCATCAGCACGAGAACCATAAATCTCTCGTGCGCCTCTGCAGGCATGAACACCGGCCGCTCCATGATCTGTGCGTGATAGCGCGTGTTCACCGTGCGGAGGACGTGCGGGAAATCAGGCGGCATTGCGTGGACAGCTGCGGCAGACGGGGAGAGCGGCGGATAACCTGCGGCATCCAGCTCCTTTGGGAGCGTCTCTGAGAATGTGATGGGGGCACGTGAGAGCACGCCCTTTGTCAGTGTGATCGTCCCCTCGGCGGGCACGACGATCCGCAGCCGTGCACCGCGCCGAATAAGGCGTTCCGCCTCATGGGCAAAGAGGACGTAGACATCGCTTGCACCCGCATTGGCAAGAATGCCCCACGTTCCGCGGTGCATCGCGTAAAAGCGCAGCCGCCCCTCCGCCTTCATCTGTGCGAGGTGTGCAAACGCCGTATCGCGGTCGCCGGAGATCCCCTGCGTCAGTGCCAGAAAGAAGATCTCACGCTCCGGCGACTGCTCGGGCATGGCGATCGTAACGCCCTCCCTGAGATCCGCCCATCCGTGCACGGGAACATGGGGATCCGTGCGTACGGCGAGCACCACCGTTGCTGTGTAATGCGGGTACCAGTAAAGCTCCTCTGCCGCACCGCGCAGGAACTGTTCTGCCTGAAAATCATAGACCTCGGCCGCGTCCACGCGGCGATCCTGAAACAGCTCAAGCTGCCTTCGCGCATACCCCTGCGCCTCGATCGGCACATCGGCGGTGCTCTGCAGGATGGTCACATATGCCGCACCGTAGTTGCGGTCGTAGGCGAGCGAGAGTGCATCCGCATGGGCGGCATACAGGAGGAGTGTGCAGAGCAGTGCGGGCAGGAGGGCGAGGAGCAGAGGGAGACGCTGCAGTCTGCCCATTCCCCCACCTCCCTTGCACGATTCCTGTGTATTGAATCATATATATTTCGCCTGTTATCAACAAAAATCCTTGTGAAAAAAGTCCTAACATGTAAAAAATATATGTAAATTATGAATAAAAATTTATGGTTTGTTGTGAAATCCGTGTTTTCATGCTAGAATAGTATAAATTTGCGACGAAATGTGTCATGCTGTTTCGGATGGAGGATGCCCATGCGACACATTCATCAGGGTCTGCCCCTCGCGTTCCTCTGTGTGCCGCTCTCCTGCGCTGCGGCGATGCCTGCTGCCGCAGAAGCGCCTGTCGTGCACGCGGAGGATGCAGATCGCCGCGCAGCGGAGGAGGCCGACGCACAGGATAGTGCAGCCGCTGCACCCGCCGACCGCACACAAAAGGTGCCGCGTCTCGATGTTTGGGGCGACTACCGCTGGCTCTACGGCAAGGCGCACATGGAGATGCCGTCCGTGCGCCAGAAGCGTGACGTATTCCTCTCTACGCGCCGCTTCCGCATTGCGCCGACCGCTCACCTTGGCGGCGGATGGAGCGTCGGCGGGATGCTCGAGGACATCCGCTACGACAAGGACACGATCGCGGGCGCACATCGGAATGACCGGCATCTCTACCTCTCGCGCCTCTACGCCGAACACGAGAACGGACATGGCGCGAAGATCCGCGCGGGCAGATTCATCTTCACCCCGATCGAGGGCAACGTCTTCGACAAGCGCGTCGAGGGGGTACGCTGGCGGTACGGCGACAAGAGCGTTGGGATGACCTCCATCTTCTATGGGCGCACCGTTGCGCCGACGGGGGACAAGCGGAAACGCGGCATCATCCTCGGCTATGAGCGGAACTGGACGAAGTGGAAGGGCGGTGCGTTCTACTACGATATGGAGACGGAGCTGCCCGCCGTCACACGAGAGCGGGCAATGAAAGATCCTCTTGCCATCCACAACGGCATCGACCATCAGCGCATCCTCGAACTCTTCGCAGGCTATCGGTTTGACCGATACCGCAGCCTCGAGGTCGAGTACCTGCACGGGCGGGCAGAGACCGATCTCGACCGCTATGACGACGAGGGACACGGGTATGTGGCGACGCTCCGTCTGCGCCCCTCGCCCGATGTGGAGAAGGCGGGCGACTACGGCGCGTGGATCGCCTACTACCATCAGCCGCGTGCGACCTATCTCCATCACGTGATGGACGGCGATCCGACCTTCTTCGGACGTGCGGGATTCCGCGGCTGGGGCGCACGTGCCGACATCGTCCTCGCGCGCGGCGTTGTGCTTGCCGTCGAGGGGTTTGACCTGCGTCCCGCACGCTCCGGTACCCCGCTCTTTAGGGGACGTACATTTGACGGCGCACGGCAGAAGGTGCTCGGGATGAGTTTGACGGCGTATTTTTGAAAAATAACAAAACAGGTCTTTGATGCAAAATCTCGCTTCGAAGACCTGTTTTTTGTACGACGATGTCAGTTCATCGGATACGCCGCCGTAAAGAGGCGCGGTGCATCCTGCCGTGTAATCGTGAGGGTGAATGCACCCGCTGCGTAGGAGGCGAGCACGGAGTCTGGGTAGTAGATCACGAGACTGCCGTCCGCTGCCATGTACCAGCAGAACGACGAAAGCCCCTTCTCTGACGGATGCTGCATGAGCAGCGCCTCCATGACACCGTGCGGGAAATCCCGCTCCACTGCTGCGGGATACTGCGTTTGGAATGCCGCCTCGATGGCGGCGATCAGGAGCGTTCGGTTCGTGACAATCTCATCGAGCACGATCTGCCGCCCCGTTTTCCGATCAAAGGTATACGCATCGACATGGGCGATGGGATGCGCGCCGCCCGCATACGATGAACCCTCCATAAAGAACGAGACGAGCTGCTCATCCACCCGTCCCCACCGCGAGATCGGCGTGATGTCGCTGTAATAGAAGGGGAGCTCGTACCCGTCCCTGCGCGCTTCCTCGCTGGCGGTACGGATCGAGCTGTGCCATGCGCCCATGCTCTGCTCTGCAGACCACTCTCTAAATGCCTTTGCCAGCGGTGAGCTGTCATCATCCACGAGCGCAATCTCGGGATAGACGGCGCGGTAAGCCTTGACCTCGTTTGTGTCGTAAACCGTCAGGACATGATCCTCGACAGTGAGCCACGAGACAGGGGGCTCTACGGAGCGTGACCAGTCCCGCGCCGCCCTGTCCTGCACGTCCGCTAGGGACTGCGGCGGCCGCGTGTGCTTCTCCGTTCGGTCATTCAGGACACCTTCTGCCGCCGAGAGAGGCGCACAGAGAAGGAGGGCAGACAGGAGAGCGGATAAAAACGTTTTGGTATGCATGGTTGTTCCTCCCTTCATAGGTGTGCTTCCTTTACTTCTCGTGCAGCCAGATGGAGCGGATGCCGGGGCTGTGCTCGGCGCAGATGTAGAAGGCGAGTTTTGCCGTGTCGCCCTCGTAGAAGTAGCCGCAGACGGGCGGGGCGTTGTGGCTGCATTTCGGCTTCGGCACGTAGCCGTATGCCGCCTCAAGATCCTCGCGTGTACTGTCCAGATGGATGCCGCGCGGGGTCTCGAAGCGCTGTGCCTCCTCGGTCGGGCGCATGTTGTACTCGTTTACATCGTTGACACCGAGCATTACGCTCGTGACGCGGGCATCATCATCGGCGGCTTGGCGATAGCTCACGGTGAGTGTATGGCCGTAGTCACGAACCTGGTTGGATGCCGTTATTATGCCGTCTTGTTCCTCCACGCCGTCTGCAATAGCCATGCCGCTGCCGTAGAGTCCCTCTACCTCGGCGCGTGTCATGCCGATGCGGATGCCGCCGAGCGCCATGTCCTCATCCGTGATCTCTGCTGAAGAGAGGGATGCGGGGAGGAGGAGAAGCGTGAGGAGGACGGCAGAGAGGAATGATCGGATCCTCATGGGGGATCACCTCCGTACAGTAGTTTTTACAGGTCGATGCGGTAGATGTGGTCGAAGGCGGTGAAGTAGAGGCGGTTCGCGTCATCGGTCGTCACGTTGCCGGGCGAGAGGCTCTTGCCGCTTGGCTGCAGATCGATGTCGCCGACGTATTTGCCGTCCTTCTTGTTGAAGAGACGTAGGAAGCCGTTGCCGAAGAAGACGACGTAGTCTTTCGTTGCAATCGACTGGCGCTCAGCGACCTTGCGTTTCTGCGCATCCGCAGGGATGTCCGTATTCACCTCGAAGGTGCGGACGAGCTTGCCGTCGGGTGCGTGCATGTGGAGCGGCTCCGTCCAGTTATCCTTGCCGCCGTGCGTGGCGAGCGTCGTGATGTAGAAGCCGTCCACATCCGCAGCGACGAGCGTGGCGTTCGTCTCATAGTCCGGGGATTTCGAGTCTTTGCCGAGCTCTTTATAGACCTTCTCGGAAAGCGCGGTCTTCAGATCCTTTACGCCCTCCTTGGAGATCGCGCCGAACAGGACATCTCTCGAGGCGAACTGGCCGCTGATGTAGGCGTCCTTGCCGCCGTAGATGGCGTAGACGCGGCTAACCTCGACGCCGCTGGCTGCGGTGAAGCTCGTCGCCGCCTTGCCGTCATAGCAGCCGACCGTCCCCTTGCCGTCGAGGATGTAGTAGATGTTCGTGCCGTCCGAGGAGACGGGCATGTCTTCGGCTGTGCCGAGATCCTCGACGCCGGTGATCGCGCCGTCCTTCAGCGCGAATTTTTGCAGATGCGCCTTCTTGTCCGCCCCATAGCCGATGCCGTAGATGGCATCCTTCGTCACGGCGAGGGTGGTGCCGGAGATGAACTTCGGCAGCTCTGCGCCTGTGTACTCGTAGAGCGGCACGTCCTTGTCGCCGAGTTTGAAGTGCGCGGCGGCTTCCTTCGGAGCGGCGGGGCCGTTGTCCGCCGCTCCTTTGCTGCCGATGCCTCCGCCGTCGCCGCAGCCCGCAAAGACGATGCCTGCACAGACGAGTGCTGCTGCTGCCGCAAGTACGGATTTCCATTTCTTCATGATTCTTCCTCCTTTGTCTTTGTTTGCGCTTATGAGAATCTGATTACTTTTATCTTAGCATAAAGATAAAAGCTTGTGACCTGTCATAAATGACAGGTTTTTGAAAAACTTTGCAAAAGAAGCGCAGAGTAAATGTACTGTCATAGATGAGAGACCGGCAAAAAAAGTGGCACAATGTACCGTATGGTTCATTGTGCCGATAAGAACGGGCAAAAAGATGCACCAAGGCGATGGTGCTGAAATGATCCGTGATTTCTTAGCTGTGGATGCTCGTATAGCCCTTTTCCGTTGCTTCCACCGCAAGGCCGATGACGTTCTTGTGGCCGGTCTTGACGAGCAGATTGCTGATGTGAAAGCTCACGGTGCGCTTCTTGATGCCGAGATCCTCGGCGATTTCCTCGTAGCTCATGTTGCGGCAGATGCGCTGCAGGATCTCGAGCTCGCGGCTCGTCAGCTGGGCATCCGTGCATCCAAAGGAGGGGGTGCCGCAGATATCCGGATAGATTTGTGCGCCTTCCATCGTGGCGCGGATACAGGAGGCAAACGCTTCGCCCGAGGATTCCTTGTAGATGAAGCTGTTCGCGCCCGCTTCCTTCGCCCAGTCGAGGAAGGCGATCTCCTGCATCCCCGTCATGAGAATAATGCGCAGGGAGGGGAAGGTGGCTTTCAGGCGTTCGTAGATCTGTATGCCGCTCGTGCGCCCCTCCATACAGATGTCCATGAGGACGAGATCAGGACGTAGCCGCAGACATGCTTCCTCCGCAAGCTCTGAGAGCGTACAGGTGCCGATGACTTCGATGTCGGGCAGAGGCGCGAGGATCTTTGCCAGTCCCTCGAGGAGTATTTTTTGATCGTCTACGAGAAGAACTTTAATCATCCTTGTTTCTCCCCTATCTGTGCGTCAAGTTCAAAATGCGGTGCCGGTGTGATGATCAGGCGCCCGCCGAGTGCGTTCACGCGGCGCATCATGCCCGTGAGTCCGCCGCCGGGGCGCAGCTGCCCGGTGCAGCCGATGCCGTTGTCGCGGATGTGCAGGCGGCGCTCCGAGAGGGCGATGACGATCTCGTTCGCACGCCCATGACAGACCGCGTTGCTGAGTGCCTCGCGGATGATGGCGGCAAAGGCACGTGCACGCCGCATATTGCGCGGCAGAGTACCCGAAAGCGTGAGCCGCACGCCGAGGCTGCGGTAGGTGTCGGTCATATCGGCGAGCAGGGTTGCGGGATGGGCTTCCTGCGTGAGGGGAACCGCTTCGAGCAGGCTGTCGATGCGAACGATGGTATCGAGCGCATCCTTGGGCGCGGGACTCGCAAGGAGCTGCTGCAGCATACTGATGCGCTGTCCGAGAACGTCGTGCACGCGCGAGGTGATCTCCTGCAGGGTGCGGTGGCGCTCCGTCTCCTCGAGCGTGTCGAGCAGATCTTTCTGTGCGCTGATCATGGCGGAGAGGCGTGCGTTTTTCGCCTCGAGTTCCCGCGTCACGGCGTCGAGTTCCGTCACGCAGGAGGCCGTGAGCTGCCAGCCGCTGAGTCCGTTCATCAGCCGTATGCGCTGCACGAGCCAGGAGTCTCCGCCCGAAAATCGAAAGAGGATGGCATCGTCCCGCACTTCTTTTTCTGCGAGGGTTGGGTGGTCGAAGTCGATCAGCGCCTGCCAGAAGATCGCGGCGCTGCGGAACTGCTGACCGAGCAGCCGCTCCATGAAGGCCAGCATCTGGATGTTCACGAGCACGGCTGCGCCGTTTTCGCGTGCAAAGAGAATGCCCTCGGGCAGGAGATCGAGTCCCTCGCGGATGGATGCGACGGTGACCTCTCTTTCCAGCATCGTAGATGCAGCACAGGCAAGGATCACGAGCCGCGCCGCGAGGAGGATGAGGACGAAGAGTGCGCTCCACGGCAGGAGACGGTCAAAAAGCGGGAGTGAGAGCAGCCCCGCTGCGGCGAGCGGTACACCCAGCCACGGCCTGCGCCGACACAAGCAGAATCCCATGACGATGGCGAAGCCGCCTGTGGCACAGCGTTCGAGCACCATCCAGTCATTTGGCATCAGCCCGCTGATGAACAGGCTCCAGCTGCCGCCGAAGACCAGCGTGACGGAGAGCAGTATGCCGAGCGCGGCAGCCTCCGGCAGGACGCGCTCGAAACGCTGCCGACCGAGAAACGTCGCTCCCCAAAAGAGCGCGATACTCTCGGTGATGAGGACGAGCGCGGAGAGGAAGATAAAGGTGATGTGCGCGCTGTAGCCGTATGAGGTCAGACTCTCCATGCCCCTGCCTCCTCCCCGTGCACCGGTGTGCGGACAGCGGCGCTGACGCCCTGCGCGCGGATGGAAAGCGCGTAGCCGAGATCGCTGATCTCGATCGGGAGATCGTGCCGCCGCTGCCATTCGCTGATCCACGGACGGATCCAGTCCGCGCACGTCAGCATGCAGATCGCCTCCGGCATTTCGTTTTCTTCAAAACGGCAGAGTACATCTGCCGCGCCCTCCTCTGCCGCGCGCGAGAGAAGCTCGGCAAAGAGGTCGAAGAGGGCGAGCGCCGCCTCTGCCGCAATGGCGCGCGTCAGCCGCCACTCCACGGCGACGTGCAGACCAAGGGGGCGCAGATAGGCGCAGGTCTCCGAGACTGCCATCGACAGCTCGTCCGCACGGATCTGTCCGTCCTCCTGCCCTTTGAGAAAGAGCACGCAGCGCTTCTTGAGGTAGGAGGAGAGCAGGTTGAGCCGACGGATGAGACATGTGAGCTCCGCCTCATCCGTGCTCGCCATCAGCTGCTCGCGAAAGCTGCGCAGGAGCGGGCGCTTGCTGTCGAGGATGGCCTCGAGCTCCTCGGAGAGCTGCTTTTTGAGCGTGAGCGCGAGATGCTGCCCCCGGATGCGGCGCTCTCTGCGCAGGAGGGTATGGGAGCGCTCCTGCGCGTCCTGCAGGAGTGCGAGCTGACGCTGACGTTCGTGCAGGAGACTGAGATCCTCGTGCCAGATGATGGCGCCGCCGTGAATGTTCATGCGCGATGTGCGGATGTCGTTTGACGCGTCCTGTTCTGCTGCGGCGGCGGAAAAGACCGTATGCCCCTCCGTATCGACGAGCTGCATGCGCAGGTGCGAATGCGAGAAAAACGCCTCGTGAAAGCGGTTGGACGGCATGAGTCCCGTGCGCAGACAGAGTTCGAGGAGGAACAGGAAGAAGAGTGCCGTTACCACTGTGAGTTCCAGCCATGCAAAGCGAGGATCGTAGTGGAGGTCGACGGAGTAGACGACGAAGAGGGAAAAGAACAGGAAGGGAAGCGCCATCGCAGGGCGCAGCACGCGCTGCCGCTTTGCCTTTTCAAGGAGGAGAAGGAGCGCCGCGAGGATCTCGCAGAACCAGAGGAGCCAATAGGCATAGGCGCCCCACGCGAGATGCTCTTCCAGCGTCATGGCGGCGGCATTCCAGATGAATGTGAAGAACTGGTAGTGCAGATCGTTGCAGAGAATCAGCGCGGCCAGCAGGAGGTTCAGCCCGAGAACCGCGCGCAGCCAGCGCGGCATTTTTTTGTTGAACACATACTCATCCGATGCCCAGGCGATCCAGAGGAGTGCAACCGAGAGCCCCGCGCGGAACACATAGTAGAGGTACGACAGAAAGTGCTGCAGGGAGATATCGACCGAGATGGAAAGGAGTTTTGCAATGCGGGTCAGCTCCCAGAGGAGCAGCATCGCAATCAGCAGAAGGACGGCGCGCCGCGTACCGTGATGGAGGACGCGTGCGCGCAGGCTTGCACCCCAGAGAACCGTGACGACAAGGATTGTGACGAGAATGACCAGGCGCTCATGCGTTTCGATCGGCGTGAACACAGAATGTCCCCAAATTATCTGCCGATAGCGCGCATTCGCCTCCGTAAGTTCCCGGTAGAGTGCATCGGCGTCGTGGATCTGCGCAGCCCCCGCCGGAGGCGCGATCGGATAGCCCGCTGCGCGCAGATCGCGCCGCAGGGTATTGGCAAAGGAGATGGGCTTTCGCGCGAGCAGTCCCTTGGTAAAGGAGAGCGTTCCTTCCTTCGGCATACAGATGCGCAGCGGGGCGCCGTACTGAATGAGCTGCTCCGCTTCGTGCGCAAAGAGCACATAGACATCCCCGCCGCCGTCCTTCTCCGCCAGGCGGTATTGATTGCCGCGTCGGCTGTTGCAGATGCGCAGCCGATCCTCCTCCTTCAGCCGCGTGAGCAGAGCGAACGCCTCGTTGAGGTTCGCGTCTGCGGACAGTCCGCGTGCCAGCGCCAAAAAGAAAATCTCCCGATCGGGGCAGGAATCGGGAAGAACCACGGTGACATTCTCCCGCAGATCGTTCCAACCCTCCACGGGGACGGGGCAGTCCTCCGCTACGGCGAGGACGACCACAGCGGAAAAGTGCGGATACCAATAGAGTTGTTCTGTCGAGCCGCGGACAAACTGCTCCGCTTGAAAATCATAGAGTTCGGCGGCATCGACGCGGTGATCCTGAAAGATCTCCAAGAGATTCGTCGAGACGCCCTGCGTATCGAGGGGCTCCGGGGAGGCGCGGCGCAGGGCGTCGGCATAGGCCGTGCTGAAGTTGTGTGCATAGACGAGCGACAGCGCCTCCGCCGTGCGCATGGATGCGAGGAGAACGAGGGCGCATGCGGCGCAGCAGAGAGAGAACAGGAACATATTCTGCCGCCGTCGTCTCATCGCCGCCCTCCCCCTTGCCTATACTCCAACTGATTTTATACTATTTCGTTTGATCTGCATGAAATTCCTTGCGCGAAAAGTCCTATTATCTAAAAAACCGGAATAAATTATGAGCAATTATTTATGCTTTCTTGTGACCTTGTTTGTTCCGGGACAGCGTGAAATTTCTCGGCGTTGCTGCGTGCGCCGGAAAATGCGTATGCACAGATTGCCCGTCTGAGGAAATAAAACAGCAGTCTTTCCGAGCCGGCGATGCGTTTTCGGAACAGCGGCTAAAGTACAAGCAGGTCTGCGAAGCGTTTTGCTTCACAGACCTGCTTTTTCGTTTCGATGGGATGAGGGGAAACAATGCAGCAGACAGTCAGTTGCTTTGTGTTGTCCTTACAGATCGATGCGGAAAATACGCTGCCTTCCGCCGTCCTGCGTGTGGAAGTAGACGTGGTTCATATTGTCGGTGAAGATGCCCTTCGGCCGCAGCGTGCGCTCGCCGTCCGTGATCTCGATGTCGCCAACGTATGCGCCGTCCTTCTTGTTGAAGACGCGCAGGATGGGATCGTCCGACGCGCGGAAGACGATGTAGTCCTTCGTCGCGACAACGCAGCGCGCATGAGCGGCGTACCGCTTTGTGCCCTGCGGGATGTTCTCATTCAGCTCGAAGCGGCGGAGTTCCTTGCCGTCGGGGCTGTACTGGTAGACGGGGATGACCCACGGGTGCTGCTCGTCGTTCTGCAGCGAATTCCCGTATGCCTCGTCGGTGTAGAATCCGTCTGCGTCCGCATAGAGCAGCTCTGCGCCGCGCACCATGGAGTAGCCCTCGGGCTTCGGGCGTGCGGGGACGGGGATGGTCTTGGCATCCTTCAGTCCATCTTTGGCGATCGTGCCGTGGGTGACGCCCTTTTCGTTGACCTGCTCTTCGCCCGCATAGGCGTCCTTCCCGCCGAAGACGGCGCGCCACGTCTCCTTGCCCTGCAGGGGGATCGTGGTTGTGGTCTTGCCGTCATAGACGGCGAGCTCGCCCTCCTTCGGGATGTAATAGACGTTCGTTCCGTCCGAGGTGATCGGCCGGTTCAGTACGACGCCGAGATCCACGATGTCCGTGATTGCGCCGTCTGTGACGGGGAGCTGGCAGAGATGCGTCTTCTTGTCGTCGTGGTCGTAGATGATGCCATAGATGCCATCCTTCGTCACGACGGGATCGCTCTTGTTGAAGTCGAAATAGTCGAGGTCGTAGTCGGCGTTCTCGTATTCGTAGAGCGGGAGCGTCTTGTCGCCGAATTTTACCTGGGTGACGGGCTCTTTCGGCAATGAAAGACTGAGATCGACGGGGGCAGGAGAGCCGCCTTTTGCGGTGTCACCGCCGCCGCAGCCTGCCATGACGGCGCACGTGAGGACGGCTGCCGCCGCGCAGAGCGTTTTCCATTGTTTCATGTCGGGCTCCTCCTACAGATCAATGCGGAAGATGCGCGAATCTTGGTCGAGGATGTAGACGCGGTTCTCGCCGTCTGTCGTGATCTGCTTGGGCGGGTGGATCTTGCCATCGAAACTCAGCTCGACCTCGTCGATGAATGCGCCGTCCTTCTTGTTAAAGACGCGCAGAAATTTGCCGTTGTAGAAGACGATATAGTCCTTCGTTGGGATGACCTGACGCGCGTTCGAGTCGGTCTTTTTCTTGTCCGGAAGGCCGTCGTTGATGGTGAAGGTGTGGATCTTCTTGCCGTCCGGGCCGTACATATGGAGGGGGTACGTCCGCTTGTTCGGCGGACCGCCGTTGGTGGCGATGGTGGAGATGTAGAAGCCGTCTGCATCCGCCCAGAGGAGGAATGCCTGATTCTCCTCATTTTCCTTCTTGTTCTCGTTGAGGGCTGCAAACTCCGCCTTCGGGAGGACGGACTTCAGGTCTTTGATCCCCTCTTTGGAGATCGTGCCCATCTCGATGTCCTGCGACTTCAAGGGATCGCCGCTCGTGTAGATGTTCGATGTGCCGCGCACTGCGCGCATGATGTCCGTCTCGCCGCGCTTGCTCTTCGTCACGGCCGCGCCGTCATAGGCGCAGATCTGCTCGCCGAGCTGGTAGTAGACGTTCGTTCCGTCCGTTGTGATCGGCTGCGCCGTGAGAATGCCGAGATCCTCCACGGCTGTGATCGCGCCGTCCTTCACGCTCAGCTTCATCAGATGCTGCTTCTTATCGCCCGAGGCGTCGAATTTGCCCGCATAGATGGCATCCTTCGTCACGGTGAGATTGGTCGTTGTGTGCACCATGTCGGGGAGACCCTCGCCCTTGTACTCGTAGACCGGTACGTCCTTACCGTTGAATTTGACCTGTCCGATGGTTTCCTTCGGCGCGGAGAGTGCGGTGTCTTTTCCGCCGCCGCCAATGCCGATGCCGCTGCCTGTGCCGTCACCGCCGCAGCCGGCGAGGACAGAGCCGAGGAAGGCGGCGGTCGCAGCCGCCGCGAGCAGAGATTTCCACTTCTTCATTTCGGATTCCTCCTTTGATGCTTCTAAGGAATCACTGATAAAATGCAGATGCTTATCAGTGCCTCTAAATCACTTTAATTTATTTTAGCATAAAACAAATTAAAATGTATAGCAATAAATGATTGATTCTTGAAATTTTTGAAAAGTTTTCCATTTTGCGCATTTACTTCGCGCAATGATTCCTTCTCGGCACGGAAAAATGCCGGCATGTTTATGAGCGGTCGGGAACGCAGGGATGCTGTGCGCATATTCTTAGAGATCAATGCGGTAGATATGCGAATTGTCGTCGATGAAGTAGATATGATTCTCGTCATCTGTCGTGACCCCTGTGGGGGAGAGTTTCCTGCTGTCGCGTCCCAGCTCAATGTCGCCGACGTACGCACCGGTCTTTTTGTTGAATGCGCGCAGATAGCCGTCGCTGTAGAACACGACATAGTCCTTTGTCACGACGACGGAGCGTTCCCACGTCGTGCGCTTTTGCGCACTGCTCGGGATATTCTCGTTGCACTCGAACGTGTGGAGTATTTTGCCGTCCGGGGCGTATGTGTGGAGCGGTTTGGTCCACTCCTTGTCCGTGCTGCCGTACGTGGCAAGGGAGGAGACGTAGAAGCCGTCCGCATCCGCCCCGATCAGGAATGCGTTTGCCTCGTGCGTCGCGTCTTTCGCACGGGCGAGCTTGTCAAATACGTCCTTGGAGAGAACCGTTTTTGCATCCTTTATGCCATCCTTGGATGTTGCGCCGAACATAACGTCGGCCTCCGACACGAAACTCCCGCTCGTGTAGGCGTTCTTGCCTCCGTATATGGCACGGACGACGCCGATGCCCGGCGTGGGGGTCAGCGTCGCTACCTTGCCGTTGTAACAGGCAAGCTCATCCTCTCGGGTCAGATAGTAGATGTTCTTGCCGTCCGAGGAGATCGGCTCGTTGAGAACGATGCCGAGATCCTCCACTGAGGCAATCGCACCGTCCTTTAGCGTCAGCTTTTGGAGGCGGTAGTTTTTCTCCTCGGCGTCGCTGCGAATGCCGTAGATGGCATCCTTCGTCACGGCGAGATTGGTATTCTTTCCCTCGAGCGTAGGGATGACCGCGCCCGTGTATTCGTAGAGGGGAACCTCTCTGTCGGCGAACTTGAGCCAGGCGACGGCCTCCTTCGGTGCAGCAGGGCCGTTGTCCGCCGACACTTCGTTGCCGGTGCATATGACGCCGCCGTCACCGCTGCCGCAGCCCGTGAAGACGGCGCCCGTAAAGATGGCGACGGCTGCCGCCATGATGAACGATTTCCATTTCTTTATGTAAACTCCTCCTTCATCATGATGTGAAAAGTACGATAATTTGGTTGATTCTATCTTAACATAGAAATGATGACTTGTGACCTGTCATTTGTGACAGGTTTTCAAAAAATTTGAAAAGTGTTTTCCAACCTATCATTTATGACGGTATCATCCGCACATGCCGCGCGGATCTTAGTGTATCAAGAGCCGAATCCGAACAGTCCGCGCAGCTTTTGTCCGAACGATTTCTGCAGCACCTGATCGAGCGGCAGGGCGCGGTGCAGAAACGGTGAACCGACGCGTTTGACCGCAGCGGGCGGCGTGCGGACGGTGTGCTCCGTCGACATCGGCCGCGGATGCGCGGGCGCGCGCGTTGCATAGCGTTCCTCCCGTTCGTATTGATAGAAAAGTGCGGCAGCCTTGCCCGTCTGCCCGTTCACCGCGATGCGCACCTGCCGCGCTCCGTCCCCGTCCTCTGGACGCCGATCCAGATAGTAGACGGGCAGCAGGAAACAGGCGCTCTTGTGCTTGCGGAAATCCCGTTCCCAGAGCATGATCTCTGCCTTCGTCA
>ERZ772917.1011-NODE-1011-length-18014-cov-6.191492_pt1 | contig 18014 bp, 13 predicted proteins | sample MGYA00511187_ERZ772917 | MGnify/ENA primary metagenome ERZ772917 (study PRJEB29015, sample SAMEA2737925) | human oral metagenome | biome: human oral; feature: human-associated habitat; material: dental | place: China | collected 2012 ... | reverse complement strand
ACGCGAACAAATACAAGATTATTTTCGATGCCAACCGCGAGGTTATCAAGGACGCGAACCTCATCTATCCGGGGCAGAAGATCAGAATTCCAAAAGCTTAAGCTCGCTTTTGAATACTGCGGCTTGATTTTGCAAGCCGCGAATTTTACTTTTGCGAGCATTGCGCTGCGTTTGTGCGAGCCGTGATTTTATCAGCCCGCGGCGCAGCGCGATTTTAGCGAGCTACGATTTTATGAGCTAGCGAGGCGCCGCGGTTTTTTACGCTTTACAGAGTATGATTTTACAGACTGGCAGCGCGAGCACGGTTTTTTTGTGGGGCGTGATTTTTAGCTGGCTGTGCAGCGCAGTTTTTAAACTATGATTTCATGAACCGATGACACGACATAATTTTGCAAGTTATGGATTTTGCAGACTGCGGACTTACGAGCTGCGGATTTGTTTTTGTGAGGCGGGTTTTGATTTTAAGCCGTAGCGCGATTTTGCGAGCCGTACTGCGGCGGATAGCGGATTATTTCCGCATCGCCTGTGTGCCGATATGCCCATACGCCGCTCTCGACAGATTTACGATAAATTCCGTCGCGCCAGCCAAACATATCGCGCTTTGATTGAGATATAAAGATGCCTGAAAATTTTAAAATTTCACCTAGAGATTACGACAAAGAGCCGTTGATTTTACGTGATTATAGTAGAGAAATGTTGCTTCACGGTATTTTAAATTTAATATTTTTCTTGATTTCTTCGCTTTTTGTTTTTGTGATACAAAGTCATATCGAATTTGGAGAATTCGACGAATTAGTGAAAAAAGTTTTTATTTTATTGTTGATATTTGTAGGATTTTTAACTATTTCCTATAAAATAACCATATTTTCAAAGGAACGCTTTGTTTCACTTTCGTCTAATATGAGAGCAGTATATTACGATAGCGATTTGCAAATACGAAAAATTCAGAGCTTATTAGGGAATAAAGAATTTTCATCGTTTTTATATTTCATACTTAGTAGCAAATTTATAACATTATATCCTATTTTAATTGTATCAATAGGTGGATTTATAGTTACTTTTGATAGCGAATTTATAATAAGTTTGCTTCTTTACGCTTTTGCTTTGTTTTTAGCGATTATATATGATATTTTATTTCGTATGTTGCTTTATAAAAAATCAAATAAAAATTTGACAAATTTTTGGGAATATTCGCAAAAATTTGTAATTGATATAGGTTGGATAAGAGGTGTTCGTGTAATAATACAACAAGGGGCAACAATAGCTTTTTTTAATCAAAAAGACCACGATTTATTAAAAGAATATTTTTATACATTTTTTCACATAAATTTTGATACAGATATATAAAAACATTAAGAGTTAAAAATTTTTAGCAAAAATACCGCTCAAATTTTATTAAACCCAAATCCTCACATTCAGTTTTAAAATTTTAACGATACTCAAAAAGTTTAAAATTTCGCTCTTTATCTCGCTTGCGGGGTCGCGGCGCAGCACACTTTCATAGACGCTAGGCTCGAAATTATCGCGCCCGGTGTGCACGAAAATATGGATCCGCCGCTCTCTGATGCTCGCCCAGATCTGCGCCCCGAGCGCGTCGCCCAACGCCAGAAATCGCTCCATAAATGCGGGGGTTAGCACGTACATCGCGTTTTGCGGCTCGTCGCTAAGCACCTTGTAGCGCGCGGCAAACTCCACATTATCCATCGCAACGGGTTTTAGACCTACGTGCTGTTTGTTTTGTATCTCGCGCGGATAGATAAAAACGGGCGCGATGATGCGTTTGTTAAATTCCGCTACGAAAAACGCCCCCACGAGCTCGTGCTGCAAATTTTGATGAAAAAAGCTCACGTCGCTAAACTCGAAGCTCACCCCCTGCCACGCGCCGCCTACGCGGTCGTTGCCGCGCAGATTTTCGATGAACTCGAACAGATCGCTCTGCACCACGCGCCAAAACGGCACGCTGCCGTAGGAGACGTATTCGTAGCCGAGCTCGCGCACGAAAGGCGCCAGATAGTGCTGCTTGTAGCTTTGGCGGTATCGCCCCGTAAAGATCTCTTGCATGCTTCTTACGCCGAGCGCGTAAAGCCGCGTCGCTAGCCACACCGCGAGCGCAAGCGCGGCCAAGCCTATCAACGCCTGCGGCAAGGCTGCGGAGTATTTGAAGATCAAAAATGAGATCGCGACCGCGCCAAATTTCAAAATATTTTCCGTGCCGATGAGATCCTTTTGCCAGCCGTTTAGATGCACCTCTTTAAGGCTTACGGCGAGCGAGGCGATCGCCAGCAGCATAAGCATCGTCGCGCTAAAGCTCTGCACGCCCTGCCTGCGCGCGAAATACGCGATGACGCCGAATACCGCAAACAGGGCGATTGTGCTTATGACGGCTACGAGCTTTAGCTGCTCCACGTGCTTTTTCGCATCCAGCCTCAGGCGCTCCAAATCGTAAATAGTCAAAATTTCGCCTTTTTTAAAATTTGCCCGCAATTTTAGCGAAATTCTAGGAATTTTTAAATTTGGGCGCGAAATTTGGCGCGGTTCGAAGCTAGGCGCAAACTAATTTCGCAGCGGCAAGAAGCAGCAAAGCTCACACTGCGGCGGCTTTGGGATGCCTAAATTTTAAATCAGTGAGAGAATTTTAAAATTTTAATCTCCGCTTTGGCTGCGGCGCAAAGATATCTAGCGCGGTTTTGTGGGGCATTTAAATTTACGGCGGCGTAAATTTAAATGCAAAGACTCGCCGGCTGCGGCTAAATTTAAAGACTCAAATTTTATAGCAGCCGGTCGTCGTTGCCGCCCGGTATAAGTGCGCGGCGCAGCAGTAAAACGAAAGCGTAAAAAAGAGTATCAAAAGAAGCGACCTTATTTGGCCTCAAAATTTTAAAATTCATTCCGCGGCGGGAAGTTAAATTTATAAAAACCGCGGCGCCGCTAAAACAGCGCGGTTTTTACGGACGAGCTTCGCCGCAAAACAAACCGCCGCATAAGTTTAAATTTAAAAGCAAGGGTGAAATTTTAAATCTGCTGTGACGAGGCAAGGTGCCGCGTAAAGCCTTAACTGCGCAACACGCGCTGTTTGAAATCAAAATTTACGCAAGCGATACGGCGTGCGCGAGCCGCGATCGCAAAAAGACGCAAAATTTAAAATCAAACTCTGCGCGAGCAGCGCGCTGAAATTTCACATTCGCAGCCTAAATTTCGCACTTTTAAACGCTAAACTTATCCGCGCATTCAAGCGAGCCGCGCCCTATTCCAAAGCGGCCCTAGGCTCGCTCATACCGACCAGCTTAGCAACGACGCTCGTCGGAAAGGCGCGGATCATCTCGTTGTACTCCCTCGCCGCGGCGGCGTAGTCCTTGAGGGCCGCGGCGATGCGACTGCGGCTACTTTCGAGCTCATTTTGCAAACTCGCAAAATTTTGATCCGCCCTAAGCTCGGGATAGCGCTCGATCGCCAGCATCAGCCGCGAAAGCGCCGAGCTTAGCTCGCTTTGCGCGGCGTTAAATTTAAAAAACGCGTCTCGGTTTTGCGAGGCATCGTCCAAATTTAGGGCGGTCGCCTTGGCCTGCGCGCTTATGACGCCCTGCAGCGCGTCTTTTTCGTGAGTCGCGTGATCCTTTACGATCTGCACGAAACCGGGGACCAGCTCCGCGCGGCGCTTGTATTGACTCTGCACCTGCGCCCACGCGGCGTTTACCTCCTCGCTTTTGGCAACGAGATTATTGTAAACGGGCACCGCAAAGATCACGCAGGCGATCGCCGCGATAATAAGCAGGATCAAAATTTTTAACAAAACAAAGCCGCGGCGCTTTGATTCACCGCTAAAATGGCTTTCGCCGAAGCTTTCATCCGCGCCTGAGTTTATGAAAGGCTCGCCGCCGAGGTTGGCGGTTTTTCTAAAATTTTGCCCGAAATCGCCGTTAAAATTTCCGCCACGCTTCTCGCGCTCGCCGTACGGACGCTCGCCGTATGGACGCTCGCCGCGAGCGAGGCGCCCTACGAAATTTTTGCCGCCGCAACCGCTCATACCCAGCTCCTTTTAATTTCGCTGCTTAGTTTTACTAAAATTTCATACTCGATCGTATCAAAAAATTTAGCCCAAACCCGCGCGTCGCCCAGCACGCAGATACGCTCGTCGCCGAATTCTGCGCAGAAGCTATCCATCGACATCTTGCCTAGCATCCGCTCGCCGCCCGGTAGTACGAGCTCGCCGTCGCCGTCGTAGCGCAAAAGTCCGTCCGCATAGCCCAGATCGTAGGTGCCGATCTTCATATCTCGCGGCGCTTCAAATTTCGCGCCGTAGCCCACGCGCTGGCCCTTTTTTAGCACGCGCGAGCTGATCAGATCGGCATAGAGCTTAAGCACGGGACGCAAGCCTAAACTTTCGTCAAACTGCGCGTAGCCGAACTGCGCCATCCCCACGCGCGCATACTCATCATCAAAGCCCGCTCTGCGCTCGATCGCCGCGGAGTTGCTCGAATGAAATTTTAAATTTCCAAAGCCCGCGGCGGCCGCTTTTTGCCTCGCGAGCCGCTTAAATTCTATAAAATTTTGCCTCTGCGCGAAAAAATCGCCGTTTAGCTCGTCGCTTGCGCGAAAGTGCGTGAAAAAACCCATCAGCCTAAACTTGCCCGCCTTGCACAGCCTAAGCGCCTCATCTAGCTCGGTAGCGTCGATGCCGTTTCTATGCATCGCGGTATCTACGGCGATGTAAATTTTAGCGCCCCTCTTAAGGCGCGCGAAGTAGCCAAGATCGTTTACCGCGTAGCAAAACCGCTCATCCTCGTCCCCGCTTGGAATGTGCGAAAGCACTAAAATTTCGCCGAATAGATCTGCGATCTGCGCGGCTTCACTCATAGTACGCACGACCGCCTTATCGATACCGAAGCTCGCCGCAGCCTCGCAGCAGAGCCTAGAGCCGTGGCCGTAGGAGTTGTCCTTGGCGACTAGGAAAATTTTATCCGCGCCGCCTACTTTGGCCGCGATCTGCGCGAGATTATGCAGATATGCCGCGCGATCGAGCAGTATCTCAGACATCGAAGTTCACTCCGTACGCGCGGTAGAGATAGGGTAGCAGCTTGCGCGTGGCGTAGTCGTAGCCGTAAAATTTCTCGTAAACCTCCTTCAGGCTCGCTGCACTTGCACGCTCGAAATCAAACACGTCGGTACCCGCGATTTTTGGCACGCGCTCGTCTAAAAATTTAAAAAATTCCGCCCTGGCGCCCAAAAGCTCTTTGATATTTTTTTCGACGAGCTCTTTTTGTGCGCTCGCTTCGCTGTTTTCTTGCATTTCACATCCTTGATTTAAATTTATCATCAAATTTTATCCTGGCGATATTTAGCATTTTTTCAAAATTTCTAAAAATACGCTTTGCATCTTATCTCTAAACTCCGCGCTGCCGGCCTCGAAGCGGGTTACGATCACGGGCGTGGTGTTGCTAGCGCGCACGAGCGCCCAGCCGTCGTCAAATCGCACGCGGATGCCGTCTATTTCGATTACGTCGCGCACGGCGGGAAGCTCCTCTATGCCGCTATGGATGCGTGCTTTGACCGCCTCGATGATCTCAAATTTACGCTCCTCGCTCGTATTAAATTTTATCTCGTCGGTACTAAACGTCCGCGGCAGCTTATCCAGCTCGCCGTCAAGATCAAAGCCGAGCTTTACGAGCTCAAGCACGCGCATCATCGCATACACGGCATCGTCGAAGCCGAAATATCTCTCCTTAAAATAGATATGCCCGCTAACCTCGGCGGCAAGATCGATACCGAGCTCCTTCATCGCTTTTTTGATATTGCTGTGGCCGGTCTTGCCCATGAAGCTTTTGCCGATCTTATCGATGGTGTCATACATCGCCTGCGAGCATTTGACCTCGCCTAGGATGCGCGGGCGGTGCATGTTTAGAGCAAGCAGGCAGGCTAGCTCGTCGCCTTTGATGTTGCGACGCGGCGTAAGCACGGCGATCCTATCGGCATCCCCGTCAAAGCCGAACCCTAGCGCCACGCCGTCTTGCTTCATCGCGACCTTAAGATCCGCTAAATTTTTCTCCTCGCTAGGATCGGGGTGGTGGTTTGGGAAATTGCCGTCGGGCTGCGGAAATAAAACTTTAGCGTTTAGCCCAAGCCTTTCGATGATTTTAGTAGCGGTAACGCCCGCAGCGCCGTTTGCGCAGTCGATTATAAAAGGTGCGGCAAAGCCCTTAAGAGCCGCAAATTCCTTCTCAAAATATGCTAGATACTCGCTTAAAATATCGTACCTCTGGGCACTTGTATCGGTCGGAATTTCAAAATTTGAACCGATCAGCTCTCGCACCTGCGCGCCGAGGCGCTTCAAATCCTCGCCAAAGAAGCTGTCCGTGCCGATCGTGATCTTAAAGCCGTTGTAATTTTTAGGATTGTGCGAGCCGGTGATCATTACGTTTGCGTCAAATTTATGCGTAAATACGCTAAAATAGCCCACCGGCGTCGGCAGCAAGCCGATATTAAAAACCCGCAGAGCTGCAAAATTTAGCCCGCTTACGAAATAGCCGAAAAGCTCATCCGCGCTAAGACGGGCGTCGTATCCCACGCTAACGCGCTCAAGCCCCAGATTTGCGATATGTTTACCAAGCGCGAAACCGATCGCTTTTACGCTGCGCTCGTTTAGCTCCTCGCCCACGATACCGCGTATGTCGTACTCCCTAAAGATATTTTCGATCATTTAGTTCCTTTCAAATTTAACCGAGCCATTTTATAAAAACTTGCTTAAAATTTATATTATAAATGTTAAAATCTGCCCAAAATTCCAAAGGTCGCTTATGAAAAAATTTTTACTCGCGCTAGCGTTTGCCGCGCTTGCTTGCGCCAAAGACTACGAGACGATAGATAGCGTAAATACCTCTTTTAGGATATTCGGCAAGGACGATCGCATCGAGATCATCGCCGTAAAAGACCCCAAGGTGCAGGGCGTTACCTGCTACGTCTCATATGCCAAAAAAGGCGGCGCCAAAGAGATCATCGGCGTAGAGGAGGATCGCTCCGAAGCTTCCGTCTCCTGCGTACAGACCGCGCCTAAAATTTTAATCAAGGAAAAGCTCAAAAAAGAGGATATTTTTGAAAAGCGCAGCTCGTTAATTTTTAAGAAAACTCACGTCGTGCGGATGTTTGACGAGAAGCAAAACGCGCTGATCTATCTAATCTACTCGGATAAAATCATCGACGGCTCGCCCAATAATTCGGTCTCTGCAATCCCGTGCCGCCAGGCCGTGGGCGAGGTGTGCGAGTTTGGCTACGACGGAAACGCAAGCGGCGCGAACGTAAAATGAAATTAAGCAAATTCTGCTAAAATCTCGCGTTTTTTAAACCCCCGTAAAATTTAAAGGAAATTGATGAAAACATTTTTAAGTATGGAGTGTGCGTCGGCTATGCTGCTAATTTTGGCGCTATCCTGTGCGATCGCTACCTTCGTTGAGACCGCTTACAGCACGGAGGTAGCTTGGGCGATGGTTTACGCCGCGCCTTGGTTTGGGGCGCTGATGATGCTTTTGGGAATAAATTTAGCCTACAATATCTACCGCTACCGCATGATAAAGCTTCGCACGCTACCTGCGCTAATCTTTCACGCAAGCTTTTTGTTTATGCTAATAGGCGCGATTTTGACGAGGTATTTCGGCTTTGAGGGCAATATGCACATAAGAGAAAACGCCGAAAGCTCCATCGTAAGCACCAAAGAGGAGTTCGTTCAGCTCATAACTCTAGGCAAAGACGGCGAGTTTATCACCGCAGATAATAATAAAATTTTAAACGGCGCGGGGCGGATGGATTTTGATCTAAACTTAGACGTCGAGGGCAAGAACGCAAATCTCAAATTTAAAGAGCTCGTAGAACACGGCGAGCTTAAATGGATCGAGGATCCGAGCGGCAAGGCGCCTGCGAGGGTCGAGTTTCTGTTTTCAAACGCCATAGGTAATCAAAACATAGCGCTGCAAGCGGGCGAAAGTATCGAGATCGGCGAAGTAAGCATAGCCTTTAATACGATGCCGAAGAGGAAGGATTTTATCTACATAACCCTGAAAGAGGGCAAATTTTATATCAACTCAAATTTCGACATCAACGCCACCAAAATGGCGGATATGAGCTCCGCCGCACTAGTTAAAAACGAGGATAATTTGATCGATAATCTGGCGCTTTATACCTTCGAGGGGATAAATTTCGCCCCTGTTAGCCTGCTAAGCTCGGCGACAGAAAGCTTCGTCCCGGTTGCAAAAAACCTACCGGGCGAGCCAGGCGTAGTGGCTACGCTTAGCTTTGACGGGCAGAGCAAGGAGATCTATCTACCCAGGGATTCGCAAGGAGCGAGCTACAACGTCGCAGGACGAAATTTTATCGTAGCTTTGGCGCCTAAGATGCTTCATCTGCCGTTTAAAATCGCTCTTAAAGACTTCGTGCTGGATCGCTACCCAGGCACCAACTCGCCGTCGGGATACAAAAGCGAGATCACGCTTAAAGACGGTAACTACACGCTTGATTACGACATCTATATGAACCACGTGCTAGATCACGGCGGATACCGATTTTTCCAAAGCTCATACGATATGGATGAGCGCGGCACCATACTTTCGATAAACAAAGATCCGGGCAAAATCCCTACCTACATCGGATATATTTTGCTTTGCGCGGGGATGTTTTTTAACTTTTTCAACCCAAACTCGCGCTTTTTCAAGCTCTCGCGCCTAATCAGCGAAAATACCCACCTGGCTACGGACGGCGGCGCGCAGAGCGCTTCGGGCGGCGATTCTGCCGCAGCGTCCAAACACACCAAAAAGAGTAAACGCGGCGCAAAGGGTGCCGCTCTTATGCTTGCATTTGTTTTTGCATTTTCGGCTCCGAGCTTAGTCCGCGCCGAGGCAAATTCCACCGCCGAGACGAGTTCTGCGGCTAGCGAAACCATCTCCGCAAGCGCCGCTAGCGAGGCGAATTCTACGAGCGAAGTAAATTCTGCGGACGCTACAAATTCTAAGAGTGTCGCAAGCGAGACAAATTCCGATAGTGCCGCGAACGCTGCAAGCTCTAACGGCGAAAATTCCGCAAATTTAAAAGGCGAAAATTCCGCACGGCAAAGCGAAACCGACGTGGGCGCTATGCACCGCTTTAGCGCTCCTAGCGAGCTTAGCTTGCCTAAATTCGATAAGAAATTTAGCGATGATCTGGCCAGCCTCGTCATTCAGGGATTTGACGGACGAATGGAGCCTTTTGATACCACTGCAAGGGAGCTTTTGAATAAAATTTACCGCGCCGACGACTACAAAGCGCCAAACGGCGAAATTTTAAATCATAACGCCGTAGCGCTTTCTTTTATGCTAAATCAAGAATATTGGAGGCGCGCGCCGATTATCAAGGTTAGCGAGCCCGAGCTTAAGAAAATTCTAGGCATCGACGAGAAGCGGACTCACGCCAGTATGGTGGATTTTTTTGAATTTAAAGGGGGCGAGAGCTATTACAAGCTCGATAAAATGGTCGAGGAGATCAACCGCAAGCCCCTGGGTAACCGCGGCGTGCTCGATAAGGAGATCATCAAAGTAAATGAGCGCGTAAACGTCTTTTACTCGGCATTTATGGGATATTATTTTCGTATCATTCCCGTAAAAAATGCCAAAAACGATGAATGGCTTTCGCCTCTGTTTTTGGGCGATATAGCCGATCAAAAAGAAGCGGATGACGTAAAAAAGATGATGAGCGCGTTCGTCTCTTCAGTGGTTTACGCTCAAGAAAACGGCGATTGGGCGAGCGCGAACAAGATGCTGCAATATCTCAAAAAATATCAAACGCAAAACGGCGCGGCACTGATGCCTAGCGAGAGCGCGATAAAATATGAAATTTTATTCAACAAGGCTAAAATTTTTAAACGCCTCTTTCCGATCTATACTATCTCGGGATTTTTGCTTCTGATCTTTATCTTTTTGCGGATGATGAAGCCGGGGCTTCGCCTAGGCGGCGCGTTTAAGCTCGTTTATATCGTAAATATCATCGCCTTCATCGCGCATACTGCGGGTCTTGCGCTACGCGGCTACGTCTCGGGGCACGCGCCGTGGAGCAACTCATACGAATCGCTCATCTACATCGCATGGGCGCTGTCTCTAAGCGGAATATTTTTCTCGCGTAAATCCGCGATCTCGCTGGCGCTTACCTCGATAATGGCGGGCATCACGCTGATGGTGGCGCATCTTAGCGACATCGATCCGCAGATTACCAATCTGCAACCGGTCTTAAAATCATACTGGCTTACGATCCACGTCTCGGTAATCACCGCAAGCTACGGATTTTTGGGGCTTTGCATGCTGCTTGGAATTTTCACCCTCGTGATGTTTTTATTCGACAAGAAAAACCCCGAGATCGCTCGCAATATCGCAGAAGCCACGCATATCAACGAAATGTCGATGATCCTAGGTCTTTGCCTGCTGACGGTGGGTAACTTCCTAGGCGGCGTATGGGCGAACGAAAGCTGGGGGCGCTACTGGGGCTGGGATCCGAAGGAGACCTGGGCGCTCATTACGATTCTGATCTACGCGGCGGTCGTGCATTTTAGATTTATGCCTAAGCTCAACAATCAATTCGCCTTCGCCGTAGCCTCGATGTTTGCGTATTTTAGCGTCATAATGACCTATTTCGGTGTAAATTTCTACCTAAGCGGAATGCACTCCTACGCTAGCGGCGAGCGCATTCCGGTGCCGGGCTGGGCGTACGCGATGGTCGCTTCGATGGTGGCTCTTGCGATCGGAGCGTATTTTCGCTCGGGCAAAGCAGCCAAGCTCTAGCGCGACAGGTTTTTAAATTTAGCGAGATTCCACGATTAAAATTTGCGAAGTCCGCTAAATTTAAAATTTCAAAACCATAGCGGCGGCAGCGGGATTCTAAATTTAAAACCGCGGCGGAATTTTAAAGCGGTAGAAGTTTAAATTTGAAGCTCTCGTTAAAATTCTACGCCGCCCTGAATTTCAAGCGGCGATTTCGCTCTAAATTTAAATCCTAAATTTAACCTAGGCGCTCTGCGGATACGGCGTAAATTTAGACCGAACCCGTTCGACGCTCTACAAAATATATCATTAAAAGACCCTTAAAATTCAGCTTTAGAATGGAAAATTAAGTCAAATTTTTATCTACAATTATAGGGATTTAATATTCCTTTGGCTAAAATTAAACTTGTTAATTTCTTACTTCGAAAGGATAAAGATGTCTGATCTAAAACAGGATAGACGCGGCTTTATCGGGCTTGCTTTCGGCACAGTCGCCGCTGTGGGCGGCGTTTTTGCGCTGGGCGGTATGAAGAAATCGTGGGATCCGCTTCCTAGCGTGCGTGCTGCAGGCGTTACCACAGTCGATCTAAGTCCGATCAAAGAGGGCGAGCTTTATCAAACTCAGTGGCGCAAAAAGCCCGTCTTCATACTCAAAAAAACGGCCGAAATGGCGCAAAACGACGCTCGCGACGTAGTGGTAGACGGCGCTAGATACACGCTTTGCATTGGGCTTTGCACCCATTTAGGCTGTATTCCCTACTACAAACCTTCGACGCAACAGTTCGTCTGTGCCTGCCACGGCGGAATTTTCGATGCAAGCGGGCTTAACGTATTCGGTCCGCCGCCGCGCCCGATGGATATACCGCCGTTTAGGATAGATCAGCAGATGCTCGTGCTAGGCGAGGAAGGGCCTGAATACAAGGCCTTGATGCAGAAAGCTTAGGAGGCGCAGATGGCACATATTAGAAAAGCTACGGGGATCTGGGATTGGTTTGATCAAAGATTGGCCGTGACGAAATTTTTCAAAGTGATGGTAAGCGAGTATTGGATTCCTAAAAATATCAGCTTCCTTTGGGCGATGGGCGTTATTTTGATGACGCTATTTATAGTTTTGTTTGTTAGCGGGCTGATGCTCGTGATGTATTATAAGCCGGACGTAAATTTGGCCTTCGATAGCGTAAATTTCACGATTATGAAAGAGGTCGAATACGGCTGGCTATGGCGACATATCCACGCGGTATCGGCGTCGGTGGTGTTTTTGATCATCTACATTCACACGCTGGTGGGGATCTATTACAGGTCCTACAAGCAGGGGCGAGAGATGATCTGGATCAGCGGCATGCTGCTTTTCATCATCTTTTCGGCGGAGGCTTTCAGCGGATATATGCTTCCATGGGGGCAGATGAGCTACTGGGCGGCGATGGTTATTACAAATTTATTCGGCGGAATTCCAGTAGTGGGCGATGCGATAGTTGAGTGGATTCGCGGCGATTACGCGGTCAGTGATCCGACGCTGACGCGATTTTTTATGCTTCACGTCTGTTTGCTGCCGATCGTTACAATCGTGGTTTTGGCGCTGCATTTTTACGCGCTTAGATTTCCGCATGTAAACAACCTGGACGGCGAGGAGATAGACTTCGATCTTGAGGGCGAGAAATACCTGCAGGGCAAAACGGGCGAAAGCAAGGTAATTCCATTTTGGCCCGGCTTTTTGGCGAAGGATTTTTTCTACGTCAGTATCTTTATGATATTTTTCTTTTATCTAGTGGGCTTTCACTTCGATTTTGCGATGGATCCGATAAATTTTGAGCCGGCAAACAGCCTCAAAACCCCGACGCATATCTATCCGGAATGGTACTTCCTTTGGGAGTATGAAATTCTGCGCGGATTTTTCTTCGACGTAGGACCGCTTAAGGCCGCCGATATCGGGCTTATCGCATTTGCATTCGCCGGAGTTTCGCTATTTTTCATACCGCTATTTGATCGCAGCAGCGTAGTAGCGCCCGCGCATAAAAACAAGGCGTTTTTCATCTGGTTCTGGGTTTTGGTAATCGACATGATTCTGCTTAGCCTATTCGGAAAGCTCCCCGCAGACGGTATGGAGCTCGGTATCGAAAATAAATACTGGGGCTTTGCCCTATCGATCATCTATATCGGTTTGCTCGTCGTAGTGCTTCCGCTAATTACGATCGCAGAAAGAAAGAGGGCCTAGTTATGAAAGAGATAAGAACCCTAATCTTAGTGCTTTTTTGTGTGGGAATTTTATACTGGTTTGTCGAACCTTACGCGCACACCAAGCTTCATCCGCATGTAAGCCCCGCAAATTACGACTTTGCAGCAGGCGATGTCGCGCTGGCCGCTCATAATGTCGAAGCAGCCAAACTGGCTCTACAAAGCGCCGAAAAAGAGGGCGATGCGACGATGATCAAAAACGCCCAAAAAGCGATAGACGAGGCTAAAAACCAACAAGACAAAGTCACGCTTTTTTGGAACGACGTAGATAAGATCGATCTTGGCAAGGGTGATGCCGTACGCGGCGCGGAGACCTTTACCAATGCGGGCTGTACCGGTTGCCACGGCGTGCAGGTCGCTTCGATCCCTGCGCCTATGGATGCGCAGGCCGCATCGCAAGCTTTCGGCGTAAATCCACCCGATCTAAGCGGCGCAGGATATATCTACACCGATAAATTTTTGGCGGCTTTTATCAAAGATCCCGTTATGGCTGTGAAATTAAATCATAAATTTAATGACGAAAAGCCCTATCCTATGCCGCCGTTCGTGAGCGCTAGCGGAGAGGCGGATCAAGATATTGCCGACATCGTAGCTTATCTAAAATCTATCGCACCGAGCGAAGATAAGCTCATCGCCGAGCAAGCTGCGGCTGAGGGCGTAAAAGCCGATGAAAATTTAACGCAAGCCCAGAGGGAATTTTTCCTCAACAAAGCCGTATTTGAAGACGCTTGCGTAAGATGCCACGACGTGAAATACGACAAGCTCCTAACGCAGGGTGACAAGGCGAGCGTAGCAAACTACATGGGCTCGACGCCGCCCGATCTGTCGATGAGTATACGATCGAAACAAGCGGGCTATCTGCACGAGTTTATCAACGATACTCAAAAGATGCTTCCGGGCACCTCAATGCCGCGCGTGGGGCTAAATGAGCGCGCCGAAACGCAAGTCGTAGCGTATCTGCAATCAGTAGGCGATAGCAAAAAAGATGAGCGCGAAGCTACGACTATAAATATTATGATCTATTTCTTGATACTTTCTGTTTTTGCAGGTCTTTGGAAAAGCAAAATTTGGTCGAAGCTACACTAAAATTTTAGTAGTCGGAATAGAATCCGACTACTTTTTTTAAATTCCGCCATATCCTTAATCTCATCAAATTCTATCTATCAAAAAGCTCTCGCAATTGAGAATTTAGCCGCTCTAGCGCTTTTATGATAACCGCTTTATTTATTACTTTTTAAGAAATTTATACATATAATTGCGACTCGATTTTGAAATTTAATGTATGAATTTAACTCAAGAAGGTTTAGATGAAATTTTTTAAATTTGCGATTTTGGCTCTTATTTTTCCGTTTTGCATGCTACTGGCGCAGACCGATTACCGTGCCGAAGCAGCGACAATCAAAGAAAAATTTGCCCAAGCGATCAAGCTCTATGTCGACGGCAACAATTCGGAAGCCAGGAAGGTAACCCAAGAGGCGTATTTCGGGCATTTTGAAAATTTAGAAGCGGGCATCCGCATAAATTTAAGCCAGAAAAAATCCTACGCTATGGAGAAGCAGTTCGGCGATATCCGCAAGGCAATCAAGGATGAAAAGCCGCTCGCCGAGATCCAAGCGATGATCGATAATCTCAACCGCGAGATCGACGAGGTTTTGCCAGTGATAGAATCCGGTCACCGCCTAGTGGCCGAATATCAAGACGGAGGCGACGGCAGCACCGCGCCCGGCTCGGACGGGAATTCTGTCTCATCCGGCTCAGGCGAAAATGCTGCGACATCCGGCGCTACCTCGCCATGGATGAGCGTCTATACGGAATTTAAAACCGAGCTGGATAACGCTAAGGCTGCGTTTGATAAAAAAGACACTAGCGCGTTAAAAGCTGCGCTAAATCGCGCTAAATTTGATATTTACCGCAACGAACGTCTAGAAGAAGCGGTAAGAAAATACGTCTCGTCTCAGACCGATCAATCGATCCAGCAAATAATCGGAAATCTCTTGCGCGAGGACGCCGATACGGACAAATCAAAATTTGACGAAGCGATAAACGCTTTGGATAATCTCGCGCTAAAAGCCGTAAACGATCTGCCGCAAGAAAGCTACTCCATAGCGCCGCAGACTGCGTTAGCACAAAGCGATACTAATGATGATGAGGGCAAGGATTTCGCGCCGGTCGTGCAAAATATCAAGGATAAGATGGCTAAGGTTTTGGCGCTTTATGAAAGCGGCAAGGTAGATGACGCGATCGACGAGAGCGGCAATATCTACTTCGACGAATACGAAGAGAGCGGCATGGAAAACATCGTCGGCGCTAAAAATACTCAGCTCAAACTAGACACCGAAGCAAGCTTTAATAAAATTTCGGCTCTTATGCGCGCGGGCGCTTCCAAAGAGCAGATCGTAGCGGCGCAAAATAAGCTATTTGATCAGCTCACCCAAAGCCTAGAGTTAACGAAGAAATCAAGCAACTGGGATCTATTTTTATACGCGCTTATCATCATCTTGCGCGAAGGATTCGAGGCGCTTATCATCGTAGCCGCAGTTATTGCGCTGCTTATAAAATCTGGCAATTCAAAGCACCTAAATATCGTTTACAGCGCTCTTGGCGTCGCGGTCGTGCTAAGTATCGCTACGGCTTACGGGCTAAATTATATCTTCGGCAGCGAAAACGCGGGGCAGACGCGCGAAGTGATGGAGGGCGCGGTGATGTTAATCGCCGTGGTACTGCTATTTTACGTGGGATTTTGGCTTCTTTCAAATGCAAACTCCAAAAAATGGACCGCCTATATCCAAGGTCAAATTTCAAGCAGCCTAAGCTCGGGCGATAGCAAGATGCTTTGGTGGACGGTATTTTTGGCGGTTTATCGTGAGGGCGCGGAAACGGTGCTATTTTATCTGGCGCTACTTTTCGATGCCAAGACTCCGGCGGCTACTAGCATGGTAGCAGCGGGCTTCGTAGCGGGTTTGATAGCTCTCATCGTGGTCTATGTCATCATCAAAAAATTCTCGCTTAAAATCGCTATCAAGCCGTTTTTTATCGCTACATCGGTCATCATATTTTATATGTCCGTCGTATTCGTAGGCAAGGGCGTGATGGAGCTAGTGGAGGGTAAGGTATTCGTGCCTACCGTAATAGATGGGCTTCCAACGATTACGTGGATCGGATTTTATCCTTACGTGCAGAGCCTCGTGCCGCAAGCGGTGATGATCGTGCTTTTGATCGCTGGAATTTTGATCTTAAAAAACAAGCAAAAAAACAATTCTTAATAAAGGAGTGAAAAGATGAAAAAGATTTTTTCAGGTATGTTGGCACTAAGCCTAGCTTCTGTTGTCGCGATGGCGGGAGAGCATCCGATCGGCGAGCCTATCGAGCAAAACGGTATGGAGATCGCAGCCGTTTATCTTCAGCCTATCGATATGGAGCCTAAAGGCATAGATCTAGCCCCTAGCAAAGCCGATATCCACCTAGAGGCTGATATCCACGCTATTAAGGGCAACGCAAACGGATTTGGCGAGGGCGAGTGGATCCCTTATCTAAAGATCGCTTATGTACTTAAAAACCTAGACACCGGCAAGATCCAAAAGGGAAATTTCATGCCGATGGTAGCTAGCGACGGCCCTCACTACGGCGCCAATATCAAAATGGTAAACGGCGTGGGCAACTACGAGCTAACCTACAATATCGAAAATCCAAGCGCCAACGGATTCGGCCGTCACGCGGACAAAGCGACAGGCGTAGGCAAATGGTGGGAGCCGTTCTCGGTTAAATACACCTTCCAATACACTGGCGCTCCTAAAGAGTAAATCGTAGCAAGCTCCGCCGAGTCCATATTCGGCGGAGCCCTAGCGGTATTGGGTTTAGCCGCGCGTTTTAAATTTAAGGCAGTTAAATTTAGCCGCTACGCCGCAGCCAAAACGTATCGTTTTGCTTCAATGCGTTTAAGCTTACAAATGTTTTAACTGCGGCAAAATTTTAAAATTTCAAGAGGCTTGGAATTTTAAAATTTTAAATTTAGCGCGCCGCAAGAGCGAGACAAAACCGAAGCAAGAGCGAGGCAAAATTTCTCTTTGCGGGCGGCTCTTATCGCTGCGAAATTTTTGCGAGCGGGTTTGAAATTTTAAAATTTACAAAATGGCGTAGGTTTTAAAATTTTAAAATTTAAGCGATTATAGGCGATTTATGCGCATTAGGCTCAATGAGGATTTTTGATGACGATATTTTTTTATCACGTTAGCTTGGCTCTGTTTCCGCTCGCGTTTTTAAGCGCGTATCTGGGCGGCAGGCGTTTTATCGGCGCATCGTTTTTGCCCGCGCTTTTAGGGGCTGTATTCGGGGCGCTGTGCTTTAGCGCATTTGAGCGCTCGGCAAGCGCCGATACGGGCAAGATTATATTTGACGCGCTCGCACTTTTAACGCTGCTCGCGCTACTGTTTGCGTTTAGGCTTAAGCGATTCTATCTTACCGCTGCAGTTATTTTTGCTCTTGGCTGCGCGTATGGATTTGAATACCGCTTCATAGGGATGAATTTTAAAATTTTCTCCGGCGAGCTACTGGACAGCTTCAGCCTAACCAACCTCTTCATGGCGGTTTTAGGTGCGCTGGCGCTCATTTTATTCTATTTTATTTATCGCTCAGCTCTAGCGCGTACGAGTAGAGGTGCAAAGCTGGCGTCATTCGTCATCGCGTGGGCGTTTGCCTTTATTGCCAAAATCGGCTTTTTGGGCCTTGATCTGCGCCAGGCAGACGCGCCCAAAGCGCTAGTTACGCGAGGCTTTGAAGGGCTTTCAAACGCGATCGGCTCGTCCGAGTTTCTAAGCGTCATCGCTAAAATTATCCATTACAACAACTCCTATCTGGCGCTAGCTCTTTGCCTTATAGCCGCGCTAATTGCGCTACTTACGGCATTTCGTGCGCCAAGTCGAGTGCCTCGCGAAGCGGACATTATAAAATTTAGAGAGGTTAAAGCGGGCAGATTTGCCATTTTTAGAGATTTTAGCCTGATCTTGTCGCTTGGGGTTT
>ERZ772917.1010-NODE-1010-length-18017-cov-3.420387_pt1 | contig 18017 bp, 14 predicted proteins | sample MGYA00511187_ERZ772917 | MGnify/ENA primary metagenome ERZ772917 (study PRJEB29015, sample SAMEA2737925) | human oral metagenome | biome: human oral; feature: human-associated habitat; material: dental | place: China | collected 2012 ... | reverse complement strand
CATCGAAGAAGGCATGTGCTTCTCTGTTGAGCCCGGTATCTACATCCCTGGCAAGGTTGGTGTCCGCATTGAAGACTGCGGTCACGTCACTAAGAATGGTTTTGAACTCTTCACCGAAACCAGCAAGGACTTGCTGTATTTTAATTAACATAGCAGAAAAGCACCAAATTCGGTGCTTTTTTTCTTACACTGGTTCTTATTTTTACTTTCTGGAATGGTGAAAATATTGTAACAAAACATCTTCGAAGGATTCTCAAAAAATGACTGATATTTTGAGTAAATATTATTTTTCAGCAACCATCAGTTGGTCATAAAATGAATAGGACTCATAATTATTATCAGGATTATCTGTCCACATTTCACATTGTTTGATAACAGTCACAATAGCGTCTTCAACACCCTCTGGTGGATATTTGTATTTCCTAAGGAGCCGTTTAACAAGCATGCGCATACGAGCACGCGCAGAATGTTTTTTCTGCCAATCAATAGTTCTGCTTTTGCGCAATGTCTCCGTTAATTCATGAGTCATTGCAACAAGCTCATCATTTTCATAAAAGTTTTTACTTTTCTATACTCTGATGCTGAAATGTGTCCTCGAAGTGAATCTGCAGCATTCCATAGTTCCTTTTCAAATCCAATATTTGCGTTTGATTTTTTCGCCATTTTATACTCTTTCCATATTTTAATCATATCTATTTTATCATATTTAAAGTAAGTTAAAAAGCACTGGATTTGGTACTTTTATCTGCTTGCTCCGTCTATAAAATTCTCTAAAATTACACCTCGTCCTATCAGTCTGGGATTTATATTTTGTCTTCAATGCTCGATATTTTCTAATTAGCTTTTCCCTGTTTTTAAGTTGGACATCTTTTTCGTACTTCTCTAAGTCCTCCTGTTTAGTTTCTATTTCTGACTTTATTTCTGTTGATGTATTTTATTATTCATAAGGGTATTCTCTTTTTCTAATTTTGTGCAATAAAAAAACAGTAAATCATTTGGACTTACTGTTTGATGAATGATTATGTAGTAGAATTGTATTTAATTGTTTCGGTTAGACAATCTGCAAGTTATTTTCCACTAAGTTCTTTAGCTAATCTACTCTTTGACAATTTCCCGTTTTTAATACGTCTCAATAAAACGAAAGGATTCGAACTGTAAGATAATCGTACTTTGTAATAGTTTATCCACTCAATTACTGCAAAGGTCAAGATGAAACTTGCGAACATCATTATAGGAACATTTACAAAACAGAGTATAATCATAGGGACGCCGAAGCATAATAAAACAAAATCAATCATTTTAAAGATCCTATATATCTTTCTTGTATTTGTTCTGGCAAATTGCGGCTTGGATAATCTCTTTAACAAAATCAGCCAATATAAGGAACCCTGAATAAGAATTAAACTCAATACAGTTAGTGGATATAAAATAGAAATCAACATCATTGTATTTAAGAGCCAGTCTTTTAAAGCAAAAAAACATAGCCAAAATGATACAACAGCCATCAGCTCCCCAGTCCATAATTTTGTAAGTTCATGCTTTGTCTTATTTTGGGGTAATCTCATGCTTTTTCCTCTGTACATTCAAAATTTCTCTATTCTTAGTCATCATCAAAAAGAATATTTGCGTATATTTTTTTCGCCATTTTATACTCTTTTCATGATTTGATTCTATCCATTTTACCATATTTAAAGTACGGTAAAAAAACCGAATTTGGTACTTTTTATCTGCTTTCCTCATCTTCAGAGTGTCTGTCCACTCGTTCTGTTTTTCACAGCGACCTTCTCAAAATATATCAATGTTTGTTACTATAAACAAAGCCATTGGAAATTGCAAAACAACAAGCTGATTATTGGGAAACAGCTTGTTGTTGAATTTCTTTTTCCGCAGCCGCAACAACTTGGGCTAGATTGGTTTGAGCTAATTCTGCTTCCATGGCTGTCTGGATAGCAGCCAAGCGGTCGTCTAAAACAGTGTGAATGTTCTTGCCGATCGGACAGTCTGGATTAGGCTTGTCATGGAAACTAAAGAGCTGGCCGCTCTTGCCCAGACATTCTACTGCCTGATAGACATCCAAGAGCGTGATGTCTTTCAAATCCTTAGCAATCTCTGCCCCTCCGGTACCGCGGGCAACGGTAATCAAGCCGGCCTTCTTAAGTTGAGACAAGGTCTTGCGGATAATAACTGGATTAACTCCGACACTGCCTGCCAACAAATCGCTCGTTATTTTTTCATTTTTACATTCTAGAGCGATAACCACTAGGATGTGGGTCGCCATAGTAAAACGGCTAGAAATCTGCATTTCATTCTCCTCTCTGCTCGTATTCTCCTTTATTATATATCAAAAACGTTGTAACTTCAAGTGTTACTTATATATTCTTGTCTCCACTTTTGCTTCCTGTCTGCATGTTTTCTCCTATAAATTATTGTAATCTTCCAAAAATATGATATAATAGTTTATATAGGAAAGCGTTTTCAAAACTTCGAGTCAAGCAAATTAGAAAATTAGAAAATATAAAAGTGTGTTCATCAGCACATGATTTTTTGCTATACTCAAAATTTACTGCTAAAAGAGATGAGGTGATTTATCAGGAATCTTTAAATTAATGCCAATCAGCGTGTTTTGTAAAAAGAAAGGAGATTCTTATGGGCCTTATTAAAGCAGGAATTGGCGCCGTAGGAGGCGTCTTAGCCGATCAATGGAAGGAATTCTTTTACTGTGATGCCATGGACAAGTCCGTTATGGTGGTCAAAGGGCAAAAACAAATATCTGGACGTTCTTCCAACACTAAGGGCAACGACAACATTATTTCAAACGGATCTGGAATTGCTGTGGCAGACGGTCAATGTATGATGATTGTCGAACAAGGAAAAATTGTCGAAGTCTGTGCGGAGCCTGGTCAATTTACTTACGATACTTCTAGTGAGCCTAGCATTTTTACAGGAAATTTAGGTGAATCCATCAAGGAAACCTTCAAACAAATCGGTAAACGGTTTACTTATGGTGGTGATACAGGCAAAGACCAACGTGTTTACTATTTCAATACCAAAGAACTTATCGATAATAAGTTTGGCACCCCAAACCCAATTCCATTTCGGGTAGTGGACTCCAAAATCGGTCTGGATATAGATGTTTCTGTCCGCTGCTCTGGCGTTTATTCTTACAAGATTGCTGACCCGCTTCTTTTCTACACCAATGTCTGCGGAAACGTAGAAAGAGAATATCTGCGGGAAGAACTCGAATCACAACTGAAAACTGAATTTATCAGCGCTCTTCAACCAGCTTTTGCACAATTATCTGACTTAGAATTGCGGCCAAATCAAATCGTGAGCCACAATACAGAGCTGGAAAATGCCATGAACGAAGCCTTATCTAGCAAATGGGGCGAGCTCCGTGGGCTAAAAGTTATCAGCGTAGCTCTGGGCTCTGTCACTCTTCCAGAAGAAGATGCTGAAATGATCAAGCAAGCACAACGTACGGCCATTATGAAAGATACAACCATGGCAGCTGCTACTTTGGTTGGAGCACAGGCAGATGCTATGAAAGCAGCCGCTAATAATCCTGGCGGTGCTATGACCGGCTTCATGGGACTAGGCATGGCTACAGGCGCGGGCGGCGGTATGAATGCTCAAAATCTTTTTGCCATGGGACAGCAAGAACAAGCCGCCAAACAATCGGCACAAGCAGCGTCTGCAGCTTCCCAAAGTCCGATAGATAAATGGACTTGCCCAAATGGACATGAAGCTTCTGGGAAATTCTGTCCCGAATGCGGTTCGCCAAAACCTGTTCAGGATAGTTGGACCTGTTCTTGTGGCACTGTCAACAAGGGCAAATTCTGCTCAAATTGTGGCCAACCGAAACCTGAAGCCAAGCGCCAATACCGTTGCAGCAACTGTGGCTGGCAGCCAGAAGATCCATTCAACCCACCAAAATTCTGCCCTGAATGTGGCAATGTTTTCGATGAACATGACCTTATTTAAAACTTTTTTCTCTATCTCATAGACAGATGACAGTAGAAAGGAGGTCATCATGGCAGAATTACAAGAATATAAATGTCCGAATTGCGGCGGTGCTCTTGAATTTAACAGTTCCATCCAAAAAATGAAGTGTCCTTATTGTGATACCGAGTTGGATATGGATAGTTTGCAGGCATTAGATGAAGCATTAAAAAATCAAGCCGATGAAGATCTAACGTGGACTTCTCAAGCTGGTGGTGAATGGGAAAGTGGCGAGACAGATAACATGTCCGTCTATGTCTGTAAGTCTTGTGGCGGTGAAATCGTTGGTGATGAATCAACGGCAGCCACATCCTGCCCATTCTGTGACAATCCTGTCGTTATGATGGGACGCTTTTCTGGTGATTTAAAGCCAGACTATGTCATTCCCTTTAAATTGGACAAAAAAGCAGCCAAGGAAAAACTAAGTAAACACCTTATGGGGAAAATCCTCCTTCCCAAGGTCTTTAAAGACCAAAATCACATTGATGAAGTCAAAGGACTTTATGTCCCATTTTGGCTTTTTGATACAGAAGCGGATGCAGATATTCAGTATCAGGCAACTAGAGTGAGAAGCTGGAGTGATAAGGACTACAACTACACCGAAACGAACTACTTTTCTGTTCTTCGTTCTGGTCAGTTAGGTTTTGAGCGAATCCCAGTTGATGGTTCAAGCAAATTAGATAATCAATTGATGGAATCCATTGAACCCTTTGATTTTTCAGAAGCTGTTAATTTTCAGACTGCATACTTAGCAGGTTATCTGGCAGACAAGTATGATGTTGGTGCTGAGGAAAGTCTTTCTCATGCCAATCGCCGTGTCAAGCAAAGTACAGAAACTGTCTTTGCAAACACGGTCACCAATTTCGATACCGTTGTTGCAGAATCATCAAATATCCGACTAAAAAATGGCTCAACCAAGTATGTGCTTTATCCAGTTTGGATCTTAAATACGACTTGGAATGGTAAAAAATTTGTCTTTGCCATGAATGGTCAGACTGGTAAATTCGTCGGCGACCTGCCATTAGACAAACAAGCTTATAGACGTTGGCTGATTGGTATTGGCGTGGCGGCAAGTTTAGTTAGTTATGCGGTAGCATGGCTAATCAACTTACTGTGAGAAGGAGGATCAGACTATGTTGAAGAAATTCATAACTTTACTGACAACCCTTCTGCTTTCCTTGCTCATGGTTGGAACCGTCTGTGCAGAAGAAGAAACCAGCTATATTCGCGATGAAGTTTCCGCCTTTTCCAGTGAGGAAATTGCCGAGATTAATAAAGCCGCCAAAGAGATTGATGAGCGCTATCACTTCAAAGTCTACTTTCTGGCAGCCAAGTCAGCAGGTGAAGATGGCATTCAAGCCTATGCTGAAAAGATTTATCAAGAAGCTGCGGGGACAGCCGAAGGCGTTCTCCTTGCTGTCGATGAGGAAAAGGACGAGTGGATCGTCTATTATGCTGGAAATGCTGAAGAAAAGCTAGGCGAAAAGAGTGACGACATACTTTGGGAAGCTTTTGAGAGCGGTGAAAACAATTATAGCTGTGTCCGGTATTATCTCAATAAGGTGGTCAAGCTTCTCGATTCATCAGCCAATAAGTTACTGGTAGATGATGCCGACTTGCTGAAGCCAGAGCAAGAAAAAGTCTTGCTAGAAAAGCTCGAAGACATTAGTCAGCGCCAAAAATGTGATGTCGTTGTCGTAACCGTCAAGAGTCTGGAAGGAAAGAGCGTCCAAGACTTTGCAGATGATTACTTCGATTACAACGGCTACGGCCAAGGGAAAAACCACGATGGTCTTCTTCTCTTAGTCAGTATGACAGAACGAAAATGGCACATTTCAACAACAGGCTACGGCATCACTGCTTTTACCGATGCTGGCTTAGATTATCTATCAAAGCAGTTCTTGCCTGATTTAAAAGATGGTGACTACAATGCTGCTTTTACAACCTACGCTGAGCAGTGCGATGACTTTCTGACGCAAGCCAGAAAAGGACAGCCTTATGATGTGCATAATCTCCCCAAGGAACCTTTAGATTGGTACTGGATTCCTGGGGCTCTGGCTATCGGTTTTGGTATCGCCTATCTCATCGTAACAGGAATGAAAGGTCAGCTCAAATCCGTCCATTATCAAACCGGGGCCGCTGATTACATCAAGAAAAACAGCCTTCAGATTACCAATTCTCAAGAATTCTTCCTCTTCTCAAAGGTAAGCAAGCAACCAAAACCAGAACCTAGCAGCAACTCTAGTTCTGGTGGTAGCACCACACATACATCTTCATCAGGCAGAAGTCACGGAGGAAGTGGCGGAGGATTTTAGAATCATGTCAATAGATAAAGCGGTCGAAGCAAGAATCTTCGACCGCTTATTTAATTGACAAAAAAACATTGTTCTGCAGTCGCTGCAAGTTTATAAAGGGTCTCTCAAGAACTCCTTAACCGAGGCAAAATAGTCTTCCCGCTCACTGATTTCTCGCAAGAGATCGTGATTGTGGGTATGGTGAATGCCATTGACTATGCTTTCCTCATAAATTTCGTAATAGGGCAACTGGAGCTCACGCGCTATTTCCAACTCCTGCTCAACATCGTAGGCGACTCTACACAAGTCCACATCCTTCAGACCGGTCTCATCAATTTCGATGATAGCATACTGGGCTCGCAGATCCTGCCGCAAAGTCGCGTCCAAAAAGAAGGGCTGTCCGATGGAGCCTGGATTGATAACCAGCTGGCCCTTAGTCCCATAGCGAAGAAATTGCTGGTGGATGTGGCCGTAGATGGCAATGGCCGCTTCATTTCCCTCAAAGAGTCGGTCAAAATCGGCCTGTTCACCGATATGAATCAGCTCCCGACCCCAGTTTTTATCCGGCAAGTGGTGGCTGACTGCAATTTTCAAACCTTCTACTTCTGTCAAAACTTGCAGAGGTAAATCTTGCATACGGTCAATTTCTTCTGGACGAATTTCCTCCAAGATAAAATGGCAGAGCCTGGTCAAGTAAAGATGGCTAGGGCGGGACAAGTCCAGCTTGCCGTGCAGGGCACGCCAAAGGCTATCTTCCCAATTCCCCCGAACCTGTAGGCTGATGGGCAACTGATCCAGTCTCTCCAGAATATTACGCCGACCAGTCCCTGGCATGAGCAGATCCCCCAAAAACCAATAATCTGTCACCTGCTTGCTTTCCGCATCCGCCAGTACTGCTTCCAAGGCTGTGCTATTCCCATGAACATCTGACAATAAAGCAATTTTTCTTTTCATCGTGTCTTTCTCTTTCTATACAAGAAATATTATAACAAAGATCAAAAAAACTTCCACTCAAAAGACAAAACATTGAGGGAAGTTTTATATATACAAACGAGCATTAATCCACCGACTTGAGAGCTTCTAGCATATCTACCCGTCTGAGATTGTAATTGACCATATAACCTAAAAGGATTAGGATGCCCATGATGGAAATGACTGGAATCAGGTAAACCGTAAAGGACACTTCTGGATTGAAAAGAACATTTTCCGGTGCAATCATCTGCAACAGGAAGCTGTGGAGCGCCTTCCCAGCAAAGATTCCGACCACAATGCCAATCAGTGAGAGGACTATCGTTTCACGATAGATGTACAGAGTTACTTCCTTGTTATGGAAGCCCAGTACCTTGATAGTGGACAGCTCTCGAATCCGCTCAGAGACATTGATCGTCGTCAAATTATAAAGGATGACCACTGCTAAGAGAATGGAGACCAGAGTTAGAATCTGCATGACCAAGCCCAAAGACTTGACAGCTGCATTAATCGACTCTATCACTTCAATATCCTGTACGACAGTTTGAACACCAGTCTCTTTCATAAAATCAGCAGCTCTGGCCTGAATATTCTTGCTTGAAGGATTTTTGAGCTTGACTAGATAGGCATTAATCGCAAAATCTCTGGCAAAAACCTTTTCATAATAGGTTTGATTCAGGAAAAGAAAGTGGCCTGCATACATTTCGGAGATACCTGAAACCTTTAGTTTGTAGGCCTTCCCTTCATCAGATGTCAGTTCAATGCTGTCTCCGACCGATACATTTAAAACAGTCGCCAGTTTTCTTGAAAGAACAATGCCATTATCTGAAAGGGGCAATTTTTGCCCACTTTGACTATCGTAGAGCTCCATAAAACCTTTAAAGTCATTGTTTTTTGACACAAACATAGCAATGGACTGCTCATCTTTGAGACCCTTGATGGTTTTGGTAAAAGTCTCACGGTAAATGCCTTGGGAGCCAGATACTTTGTCTGATTTCAAGGCTTGAATCAGAGACTGTTCTTCTACTTGGCTGTTACGATTCTTTTCCACAACAATCATATCATACTGAAAAATTTCCCCGAATTGCCGCTCTGCAATTCCTCCCAGAGAGGAAGAGATGCCTAGTCCTGCAAAGAGCAAAGCGACGGAACCAGCCACCCCAAAGATGGTCATAAACATACGCAACTTGTAGCGAAAAATGTTGCGGGCAGTCACTTTTTGAGCGAAGCTGAGACGACGCCAGATAAAGCCGATTTTTTCCAATAAAATGCTTGAACCCTTGCTTGGAGGCTTGGGTAAAAGCAGCTGAGCCGGCTTTTCTTTCAACTCCTTGTGAGCAATGTAAAGTGCTGGTACAACACTGCAGATAAAAGAAAGAACTAGGGCAGCCAAACTAATTTGCCAGTAGAAATCTAGTCTAATCGCTGGGTAGGTCGAGGTTTTGAAGAGTGACTTCCCAAGGATATAGGGCAGAAAGTAGGTTCCCGCAAGAATACCCAAAATCGTTCCCAGGACACCTGCAATTAAGCCATAGACAACAAACTTTTTGATGACATCTCTGTTTTCGTAGCCCAAGGCCCGAAGAATTCCTGCGTTCATGCGTTCCTCACTCACAAAACGTGTCATCGTCGTCATGGTTACCAAAGCTGCCACTAAGTAAAGTACAATTGGAAAGACATTCCCGACCGAGGACATACCGCTGGCACGAGTTGCCGTTATCTGATACTCTGTGTCTCCCGGAAAGTTGCGTCGGGTATAGACATGGTAACTTGGAAGCGTTAGACCAGCAGCTTCTTCTTTAGCTTTTTGAATCTCTACCTGTCCCGTTTTAATCTTGCTCTCTGCCTCTCCCTTTTGCTGAGCAAACTCAGCTTTTTTCTCATCTAGGCTTGCTTGAGCTTGGTCAATCTGCTGCTGGCCTGCTGCTAACTGTTCTTTGGCTTGGGCCAGCTGATTGACGCCAGACTGATATTCAGCTTTTTTACTTTCAAGACTGGCTAATCCTGTCTGATATTGGTTTAAACCGACATTATAGGCTGTTTTTTTACTTTCAAACTGGGCGACAGCCTCCTGGTACTGGCTTAAGCCAGATTGATAGGAAGCTTCCTGAGCTTGGTAGGTTGTAAGTGCCGTCTGATATTGGACATTGCCAGCTTCTAGTGCCTGCTGGGCAGCAGCCAATTCTGTTTCCTTAGTGGCAATTTCTTGCTGGGCAGCAGCAATTTTCGGAAAATCAGCAGGATTGCCACCTTGAGCCTCAATAGCCGCAAGCTGCGCCTGCAGCTGAGATTTGGCAGCTTCCAATTCGACCTGACCTCGGCTGAGACTAGCTTGGGCTGTATCCAAGTCCGCCTTTTTGCCCTCTAAGATTTTCTGAGCTGCCATCAGGGGTGGAAGCGCCGCATCTAATTGTGCCTTGTTTTGATTCAGCTGACTTTGACCTGTAGCAATTTGCGGAGCTACTGCATCCAGCTGAGCTTTTGAAGCAGCAAGTACCTGTTCAGCCTCAGCAAGCTGGGTGGCAGCCTGACTTAGTTTTCCTTCATTTTCAGCAATTTGCGACTGAGCCTGGTTTAAATCAGTTTGTTTCTGATTGATTTGATTTTGCCCATCCGCCAGCTGATTTTCTGCATCTATTAGACTTTGCTGAGCTTTTTGCAAATCGGCTTCACCGTCCTGAATCTTCTTCTTAGCTGCTGACTGGATTTCTTCTAAACGATTTTCTGCATTATCTGCGACCAGTTTTTCCAAGTCTTTTTGATGCTTTTCCAGTTTGGTTCGATAGTTAGGCCCAAAAGAATTCAGCCCCTTTAAATCCGTATAAGTCAAACGGGCAAGAGTATAGACTTGGCTATTGAAAGCTTGAGGCAGCACAAGGGCATAGCCAGACAAGGTCCCGTTTCCGACGTTGGTATTGCCAAAATTAACAGTGGAACCCAGCTCTCCTGAGTTAACAAATCCAGTAATGGTAAAGCTGTGCTGAGTCAGAAGTTGATTTCCGCCACTCTTTTCGTTTACAGTAATCTTATCTCCGATTTTGTAACGGTCCTGAAAAGAGCTGAGCAGTGCAATTTCTCGGTTATTTCTTGGATATTTACCAGAAACCAGCTTAAATTTAGAAATATTATCTGGCTTAGAAAAGACCCGAAGGGCTTGGTAGGATTCGCCAATCACAGCATCTGTGAAATAACCATACTCCACCTGAACGCCATCTATCTCATCTAGCTCTTTTTGGTCTTCCTTACTAATCCCATAGTCAGAAATAAGAGCTAGATCCATGGTGTTAAGACTGGATAGATAGCGACTGGCAGACCGCTCAATATCAGGACCAGAGGTTTTGAGCCCAACCAAAGCAAAAGCGCCAAGCATCATCAGACTCATAATAGAAATAAAGCGTCCTCTTGACTGACGAAAGGAGAGCCAGATATCTTTATTAAGAATTGATTTTCTCATCTACTCACCCCGCTAATACTCCAGACTGGCAATATCCTGAGGCCTAGCATTTAGAGTAACGGACTGGATTCGGGCATCATGCATACGGATAACCCGATCAGCAATAGGAGCCAAAGCAGCATTGTGGGTTACGATGATGACGGTCGCCCCTTGCTTGCGGGACATGTCCTGAAGAATCTGAAGAACCTGCTTACCAGTCTTGTAATCCAAGGCTCCGGTCGGCTCATCGCAGAGCAAAAGCTTGGGATTTTTGGCTACTGCCCGAGCGATAGAGACCCTCTGCTGCTCTCCACCTGAGAGCTGGGCGGGGAAATTATTGATTCGTTTCTCCAAACCAACTGCCGTCAAAGCCGCTATCGGATCCTGGGCATCCTTGACAATTTCAGAAGCTAGCTCCACATTTTCCTTGGCTGTCAGATTGGGAACCAGATTGTAAAACTGAAAGACAAAACCCACATCGTTGCGGCGGTAGTCAGTCAACTGATGAGAGGTGTAATCAGCAATGTTCTGGCCGTCTATCAAAATCTGCCCTTCATCATTGGTATCCATGCCTCCCAAGATATTGAGGACGGTTGACTTGCCGGCACCGGAAGCCCCCAAAATAATAACTAGCTCTCCTTTTTCAATTTCAAAAGAAATATCATTGTTCGCAATAATTTCTGTATCACCTGTTTGATAGCGTTTAAAACTATTTTTCAACTCAATATAAGCCATTCCCTCACCCTTTCATTCTTTATAACTAGCAGATTTTTTATTAAATAAACAACATGTTGATTATTTATCAAAGATATTATATAATGGAAACAAATGAATTGCAATAGTCAGAAATCAACAAAGTGTTGATTTAATAAAAAGGAGCAAAGATGGCCCAAAAACGCCAAACATCCACCAAGGAAGACATCAAGGAAGCTCTAATCCAGCTGCTTTCAGAAGAAAAATTTGAAAATATTTCTGTCAGTAAACTTTGCAAGCGAGCCGGTATTAATCGCGGAACATTTTATCTGCATTACATTGATAAGTATGATATGATGGAGCGCCTCAAAGAGGAAATTATCTCCCAGCTGCGCAGCCTTTTTGAAGAACATGCAACATCTCCCCGAGAGCTGATGATGGCAAATTTCCAAAATCTCAAGGAAAATGAGCGCCTGATCAATGCCGTGGCAAAGAGCAAATATATCAACTTTCGGGAAACCATTCGAGAATTCATGACTAGCATTATCCTCAGTGAGCAACAAACTGCCAGCACCGAGGCCTTTCTCCGAGAAAATTTCCGAGTCCCAGAGAAATATGCTCTGGAGATTTTCCTATCCAGCATTGAGGGAATTGTCTCTCTCTGGATTACAAGCGGCGCTCAGGAAAGCCCGCAAGAAATCACTGACATCATCCTCAATACTTATGACTACAGTCAGTGGTACTGAGATAAACATTCAGTTTATTTTTTATTATAGGCTTAGCTTCACTCAGAATATGTGTGAACTAAAAAATCTAGTAAGTTTACCATTTGTAAAAATCCCTTCAATCATTCGATTGAGGGGATTTCTGGCTTCTATTTCTTTTTAGATTTTTTCAAAACGTAGATAACAACACCCAAAAGAATAACACCTATAATTCCTAAGAATGTGACTTGCTCACCTGTTGATGGCAGGTCTTTTTTCTTGGCCTTGACGGACTGCTCATTTCGGTACTGCACTTGATAAACAGAGAAATGATTGGTCGTGAAGCTGATGGTCTGGTTTTGATTAACCGTTACATCAAATTTCTCAACCTGCTTGCCATTTTCATCAAGAGCATAGACTCCTTCTACAGTCGCTCCCTTGCGGATTGGCATGGTCACCAGAGTAGGGCTGACCTGATGGACTGGCTGACCTTGCTGGTCTGTCAGCTTGATGTCATAAGTATCTGCATTTTGGTCGTCTGTGTTTACTTTAGTCACAGATAGTTTCAGGCCGGCCTTGACCAAGTCAGCATTTTTCAGACTGATACCTGTCGCATCGTCTACCAAACTATCAATAACCTGCTGATCAGTAGAAGATTGGGAGCTGGAACTGCTGGTGCTGGAGGTAGATGAGCTGCTGGAATCAGACGGTTTTGTCTCAGCTTCTTTAATCTTAGCTTCCATTTCTGCTTCCAGAGCTTTCATTTCTTTGAATACAGCTTCTGCTCTGGCTATGCTTTCAGCAGTCACTTGAGCAGATGAATCTTCTAATCCCGCATTGGCAAGGTCCAAACCGGCCTGTTCTTCAATCATTTTGGCTTCTAAAGCCTTCCACTTATCCTGTATAGAAGTGCCAAAGAGATCCTGATGTTTAGCCGCCATATCATAGATATGAGATGCTACCCAGTACCAAGAGTCTGGACTGTAGCTAGTTGTGTTGACCTTATAAGCACCATAAGTATCTGTGATATTACCATTGTAAGGAAGATAAGGGGAGAAGCGCGGACTGCCTACTGCCAGCCACATAGTACCGCCACCCATGCTGGCAGGCATATTGTCTTTGAGTTGGAAAACATGGGCTTCCATAACGTTCGGATTTCCTAGCGGATATTTGTAAATGGGATCTACTGAACCGCGCTGAGGGATGCCCTTACCGTCCAGTTCCATCTGATCTAAAGGCTTGAACTGAGTGCCTTCAAAACGGTTGCGCTGCATTTTCATGACATCAGCCACTGAGATTTTCTTATTCGTGCTGTGCATGAGATCAAAGTAGGCATCGTTATAAGAAATCGGTGCATCCGGATCTAGACTGGTAATCCCTGCCCAAGCGCGAGAACGGTCTGCTTCTGCCATAGGCGGGTTGTAGGATTGAGAAATGTGGAATTTCCCGTCGATTTCCTTATAAGAATCGGCCTTCTTGGCTACTTCTTCTACACCTTCAGAGGCAATGACATTTTCTGTATCAGCAAAGTCGACACTGCCTAAGAAGAAGGTATTAGGAAAGACTGCGTATTTGTCATCTGGAAACTTGATAGCCACGTACTGGTGCCCAGACAAGATTTCCATATACCAGACGCCGGTCTTATCTGCGATGGTGATGATATTGCCCTCAGCAGCACCTTGCTCAGTTACAATTTTCCCCATCAGCTCTACCCCTTCGCGAGCCGTCTTGACATGAGGCAGGACTACAGTAGTTAAGATAGACTCGGCCAATCCCTTCTCCACATAAGGATCCACCTTTTGAATAGCCTTATTGGCCTTAGCTGAGACAGTCGCTGAGATGGAGACACCATACTCATTAAAACCAACCTCATCGTAGATTCCATCTGCAGGGGTCACATCTGAAACAGAAGTATATTTATAGCTTTCAGCAGGCAGGGTCCATTCAAACCCATTGACCTGATCGACTAATTTTTCGCCTGCTGCATTAGTCTTTCGCTCATGAACCAGAAAAACCTTGTTATGGTTTGGCTCCAAATCTTCTGTCCGGCCATAAAGAGTTGAGCCGTCTGTTGTTAAGTTCTTGCCGACGATAAAGCCTGTACAGGCCTCTACTATCTGAAAAGGAAGCAGGAAAATCGTCAAGAGAGCAAGAAGTGAACGAAAAAGTACTTTTTTCATACATTTCTCCTTTATTTTGTATATTTTTTGTAGAATTGTAATACCACACTTAGTATACTATTTATAATATTATAATGCAAGCGGTTTCAAGAAATCTATTCTCAATTTTTTTGATAACTAGCCAATTGACTTTTTCTTAAAAAGATAAATATCTAAAAAAGCCAGAAATCAACATTTCCGGCTTGAGTTTAAAATTTAGTTTTGATCTTTTTTCTTGTTAGATCGTCTGAATGCAATAAATCCAGGAATAATCACAACCAAAGCGATAATCAGTAACATACCATACTGATTAGAATCACCCTTCTTGGTTTCAGATTGTTCTGATTGACCGTCTTTCTTGCTATTTTTGTATTCTGCTAACAAGTTTGCTTTGTTATAACCCTCATAAACCAGATCCGCATCTTCACCTTTTTCCTTCTTAATCTTTTCTTCCATCTCTGCTTCGACTGCTTTGATTTCCTTAAAGATTTTTTCTGAGCGTTCCAAGGCTTCCTTCGTCACTTCTGGTCCAGCGGCTTTGGCTTGTTCATCTGTGTAGTTTGCATATTTGGCATCACGTTCGGTCTGTTCTTTATCCCATTCAGCTTCTTTTTCTTTCCATTTTTCTTGGATGCTGTTACCAAAGATTTCTGGATATTTCATAACCATTTGGTCAATATGCCAAACAGTCCAATACCAAGATTTTCCGTCATATTTAGTAGAACGGTTCTTGAAAGCTTCGTAAGTATCTTCTACATTACCATAGAATGGTACATATGGTGTGTTGCGACTTTGTGCCAGACCCAGCCACATAACACCGCCAAAGGCATTTGGTAGGTTTGGTTTGATTTGATAAACGTGGGCGTCGATTACGTTTTCGTTACCTAGCGCATATTTGTAGACATTGCCGTCAATCTTCTTACCAACTTCAACTAAGTCATCTGCTTTATATTGTGGCAAAGTTTCAAAACGATCCCGTTGCTCAGCAATTACATCATGAACCGTGTATTTCTTATTTGGATCAGTTGGTTCGCGCAAGAGATCAAAAGCTTCATCATCATAATTTACTTTTGCTTGCGGATCCATCCACTTGATACCTGCATAGGTCCGTGAACGGTTACGTTCCATGTATTCATCAGGTCCGTAAGATTTAGCAATCATAAAGTTGCCATCTTTGTCGGTCTTATAGTTGTCTGCTTTTTTAGCTACTTCTTCCACATCTTTAGAAGCAATGACATTTTCCTTATCGTTCAAGTCAACGTGACCAAGATAGTAAGTATTTGCAAAGACAGCATACTTATTCGTTGGGAACTTGATAGCTACGTATTGGTGACCAGACAGGATTTCCATGTACCAAAGTTCGTTTTTATCAGCAGCAACGATGATATTTCCTTCTGCAGAACCTTTTTCTTCTATAACTTTAGCAACATTTTCAATGACTTCACGAGCTGTTTTAGAACGAGGCAAAGCCAAGTCAACCATAGCTGCTTCTGCTAAACCATCTTCTACAAGTGGGTCTTGCTTCAAGACTTTGTCATTTGGAGTTGCAGAAACGGTCGCTGTCATGGAAACGCCAGCTTCATTGAAACCGTGCGCAGCAAAGTCTCCGTTGCTACCATTGCCACGATCAGAGTCATAAACGGCTGTGTATTTCATTTCACTAGCCAAATGTGGGTAACTAAAGCCATTTGACTCGTCTTCGAGTTTATCACCTTCTTTATAGGTCTTAGCTGGTACAACCACATAGTTTTTGTTGTGCCGACCACCGTCAGGTGCATATGGATAGTCCTCTGTCCGACCGAATAGAGTAGAGCCATCTGCTGTCAAGTCTTTACCGACAATAAAAGCAGAACACGCTTGTGCCACATGAACAGGCAATAGAGCAACTAACATTGCAAGGAACATTAGTCTGAGCAGTATTTTCTTCATAGTCTATCTCCTTTTGACTATCTGCGGGGCTGGAATCAACTCCCAGTCTAAACAACATAAACCGTAATACCTTAACATTCCTACTTTAGTATACTCTCTTTCTAATCTTTTTGCAAGCGTTTACACAAAATTATGTATATTTTTTATCTAATCTATATTTCCTCTACTTTTTTCTCGAATCAGAGCAGATAAACAAAAAATAGCCCCATCTTATTTAGAGGAAAGGCTATTATTTTTTATCTTATCAGAAAACATCCTGCTATAAAATATTTATAAGCAATTCACTAGAGATTTTGGCAGAGCCGACTTGAGCTTCAAAAAATTTATCTTACTTTTTTAGCCAGCATAGTCGCAAAGCGCAGCTGAATTCGATTGCCGTTTTCATCACGGCGATGGAGGTGGCCAGGATTTTCATTGTACTTGACCAGCTCCCAGTCTTTATAATACTCCGCAAGCTCCCCTTCCTTAAAAGTAAATGGGAAGGGAACAGAGCAAGGGAAGTCCTCTGTATCCATAGCACAGACGATAAGATTGTAGCCGCAAAGCGCTGTATGTTCTTGTATATTGCGGATAATATCTGGAATCCGCTCCGCCTGCAAGAACATCAGAACAACCGTGGAAACGATCAAATCATAAGTCTGGGTCAGACTAGCTGAGTTGATATCGTAGCTACCCACTGGCAGATCCAAATCTTCCTGTTCCACAATGCTACGTAGGATCTCCAGTGCCAGCTCATTCTGATCTACGGCCGTTACTTCAAAGCCTTTCTTAGCCAGAAAGAGGGCATTGCGACCTTGACCGCAACCTAGATCTAAGGCCCGTCCTGGGTGGACAGTCTGCATGGCTTCCAAAACCTCTGAGTGCACTGGATTGCTGCCGTATTTCTTAGGGAAGTAATCCTCAGGCCGACAGTAAAATTCCAAATACCACTCCAAATCATCCGTCAAGGCTTTAACTCGATGCCAAGCTTGGGGCTGGGCAAAAGGATTGTCCTGACCGGCCTCAAAGATGTGCTCAACCAGCTCCTCACCCTCCTCTGACATCTCGACAAACTTAAGACGTCCTTTGAGAACAGTGATTTTACCCCAAGTTCCCTCTTTGGTATTGTGCTTGTTCTTGACCAGTTCGGGCATGGTCTCAGCTGTCCACACTGGCATACGTTTATAGGCTAGTAATTCTTCTGTCATAAAAATCCTTTCTCTGAAAGCCAAATTTCAAAATTTTAACTGTCTTTATCATACTCGAAAAAGCCAGACTTGACAAGTGCTAGGGTATTCAATGTATCACTATCAAAAAAGCAAGAAATGATTCAATAGTCAATTCTTGCTCATATCATACATTAAGTTTTATTTTATAAATTAAGTCCCCGTATCTTATACGACAGCTTGTCCTGAAGAGCTTTCATCTTGTATTAAAGTTCTTCAACTGCCTTGTCATGTCGCAGTTTTGCTCGCGACATTTGATGGACTCACGCTTGTCTACTCTTAATTCTGTCAGGATCAATTCGTTTCATTTACATTCCCTTCTGATCGTTGTTTTTGAACCCAGGCTTGATACTCTGCATAAGTCGTGAGTGGGGTATCAGAAACCTGACCCTTAGTATCTATACCATAAATCGTCAGTTTGTCTTCTCCCTTAGGCGCCATCCAGTACAAAACTTTGTCAAACCATTCCTCTGGAGTCACGTATTCCTCTTGAGGATTAAGAATCCAACCTTCTTCAGTTATTTTTTTCTCAATTTCAGGATATTCCTCAAAGAGGTTGATGTTGGTATCAATAACTTTTCCCTCTGCTTTAAAATCGCTATAAATACTGATGAGACGATCTAATAAATACC
>ERZ772917.1008-NODE-1008-length-18026-cov-4.962050_pt1 | contig 18026 bp, 16 predicted proteins | sample MGYA00511187_ERZ772917 | MGnify/ENA primary metagenome ERZ772917 (study PRJEB29015, sample SAMEA2737925) | human oral metagenome | biome: human oral; feature: human-associated habitat; material: dental | place: China | collected 2012 ... | reverse complement strand
TTGTTTTAGTATTTCCTTCTTTTCTGAAATTGCTAATATTGCATTTTTCATATTTATTCCTCCTTTTCCAAAACAAATCATTTTTTTAATTTAATATCATAATGTATTATAACCGATAATTTGTATTTTTTCAAGAAAATTAATTAAAAAGTTTCCAAACATCATTAACACTAATTAAAAGAATAAAAAATAATAGTACAACCATTCCAAATTTATGTAGTTTTTCTTCCCATTTTTTATTGACTTTTATTCTAAAAAGTTCCAATAATACAAAAATTATTCTTCCTCCATCAAGTGCTGGTATAGGCAATAAATTTAAGACTCCTATATTTATAGAAAGAATAACAGCTAAACTTGCTATAGAAGTCCAACCAAATTTTGATACTTCCCCTACAACTTTAAGTATTCCTACTGGTCCACTTATTTCTTTTAAGTCAGCCTTTCCAGAGAAAAGTGTAAAAAGTCCTCCTACTGTATCTTTTAAAATAGATATAAATGAATTTTTTGCAAAATTTAAACTTTCAGCAAAAGAAAGATTTGTTTTTTTAGATTTTGGAGATATTCCTAGAACTACTCTATTATTATCTTCATCTTTTGTTAGTTTTAAAACTAATTTTTCTTCCTTTCCATCTCTTTCAATCAAAGCAGAAATTTCCTCTTTATCCAAAGCTTCTTTTGTGACTTCTGGTATATCAGCCCATAAAGCTATCTTTTTCCCATCTAATTCTAAAATTTTATCATCAACTTTTAATACTTTTTCATTTGCTCCACCTTTTACCAAAGCTCCTATAATAGCTTTATCTTCAAATTCTATTTTTCCTGTCATTTGAGCAATTGAAAATATGATTAAGAAAGCTGTTAAAAAATTCATAAAAACCCCTGCAAAAAGAACTATAAATCTTTGATATGCAGGTTTAGAATTGAAACCATTTTCAACTTGACTTCCAACTTCCATTCCTTCAATATTTACATATCCTCCTATTGGAATGGCTCTAAAAGAATATGTTGTTTCTTTTGTATCAAGTGAAAAAACTTGTGGTCCCATACCTATTGAGAATTCACTTACAGGCATTTTAAAAAATTTAGCAGTTAAAAAATGCCCTAGCTCATGTACAAATATTATTAGACCTAGCATTGCCACTGCAATTAAAAATGTCATTTATCCTCCTAACTATATTTGACTATTCAGCAGTCATTATTATTTTAATAATTCTTTAATTTTAGAGAAAATTTCATCATTTATTTTCTCTATAGTTTTAATCTCATTATTTTCAACACATTCTATTTCACACCAAGAATATTTTTTTGAAATAGCTGTTGCATTGTCATAAGATTTCTTTAAATAATCCTCATTTACTTCATGTATATCTTTTTTTTCTGAGCCATCTATCTTATTTTTTCTATTTTCCATAAGCTCCTTAGCTTTGTCTATTGGCATTTTTAAAAAGATAACCATATCTGGTTCTGGTATTTCATTTTTTTTATATTCTAAATCTACTAGCCAATTTAGATAGTCATCTTTTGCTTCTGTATCTTTTATTTTTGAAGCTTGATGTATCATATTTGAAGTTACATATCTATCAGTTATTATCAAATAATCATCAAGATAATATTTTTCCCAATCTTGTTTAAAGGAAGCATATCTATCTATGGCATACATAGTAGATACAGGATAAGGATTTACCTTAGTTGCATCTGTTCCAAATTTACCAGCTAAATACATCTTCACTGGCTCACAAGCTGGGCTATCATAATTAGGAAAAGATATTTTTATAGTTTTATCATATACTTTTTTAACTCTTTCATATAATAATTTAGTTTGAGTTTCTTTTCCACTTGAATCTGTTCCTTCAATGACTATTATTTTTCCCATTGCTCTCTCACTTTCCTTCTAGTTTCTTTGTCAACTTCCTTAATAATAGATAAAGCTTCATCTGTATCTAAAGATATAAGCCTATGATTGTCCATTGCTTCTTCGATTATTCTATATATGTCTAAAAACTTTATTTTCTTCTTCATAAATAGCTCAACAGCAACTTCATTAGCTGCATTGAAAACAGTTGGCATAGTCTCACCTGTTCTTCCTGCTCTATAAGCTAAATCTATTCCTTTAAAAACTTTTCTATCTGCTTCTTCAAAAGTTAAAGTCCCAGTCTTTATTAAATCTAAAAAATCTATTGAGTTATTAAATTCTTTTTCAGGATAAGAAAAAGCATATAGTATAGGAGTTTTCATACTAGGAACTCCCATTTGAGCTATGATACTACCATCTACATATTCAACCATAGAATGTATTATACTTTGTGGGTGTACAACAACTTCTATATTGTCATAAGCTACATTAAAAAGTTCATGAGCTTCTATAACTTCAAGACCTTTGTTCACCAAAGTTGAAGAATCTATAGTTATTTTCTTTCCCATAGACCAATTTGGATGTTTTAAAGCCTCTTCTACTGTTACATTTTCTAAAAATTCTAAAGTTTTTCCTCTAAATGTTCCACCGCTTGCAGTGATTATTAATTTTTTTACATTTTCTTTTTTAAATCCTTGTAAAGATTGAAATAAAGCCGAATGTTCACTATCTACTGGAATAATTTCTGCCTTTGGATATTCTTTTAAAAGTCTATTTATATATGTACCTGCTGATACCATAGTTTCTTTATTTGCAAGAGTGATTCTTTTTTCTCTTTTTATGGCTTCAACTGTAGCATCAATACCTATTGCTCCACTTACAGCCGTCAGTATAATATCATAGTCAGTATTCTTTGAAAGTTCTGCTAGTCCATTTTCTCCAAAATATACATCTTTTATATAAGAATATTCATTTTTAATTTTTTTAGCCTCTTCTTCAGAGCCAACATAAATAGCTAAAGGTCTAAACTCTTCAATTTGTTTTTTTAGTAATTCTATATTTCTATTAGCACTTATAGCAACAATTTGATATTCTTCTCTATTGTTTCTGATAAGTTCTAAAGCACTTGTTCCTATACTTCCAGTTGAACCTAGAATTAAAATCTTTTTCATTTTTCTCATTCCTTTATCTAAATTCCATATTGATAGCTAACATATAAATGAAAGAAATATATAACTACAGTTACAAAAGGTAATACTAGTATCATACTATCAAATCTATCTAGTACTCCTCCATGTCCCATAAGTATAGTTCCTGAATCTTTAACTCCACATTCTCTTTTAAATAGTGATTCTATCAAATCCCCTATTTGAGCTATAACTGATATAAAAGCTCCTATTAGGAAGGCTACAACCCCCTCCTCTAAACTAATATCTTTAATATTTTCAAAATATGCGACAAATATAACAAAGGCTATAGCTGTGAAAAGAATTGAACCTAAAGCACCTTCAACAGATTTCTTTGGACTTATTTCTGTAAAACCATTTTTAAAGAATTTTCTTCCTATGGCAACTCCTACTATTCCTGCTGCTGTATCTGAAATCCAAACTAAAACTTGTAAGACAAAAGGAAATACTGCCCCTATAAAATAAAGATTTATAATTTGTGAGAAAAATACAGATACATATACTATTCCTAAAATTGTAAAAGAGACTTTTTCTAATGTTCCCTTTATTTGATTTTTAAAAACTCTGTATATAAGTAGTGACATAGTTGCAATTATTATAACAAGTCCTACCATACTTTGATCTAGATACTTGCTTCTATTTGCTAAATAAATTAAGTTTGGAATTATAATTGAAACTAAAATCCCAAATTTATCATAAACTTCTTTTCCTGATATTTTTACCATCTTATAGAATTCATATGTTCCTATGGCAACAACTAAATTAGTAAATATTAACATAGGTAAACCTTGAAGATTCATACGAAAAAAGGCCTCTCCCATATAGACAAAGAATAATAATGGAACTCCTATCAGTGCTACTAAAACTCTATTCCATTTAAACATTCTTTACTCCTCCAAATCTTCTATCTCTTTGATTGTAACTTTCTATAGCTTTATCTATTTCTTTTTCATTAAAATCAGGCCAAAGAGTATCTGTAATATAAAGTTCTGAATATGCTATTTGCCATAACAAGAAATTAGATATTCTCATTTCTCCACTTGTTCTTATCAACAAATCTGGATCTGGAAAATCATTATATAGATATTTAGAAAAATCTTCTTCTGTTATATTTTCTTTTCCATCCTTAATAATATCATTTACTGCATCTATTATTTCTGCTCTACTTCCGTAATTAAATGCTATATTTAATGTTATTTTATCATTATCTTTTGTTTCTTCTTTTAATTTTTCAATCTCATTTAACAACTTCTCAGGAATATTATTTTTTCTACCTGAAACAAAAAAACGAATCTTGTTTTTCATCATATTTTTTCTTTCACTTTTTATATATTTTAAAAATAATTTCATAAGAGTTGAAACTTCATCTTTTGGTCTAGACCAATTTTCAGTTGAAAAGGCATAGACAGTTAAATATTTTACACCTATTTCTGTAAAATATTCTAAGGCTCTTCTTAATGATTTTGCACCTTCCATATGTCCAAAACTTCTAGCTAAACCTCTTTTCTTTGCCCATCTTCCATTACCATCCATTATTATGGCAATGTGTTGGGGTATATTTTTTTCCATTTTATCACCTCATTAACTATAATATTTTAACATATAAAATGAAATTTTGTTAACTAAATTTATTTTTATTTAAAAAATGGAAGCAAATAAAGCTTCCATCTTTTTAACTTAATATTTTTTAAATTTTGTGTGTGAAAAAACAGAATTTTTTATAACTTTATCTCCTTCTTTATACTCTGTAACTTTTCTTGTAGTTCCTGCATATAAAGGTATAAAGTTATTTTCTTTAGCAAAATTTATCATATTATATGTTAAACCCCATTCACCTTGAATTAAAACATAATCACCTTTTTGAAGATTCTCTAAAAGAAACTTTTTGAATTGATTTATATCTATGTCGTCTGTTACACCCATCCACTTGCTTTTTAATTCATCGGGCATATATATAATTTCTTCACAGTTCCATTCTTCTTTTAATTCTTTTACCTGTGGTTCTGTTAAAGTATGTGAAAATAATAAAATTATTTTTTTCATTTTTTATATTTTTCTTCCCCTTCTTAATCTAATTTTATTTAAGAACTTAAATTATTGTATTTTTTATATCTCTTATTCTCTAACCAAACATACTATATTTTTAATATAGTATGTTCAGTTAGTTTTTTAGAATAAGTTATTTTTAATCATTAAGCCATTCTTTAACCGCTTTACCAAATTTTTTTCCACCAATTACAGCAGCTAATATAATAATATTTTGCATGTTACACCTCCTTTTTTGATTTTTTTGAAGCAAGTGAAAAAAACTGAAGAAAATAATTTTTTAATTATCTTTAAATATTTCTTCTAATGCAGTTCCAACAAATACTGGAATAGCTATAGCTAAAATTCCTGGAAACATAGCATACCTCCTTTTTTAAAATTCTAATTATATATCCTAATATAACTTTTTATCTAACTTTAATATTTTTTTCTTAAACGATTCTTCTTAAAAAAACTTTTTTTTCTTCTATATTTATCATAGTATTCCTCCTTTTTTTGTTTATACCTAATATTATCATAATAATTTTATCTAAATTTTCATTTTTTTTACCTACGAAGGTTTTAGAAAAAGTTTTTAGAAGTTTTATAACTTTAATTCTCTTTTATGTGTTTATTCTAACATGGTTAGTTTACCTCATTTTTTAGAATTTTTACTTTTTACTCTTCTTTATTATTTTTTTCTTCAGTCCCAAGAATTTCCTTTTTTAAATCTTTTAAATCAGATTTTATAAGAGTCTCAATGGAATAAGATTTCCCACTTACTTTTTTTTCGTTATTTAATAAATCTTTGAAATAGAAACTGATTGTTCTTCTTGCTGTAATTGTAAGTATAGACATTTTATCTTCATCATATTCAAAAAAATTTTTTTCTATAATTTTTTCATTAAATAAATTAAAACTAGTTTCTAAAGCTAAATATCTATACTTTTCTATAAAATCATAAACAAATGAATTTTTATTTTCTCCTTCAACATGTATAATTCCCATTGCTGGATCAAATCCTTCTTTTACTATAGCAATTTCAATTATTCTATATAAAATGCCTAAAATATAGTTTAAAACGATGTTATATGGTTTTTTAGCATTTCTATGTTCTCTTGTATTAAATTTCCATTTATCTGGAAGAATTTCAGAGATGTTCTTATAATATATCTTACTAGCATTTCCTTCTATCCCCATTAGCTTCTCTCTGAAATTTTTTGTGTTAATTTTTAAATTTTCTATTTTTCTAATGGCTTCATCAAAAAAATAGCTTCTTCAAAAGATTTCTTTCTTCTTTTTAGTAAAGTTTCTAACTGCTTTTTTTGATTATTAATTTTCTCTATAATCCATTTTCTAGCTAAATATATTCCTCTTTCAGAAACAAAAAATTCATATTGTTTTTTTCTTAATTTTCCTCCTTTTGAATAATTTAGTGCATAAAAATGTCCTAATAAGTTTCCATAAGTATCACTTATCACTATTGAAATGTCATATTCTATTGCTAATTTTATTGCTCCAGTGGAAATGCTTGCATTTGATTCTAAAATGATTGTTTCTATTTTTTCTGGTGAAAGTATCCTACTCTCTTCTTCAGCAACTATTAAAAATGTATTTTTTCTTCTTGAAATGGATGTTCCTTGAGTAGAAATGTATAAATCCATAAATATCTCCTCCTTAATATTATATTGTACTTTTAGTATATCTCAAAAAATATAAAAGAAAACAAATTTTTCTTTATTTTTTTTAGTATTTTTGATATAATATATAAGAGATATTTTAGTGATAGAATTATTGTTTACTTTTTTACCATTTAAATTTTTTATTGATACTAAAAATAATAGTGCTTATTTTTATGTTTTTATACTAATTTTTTTAAAAAATTTAGTATAAATTTATTTCTTAAGTATAAATAAAAAGACAAATGATTAAATTTTGCCACTATATAAAAATTAACTAAAACTATGGTAATTCTTATTTCTTTTCTGTCACTAAGGGTATTGAAGGTTATCCAGTTATAATAAGGTTTAAAACTACATCCTCCTATAATTAATATAAAAAATAATTTGTGAGTATTGAAGGTTATCCAGTTATAATAAGGTTTAAAACTTCCTCCTTAAAATTTTTTATTTAACCTCTCGGTCTAGTATTGAAGGTTATCCAGTTATAATAAGGTTTAAAACATACTTCTGTAAGACATTGGATTAGACCGTTTTCTAGTATTGAAGGTTATCCACTTATAATAAGGTTTAAAACTTCCTTCATTGCTTATAGGAAATTCAATCATCATTGAGTATTGAAGGTTATCCAGTTATAATAAGGTTTAAAACCCTGTTTCCATGTTTCCATCAAATACTGTTCCTTCAGTATTGAAGGTTATCCACTTATAATAAGGTTTAAAACGTTTCAATAGTTTTTACATTAGGTAGATTTTCTTTAAGTATTGAAGGTTATCCAGTTATAATAAGGTTTAAAACATCAACTATTCTCTTTCTAGGAGTTGCTGATATTGTATTGAAGGTTATCCACTTATAATAAGGTTTAAAACTTCTTTCCGTATTTTTTACTGTACTTTGTTACATCAGTATTGAAGGTTATCCAGTTATAATAAGGTTTAAAACACTATTAGATTTCTGAAAGTTAATCCTTTATATTCAGTATTGAAGGTTATCCAGTTATAATAAGGTTTAAAACTCCATACCAGAGTTCGCAACGTCAGTTAAAGTTCTTGTGTATTGAAGGTTATCCACTTATAATGAGGTTTTTAATTTTTTTAGGGAGGTATAGTATGAGAAAGTTATGGAAAGATATTAAAGATGAAGTAGATTTTGTGAAAGATATTTCTGTTGAGAAAGATAGTTGCGATTCAGAAGGATATTGTCAAGTTTATATTACCAATGGTAAATATAAAGGCTTATATGTTGTAGGAAGAATAATTTTTGGGAAAGATTCAACTGAACTAGTAATAGATGATGAACAAACAGTTTATGATCCATTAGAGAAATAAAATTGTATTAGAATATTAAGAGAATTTTTAGAAAAAAACTTAAGAATTCTCTTTTTTATATAGATAAAAAAATAGTGAAAATAGAATTTCTTTCTATTAGCACTATTTTTATAGGTATTTGTTATTTCTTTCAACTTTACTGTTTTTCATTATGATAATCTAAAGGTATAATATATCTTCTTTATATATATTATAATTCTCATTTTTTCCATAGTTATAAATTTTTTCATAATTATCCTTATCTATTGGAATACACACTAAAGATTCTTCTTCTTTATCCAAAAATAAACAAATATTTTTTAGAATATCTTCTATTTTTGTTTTTACTATTTCTCCTAGAAATACAGATTTTTGTATCCTTAAAAATCCTTTTTCTAATAAATAATCTGAGATTTTTTTTCTGTTTTTGTTATTACTCATATCATAACTAACCATATAATTCATTTTTTTACTCCTTTTTATTATTCTATTGAAATTTCTTGAAATGAGATATTTAAATATCTTAGTGTTAGAATCTTTAGCTATTGATATAATAAAATTTAAGTACTACTTTACTTTTTTAATAAAACCATTTCAGAAAACTTGTATTCATAATCTCTGTTTAAAACTTCTTTTTCATTATTCAATAAAGTCAAAATTTTATTGCAATATTTTTCTAAATTTTGTATATCTCTTGAAGGTAAATTTTTCTTACCTAAAGAATGAGCTATATCATTTCTCATTCTTTTTGTATTATCATAGATACTACCATATTCAAACAATACTTTATCTTCCTTACTCCATTTTTTTACACCACAGCTTTCAAAAACAGAGTTTAACCATTCTTTAGCACAATCATTAGCTTTAGATGCTTTTTTTGATTTTTCAAACTCAAAAATACTCATTACAAAATTTATGATTGCTTCATTTATATTTATAGCAGCCATAGCATATCTTTTTTCTTCAAAATGCCATTTTGCCAATTTAGCTTGAAAAATATAATCCTTATCATTCACATCAAATGTTTTTAAGAAATCTTTAACAACTTTAGGTATCAATAAAGCTGCTGGTCCTTCTAAATTATTTAATTGAGATTCCATCTTTTTTAGAGAATTTATACTATCTCTTAGAGATGCTATATAGTTCATATTTAAAGCATTTGATAAATTTTCCATTTTAGCCTTTAAATCCTCATCTTCAATATCTTCTAGAAGTGTATAACTATTTCCATATTCCTTAAAAGCATTTGCTCCTTTTATCCATTGTAGTATTTTATAGAAAGCATTTAAATCAACAACAGGAGTTATATTATCTTTCTTAGCTTCATACATACCATAAGTTATAGCTTTTACTTTAATATTCTTATTAGCTACATCTGTTAAATAATTCATTACTAGGAACATCCAAAAAGCATTTGATCTAAAAGAATGTGTAATATCTAAATATATTTCATCACCATCTTTAAGTTCATCTTGTAGCTGAATAATTAAATTAAAATTTTCAAATATTTCAATCTCATTCATTCCATATTTAGTAACTATTCCTATAACTTTTCCTTTGAAAGTTTCATTAAATTTTGATAAGTTAAAGGTCTTAACATCAGTATCCATATCAGCATCATTAATAGCATCCATCAAATCCAAATGATATTTTTGATCATATTCAGCTTCCTTAATATCTCTACAATGAAATTCATATAAATTATCCCACATTGAACCAGTTGTTCCAATATAGATAATTTTATCAATTTGATAATGTTTCTTTAAAACAGATGTTAAAATATTTTCTTCATCTTTGTAAGTAATCCCATCTATGCTATACACAGTAGGATCATACTCACCTTTTTTCTTATTTTTTCCTCCACCAATTCCAGCTATTAATACCTTTGCCATAAAATAAGCCTCCTTAACTTTTAAATAATTTGGATTATCTTAGGTACTCTTAAGCATTAAGGAATACCTAAGATATAAAAAAAGAATTAATCATCAAGTAACCAAAGTAATAGTAATAATTTCAACATTTACATCAAATCCTTTCATAAATAATTTTTAATTTTATTTGTTAGATAGAAATCTGTATTTATGTTTTAATTATATATTATACTTTTTACCAAAATTTCTAAAAAAATTACTTAATAAGAAAATTTACTCTTTCTTGCTTCCTTATAAGAATTTTTCATTTATTTTATATAGTACATCTTTTTTAAATTCTTCTACCATTATAAAGTCTTCAACTTCTTCTCCTATTTTTCTTCTAATGGCTTCATTTAATTTCTTATAAAATTTATTTTTAAAAGTACTAATTCTAGTTTCAAAAGTTGAAACTTTTTTCCCTTCTTTTTTTGTTAAGTTTTTAAAATATTCTATTTTTTTTAAATCACTTTCCTTAATACTATAGTTTTTAGTTTCTAATATTGCCCTCAAAATTTCTCTATAAAACTTATGATTTATTGATTCTTTTTCTTTAAATTCATCTTCTTTTTGAAAATCAATTTCTATATTATAGTCTTCTAACCTAAAAATATTTTTATCAACAAAAGTTGCTGGTTTTGTTAAAATTTCTTCAAATTTTTCTTTTATATTAAATAGATTTAAAATATTTTTTAACTCTGGTTCACTATTATATTCTTCAAATAAATTTTTATAAAACATCTCAAAACTTATTCCATTTTTTTCTGATTCTTCTTCAAATTTTTCAAATTTAGACTTTGTTAAATGTTCTAAAACTTTTCCTTTTATAGCTTCAAGTATATTTTCTTTCAAGTTGCTATTAGTATATTTTTTTTCTAAAAATCTTAGGACTAAGTAATAATAAATTTCCCTTTTCTTTAAAAATTTATTATCATCTTCTGTTAAAAGAGTATAATCAACAAAATCCCCATCTACAATTTTAAAATTTTTCATTTCTTCTTCATAATAATTTATTAAAAAGTCTGAGTCCTGGTCTTTATCCAAAAATTTTTCATCAAACTTTCCATCTTCATCTGTATCAGAAATTACTTTTAATAATAAAATAAAAGGTCTAATTTTATCACTTATATTTTTATCAAAATTCCTATAAGATAATATATTATCTAAAAATTCTTTGAGTTGTTTATAAAAATTTTCTGAATCTAAGGCAAGAAAATTTTCTAAATTAAAAAGCTTTGCTAAATTTTCAAAGAAAAAAGCTTCATCTTTTCTATCTAGTTTATCATAATAACGGGCTAAAATAGCATATTCTTCTCTATCAAGTGCATCATTTATATCTGTTAAAATTTGTCTACTTTCTTCTAATGCTTCTTTTAATATTTCTAATCTTGTACTAAAAACTATTCTATCAGTTCTTTCTTCTTTTTCATAAGTATTTGAATTATATCTAGGTAACTGAATTTCTTTCCAATTAATAGCTCTTATTCCATTTTCAACAGCAAATTTATACATAGAAATAGAAGAAATTTTTATACCTGCTGTGATATCAACAATAGTTTCATCTTTATTTAATTCTTCTCTTAATATTTTATGTAAATATTTTCTTATTTCAGTTAAAGTTTCATCAACTTCTTCGCCTATAACATTATATCCATTTTTTGTTAATTTTTCTTTAATTTTTAAATAATTTTCAATAGCTGCTTTGGTATGAAATAGATATATATTTTTAATGTTATTAAAAATTCTTAAAGATTTTTCTATTGGAAGTTCATCTAAAATATTATCATTAATTCTAGTAAAACTGACAGTTGATATCAATGTTGTTATTTTTTCTTTTTGAAAATTAATATTAATTTTTTGTTTTTCGATTCTATTAATATATATATTTGTCAATTTTTCTCTATATTTTTCATTATTAATTAAATTAGTATCTAGATTTAATTCTGCTAAATAAATATCCTTTAAAACCTTTCCTTCTTCATTTAAAGTATTATCTTCATTTTTATAGCCTATTCCTATAATGTTATCTTCAATTTCTTTTTCCATTTCAAACCTATTCATTTTTACCTCCTATATTTTTATTTTACTCATATATTACTACAAATGTTTTACCTTAATTTATCAAAATTTTACTTTTTAAAAATACTTCTAAGAAAAATTTTATCCTAGAAGTATCTAAAAATTTAATTATCTATTATATATTTTGCAGGTAAATCTTTTAATTCAATCAAATCTAATTCTTTGATAATACTAATGTCTTCAAATTTTATATTGGGACTCATAAAGATAATTTTTTTCTTATCATTTCTCTCAACAAAACCAACACTTATGGAATTCTTATTTTTTTTATACATTGTTGTTTCCCATTTTAAGTGAAGAAAGTCTGAAAAATTCATTTTTCTCATATAAGAAATATATTCATTTATTTTATCTGATGATATTTTCTTAGAATCATAATTTAATTTTTTATTTAAAAATTTTGTTATAAAACTATTGTCTTTAGTAGAGAATAGTATCTCTTGCAAAGATTCTTCAAACTTTGTAGTTTCACTATTTTCAAATAATTTATATATACAAGCTTTCTTAAAATACTCCTCTATACTTGTTGAAGAATTTTTGAAATATATTTCCTTAAAGTTTCTTGTTATATCCATTTGATAGTGGTTTTTAGTTAAGATTTCTTCAATTTGACTTTTTTTCAATTCTTTTTTGGAAATATAATAAAAGTCTTTCTTTTCAGTGACATATTCTTTTTGTCTTACTAGTATAGGTGAGCCGTTTCCATATTGTCTTCCTAATTCTTTCACATACTCTGTTCCTTCTGCTGTTTTAGAAATTAATTCAGCTGAGTCTATATCTATAACCTTTTCAGGCTTTAAAAAACAAGGAAAATATTTTGATTCTGAAGTTAGAAATACACTGGTATTAATTAAACACTTAGCACAACCTTCCATACATATACATTGTTGCAATTCAACCTTTGTTTCACCTTTATATAGATATTCATCTCTTCTAGTAGTTCTCTTATAGAAAACTAAATCTTCTTTCCAATCCTCAAAAATACTATCTAATGTTAGATAAAATTTATACATCCCTTGTTTTATTAAATCTTCTGTAACTAAAAGTTCTAAAAATTTGACATAGTCTATCTTATTATTATAAGCAAACTCTAAAATTTCTCCTATATCTTCTTTTGTAGTATTCATACCTTTTAATAAAACAAAGTTTAACTTCACTATTAGATTTCTTGCTTTAATTTTCTTTATATTCTCTTTAACTAGTTCTAAAAGATTATTTTTATCTGTAGGGATAGCTTTTATAACAGGTCTAACTATATCTAAATATACTTCATTCTTTAAAGAATGCATAGAGAAATTGAACTTAAAAATCTCTTTCTTATCTCCTACATAATTTTTTATAGCATCTAATAGTTTGTCTTCAATTAAAGATCCATTAGTCACTATAGTTATATATGGCTTTAAATTATCTTCACTAAGTTTATTTAAATACCAGATAATCTCATCTAATTTTAGAAGAGGTTCTCCTCCAGTGAAAGTTATATCAGTGTAATTATTTTTTATAGCTTCTTTGATAAGAGAATACATTTCTTCTTTTGAATTTTCTTCTCTTTTATCTCCCATTTTTGAACCTTCTCCATGACAAAAGAAACACTTATAATTGCATTCTCCTGTTAGAGAAATTCTTAAACTTTTTATATTTTGACATTTTTTCTCAAATATATAGAAGTTTTCCTCTCTGCTTTTAATAGTAAAAGCATTCTCCATTAAGAAGAATATAGTTTTTTTATCACTTATTGAAACCTTTAGATTGATAAATTCTATATCCTTCTCAACAGATTCTCTTTCAATTTGAGTAATTTTCCAATAGTTTGTATCGTCTATTCTCGTTATTTCAGATAATATAACTATATTATCTTTATAATCTAGTTTCATATTTTCCATTATTATTTTTTACCTTTTCTTTTTTCAGCTTCTTTTATATAGTTAGATATAGTTGGTAAATTATATGTTTTTCCTTTTCTTGAACTAAACCAATTTAGAGTATTTGAGATATTTCTTTTTTCTTCAGAATTATATTTTTCTTCTTCTGGAAATGGACTTCTCTTTAGAGGAAATTTTAAAATACTTTCTTTATTTAAAATATATTTTAATTCTATAATTTCTTCTCTTTCATCTGAATCTAAAGAATATTTATCTTTGGCTTTTTTTATAAATTCTTCTGTATATTCTTCCTTTGAATATTCTTTAAAGCTATCATTTTTATCAAAGGAAACATATTTATTTTCAGTTTCAATTAAGCACTTATCTATCTTAATTTCACAGCTTCCAAAGCCGTATGCTTTAGCCTTTCCTATTTTATGAAGTGATTTTCCTTCTTCAACTTCTATAGAATATAGTAAAATTCCTAACTCTTCTTCTATTAAATCTCTGAAATTAATTTCAAATTCAAATTCTTGTAAAGGTTTTAAGAATTTTATTTCAGAATTAGTTGGACTTATTTTTTCATCTTTAAAACTTTCTATGTACTGAGAATAGTTTTCCCCAGCTTTTATTTTATTAGTATGATGCCAATAGAATTTTCTTCCTCTTATCTCATATTTTCCCTCTTCATATTCCTTATCATAATCTCCGTATTTTAGATAAAATCTAAGTAAGGTTGGATGTGGCTCTCCTAAAGATTTTAATATAACATTTTCTTCTTTTACATCATTTTGAGAATAGATAGAAAGAGCATCTGTTATGGAAATTCTACTTGCAATAGAGAAAGACTCCTTTTTAACATTTTCTTCTTTAGCCTTTTTTGAATTATCTCCTATTGTTCCAAATAGTCTACATGCAAAACACAGTTCTTCAATATTATTACAAGGTCTAAATCCTTTTGGAACTAGATCAATTGGTTTACATTTGTATTTCAATCTAGGAATTTCTGAAAAAGCTAACTTTTTAACATTTTTATTCTCCACTTCTACATTTATAACATCATTTTTTTTAAGATTAAATGAAGAATCTGATAATTTAACATCTTCTTCTTTTTCAAAGATTACTGCATCATTTTCTTTAACTTTATCAATATAAAAGATTTTTTTATCTTTTTTTTCATTACCTACTCTTTCATCTATAAGAAATTGTAAATCATCGTACTCTGCCTTTGAAAAAGAATAATAATCATCTCTCTTATCTTCATCAAAAATTAAAATCTTTTCATATTTTTTATTATCTGTGTGAGAACCTACCCATAGTATTGCATTGTTTTTAATTCCATTTCTTTGAAGTTTTTCAAAATTATCAACATCATTTATTGCATTAGGATCATCCTTTCCTCTTTCATAATCACTTCTTTGTTTAGCTCTCCTTATACAATCTTTTACAAATGGGCTATCTATAACTACCTTTAATGGATAAAAGCCAGATTTTTGATACTTACTAGGTAAAATACTCTTTTTAATTTTAATTTTATCTGCTCTTATAATTTTTCCAGGATCATTATTGGTAGGAAGTTTATGAATAATTCCAAAAATATTGGTTCTTCCATTTTTTTTCATTTGATATCTATATGTAAGTCTTTCCTCTTCAACATTTTTTATACAACTTCTAGTTAAAACTTCAATAATATTTCTCAGTTCTCCTTTTATTGTACTTGCAGGAATTGTATATTTATATTCTTTTCCTTCTGCTGTTTCAGAATATTTCTCTACTTCAGTTATCAAAGTACACTCTCCATTATTCTCTTCATTTCCACCAATAAATAGAGGAGTCAAATTTTTTAAAGAGCATTTTATTTTACCAGAAAATTTTCCTTTTTTTACTTCATGTCTTTCAGTTTTACTTGGATCTCCTAGTGATACAAAGTTATATGGATAATAGTCTTCAGCTAAATTTATTTCTCTATTTTTATCAATATATTTCTTTTCATCTGTTTCATTTTTATTATATTTTTTTTCAGAATTTTTATTGTTATAGTTACTTTTTTTTTCAGTTTTATCTTGAAAATTCCCATACTCTAAATCAACTTTTGCAATTATTTTTAATGTATTTGTTAACTCATACTTAATCCCATCTCCAACTTTAAAACCATTTTTTCTAAATGCATTTGTTATTTTTATAGGATTCTTTTCTTTGTCTAAAACAAAATCATCTTCATTAATTTTTATAATCTTAGCTATTTTCTCTGCCATTTATTTTTACACCCCCTCATCAACATAACCAATATATTGGATAGCTTCTCTTTTCTCTTCATTATTCAGTATACCTACTCTTACTTTTAACCTATTAGATTTTTGAGTATTTTTAGGATCTTTTGAATAGATATACTTTATAAAACTTTCTTTAAAATCAGTTTCTGAAATTTCATTGTATCTATATTCATCATTCCCAAAATTAAAAATAATTTTCATAAACTCTTCATTGAAAATATAAATTCTATACATATCTTTTATTTTATCCTTTAAATTTTTTGTTTCTAAAAAAGATGCTATATCTTTTTCTAAATAATCTTTAGTATCCTCTTCTGTAAAAATATTTATTCCCTTTTCTTCATCATAATTTATACAAACTATATTATATGCTTTTGAAAATCTTAATTTTTTTATTTCCTCTAATGTTATAATTTCAAATTCTTGCATTAATTTTCCCCTCCTTTGAAAAGAGAAATAATAAATTTATTTGGATTATCATTTTCATACAATTCTTTAAATTCTGTTTTTAAATAAAGTTTTCTAGAAAAATTAAACTTAATAAGTTTTTTCTCTTCTTCACTAGTTTTTTCTTCAAAAAAATCTTCAAGAATTTTCAAAGCATCATTTTCACTTTTAAATTGCTCATAAATTAAGTCTTCAATCTCAAATTTTATTAATCCAAAACCTCTAGTTTTAGAATTCCCTATTCTAATTTCTTGATTCCAACTATCTCTAATCACAAAAAAAATCCCTTGTAAATCTTGTAATTTAGCATTATTTATGATTAATTCAGTTGAAAAAGTCTCCATTGTATACTCATATTGTAAAGGACCCTTTGCTTTTGAACTAAAATGATCTACTGGAGTAATTGTTCTTATTTTTATTATTTTTTCTGAAAATCTTCCATTATACAGCTCTCCACTTTCTTTTTTATAAAATAGCTCCCTATAGAATTTTAATGATTTTAGTTCTTTTTTTTCTTTTAAATACTCTGGAATTTCTCCATCTAAAAAAGAATCTTGAATAAAAAATCTTGATTTTTGAGCTAATTTATTCTCCATATTCTTCTCTTCTGTATGTCCAAAAAGTTCTTTTATATAGTTTGTTTCAAATCTATTTCTATCTTTATCTATGGAACCATACATTATTGAAAACCTATCTCTAAATAATCCTTTTAAAGTTGAACCAGGTATATAAATTTCTCCATCTCTTTTATATATTTCCGTTGCTTTTTTTACTCTTCTTTCATCATTATCTTGTAAATTCTTATTTTTATCAATTTTTTTTCCTCCTTCTGTTGTTTGAAAAGCAGAAAGTGAGCTGTTGTCATTTTCTTCATCACCACATGATAACTTTATGCAAAGAGGAGAAAGAGGTTTTATTCTCAATTTTAATGTTACCTTGTTCTCAAGTTTTAAAAATTCTTTAATTTTTTTTTCTTCTTTCATTCTCCCCTCCTATTAGTTTCCTAATGTTAATTTTTTAATTTCAAAAAAATCTTCGAATTCTTGATTTAGTTCTACTCCATTATCATCCTTTTTAGATTCAAGTTTTTTCATTTCTTTCTTTAAAATATAATTTTTTAAATTTTCTTTATTTTTAGCCTCTATAAATTTAACTTCTTCAAGTGTAAGTCTACATTTCCCAATTCCTCTTGATATTTTTCCACCAAATAAATCTCCTTCTTCTAAAATATCAATTAAGGCTACTTTAATTAAATCTAGCTGATAATCTTCTATATTATCTAATTCCATTATAAATTCAAACTCTGTTCCAGGAGGTAATACATCATAGTCAAATTTCCCTCCTCTTTCTGTTGCACCTGTATTTCTATCTATTTTTATTCCATCTCTTTTTATACTTTTATCAA
>ERZ772917.1007-NODE-1007-length-18026-cov-18.141617_pt1 | contig 18026 bp, 13 predicted proteins | sample MGYA00511187_ERZ772917 | MGnify/ENA primary metagenome ERZ772917 (study PRJEB29015, sample SAMEA2737925) | human oral metagenome | biome: human oral; feature: human-associated habitat; material: dental | place: China | collected 2012 ... | reverse complement strand
CGGCCTTCACCACCTACATCACCAACCGCACCTTCGACTACGACCTCGAGCACCTACCAACCACACAACCACACACCGATCTTGTTTAATTCCAGCCATACCTCATTATCCTGGGGATCTTCCTCCTGACCCAGATCTTCACGGCCATGCTCAACATGGGCATCTTCTTTATGAAGTACATCCTGGGCGACGCCAAACTCCTGGGGGTCTTCGCCTGGGCCATTAACGTCCCCCTCATTGTGGGGCTGCTGGTGACGCCGGTGGTGGTAGACCGTTTCAAGGAGATGTACCGGGTCAACATCTGGGGGTACGCGATCGCCGTGGTCGGGCGCCTGGGGGTGCTGGTGGCCGCCTACATGGGCAGCGTGCCGCTCATGCTGGCGCTGTCCGCGCTGGCCTCCCTGGGCATGAGCCCGCTGCAGGGCACGCTCAACGCCATGATCGCCGAGATCTCGGAGTACACGTGGCTGCGCACCGGCAAGCGGATCGACGGGCTCATGTTCTCCTGCACCTCGCTGGGGGTGAAGGTGGGCGGCGGCGTCGGCACGGCCCTGGCCGGGTGGCTGCTGGCCGCCAGCGGGTACGTGCGCGATGCGCCGGTACAGCCGGACTCGACCGTCCAGATGCTCTACGTCATGTACGTGTGGCTGCCGCTGATCGCCAACGCGCTCATCCTGCTCCTGCTCACGCGCCTGGACGTGGAGCGGGTCAACACCCGGCTCAGGGCGGACGCCGCAGACAAGACGTCCGGTAACGGGGGAGCGTCTGGGGATGGGGAGGCATCCGGTAACGGGGGCGTGCTCGAGGACGGAGGTGCCCCCAGGGACGGGACCATGCTCGGGGACGGGGGTGAGGCCAGGGCGGACCGGGGCTAAGGAGCCCGGTACCTCGGCCTGACTGGGCCCGGGGTCCGGGACCACCCGGGTCCCGGGCCCCGGGTCCAGGACTCGGGCCCGGGTCCCGGACCTGCCAGGTACCAGACGGCCAGCTGTCCATGGGCGTGAGCGGGGACCTCCGGGTCCCGGACCTGCCGGGTACCAGAGGCAGCGTGTGACACGCGACTCGCACCGTCCTTCCGACGTCCTATGCTGGGTCCATGATCACACGCAGCTCGGTGCGGATCCGGATCCTCCTGGTACTGGTCTCGGCGCTGACGCTGGTCGGCTGCGACCTGTACGACCCCTTCTCCTCCTCAGAGCCGCCGTCGAGCCATGTGGACCTCGCCCTGGCCGCCAGGAGCTACTTCTGCGTGCAGGAGGTCGTCACCGCATGCGACGCGCAGGCCGGGTACTGGGACAACACGGGGGTCATGGCGAGGACGGACCTCCGAGAGGGGACCGGGGCCGAGGAGGTCATCACCCTGCTCACCAGGGCGGAGCAGGAGATGGCGGACCAGATCGCGGCGGCGTCCCCGACCCGTCTGACGGTCTCACTGTCCTGGGAGGTCGACGGCCTCCCCCTGAGCATGGAGACCCAGCTGGGCGACGGCGGCCACGAGCTGGCCCGCCCGGCCCTGACCCTCGCCCTCACACGCGCGGGCACCAGCGCCCAGTCGGTGACCCTGAGCAGGCACGACGTCATGGTGGAGTACGAGGCGCACAGCACGGTCCCTCAGGACCTGGATCTCCGGATACCCCAGGCCCTCCAGACATCGCAGACCGGTGGGGGCGACAGCGGCGTCATGCACTACAAGCAGATCTTCTCCAGCGGGAGGCGGGACGTCGAGCTCTACCTGGAGCCGGGGCAGGTGATCGACCCCGCGCCGGTCAACGCGATCCTGGCCACGGACGATCACAGCAAGTACGGGAGCAGGCTGCAGGCCTACGGCCGGACGGACGGCCTGACGAACATCCACGTCTGCGAGCTCACCGGCGACAAGGACCATCGACTCACCTCCGAGGAGACGACCGACATTATCCGCGCCGTCGCCAGCTGCGACGGCCTAGGCTCCCTGGGGCTGTCCACCGGGAGCGTGTCCAGCCGCACCAGCGTGGCAACCTACACCTGCACCGCCTCCGGGCTGGCCGTCACCCGGCAGCCTAACCGCAGGGCCGACCCCGTCCTGGCCCAGAAGCTGCTCGACGCCGCCCGCAACTAGCAGGGAGCGCGCCGCCCCGAGGCGGGCGCCCCGCTACGGTGGCGACATGAGTGACCCTGTGGCGACCCGGCCGCGCCCCACCACGGCACCCACCTACCGCTCGCACGACGACAAGCTCTCCGAGGCGCGCGCCCGCTCCTGGGGCCTGGACGACGTCGTGGACGCCGTCTTCTTCGCCGTGGCCGCCCTGGCCACCGTGTGGCTGGCGTGGGCCGTCATCGGGGCGGGCTGGCACGTGTCCCCCTGGTCCGTCCTGGCACTCGTCCTGTTCTGGGTGCTCCTGGCCTACCTGGCCATCCCCCGTCTCCACCAGGTCCTCACCTGGCTGTACGTGCCCGACTACTTCATCGGCCGCACCCGCACCACCGACGGCGTCCTGGGGGACCCGGTCAACCTGGCCGTCCTGGGGGACGAGGACGACATCCACGAGGCCATGACGCGCGCCGGCTGGGTGCGTGCCGACCCCATAACGCCCGCCTCCTCCTGGAGGATCGTCGTCTCCTCCCTGACACGCCGCTCCTACCCGGCGGCCCCGGTCTCCACGCTCACCCTGTTCGGGCGGGGTCAGGACTTCGCCTACCAGAAGGAGGTGGAGGGCAACCCCGCCCAGCGCCACCACGTGCGCTTCTGGCACACCCCTGCCGGGTGGGTCCTGCCCGGGGGGCGCGTCGTGGACTGGCTCGGGGGCGCCACCTACGACCGCTCTGTGGGCCTGAGCACCCTGACCGGCCAGGTCACCCACAAGATCGACGCGAACATCGACATTGAGCGCAACTACGTGGTCGACGACGTCATGTGGGCCAGCCGGGAGGCCTCCACCGAGGTGTGGCCGGACTTCTTCACCGCCTACCACGACAGGAACGGCGGGGGCGACCGTATTGAGACCGACGGTGACCTCTACGTGCTGAACCTGCACGACGTCGTCGTGGACGACGTCCGCTCCGTGGACCTGGCCCGCGCCCGCGCCCTGGACGCCCGGGCCAGCCGGCAGCGCCCCGGCGGGCTGCTGGTCGGCCTGGCCCTGGTGGGGCTGGCGGTGCTGGCCGACGCGGTGCGCCTGGTCAGCGACTCCACCATCCTCCTGACCGCGCAGGCCCTGCGTGACGAGGGCGTGGCCCACCCCGAGGCGGTCGCCTACTGGGTGGTCATAGGCCTGAGCAGCTTTATGACGACCCTCCTGGCCGTCCTGGCCTGGGCCTCCTGGGTCGGGCACCCCAGGTCCCGCACCACGCTGCTGACGGTCCTGACCCTGTCGGCCCTGACCACGGCCGGGCACATCACCACCCTGGGGGTGCGTCACGCGACCCTGGTCTCCATCGCGGGCCTGGCGCTGGAGGTCCTGGCCCTGCTGGCGCTGACGGAACGCCCCGTCCAGCGCTGGCAGCGCCACCGCAAGGCCGAGCGGCGCAGGCACCGGGCCCAGCAGCGGTAAGCAGGGCGGCCGGGCGGGGCGCCCCGGGCGCGGGACCGCCTCCCGCCTTATGGCACATGTGTGACATGCCTGCCGACTACTTTTCACACAAGTACCCGTTGTGTGAAAAGCTGGTCTTGTCCATGTCAGACAAGGGCCGTTAGTATGACATGGTGGACGTGAGCATGTTCAGGAACCCGGCTATGGGGGAGCTGGTCGAGATCACCGGGTCGGACCCGTACCTGGGCGACTGGCGCCACCGCGCCTTCGTACCGGTCCCCCTGGGACCTGACGAGCCGGTGCTGGCGGGCTCTACCTACCGGGCCGTCGCGGCAGCCGGGCGGGCGCTGGCGGCCCTGGACGCCACGGCGCGGCGCCTGCCCAACCCCTACCTGCTGCGGACGCCCTCACTGCGTCGGGAGGCCCAGTCCACCTCCGCGCTGGAGGGGACCTACGCCCCGCTGGAGGAGGTGCTCACGGCCGACGCCGACGCCCCCACCTCCGCCCAGATGACTGAGATCCTCAACTACGTCAGCATGGCCCAGCTGGGCTTCGACTGGATGGGCGAGGGGCGCCCCCTGACCCTGGGACTCATTGAGGACCTCCAGGGCCGCCTCATGCGCGCCACGCCGCTGGAGGGGGAGTCCGGACGGCTGCGCCAGGGGCAGGTGGTCGTCGGCCGCCGCGACGTCGCCGGGCCCGAGGTCACACCGGTCGAGGCCAGCAGGTTCGTCCCGGTACCACCGGGGGACCAGCTGCGTGCCGGGGTGACGGCCCTCCTGGACTGGCTGGGGACGGACCACCACGGACGTATAGACCCCGTCGTCGTGGCCGGGATGGTGCACTACCAGTTCGAGACGCTCCACCCCTTCCGGGACGGCAACGGACGGCTCGGACGCTACCTCATTGTGCTCACGCTCATGCGCACCGGGCTGCTCTCCGAGCCCACCCTGACGGTCTCCCCCTGGTTCGAGGCCCGCCGCACCGAGTACTACGACGCGCTCCTGGGGGTGAGCACCGACGGTGACTGGGACTCCTTCCTGTCCTTCTTCGCACGCGGCCTGGCCGACGCCGCCACCGCCACCAGGGAGCAGATGCTGGCACTGGTGGAGGTGCAGGAGGCCCTGCGGGAGCGGGTCCGGGCCTCCTCGCTGCGCTCGGCACGGGCGACGGTCCTGGTGGACCTCGCCGTGGCCAACCCGTCCTTCACCGTGCGCCAGGTCCAGAGGGAGCTGGGCCTGTCCTACGGGCGCGCCAACGGTCTGGTGGGTCAGCTGGTCGACCTCGGCGTCCTGGAGACCGTCAACCCCGGCTCCCAGCCGCGCCGCTACTCGGCCCCGGAGGTGATCCGGGTCCTCCTGCGCGGCGGGCGCTGAGCGGCCCCTGACCCAGGGCGGAGACCGGTGGCAAGGCGGGAAGGTGGACCCGCAGGCGCTGCAGGCCTCCGCCCCGGGGCGGGGACCGGTGGCGTACCGGCTTACCCAGCACGACCGCCCCGGGGCGGAGACCTCCTACCACTACGCCACGGGCTGGCTCCTGACGACCGTCCCGGGGCAGAGGCCTCAGGCCTCGGCGCCCGCGGGCTCCGGGGCGGCGTCGCGACCCTTGCGCTCCCACAGCCGGCGGATGGGGGCCTGCGGGTCCTCGCCCGCGGGGAAGCCGCGCAGGCGCCAGTACATGGCCAGCAGGGAGCCGCTGATCGTGTGCCAGAAGGTAGCCACCGCGCAGGGGGCGGCCACTGCCGCGCTGAGGTAGTGGGCGGCCAGGGTGGAGCCGAGCCCGGCGTTCTGGAGCCCCACCTCGATGGAGATGGTGCGCCGGTCGGCACGCGAGACGCCGAGGGCCCGGGCGGCGGCGTAGCCGAGCGCGTACCCGACGGCGTTCTCCAGGGCGATGGCCGCGAACATGAGGAACCCGGCGGTGGCAATGAGCGCCTGGCTCTTGGCCGCCACGGCGGCGACCACCCCGGCGATCGCGACCACCGAGACCCACGGCATGGCGGGCTGGATGCGGGCGACCTGGCGGTGGAGGAGCACGTTGCACGCCAGCCCGAAGCCGACCGGCAGGAGCACGATCTGGACAATGGACAACGCCATCTGCCCGGCGGGCACCTCCATGTAGGTCCCTGCCAGCCACAGGGTCAGCGCCGGGGTGACAACCGGTGCGAGCATGGTGGAGAAGGCGGTCATGGACACGCTCAGGGCGGTGTTCCCCTTGGCCAGGAAGGTGCACACGTTCGACGTCGTCCCACCGGGGACGCAGCCAATGAGGATAATGCCGACCTTGAGCTCGTCGGGCAGCGGCAGCAGGCTCGCCACGCCCCAGCCCACCAGCGGCATAATGGCGTACTGGCTGCACACACCCAGCACGACCGGCCCGGGGTGGCGGGCGATCATGGTGAAGTCGGGGACGGACAGGGTCATGCCCATGCCCAGCATGGTGACGGCCAGCAGCGGCGTCATGTAGCTGGCCAGGGGCACGAAGGTGGCGGGCCAGAGGAACGCGGCGAGGAAGGCCGCGAGCATAATGAGCGGGAAGACCGTGACCGCGATGCGGGCGCTGCGCTCCTGTCGGGCGGCGTCCGGGTCGGTGGGCACGGCTGGTCGGGACGGGTGGGCCACTGGTGACTCCTGTGTTTCGGTGGTGCAGAGGTAACGAAAACGCCCCCCGAACCGGTGGTCCAGAGGGCGCGCGGGCAGTGCCGGGGCGACGGTCTACATCGCGCGCCGGCTGGTAATCAGGCCGCTGGTGCTGCTCACGGGCACGAGACTACACCACGTACCAGGACGGGACACACCAGCCACATACTGGACGCCTGGTAGGGGCCGCAGCGGGGCCGGCATCGGCCTGTCTGCTAGCGCCGCCTACGGCAGGATCCGGGCCGGACCGGGGGCAGTCCAGGCCGAGCGCCCCTGCCCCTGGGGCAACAAGCAGGATGCCCCCACCTCCGTAGTCTTCTGGCAGCTTAACCAGCGGGCCCTGGACCGGGGCCCAGGTCGAGGCCGGAGGCGGGACAGCAGGGCGAGCATCCCGGACACGAGTTCTTGCAGACAGCACCACTTCTTGCAGGTTGCACGAGTTCTTGTAGGAGGCTGACACAGGGCCCACGGAATCATGCGGATATGTCCGGGTCAGGAGGAGGGCCGACGCAAGAACTACTGAGATCTGCAAGAACCCTTGCAGTCTGTGCGCTACCGATACACGCCTCTCTCGTACCTCACCATTGTGACGAACCCATGCAAGCCCTCGACTTCAAGCCTCTCAAGAAGATCGTCCACGCTCCACCTGGGACCCTTCCGCCCCGTTCTTGCCACAATAGTGTCAAGGGCGTCGAGGACAAGACGCGGATACAGCTCGACAAGATCGATCAGGAAGTCGTCCGGGGACTGCGAGAAAAAAATACCCGGAAGGCGTTCGTCATCGAAATCCCTGAGATTGAAAGTAACAATCACGTCCGCACGCCCGACGAGGGCTGCAGCGACAACGTGACCGTCATTTGCGTCACGCATTCGCGGGACAAACTGCAGAGCACCCTCCCACCCTCGTACCCGCGCGTCAGGAAGGGCTTCGTTCATCTGACGTCGGAGCCGGGTGACATAACCGCGCGACTCCTCCTGATCGCGACCACGCTCGTCACGCAGACGGAGGACCGCCCGCTCCATCTCCTCCTCAATCCTCTCGCTCCACAACGGCCTGAAAGCCTGTGTGGTACCGATCTCGAGCAATACATCACGCAAGGTACTGGGTACCAGCACGCAGGCGTCAAGCATTACAGAGAACATTGTCGTCAGCCCTCTGAGCGCACAGCCGCAAGCACCTCACGCAGTCGTGCGGGATCGTCGTCATACCCCCCCATAGCCTGCGTATCCGCCACCATGTCACCCAGCGCCTCGTCCGCTGTACGCCGCTGGCGCCGCTGAAACTCAAGCACGTCAGACAGACAGAGCCGACGGTGCCGACGGACTCTCTCGAAGGGAATCTCCCCCGCCTCCAGCATCCTGACCAGGGTGGAGCGGGAGATGCCGAGCATGTCGGCCGCCTCCTGCGTCGTCAGCCGGGTGCCGTGCGGGGCGATCGTCACCGCGAGCCCCTGACGCATCGCCCGAGCGACCTGGACCAGAAGGTCTGCCATGGACTGGCTCAGCTCGATCGTCTCACCACCAGCCACCAGGTGCGCGGACGCCCCGTGCGAGGACAGCATCTCCACGATCTCACCGAACCGCCCAGCAACCTCCTCCTCGGGCAGGTAGGTCCTGCTCTCCGCCGCTGTAGTCATCAGACCTCCTGCCAACCGGTGGCACACACGCTCTGCGCACTATGCTCATCTTGCGCGAATCGAGCGTATCTCCGCCTTCCTCGTCCTGGCAAGCCCCTGGTAGACTCCGGGCACCGGAGCTGGTGGACCGGGACGTGCTGGGAATCAGTCCTCAGTCCCCCTGGTAGACTCCGGTCGCGGCGCTCGGTGCGGATCCAGTTGCTGGGAATCAGTCCTCAGTCCCCCTGGTAGACTCCACATCCTCTCTCGGCGCGCGCCGCTCGCGCTGGGAATCAGTCCTCAGTCCCCCTGGTAGACTCCCGTCGGTGACGACGGCCTCAACGCCTCCGCTGGGAATCAGTCCTCAGTCCCCCTGGTAGACTCCCAGGGGAGACCCGCGGTGCGCTCTGCGAGCTGGGAATCAGTCCTCAGTCCCCCTGGTAGACTCCGCGCCTGCCCAGGCCCGTGTGACGTACGGCTGGGAATCAGTCCTCAGTCCCCCTGGTAGACTCCCGTAGGCGTGGCAGGCGGATGCATACTGGCTGGGAATCAGTCCTCAGTCCCCCTGGTAGACTCCTACGTGGCCAGGACCTGTGACGCCGGGCGCTGGGAATCAGTCCTCAGTCCCCCTGGTAGACTCCGTGACCCCGGTCTGGATATTCTTCCGTCGCTGGGAATCAGTCCTCAGTCCCCCTGGTAGACTCCTAGTCGACTTCCAGGAGGCCGTGCGTGCGCTGGGAATCAGTCCTCAGTCCCCCTGGTAGACTCCCGTGGGAGGCGTGGCGTGAGTCCACCGCGCTGGGAATCAGTCCTCAGTCCCCCTGGTAGACTCCACATCCACGAACTGCCCCGGCGGAACCGGCTGGGAATCAGTCCTCAGTCCCCCTGGTAGACTCCGGGTCTACACGCTCATGGTCCGCCGAGCGCTGGGAATCAGTCCTCAGTCCCCCTGGTAGACTCCCCATGAGCCTGCCAGGGGGTCCTGACCTGCGCATACGCAGTTCTCCATGACTAGAAAATCGTGAGCTGCTGGGGTGCGGGATCCGGGGCAAGGGGAGCCTCCTCGCGAAAACAGAGCATGGTGGACCACTCGCGGTCTGTGACATAAAGCACTCTAACCTCGCCGCCGTCTGGCAGCGCAGCCTTGATGGCCCGGATTCTGCGGACCTCGCCGGACATGGTCGGAGAGTACCTCACGTACACACTGTACTGCGCCATCCAAAATCCTTCGTCAAGGAGAAGGTGCCGAAATCGGCTGGCCTCACGACGTTGCTTCGCGGTCAGGACCGGAAGATCGAACATGACGATGGACCACATCGGGTCATCTGCCATCAGAAACCTTCTGAGGTCCAGCCCACGAAGGAACATCTAAACGCTCACGATCGCCTTCACAGTACTGCCCCAGATGCTGAGCCAGACGTTCGAGAACGGTGGGAAGCGTGGAGCCTGTGGAGTCGAACGCCTGCTGCACGGTCGCCACGAGCCTCTGCTTGACGCTTCGATTCTCAAGAGAGTCATCCGGAGCAAGAGAGAGAACAGTATCGTCTACGACAGGGCGAAAAGGCTCGATAAGATCGTCAACGAGATTGAAGGCGTTGCTACGACCACGGTGGAACAGGCCGATAGCGGGGCTGAGCCCGGCGCTCACCACCGCACGTATACCGTGTGCCCTCAGGACACCGTACCCGTAGTTGAGGCAGCTATTCCTATTATCCTCGGCATCAGGCTCCCGAAAGAACCGACCCTCGTCAGGGAACATCCTCGACCAGTACAGACGGGCCGCATGAGCCTCAATGTTCTCCGGGTCGCCAGAACGCACCTTCCGGGCCATCTCCCGCAACCGCTCGGAGGCATTCACGTCCACGCCGCTCAGTACCGCCGCCTGCCCCAGGACCTTGGCCTTGACGATCCTACCCCAGGCATTCTTCCTCCGCGGCAGGGACAACTGGGCCTGCGCCAGTTGTCGCGCACCAATCCGAGTGTGCTCGTGCCACGGGTACGCTGCCCCTTCAGGGACCCCGCGCCAGTCGCAGAATATCACCACCACGTCCGCCCCAAGAAGTCGGTGCAGCACCGCGGAGGAGAAGGCCGTGTGAGGGCCGACAAGGAACACCGCCACATCGGCTACCGGCACCCGTACCTGCTCCCCAGCACTGGGGTGCACCAGGACGGCCCCTCGTTCTGAGGTGAGCTGACCTTCCAGTGAGGAGCAGTCAATAATACGCCAAGCTGTATCCATCAGAACGACCTACCTAACCGTCCAGGTGGTCGGCAGACCGGCTGCGCTGGAGTGGCGGACACGTCCCAGCGCATCACGCCTGACTACCGTAGGGTGGGTGGAGAAGAGAACGTTGACGGACGGCCGCCACGCTTCGTCCATTATTTTCGCAACGTCACCAATAGCTTCGGTAAGACCTTCTGCCGCAAGCACGTTAGGACGCAACTTGACGACAGTAGCGCTCTCAAACCCCCTGATCCTCCATCGTGTAATATTAGGGAACTCCTTGCGGAACCCACCGATGTATCCGCCTGCAAAGCTCTCCATGGGAACCTCGAGCTCGTCGCCCACGACCACCCAGCCGAGGTAGGTGGCAGCCTCCTCAGCCAAGGCCGCCCTCAGCTTGGGCCAGGCACACCTGACGCTGATAGTCTGGAGAGCCAGGGGCACTGAGAACAAGTCGTCACGACGGTACGGAAGAAGGTCGTGGCTAAAGACCCGCAGCATGGCATAGACGGGCTTTCTCCCCTCGATCCGGTAGAGACGTGCATGGTGGATCGTCAAACCAATCGTAGCGAATCCTCCTCGGACTGCGATCGCCGCAAACGGCTTCTCAGCCGCGTCGTCACCCGGTTTCTGTGAGAAGACCGTGATATTGTCGTCGGCGGTCACTCGTCTCCCGTGGACCTTGATAACACGGTTCTCCGATGGGGGCAGACCTCCCCGGGGAGTAAAATCGGGCTGCCGCGTCAGTGCGCACCACAGAGCTGGCGAGGATGCCCGATCAACCTGCACGGCAGTCAGCCCGTCTCCCAGACGGTGTCGAGCCAGAGGACGTACAATTTCATGGTGGGCGTTCCCGCTACCGAGTCGGAGCCGTAGGTTCTCTGTGACACAGACACGATCTTCTGCCAGTGCCGCATTGAGCAACTCGGTAAGCCGGAGCATATGGTCACGCCAGGAGTCAAACCTGTCCCGCGCACCAGGGGTTGCGCCGGTGAAGGACTTCCAGGTCTCCTCCTGACCGGACAGCCGCTGCGCCCAGCGTTGGCTGGACCGCTCGGCCAAGGTCTTGGCGACACTGGGGTTCATTAGCGCAATGACGGCCGCATCCACGGCATGGTGCCTGCGATCAAGCCGGTCCTTCTTCCCGCGCTCCCCCAGCAGGTTGACGCGCGAGTCAATTCCTGCCGCACGCCTGGCCCCGGCCGTCAACGACCCGCGGTACACGGCGACCTCTGCCGACGGATACGCTGACTGCACCCGGTGATGGAGCTCATTAGCCATCCAGGCCACTGACTCCATACTTCGTGCGTCAATTTCCGGATCCTCATCGGTGCGACGCAACCGTGCGATCACGTTCTTCTGAAGTCTTCGCAGCTGTGCAGACTGCGCGCGACCGGCCTGGATATTCCTCCAACGCCTCACCCGGGCCACGGCCTCCTCCACGCTGACACCCGAGATACCGCAGTCCTGGGCCCACGTGGCGAACGGGGTGTTCGACTTGCTGCGGTTACACCGCTCGCACACTGCGACGAGGTTCTCGCGACGGTTGTTGGAACCGGGCCCCGCCTGCGGGACAATGTGGTCGAGCTGGCATGTCAGATACCCGATGGTACCACCGCAGTAGACGCACACACTGTCCTGAACCATTACGGCAGTGTATCGCACGACGTCGCTGTGGCGGACTTCGCCCTGGATACCGTACGCTTTCTTGATAGCGTCCACAGCCTTTTGGTTCTGCCGGAACCGGCGATCGTTGTCATGGTCAAGCTCCCTGGCGGTCCGCTCGCTTGAAAAGCCTGCGCGTACATGCTCGATCTGGATGGCCTCAGGAGTTCCCCAGACGTCCGCGACACCGTTGAGGAAACGTGCCACCGCCTTGACCGTGCGGTCCACGGAGGGATTGCCCACTGGGGCGCCCACAGGTTCCGCGGGCGGCTTCCAGGAGTCGTCCACGTGAAAGACGTGCTTACGGGCCGCATACAGGTCGTCGTCGGTGGCCAGCATCTGCTCGCTGAGGAGTGCCAGGGACTCACGCGAGTAGGCGGCGCGCCCAGCTGGCAGGTGGATGGAGTCCAGCTTTCCCTGCTCCTCCTCTGACAGGCTCCCCAGGAACTCCGCGCACTCCGAGTCGTCAGCACCCTCGTAGAGGTAGCGGACCATGGCACCACGGCGCTCCGCGTCCGCATCCGCCCACCACAGTCTGAGCGGCTTAATACGGCAGCTGCCCATGACCTGATTGGTGACGTCCACCGGGGGCTGCGCACTGGCTCGCTCACCATCGGCTGTCATTGAAGCCGTCCCGCGCAGGTTCTGGCGTCGGACACCGAGCCGCTCAGCAACGTCCCCCCACGCCAGATCCTCCGACATGGACTCAAGCAGGAAAGTCACAACCTTCTTACGCTCGCGAGGCAGCAGAGGGCGCTGCGCCCCGTCTCGTCCCGCGATCCTGAGATTCGCCACGATCGAGATGACCCTGAAGCGCTGGAACTCAGGGTCACACTTCGGTGCCCGCAAGAAATTGCCTTGCCCAGGCAGGGGGTCGCTGGCAACCCTGCTCCTGCTCGATCCTCGCGGGGACTCGGAGGCGAAGACGGCCAGAATGAGTTCCCTGCACTCCTGCTCGGACACTCCCTGCGTCTCGCAGATCCTCCTGATCTCGTTTGCATTGTCTGTCTGGTGCAACTTCCCCAGGACGCCATCAGGGCCTCTCATAGCGACCCTATTATTCAGGGCCACGACAGCCATCGCCTGCCCCGGCGTGAACCCCTCGTCCAGAACCTCACCAGTAGTATTCATTACCCGCTCACGCATAGCCCTCATAAAGTCTGACTCGGGAGCGGGAGCAAGCAGCGACTCCGGTCTGGCGTAGGGGTTACGCCAGCCCCGGTGCCGCGCAATATGTCGCAAAGCCATTGAGACCGCATACCTGCGGGTCTTCTCAGGAAACACCTCCTGCACCAGCTGGGCGCGCACCCGCCACACCAGGTAGGGATCCTTCTGCTCGGCAAGATCCACGATCGGGTACCCGAGCCTGCCCAGAAGGGCGTCAAGCCGCTGCAGGCGCCTGCGACGACGACGGAGCAGACGCCGCGCACGCCGGGCGGTGCCCGCAAGCTCACGTCGGCTGGTGGCCTTCTTCTTGCCGTCCTCACCGATACCGGCGTCATGGATCAGGGACAGTGCGGACAGGATCCTTACCGGGGCTCCTGCCGGATCGACCGCGATCGCGCAGCAGCCGACAGAGTGTGTCCCGACGTCCACGCCGACACGGATACGCATTGCAGCCATGGACACTATTAGATCACATCCATGACGGACAAGGTAGTCACAAAATTATAACTGCCTGGCCCCTCAGGACCAGGCAGTCAGACCGGCGAACCGGTGGAGCATTCAGCACTCACAAACACGGTGAGGCTTACTGGGAATCAGTCGAAAGCCAGTATAACCCGTACGGCACGACGGCGCAAGCGATCTCCTTCCAGGCACCCGGCCACCAGGAGCAGCTCCGTCCGCGCCCAGGCCGACCACGCCCACTTCCAGCTGCTCCCACGCCCGTCGTCCCACCGCGCGCCCCCGGCCGCTGCCGGGGACCGCCCCGTAGGCTTGGCCCCATGACTGAGACCGTGCGCTTTGGCCTACCGTTCAACGGCGTCGTCCCCCTGTGGCACGAGGGCACCACGATCACCTGGCACCGGCCGGGCACGGATCTCACCGACGTCCTGGGCATGGGCCTCCTGCGCACCCAGGACGGCCCCGCGAGCTCAGGCCGCTGGCAGGAGAAGGTGGAGGTCGCCACCCTGGAGAACGACGGCTCCCTGCGCCTGCACGCCGCCACCCCCACCGGCAGGCGGGCGGTCAAGGACGCCGGGGCGGGCGCGCTCGTGCCCCTCTCGCGCTCCCTGAGCGTGCAGGAGGTCATGGCCACCAGCCTCAACGAGCACGCCTTCACGGTGTACCTGGGGCGCCTCATGCTGCGGGCCGCCCGCGACGGGGCGATCCTCCTGTTCACCCTGCGGGCCCCGGAGGATCCTGAGGCCCACCACCTCCTGAGCGTCCCCAGCGAGCTGGACGAGAACCAGGTCATGCACTTCCACCTGGGCACGCTCATGGAGATGAGGACGAGGACCTGGCGGAAGGCGGTACGCCGCGACGGGATGACGTTCCTGGACCTCGAGGTCCCCTACCAGCGCATCCTGGCCCCCGGCTCCCTGTCCGGCCCTGCTGACGAGATGCTCGACGGCGTCGCCCTGGCCTCCATGGCCCGTCCCGTCGCCCAGTGCGTCCTGCGCCCCGGGTTCCCCTTCGCCCTGGGAATGAGCGTCATGCTGCCCCGCTGAGGGCCGGGTCGCACTTAGGTGGCCCGCGGTTGGCCAGCCCGCAGCTGGGCGGCCGGGCGGCCAACCCGCGGCCGGGCACCTCGCCCGGTCGCGCAAGCAGTAAGCGCCCAACCGTCCCCCGCGAACAGCCCATCCGTTCTCACGAGCAATAAGTACCGTTCTCACGACAAACAAGTACCGTTCTCACGGCGAATAAGTACCGTTCTCGCGGAAGGGCGGGGAGGGCGGGGTGGGGCGTCGGTCCTCCGTGAGATGGTGGGCCCATGCCCAGCGCCAAGGCCACCCGACCTCCCAGGACCAGCTACCGCTGCACCGAGTGCGGCTGGACCAGCCCCAAGTGGCTGGGACAGTGCCGCGAGTGCCGCGCCTGGGGGACCCTGGAGGAGCAGCGCCCCGGGGCCGCACCGGGCGGCGTCGGGGCCCCCGCACTGGCCCGTGCCACCACCCCGACCACCCCGGCCCTGCCCATTGGACAGGTCAGTGCCGAGGAGGCCCGGGCCCGCCCTACCGGGGTCGGTGAGCTCGACCGGGTCCTGGGGGGCGGGATCGTGCCCGGAGCCATCGTCCTCCTGGCCGGGGAGCCCGGGGTGGGCAAGTCCACGCTCCTGCTCGACGTCGCCGCGAAGGCGGCCGCCGTGTCCCGCTCGCGCGGGGACGGCCCGGTCCTCTACGTCACCGGGGAGGAGTCGGCATCCCAGGTGCGGCTGCGCGCCGAGCGGATCGACGCCCTGGACCCGGCTCTCCTCCTGGCCTCCGAGACCACCCTGGAGGCGCTCCTAGGACACGTGGAGGCGGCCTCCCCCTCCCTGGTCGTGGTGGACTCCGTCCAGACCATTGCCTCGACCCAGGTCGAGGGCAGCGCCGGGGGCGTCACCCAGGTGCGGGCCGTGGCGGGGGCCCTTATCGCCGTGGCCAAGGAGCGGGGGATCCCCGTGCTCCTGGTGGGGCACGTGACCAAGGACGGCGGGATCGCCGGGCCGCGCGTCCTGGAGCACCTGGTGGACGTGGTCACCCAGTTCGAGGGAGACCGCCACGCCCGCCTGCGCCTGCTGCGGGCGGTGAAGAACCGCTACGGCCCCACTGACGAGGTGGGCTGCTTCGACCTGGGGGAACGGGGCATTGTGGGGCTGGCGGATCCCTCGGGGCTGTTCCTGTCGGCCGCCCGTTCTGAGGTGCCCGGCACCTGCGCCACCGTGACCCTGGAGGGGCGCCGCCCCATGCCCGTGGAGGTCCAGGCCCTGGTGGCGGGGACGAACGCGGGCTCACCACGGCGCACCACCTCCGGGGTGGACCACTCCCGGGTCGCCATGGCCCTGGCGGTCCTGGCGGCGAGGCTGAGGGTGGACACCTCCAGTACGGACGTCTACGTCTCCACCGTGGGCGGGGCGCGCGCCGTGGAGCCGGCCACGGACCTGGCGGTGGCCGTGGCGGTGGTCTCCGCCGCCCGCGACCTGCCCACCCCGGCGGGGCTGGTGGCGGTGGGGGAGGTGGGGCTGACCGGGGAGGTGCGGGCCACGGTCGGGGTGCAGCGGCGCCTGGCGGAGGCCGCGCGCCTGGGCTTTGACCGGGCGATCGTGCCCCTGGCCGGCAGCCAGGAGCTGCGCGCGGTCCCGGGGATGCAGGTCCTGCCGGTGGCGCACGTGGGTGAGGCCGTCGGCGCGGCCCTGCCGCAGGGGTGAGGACCGTGTCGCGCACCACGAGTGTCCCCACCCCGCCGCGACACCACTACGATGGGTCGTGTCCCCTGTTGGCCAGCAGCCCCAATGGAGTCCTATGAGCGACACCGTCCTGCGCGACACCCTCGCCCTCGTCGCCCCGGGCACGGTCCTGCGCGACGGCCTGGAGCGCATTCTGCGTGGGCGCACCGGCGCCATTATCGTCATGGGCATGAACAGGACCGTGGAGTCCATCTCCTCGGGCGGCTTCCACCTGGACGTGGAGATATCCGCCGCCCGCCTGCGTGAGCTGTCCAAGATGGACGGCGCCGTGGTGGTGGACCAGGCCGCGAGCCGGATCGTGCGCGCCAACGTCCAGCTCCTGCCCGACGCCACCATTGAGACCGCCGAGGCGGGGATGCGCCACCGCACGGCCGAGCGCGTGGCCAAGCAGACCGGGTTCCCGGTCATCTCGGTGAGCCAGTCCATGCGGATCGTCTCCCTCTACGTGGACGGCAGACGCCACGTGCTGGAGCCCAGCGAGTCCATCCTGGCGCGGGCCAACCAGGCCCTGGCCGCCCTGGAGCGCTACACCTCACGCCTGGCGCAGACCTCCTCGGGCCTGGACGCCCTGGAGATCGAGGACCTGGTCACTGTGCGTGACGTCACTGTCGTGCTCCAGCTCCTGGAGATGGTGCGTCGCATCACCAGCGACATTGACGGCTACATTGTGGAGCTGGGCACGGACGGACGCCTGGTGGCCCTCCAGCTCGAGGAGCTCACCCGCGGCCTCATGGCCCAGCGCGACTACCTCATGGAGGACTACCTGCCCACGGGCCTGGACGCCACCACGGTGGACGCACGCCTGAAGTGGGTCGGCTCCCCGGCCCTCCTGGACCTGGCCATGGTGGCACGCTCCATGGGCCTGGGCGGCCCCGACGGCCAGGAGCTGGAGACCTCCGTCTCGCCGCGGGGCCTGCGGATACTCTCCAAGATACCGCGCCTGCCGATTGTCGTGGCACGCCAGGTCACCTCGCACTGGAACTCCCTCCAGGGGGTCCTGGGCGCCACCGTGGAGGAGCTGGTGGCGGTGGACGGCATGACGCCCCGCAGCGCCCGGATCCTGCGTGACGGCCTCTCCCGCCTGGCTGAGATATCGATTGTGGACCGGTACGCCTGAGCCGGTCGAGGCGCCCCGGGCCGACACCGGTACCCGCCGTTGACTACTCAATGACAAAGACCGCGGAGGTGCCCACGTCCGTACCGCCCACCTGGACGCCGACCCGGTAGGTCCCCGGTGCCGCCACGTCCCCGGGGGCGTTCAGGGAGCCCGGCGGCTGGGGTGCCTGCGTGGTCGGGGCGGGCTCCTCGGGTCCCGGGGTGGCGCCCGGCGTCGGGGTGGCGGTGGGCGTCGGCGTCGGGGTGGGCAGGGCGCAGGTGGTGGACTCCACCCGCCCGTCCCAGACGACCGTCAGCTCCACGGCCTGCCCGGGCCCGATGAGCAGGGGCCGGCTCTGGGCCTGCCCGGTACAGGTAGCCGAGGTCCAGATGCTCGACCCCCCCGAGGTAATGAGGGCGGTGAACGTGCCGGTGCCCGCGTCCAGGAGGCAGGGCACGCTCCCGGTGTTCGTCACGGTGGCGCCCACACTGAGCCCGGCGCCTGCGGGCACCGTCTCGGGGACGCTCAGCGTGGCACCCAGGGCGCTGGCGGGGCAGGCCTCCGGGACGGGGTAGGTAGTCACCTGGGCGGCCGCCTCGCGCGCGGCGTCCTGGCGGGCGATCTCCTCGCGTGCCGAGGAGAACCCGAGGACGAGGAGGGAGACCATGCTAATGACGACGCCGACGGCCAGGGCGCTGACGAGCACCCACCGCAGGGCGTAGTTCGGGCGCCGGGGTACCTGGGTCACCGTCAGCTTGCCCGTACCGCGGGCCGGCCCGGGGCCAGCTCCCCGGCCCGGGGCCGACGCGCGAGCCTTCCCCCGCCCCTGCCCCGGGGCCCGCCCCTGGTCGGTTCCCCGGGCCCGCGGGGTACGCCGGGGCGCGCGC
>ERZ772917.1003-NODE-1003-length-18097-cov-4.771034_pt1 | contig 18097 bp, 18 predicted proteins | sample MGYA00511187_ERZ772917 | MGnify/ENA primary metagenome ERZ772917 (study PRJEB29015, sample SAMEA2737925) | human oral metagenome | biome: human oral; feature: human-associated habitat; material: dental | place: China | collected 2012 ... | reverse complement strand
CACGAGGCGCCTTTCGTGCTGAGGAGAGTTTCTCCTTGTAGCGGAAGAACGCCCGACTTCACATAGAGGAACCAGATGTTCGCAAAAACCCGAACGATCGACCGCCGCTACATCGGCAAAGACATCCGCAATTTCATGGACGTGCCCGATCTAACGCATCGGCCAGTTCTGCCTGCAAAGCCTTCGCCCCGTCCGCCTGCGGGTAAAACGCCTCGCCCGTCACAATCGACACGCGGCTGCGGAAACCGTCCGGTTTGCTGTAAAACACTCCCAGCGGCTGCACGACGAAGTCCGCACCCGCCGCTTTGAGTTTGGCCGCCATCACCCCCATGCCGCCTAGATAAGGCTGCGGGCGGGGCTGCCATTCGCTAGTGCCTTCGGGATATAGGCACAGACTACCGCCCGCAAGGATTTGTGCGATACCCGCCGCCAGCGGGGAAGGAACGGTATCGGAGCGTATGCCGTAACGCGCGCGGTCGGTGTCGCGCACCACCGGAATTCCGTTTATAAACAGCCGCAAAAATGGGCTGCGTAAAAGCTGAACCGACACCAACGAAGGCACATCGCCCAGCGCTTCGGCATACACTGATCCGTCCGTCCCGCCGTTACGGTGGCTGGCGATAAAAAGCGTGGGCTTGGCGGACAACGGCGCACCGACCACATCGACACGGCGGAAATAAAAGCGGCGAATGAGCGCGGCAAACAGGGTAATGCGGCGTGAAAGTTTCAGCGGCGGAGCGGATGGGGCGGTCATGTCAGATGGGGAAAGACAGCCTGAAAATGGACAAAGGGCGTTTTAACTTCGTTAAAACTTCGCTTTCAGGCTACCCTAATGCTTGGCGGAGGCGGTTATTGTACGGAATTTGCGGGTGTGCGTCGCTTTCCCGCAACGGGATTTGCGAGGAAAGTTTAGGTTAAATCAAAAGATATGCGAAGCGGAATGGCAAAAGTGGTTTATCCGCTGCAGCGTGATGCAACACTTGGTTGTGTTATCAATTATTTAGGGGCTTAGGAAGCAAACATGTGTTGAACACATGTTTGCTTCCTAGACAGTGCCGTCAAATTATTTCTGCCCACAACGAGCTACACCTGACTTGCACGGCGGCAAGGAAGGAGAGGTTTCGTTTTGCATAACGCGCGGCGATGCCACGCCATCTCTTGAGGTGAAGAAAGGCGTTCTCGACCAAGTGGCGTACACGGTATAGAGCTTTGTCATAATCGCGTTGCTCCCTGCGATTCTTTTTGGGCGGGATGACGAGCTGGCAGCCGGACTCAACAACCTTGTCTATAAGCTCATTGCTGTCATATCCCCGATCAGCCAAAAGCGCCTCCGCGCTCAAGCCGTCAATCAATGCGCACGCTTGCTTGCAATCAGCTCTGGTACCTTCTGTAACAGCAACTCTGAGCGGCATACCATGCGCATCCACGGCCAGATGTATTTTGGTGTTGAGCCCCCTTTTGTGCGATTCATCGCCTGGTTGCCGCCAACCGCTCCGGCAGCATGGGGATGCACTTTGCAATGGCTCGCATCAATCATCAGCCACTCATGGTCAGGCTCAACCATGAGCACTTCAAGGAGTTTTTCCCAAACACCCCGGTCACGCCAACGGCAAAACCGGCGATGGGTATTTTTCCAGTCCCCAAGGTCAGGAGGCAGATCGCGCCATGGCGCTCCCGTCCGCAATATCCAGAACACCGCGTTAATAAACAGCCTGTTGTCTCCGGCCGGGCGACCAACACCCCCTTTTTTACCGGGGAGATGTACCTGTATGTTTTCCCAAACCCTGTCAGAAATATCATGTCGTCGATGTGCGTACATAGCCCCTCCCGTTATGAATAACATGAAGAGGTGTTACCACATTGTTTATAGTTTGACGACACTATCTAGCTGAAAAAGCACTTTCATGTAACTGACTTCGTTTGAGGAGACAAGCATGACGACTTATGCCGATTTATTGATTGATACAGCAAACCGCGCTTATGAACGATTTGTGCGTGCCTTTGACGGCGTAAGCGTGGAGCAGGCGAACGCTTTTCCTGTAGTCAGCAGTGCGCCGCAAATCAAATCGATGACCTGGCTGGCGTGGCACACCGCCCGCGAGCTGGATTTTCAGATTGCCGCATTAAACAGCGCAACCCCGCTGTGGCACAGCCAAGCATGGAAAAACCGCTTCCCCTTTACCGTTACCGACGACGAGCAGGACTGGCGGCACACACTGAAACAGGCACAGCGCATTCAAACCGACAGCACCGAAATCGTGCTGGGCTACCTGAAAGCCGCAACCGATGCAGCGGCGGCCTATATCGCCAAGCTGCGCGAAACCGACCTTGACGATATCGTGGACGAAAACTGGACACCGCCCGTTACACGCGGGGTGCGTTTGGTTTCTATCATCGACGACGCGGTCATGCACTCGGGGCAGGTGTTTTACGCCAGACGCCTGCTGGGCTTGACCGATTAATTGGAATCAAAGGAGTAGCCATGTCGCAACAGAAACAGATTTTGGACTACGCCTCCGAACAATACGGTGCTTCCCCCGAATACTTGTGGGAAAAATACCCAACCTTCGCCATCCTGCGTCACAGCAACGCGCACAACAAATGGTTTGCCTTAACAGGCAGGATTGCCAAAAGCAAATTGGGCTTGACCGAAGAGGGCGACACCGATTTTCTGAATATCAAATGCCCGCCCGAGATGGTCGGCATGTTGCGGCAAGACCCCAACTTCCTGCCTGCCTACCACATGAACAAAGAACACTGGCTGACCATCGTGTTGGACAATGGCGTAGCAACAGACGAACTCTTAAAGCTGCTTGATTGGAGTTTCGATTTGACGAAATAAGCCAGCGCAGCAAGTAGATTGGCTTGATAAACCCAACATTTCTAGACATTTAACGGTTTTGTTGAGTTTCGCCCCAATCTGCGCGCGCTCAAAAATCCAACCTCTACAGAGTCAAAAACCAATTTTCAGGCGACCTTTTCCTTTCAAATAAACCTCAGCCAAGGAATAGCCCCATGACCTTAGCCATCACCAATGCCAGCGGTCACAGCGGCGACATGGTCGCCCGCCACCTCAGCACACGCGGTCTGCCGCTGATTCTGCCGCTGCGCAATCCCGCCGGATGGTCCAATTTTGTGGACTTTCATCCATAACCATTTGGGCAATAGCCAATGAAACCAAAAAAACTGCTGATCGGTCTCGCACTGGCAATAGCCGCATCTGTTGGCCTATACCTGTTGATGAATGCCCGCTGCTACCAGCTCATCGGCAACCTTGTCTGCCACGGCACGAACGACCACAAACGCATCGCCCTCACCTTCGATGACGCGCCAAGCGAGCGCACCAGCGATGCCGTGCTGGCGGTGCTGGCCGAAAAAAACGTGAAGGCAAGCTTCTTCATGATCGGCGAAAACATGGCGCGCCACCCGCAGGCGGCACAACGCATCGCCGCTGCCGGACACGAACTGGGCAACCACTCCTACAGCCACCGGCGCTTTTTGCTGCGTTCGCCGGCGTTCATCGCGCGCGAAATCGAAGACACCAACGCCCTGATCCGCGCTGCCGGCTATCACGGCCCCATCCATTTCCGCCCGCCCTACGGCAAAAAACTGCTCGGCCTGCCGTGGTATCTCGCCCGCCACAACATCACCACCGTGATGTGGGACAGCGAACCCACCCGCCACCAGCCGCCCACCGCCGAAGCCATTACCGCCGCTGCCCTCGCCCAAGCGCATAACGGCGCCATCATCCTGCTGCACCCGTTTTGCCTTGATGCCTGCCGCGCCGAACGCGAAGCACTACCGCTTATCATCGACGGTCTGCGCGCCCAAGGCTACACCCTAACGACCGTTAGCGAACTGCTGAAATAAAAAATGCTGTCTGAAGGTTATCTTCCAGACGGCGTGGCTTATTCCAAAAAAACATTGAGCAATAGGGTGGCAAGTGGCACCATTTTCTCCTCCACCCAACCCAAGGAGACACAACATGAACCTCGCCATCACCGGCGCCAGCGGCCACATTGGCGGCATGGTCGCCCGCCACCTCAGCGCACGCGGTTTGCCGCTGATTCTGCCGCTGCGCACCCCCGCCAAAGCGCCCGAACTGCCCGCTTGCGAAGCACGCCTCTTTGCCTATGGCGATTTCGATCTGGCCCGGCAGGCGTTGAGCGGGGTGGACGTGCTCTTTATGGTGTCCGCCGCCGAAAGCCCAACGCGCGAGCAGGAACACCTGACCTTGGTGCGCGCGGCAGCGGCGGCAGGCGTGCAGCATCTGGTGTATCTGTCATTCGCTGGTGCCAGCGCCAGCAGCACCTTCACCCTGGCGCGCACCCACGCCGCGACCGAAGCTGCCATCCAGCAAACCGCCATGCGCTACACCTTCCTGCGCGACAACTTCTACAGCGAAATGATGGCGACGATTGCCAATGTCGACGGCATCATCGCCGGGCCTGCGGGCGATGGCCACGTTGCCTGCGTCTCGCAGCAGGACGTGGCACAAGCGGCGGCCAACATCCTTGCCGCCATCGCCTCCGGCGACGACCGCCACCACAACCGCAGCTACACCCTCACCGGCAGCGAAGCGCTGACTTTCGCCGACATCGCCGCCGTTCTCAGCGAGATCACCGGCAAACCGCACCGCTACCACAACCAAACCCTTGATGAAGCCTATGCCAGCCGCGAACGCGACTACCCCGACACGCCCGCCTGGCAAATCGAAGCGTGGGTATCCACCTACACCGCGATCGCAGGCGGCGAACTCGCCACAGTTTCAGACGACCTGCAGCAACTATTGGGCCGCGCACCACGCCGTTTTGCCGAAGTTGTGAGGAATATTTATGCAGCCTGAACGCATCCCGCTGATCGAATTCAAAAACGTCAGCAAACGCTACGACAGCCACGCCGCCGTGAGTGAACTGAACCTCACAATCTACCAGGGCGAATTTTTCGTGCTGGTGGGCGGCTCCGGCAGCGGCAAATCCACCACCTTGCGCATGATTAATGCGCTTACCGAGCCGACCGACGGCAATGTGTATTTCAACGGCCGGCGCATCAAAGACTACGACATCCGCCCGCTACGCCACCGCATCGGCTACGTGCTGCAACAAATCGCCCTCTTCCCCACCATGACCGTTGCGCAGAACATCGAACTGATGCCCGACGTTCTCGGCTGGGACAAGGCGCAACGCAAAGCCCGTGTCGGCGAACTGCTCGAACTCGTTGGCCTCTCGCCCGCGCAATACCAAAACCGCTATCCGCACGAACTCTCCGGCGGCGAGCAACAGCGCGTCGGCATCCTGCGCGCCATTGCCGCCAAACCCGACATCCTGCTGATGGACGAACCCTTTTCCGCTCTCGACCCGCTCGCCCGCGCCTCCCTGCAAGAAACCGTGTCGTTGATCCATAAAAAACTTGGCACCACCATCGTTTTCGTCACCCACGACATGGCGGAGGCGCTGAAACTCGCCTGCCGCATCGGCGTGATGCATCAGGGGCGGCTGGTGCAAGTCGCAACACCGCAGGACATCCAGAACCATCCGGCGGATGACTATGTGCGCTCGCTCTTCAGCGCGACGCAGACGAATGACAACGCCGCCCGCATCATTGCCGGCTTTGCACAGCTGAACGAAATGGAAAAAGCCGAAGTGCGCGCGGCATTGGCATTGGACGTCACGCGCAAAGCATAAACAGCGATGCTTGCCGGGCGACGCCAACCTCGTCGCCATTGATGAACCCCGCTCATAACCCCTAGCTGCAGTTTTTCAACACGTTGTTCTCTGCAAAGCCGAGCCGCGTAGCGAGAGGCAAGTAACCGATAGCCGAGTGAGATTGATGGAAGTCGTCATGATGCATCCAAGGCGCGAGCGCATCAGCGCGATGCGCTGAAGACGGGTAACAATAGGCATCTGTGCATTCGCGCTGCAGCCGGCAGCATCATGATGAACAACGAAGGTATCGACTACGCGCTGAAAGCTAACCTCTTCAGGCGCAGCGTTCTTTCCTACACCGACCGCGAAATCCATCGTTGTCGCCACCATCGCCTCGCTGAGCAACGGTGTGGAAGCGCAATTTATCTCGCATCTGCGCAACAGCAACCACATCGGCATCCAGAAAACCGACCTGCAACACATCATCAATGCGGTGAAAAGCGTCAATCCCGAACAGGCTACCAACGCCCAGCGGGTGCTGGACGGCCAGGAGTTGAAATAGGTAAGCTAGGCTTAGTCTGCCTGAAAACGTAAAATCAGCCTAGCCATCGCCGCCCCTGTTTTCAGAAGCCTAAAAAAGTAAGGTCGCCTTTTTCACTCTCAGGAGTTTTTTATGAACGCCTCCAAAACCTTCAAACTGTCCCGTCGCCATATTCTTACCGCCGCCGATGCATTGGGTGCAACAGCCGTACTGCCAGTTGCCGGATGCACCGCTACCACACAAAAATAAGCAACGACACCCGACAAAAAGTCGCTTCTTGTATTTGGTGACAAACTGCAATCCGCCATTGATGAAGCCCGCAAACTGCCTGTGCCGAAAAATTTCCTTTGGGGTGCGGCATCCGCCGCCTACCAAGTAGAAGGCTACACCCAGGCTGACGGACGTGGCGAAACCGTGTGGGATTACTATCTCGACGAACTGAAACTCGGCGCAAACGGCGACAGCGGGCGCGATGCCATCCACTTCTATGACCGCACCCAATACCTGCGAGACATCGAAATTTTCAAGCAGATAGGGCTGAACAGCTACCGCTTTTCGCTAGGCTGGACGCGTATCATCCCCGACGGCACGGGGCAAGTAAATCAGGCAGGCATCGCGCACTACCGCCGCTTTATCGAAGACTTAAGAGCGGCAGGCATTCGCCCGCTGATTACCCTGTACCACTGGGATATGCCCAAATCGCTGTTCATGCAGGGCGGCTGGAAAAACCGCCAGTCGGTGAACTGGTTCAAGCATTACGCCGAAGTGGTGTTCGAGCATTTTCACGACGTCGCGGAAGATTTCGTCCTGATTAACGAGCCGAGCGTCAAGTTCGGGCAGGGCATACTGGCAAAACAGCGCGAAGCAGGCTCAGCATCCACCGCGCCCGCCATCCTGCCTACCTTTGCAAATCTGGCGGATGCGCTGAAAACCTACAACCACATCCTGCTAGCGAGTGCCGCCGCCAAAGAAGTCTTTAAAAACAAAGGTTATAAAGGTCGCTTGGGGCTGGCATTTCCCTACTTTCCCGTGCTCAACCCCAAAGACGCGACCACAGACGCTGACAAGAAGAACGCCGCCTACGCCGACGGTGTAGTCAATCGCTGGTTTCTGGACGCCATGTTCAAAGGCAGCTACCCTGCCGATATTCTCGCGTTGGCAGAGAAATACGAACTGGATACGGGCGTGCAGCCCGAAGATGCCGCCAAAGTTGGCGCAGCGAAACTCGAATTTCTCGGCATCAACTACTACGCCCCGCTCTACATTCGCGCGCAGAAAAACGCAAAAACCGACTACGCCCCCGAAATGCAGTTGAGCGATGGCGACAGCGAAGTTGCCTTTAACGGCGCTGTCCGCCCCGACCTGTTCAAAGAACTGCTGCTGCGCATTCGCGACGAATGGGGCAGCCCCACCGTCATCATTACCGAAAACGGCGCGGACTTCCCCGGCGATGACGAGATGAAAAACGGGCAAGTGAACGACGAAAAACGCTGCCACTATCTTGCCCGCCACATCGCCGCCATGAAAGAAGAGATGGCACAAGGCGCGAACGTTGCGGGCTACCATGTTTGGTCCAGCCACGACAACATCGAATGGTTCTCCGGCTACGGCAGCCGCTTCGGCATAATCTATGTCGATTTCAGAACCCAACAACGCACAGCTAAGGTGAGTACGGAAGTGTATAAACAGATTATTCGGAAAACGGAAAAGAGCTGAAAAATCGTTTGGATAAATAGAAAAAGTCGGATATCGCGCCCGACCTAAACACCTGTTTGACGCAATTAGGCCTCATCAAATTTTTCTTTTGGATTGTTCACCGGCCAAACCGTGTAACAACAAGCCCAAAACATCCTGCGGCAGCTTTTGCGGCGACGCGGCATAGAGCGCAGTCAGTCGCGGATGGCGCATCAATACGTCTGCCTGACGGATGAACAGGTCGATGAGTTCCACAGGCAAATCGGGGGCAATCAGGCGGCGGCTTTGCAGGGTGTGGAAGAAATAGCGCATGAAGGCGTATTTTTCTTCGTTCAGCTCCTTGAAAAATCGTTCCAGTTCCAAATCGGCGTTCTCTCCGATGTCGCGCAGGAAGGCAGCGGAATAGAGTTCTTCAAACGATTGTCCTTGCAGGGCGAACACGGTTTCGGCGACTTCGCGCAGGCCGCAGCGCCGTTCCAACAGGCTTTCGAATTCGGCGCGGACACGGTCTTTCTGTTCGATAACGATTTCACGCAAGAGCGAGTTTTTGCCACCATAATGTTTGTAGAAGGTAACGCGGCTGACGGCTGCTTCTTCGCAGATTCTGCCCACGGATACAGCGGCAAAACCGTATTCGCGGAACAGGCGGCTAGCGGTGGCGATGATGGTTTGCTGTTTGCGGGCGGTCATCGTTGTTTGTTGTTTGTTTGATGGCTTTCAGACGCAATAGAGCTGAAACAATTATTTTTTCAGTACAAGGCGGGGCCGACGCCGTATGAAGCAAAGTATTTTAGCTATATTTTATGAAATCATGATTTTCCTACGGTATTCGGCTGTCGACAAACCGCCTTTCGTTGCAAAATCACGCTTTTGATAAGTACTTGTATTTCTCTACCCCTCTTCCTATAATTTACAAAAATAGTAATTTTTATATAAATATGTAAACCACAAAAGGGCTAAGGAAATGCAGAAAACCACCCTCCGCCACCTGCCCCTGCTGCTTGCCGCCGCTTTCGCTTCCGAATGGATTTACGCCGCCAATGTGGCACAGGACACCGAACAGGTGCAATTGGAAGAAGTCGTCGTAACTGGCGAACGCGTCAACCGTAGCGGCTTTGAAACCGCTACGTCTAACCGCGTCTTCACCACGCCCGACATCGACCGCAGCGGCCACAATCTTTCCGCCACTGACCTGCTCAAACAGACCGTAAATACCGTCGATTTGGGCAGCGGCAACGATTTGCCGACCATGCGCGGCGTGGATGGATCGGGCCCAGCAGTGGGCGCAGTGGCGTTTTTCGCAGGCACGCGTCCGCGCCTGAACCTGTCCATAGACGGCCGCTCTGCCACCTACAACGAATACGCCTTCGGCAAGCAGTCGCTGTGGGACATGCAGCAGGTGGAAGTCTTGCGCGGGCCGCAAAGCCATGTGCGCGGGCAGAACGCGGTGGCGGGCGCGGTAGTGATGCGTTCCAAAGATCCGACCGACGAATGGGAAGGCGCAGTCCGCCTAGGTTTAGGCAATCAGAAAACGCACAACATCGCCGGCGTGGTGTCCGGCCCGATAATAAAAAACAACCTTGCCTTCCGCTTGAGCGCGGAGCAGCAGCAGCGCGAAAGCTACGAACCGTTCGTATCCTACGAGCCGACGGGTAACCCGCGCCGCGTGGAAAACACCAACGTGCGCTTCAAGCTCTTGTTCACGCCTGAAAATAATCCCGACTTTTATAGCCGCCTGACGCTGAACCACATCCGCTCCCGCGCGCCGCAGAACGAAATCATGGGCAACACCGCCAGCCGCCGCTTTCTAAAGGAAAAGCCCGTGTTCGTAACCGGCTCGACATCGGGCATCTGGGATGTATCGTGGCAGCTTAACGACTACCTGAAACTGGAAAACAAACTGGTTTACAGTAGCTACCACAACGAACGTTTGCACTTACCGATGACCGTCAATCCCCAAGGCGTGCCGGCTGAACTCAAAGGCCGCGAGCTGGAATGGGAACCTGTGCTGCATTTCAGTAACAAAGGCCGTCTGAAAGGCTTTGCCGGACTGCACTACTTCCACAGCAAGCAGGACGAATGGGTGGATATCCGCAGCGTCGGCGGCCGCAACACCTTTGACGACCACAACAGCGTGCGCGCCCTGTTTGCCGAAGCCACTTACAGCCCCACCGAAAAATGGGACATCACCGTCGCAGGCAGGCTGGAAAAAGAAACGCACCAACGAAACGGCGGCAGCGGCGCACTGCGTCTCGATTTAGACAAGGGACAGACCGTCTTCCTACCCAAGATCGACATCGCCTTCAAACCCACCGACCAATGGGTCAGCGGCATCAAAACCGCGCGCGGCTACAACCCCGGCGGCGCAGGCATCACCTTCGGACGCCCCGTCGTAACCTACGCCTACGAACCCGAGTATGTAAACAACTACGAGTGGTACACCCGCTGGCGCAGCGCAAACCGCCGCCTGCAACTGTCTGGCAACCTGTTCGTGAACCACTACCGCGACATGCAGCTTCCCTTCTATCTCGGCACCAACTCAGTGGTCATTCGCAACGCCAAAAAAGTCCACACCTACGGTGCGGAACTCGGTGCCGACTGGCAGGCAACCGACAGCCTGAAACTCACCACAGGCTTAGGTCTGCTGCATACCAAAATCAAAAGTTATCCCGACAGCGGTATCGAAGGTAACAAACTCGGCCGCGCGCCCAAGTACACCGCCAACATCGGAGTGAAATACCTGAACCCGAACGGCTGGGAAGCAGGCGGCGACGTGCGCTTCTACAGCGGCTACTATTCCGCCGCCGACAATGCCGAATCGGGCAAAATCAGCGCATATAGCCAAGTCAATCTCTACACCGCCTACAACTTCAAACAAGGCCGCGTCTCGCTCTACGCCGACAACGTGTTCAACCGCCACCGCCCCATATTCATCTCCGGCTCCGACCGCCAAGACGCCCTCTACCAACGCCCCAGAAGCGTGGGCGTGAGTGGAGAATGGAAGTTTTAAGGTACAGGCAAAATGAAATAACCGCCGAAACAGAAAGGTCATCTGAAAGCAAAGCTTCAACGAAGTTAAAACAAGGAAACCGCTTTTCAGACGACCTTTCGGACAAACCGGCGACGTGCAGGTCGGCATTTATGCCCGGCACAACCCAACCCGATTCCGCCGCCTACTATCGGGCATTCATGCACGACCTACTGCAACTGCCCCCAATACCTAAAGGAAACCCGAATGCACTACTTCACCCCTGCCAAAGCCCTGCCCGAAGGCACTATCTACCTGACCGACCTGACCCAGGTCGCCGATTTTGCCGACTGGCTGGCCGAATTTGGAACCCTGTTAAACCAAAACCACCGCTTCGCCACCGTCTGTACCCCCATGCAGCGGGAGGTAAGCGACGAGCAGCGCATTGCCGACCGCAAAGACTACATCGCCTGGATAAAGGCGCACCAAACACAGCTTGCCGAACGCTGCGCCGCCATGCTGCTCATCGAACCCGATGCCGCGCAACTGGAATTCTTCCGCGAACAATCGTCCAAACTTGCCTCCGCATTGGGTGTGAACTACATCGCTGAAGCGGACGAGGTAAGTGCCATGCGAAAGGCGGAAGAAGCGTTGAAGGCAATCTGAAAAGCCTTCAGACGACATTGCAAAAACCGCATTCGATTATGCGTACACAAACTCGAATTCTTGCACCAAATCAGATGCATGCTACGGCCGACAATGTACATCTCGCGGGTTGCCGTTTCCAATTAGCGGGGCAATTCCGAGCGGAGTAGCTCCGCCTCGAATGCAGCATTCAGGTGAAATACGATATTGGTTCGGGTAACGCGGAAGTCTTCCATAGAGACTTTATTACCGCCTTCGGCATAACAGCGGACGAAATCCACCCCTTTGCTTCGGCTTTCAGAGTCATAATCGTTCTGGTGCAGGATGCCAGCGCGGAAGCGAGATAATCGGTTGTGGTCATAAAATCGCCCTTGCCGCCCGCAGCCTGCGGGCCGTCCGTATAAACAGTCTAACCGCCTGCAAGATAGGCGTCCTTCTGGCACAAGCTGCCTTAGTATTCGGCCATTACGGTAATTATCATAAATAATCCTTTAATTAATAAAATGGGGCAGTATGGTTTAACACAGTATGCGGTTTGGGTTGCCTACCACTGCGGCTTTCAAACAGCCTTTTGCACCCGCCCCAACCAAGGAAAACCAAACCATGTCCCAAGCTCCCGCCCCGCGTGACTGGCTGCTGCTCGTACTCGGCAGTACCTACAAATTCACCCTGACCGGCTTTTACCTGGTCGCGCTGATTGCCATTTTAAAAAAACACGGTTACAGCCTGAACCAATTAAGCTGGATACATTTAATCGGCGGCATAGAAGCGGCGAAAGTGCTGTTTGCCGCACTGATGGAACGCCGCAAGCCGGGACGGTTCGGACGATTTCGCGGCTGGCTGCTGGCGGCGACGCTGGGGCTGGCGGCGGTGTTCGCGCTGATGATGTCCGCCGACATCGTCGGCAATTTCCCGCTGCTTCTGACCTGCTGCGTGCTGCTCTCGGCCATGTCCGCCGTGTACGGCTGCGCCATGCTGGGCTTGTCGTGCATCATCCTGCCGCGCCGCGAACGCGGTTTCGGCGGCGTGATTCAGACCATGGCGGCGCGCGGCGGCAAAATGATAGGCGGCGCGCTGGTGCTGTGGCTGTATCAGGAATACGGGCAGACGACGGCGGCGGTCTTTATGCTTGCATTCACGTTACTGGCACTGCTGCAACTTTTACTTTACCGCGAGCCGGAAAGCCCGACGGCGCAAGGCGGTTTGAAAGAACTGGCGGCGCGGCTGGTTTCTTTCTGGCGGCAGCCCGAAACCGGCTGGCGGTGGCTGGTGCTGCTGTTGTCGGTTGCCGCGCCCTATGCGTTTGCGGCGGCAACCTTCGTACCGAAACTGGCAGATTTGGGGTTCGACCCGAAACAGACGGGCGAGATTCTGGCGGTAGGCATACCCGTTGCCTGCCTGATCGTTACGCCGCTCTCGGGCTGGCTGTCGCGCCGTTATCCGCGCCGCAAACTCGTTTTTCTGCTCTACGCGCTGCAACTGCCGCTCTTGGCATCTATGACCGCCATCGACGCGCTCGCCCGCGTCCAGCCGTGGCTGCCGCCTGCGTTAATTATCGCGTTGAGTCTGAGCTACACGCTGCTACTGCCGGTAATACTCGCCTTGGTAATGGACAAATCCGACCGCACCACCGCCGCACTCGACAGCAGCCTGCAATTTTCCGTCGTCCTTATCGGTAGCTACGCGGCAGGCTTTGCCGCTCTGCGGCTGGCGAAACTTTTGGGCTACGCGCAAGCCTATTGGGTGGCGGTGGGGCTGGCGCTGCTGGTGGGCTGTGTGCTGTGTGCATGCCGGCGGTTGTTTGACGCGAGCGAACTGTAAATTAAAGAAGCAGACCGTCTGAAAGGGTAAATCGAGTAAAGATCCATATTGGATTTTATCTTTCAAATAATGCGGTTAAACGGCTATTTTCTATTTTTGGACGGCCTGTTGAGGCAACGCGGGACAAAACCTGCCCCGCCCAAATTGATGAAATTCGTGCATAGTCCCTAGCGAAGCGGCCCTGTTTATCGCCCGCCGCCCGCCCGTTATCATGCCCAACCTGCAATCACAGAGGAAAACACCATGCAAACCTTCACCCTGAACAACGGCGTCGAAATCCCCGTCCTCGGCTTCGGCGTCTTCCAGATTTCGCCCGCAAAAACCGCGCAGGCTGTGGCGGAGGCCATCAAAGCAGGCTATCGCCACATTGACACCGCCCAGGCTTATGCCAATGAAGGCGAAGTGGGGCAGGGCGTCAAACAAAGCGGCGTGCCGCGCGGCGAACTTTTCATCACCAGCAAAATCTGGGTGGAAAACTACGGCTATGAAGCCGCCAAAGCCTCGCTGGAGCGCTCGCTCTCGCGCCTTGACTGCGGCTATATCGACCTGATGCTGCTGCACCAAGCCCTTCAACGACATCTACGCCGCCTGGCACGCGCTGGAGGAATATCAGGCGGTGCGAGAATTATCCGACAGCACGGACCACCCGCCCACCCGTCTGCCCGATATCAGCGGCTACGAGCGCATCTAATGCTCACCCTAGAAATTACGCTGAAAATGCGGCGCACCGCAGATAACATATTGAAGCACTGCCAGGCGCACCAACATCCCTCAGGTGATTTCCTGGGATAGGCATGGCAGCGCTACGGTGGCCTATCATGGCTCGGCGAGCACAATGACTATGCACGCTCAAATAGGCGTTTTCCTGCCAAACCCAAAGTACCTTATGGCTAACAAAGAAAAAATCTCCCCTGCCCTGTTCGCTGCCATTCTTGCCACCGGGCTGATGACCTTCTCGGGTGTGGTCAGCGAAACCGCCATGAATGTCACCTTCCCCACCCTGATGCGTGAATTCGTTATTGACACTTCAACCGTGCAATGGCTGACCACCGCCTACCTGCTGGTGCTGGCGCTCATCATCCCGCTCTCGACCTGGCTCAATAAAAACTTCGCGACTAAAGCACTCTTCATTACAGCCAATCTCATCTTTATCGCCGGCACCCTGTTCGGCGCCTTTGCTTCTGGCTTCGTTCCGCTGCTGACCGGCCGCATCCTGCAAGGCGCGGGCACCGGCATCGCCCTGCCGCTAATGTTCAACATCATCCTGACGCAAGCGCCGAAAACCCGCATCGGCTTCATTATGGGCATGGCGTCCCTGATTGTGGCGATGGCGCCAGCGGTCGGGCCGGTGCTGGCCGGCGTGGTCATTGACCGCTACGGTTGGCGTACCATCTTCCTAATATTGCTGCCTTTAATGGGCGTCTCGCTGATACTCGGCCTCAGCAGCATCAAACCCATCCGCCCGTTGACACCAGAAAAAATTAACCTGCCCGACTACGCCTTGCTGGTCACCGCTTTCAGCAGCTTCGTTTTCGCCACTGAAAAAGCCTCCGCCCACGGCTGGTTCAGCGGGACAGTAGGCGGCTTACTGGCGCTCGCCGCTACCACCCTCGGCATTTTCACCATCCGTTCATTGCGCGGCAACGCGCCGCTCGTTAACCTGCGCGTTTTCACTAATCCGGTCTTTGTTCAGGGCATGCTGTTCGTCCTGCTCATCCAGTTCTGCGTGCTGGCGCTGGGTTACCTCATCCCCAATTACGCCCAGCTTGCCAACGGCACCAGCGCTACCCTGTCCGGCCTGTTGCTTCTGCCCGGCTGTCTACTGGGCGCCTGCATCGCTCCGGTCAGCGGCACTGTGTACGACCGCCTCGGTGCGCGCAAACCCATCCTGAGCGGCGCGCTGATCCTGCTCGCCACCCTGACCGCCTTCGCCATTCTGGGGAAAATCCTGACCACCGCCCTTTTCATGGGTATCTACACCGCCTACTGCCTCGGTCAGGGCTTCGCGGTCGGTAACACCACCACCCACAGCCTTGCTGCCCTGCCGCGCGAACAGTCTGCCGACGGCAACGCCGTGCTCAACACACTGCAACAACTGGCCGGTACCGTAGGTACATCCGTCGCCGCCAGCCTTGTCGCCAGCGCCCAACGGGCCAACCCGAGCCAGCTCGCCATTGCCACCCGTGACGGCAGCCAGCACGCATTTATCTTGCTGGCAGTACTGGCATTTATCGCGCTCATCAGCGTTGGACGGGCACTGCGGCAGACGCGGTAAAGCGCCGCGCCCAGCCTTTTTCACCCAACCCTTCTCAACCCAACCGACAGAAGCCAGCCATGAAAAAGCGGCTCGTCACCCTACCCATCGCCCTCTGCCTCAGCGCCGGCGTTCTGGCGCAGACCCGCTTCGCTCTCCATTGCACCCAAAGCCTAGGTCTTCAACCTTGGCAGCCGCACCGTCAAGCAACCCTGCATCCCGCGTAGGCAGATTTTCTGCCCACCAAATCGTAGATGAACGATTTTCCCAATGCCGCTGTCGAAATCGACGCCATGCTCAAGCGGCTTGACACAGACTCATCTTGCTGCCCCTCGCGCCGCATGGCCGTACTGCCTACGACATGTGCCTAAAAAAACTGCACAGAAAAGCCATTCTCCACCGGGAAAGGAATTTGCAATACACGTCAACGATAAAATCTCGTGGCCTCATTGCCCATTATCCACTTGCCCCTTAACCGGAGGATCCATGAACACCGCCGAATATCTCTACCACGCTTGGCATGACGCCGCCAAAAGCCGCGACACCGATGCTCTTATCGCCCTCTACCATGATGACGCTGAACTCGAATCGCCGCTGGTGCCTATCATCATGCAGCGCACAAACGGCACCCTGCGCGGTAAGGCGGAAATCCGCGCTTTCCTCGCAGAAGGGGCGCGCCGCCGCCCGAACGAATGGGTGCGCTGGTACCGCGATGCCCACTACTACACCGGCGGCGACATCCTCATTTGGGAATACCCGCGCCAAACCCCGAACGGCAACCAGGTAGATATCCTCGAACTCATGCAGCACCGCGATGGCAAAATCTACCGCCACCGCATCTACTGGGGTTGGTTCGGCACACAAATGCTGATTAAATCGGCGCTGACCAAACAGGGCAAAACGCCGACATGAGCGGCCGAGGCCACCACCCGGAAGCCGCTCCATGCACAACCTCAAAGCCTACGACCGCCCCAGCTTCTTCTACCTCTGGTCCTTCCTCATCCCCTGTGCCTGCTGGCTGGCGGCCGGCTATATCAGCCGCACCACCGGTCTTGATACCCACACCACCCTGCAAGGCACCCTCGGCATCATCGGCCTGGCCGCGCCGACCGCCGTCGCCGCCTGGCTCTTCCTGCAAAAACCGGCACTGCTCGCCGACCTCAAACCCCGCCTCAGCCTGCGCACCATCCGCCCGCGCTACCTGCTCGCCGCCGTGTTCATCGGCCCCGTTACCCTCATCCTCGCCCAGCTCATCTCGCTTGCCTTCGGTTACAGCGCCGAGCAATTCCGCATCACCGGCCAGCCCAGCTTCACCAGCGCTCTCTTCTCGCCGTGGCTGCTGCTTGCCCTCGCGCCCTTGCTTGAAGAACTCGCCTGGCACAGCTACGGCACCGACGCGCTGCTTGCCCGCTACCGCCTCATCACCGCAAACCTCATCTTCTTCGCCTACTGGTTCTTCTGGCACATCCCGCTTGCCAGTATCAAAGGTTACTACCAGGCGAACCTTGTCGCCGAAGGCTGGCAACACGGCGTCAACTTCATGGCAAGCATGGTCTGCTTCGTCTTCATCATGAACTGGCTCTATCTCAAGAACGCGCGCAACATCTGGATTGCCGTCGTCTTTCACCTCTGCGCCAACCTCGGCAACGAAATCTTCGCCACCCATCCGGACAGCAAAATCATCCAGACCGGCCTCTTTGCCCTCATCCTCGCCGGGCTCATCGCCAAAGAAAAAAACCTCTTCCTGCAACCCCTTTCCCGATAAAGCGAAGAAAACCCGTGAAAAAGCTGTTCATCGCTTTTTGCGGGGACGCGGCAAATGATGCCATCAATCCAGCCAGCGGAAGGCGCGGCGCAGTTCGGCGGTGCCGTTTTCGCTGTAGCAGCGGCCATGCGCGAGGATGATGCGTTCGGGTTGCCAGGCGAAGATGTGCGCCAGTGCGGCGCGGGCAGCGGTTTTGTCTTTGAAGGTGGCGCGCCAGTCGGGCGGGGTTTTACCATCCGGGTCGGCGATGCCGCTCAGTTTCATCACGCCCGCCCAGAAGCGGCCGGGGAATTTGGCGGTTTCGAAGTTTTCGATGAGGTCAGTGAGGATGAGGCTGCGGCTGGCGTGGTGGTAGAAGACGGTTTCGGTCATCACGGTGCTGCCGGGGAAGGGCAGTTGTGCAATGTCCGCCGCCCAGTCCGGCGGTGCTTCTGCGCCGAGGTCGGCGTCAAAGGCGACGGCGATGCGCTGCGACGCCGCCCGCTCGCGCACGCCGGGGCTAGCCCAGGCTTTCGCCTGCGGGTAATGCTGCTGCCAGGCGGGGATATGCGCGTAGTGGATGCGGTTCGGCGAGATGAGGTGGCGCACCGGGCCGAGAGTGTCGATGGCGGCCAGCAGTGCCGGGTCGGGGGCGATGGGCGAGTGGCACCACATGCCGCCGTCGGCGAGGCGCACCACGGTCATGCGCGTGCTGAAGGGAATGCTGAGGCCCAGCGGGAAGGCCATGCGGATGAGGCCGCCGTCGGCGATCCAGATGTTGTCG
>ERZ772917.1002-NODE-1002-length-18105-cov-18.443490_pt1 | contig 18105 bp, 13 predicted proteins | sample MGYA00511187_ERZ772917 | MGnify/ENA primary metagenome ERZ772917 (study PRJEB29015, sample SAMEA2737925) | human oral metagenome | biome: human oral; feature: human-associated habitat; material: dental | place: China | collected 2012 ... | reverse complement strand
CCTCCTCGGGGCGCTCGTCGACGAGCACGACCATGAGGTGGGCCTCGGGGTTGTTAATGGCGATGGCGTTGGCGATCTGCTGGAGCACGATCGTCTTGCCCACGCGCGGCGGGGAGACAATGAGGCCGCGCTGGCCCTTGCCAATGGGTGAGACCAGGTCGATGACGCGGGGGGTCAGGGCCTTGGGCGTGGTCTCCAGGCGCAGCTGCTCCTGGGGGTACAGGGGGGTGAGCTTGACGAACTCGGGACGACGCCGGGCCCGCTCAGGATCCATGCCGTTGACGGTCTCGACGCTGACCAGCGGGTTGTACTTCACGCGCCCGGCCCGGTTCTGGCGGCGGTTGGCCCGGCCCTGGCCCCCCATGTGAGAGTGGGGGGTCTCGCCGCCCTCACGGACCCAGCCGGTAATGGCGTCACCGGGACGCAGGCCGTTGTCCTTGACCTGTGCGGCGGTGACGTAGACGTCCTTGGGGCCGGGCAGGTAGCCGGAGGTACGCAGGTAGGCGTGGTTGGGGTCGGAGGCGTCCAGAATGCCGGCCACGGGCAGCAGGACCTCCTCCTCACGCTGGCTGGCGCGCCCACCGCGCTCCCCGCGGTCCTGGCGACCGGGGCCCTCGTCCTCGTAGCGATCCCGGCCACGCTTGCGGCCCCGGCGGCGGCGCCCCCGGCCGTCCTCGTCGTAGCCCTCGTTCTCCCGCTCAAAGGTGCCCCGGCTGCGCTCGGCGGGCTCGACGGCGGGGGTGCCGGTGGCGTCGGCGAGGTCACGCATGAGGGCCGCCTTGGCGTCGAGGTGGTCCTCGGAGGTGTCGGCAAAACGGTCCTCACGCCCCTCAAAGCGCTGGTCACCACGTTCAGGGCGGTCGGTCCCCGCCCGACGGCGTCGGCGTCCTCCCTCGCCACGCTCCAGACGGGGACGGCGGGGACGGCGCTCCTCGGTGCGCTCCGCGCCCTCGGTCGGGGCGTCCTCCTCGTCGCGCCGAGGCAGGTCGGCCTCGGCGGGGGTGGCCTCGCGCTCCGTCAGGTGGGGCGTGCCCGCGGCGGCGACGGCGCGGCGACGGCGCGGTCGGTCCTGGTAGGCGGCGCGCTCCACGGGCTCGGGAAGGTCCAGGGGGAAGGTGGCGGTGGAGGCGACGGCGTCGGGCTGCTCGGCAGGAGCGTCCTCGCCCGTCGGCTCCGCCGCGCTCTGGGCGGACTGCGGGGCCTGGTCAGGGGCTCCGGCGGCGGTACCGTCAGCGGAGCCGTTATCACGGATAGCGGCGACGAGCTCGCTCTTACGCATACGGGAGATGCCCTTGAGGCCCATGGAGCCGGCGAGCTGCTGGAGCTCAGCCAGGCGCATGGTGGACAGGGCGGCAGAGGTCTCGGTCACGAGTGTCCTTACGATGTGGTGAACGCCGGGACGGCGTTGGCGGAAGGATCGACGACGGACTGCCCGGAGCAGGTCTCACGGGGAGTCACGCACCCTGAGGATCAACGGCTCGTGGCCAGACCTGGTGCTGACGGCGGTTCGGTCCGCAGGCGTCGTCGGGGTCCACAATAGCAGCCTCGGCGAGGACGTGAGTCCCAGCCCGTACGGACCTTCCTCACTAATGCGCGCCTACGACGGCTGCCCGGACGGTGAGGAATCCTGCTGGCAGGAGGCGGCTACCTCCGTCTCCCTTAACCCGCGGAACCACGGGCGCGGTCGGCGACTGGTCCCGGGTACCGGGCTTTGCCGCCCGGGCGCCTGTAGAATAATAGAATATTATCTGCCACAACTACCTACCAGCATCAGAGATACCAATAATCGACCTCGTAATCGACTGCACGGCCCTCGAAGTGACGCAACAGGCGCTGTCCTCCGTGAGGGTCCCGTCGCTTCCGGGGATCCCGGCCCAGCCCCCGTGGGCCCGTGCCGCGCTGGAGGAGGCCACCCCAATACAGGGGTTTACATGATCGGCCTCCGCCAGCTCCTGTCCGGGGACTTACCGAGAGGATGAAGGAGAACCTCCCGGACCGGACGACGCACGACGGCCGGATCTCTGGTACTGAGCGGGTCGGCGGGTCGGTCTGCCCGCCGTCGGCTTAGACCAGGACGGCGCCGGTCATGTCAATGCTGGGCGACAGCACCAGCCAGCCGCTGCGCTCCAGGGAGAAGCACACCTGGTCGCTGAGCGTGGCCAGCACCAGCACGGTAGGACCGGCTCCGGAGACGACCGCCGGGTAGCCCTGGGAGCGCAGGGAGTCCACCACCGCCATGGAGGCGGGCAGGACGCCGCGCCGGTACTCCTGGTGGAGGCGGTCCTCGGTGCCCGCCATGAGCAGGTCGGGGCGGGAGGCCAGGGCCAGCATGAGGACGGCGGCCCGGGAGGTGTTGAACAGGGCGTCGGCGCGCGGGACGAGGTCAGGCAGGACCATGCGGGCCTCCTCGGTGGACAGGCGCGTGGTGTCCGGCGGCACGAGCAGGCTCACGGGCAGGTGGGAGTCCACCGGCATGGGGGCGGCGTGGGGTGCCCCCTCGGCGTCGACCCAGGCCACCGTGGCCCCGCCGTACAGGGCGGGGGCCACGTTGTCGGGGTGCCCCTCGAAGTCGGTGGCCAGGGCGAAGACGGTGTCGTCGTCCAGGGCCTGCGGCTCGCTGATCAGGCCCCGGGCCAGCAGGAGGCCGGCCAGGGCGGCACTGGCCGAGGAGCCCATGCCGGCGCTGTGGGGGATGCGGTTGACGCAGCGCATCTCAAAGCCCGCCTGGGGGGCGTCGGCCACCTCCAGGCCCACGCGCAGGGCCCGGACCACCAGGTTGGTGTCGTCGGTGGGGACCATGCCGGCCCCCACCCCCTTGACGTCCACGTGGGTGGCGCCCACGACGGGGCGGACCTCGACCTCGTCGTAGTAGCGGAAGGCCATGCCGAAGGAGTCGAACCCGGGACCCATGTTGGCCGTCGTCGCGGGGACCCGCACGGCGGCACGCTCAGCGGACAGGCGCATAGTCACTGCCCCTCGACGCGCTGGACGGAGACGACCTCAAGCACCCGGTCCTCCCGGCGCAGGCCGTCCACGGCGGCGTCCAGGTGGAAGACACTGGCAGGATGAGTGACTATTGTCACAATAGCGTCGTGGCCACCGACGTAGGCGCTCTGGCGCACCGAGTCAATGGACACCCCGTTGCCGGCGAACACGCCTGCGAGCGCGGCCAGGGACCCGGGCTGGTCGTCCACGCGCAGCTGGACCTGGTAGCGGGTGATGGCGGACTCGGGTCCCAGGACCGGCAGGTCGGCGTAGCTGGACTCGCGAGGGGCCTGGCCGCCGTGGACGCGGTGGGCGGCGGCCGCCACGACGTCGGACAGGACGGCGGAGGCGGTGGGCGCCCCGCCTGCACCCTGCCCGTAGAACATGAGGCGTCCGGCGGCCTCGGCCTCAATGAGGACGGCGTTAAAGGCTCCGTGGACGGAGGCCAGGGGGTTGTCGGCAGGCACCAGTGAGGGGTGGACGCGCACGGACACGCCCCGGGCATGGGAGTCGTCACGGTACTGGGCGACAGCCAGGAGCTTGATCTCGCATCCCGAGGCGTGGGCCTCGCGGATGTCGTCGGCGGTAACGCCGCGGATGCCCTCGACCTGGACGTCGGACAGACCCACCCGGGTGTGGAAGGCCAGGGAGGCGATAATGGCGGCCTTGGCGGCGGCGTCCAGGCCGTCGACGTCGGCGGTGGAGTCGGCCTCGGCGTAGCCCAGCTCCTGGGCGGTGGCCAGGGCCTGCTCAAAGGACAGCCCCTTGGTGCTCATCTCGTCCAGGATGTAGTTGGTGGTGCCGTTGACAATCCCCAGCACGCTGGTGACCCGGTCCCCGGCCATGGACTCGCGCAGGGCGTAGACCACGGGGATGGCACCGGCGACGGCGGCCTCGTAGTAGAAGTCGGTGCCGGCGGCGGCCGCGGCGTCGTAGAGCTCGGGGCCGTGGGCGGCAATAAGGGCCTTGTTGCCGGTAATGACGCTGGCGCCGGACCTGAAGGCGGCCAGGATGAGGGTGCGGGCGGGTTCAATGCCCCCAATGAGCTCAATGACGATGTCGTTGCCGGTGGCCACGGCGGTGGCGTCGTCGGTCAGGAGGGCCCGGGGGACGGCGCTGTCACGGGGGGCGCCCAGGTCACGCACCGCGATGCCGGTGATCTCCATGCGGGCGCCGCTGCGGGCGGCGAAGTCGTCGGCCTGCTCCAGGAGGAGCCGGACCACCTGGGTGCCGACGGTGCCGGAGCCCAGGACGCCGACCCGCAGCACGGGTAGGCCACTGGGCAGGGAGGGTGTCGGCTGGGGCTGCTCAGTCACGGGGGACCACCTTGCTTTGAAGGAGAGGGTTCGCCGGAGGGCGAGGACGTCGTGGCCCAGCATAGGGGTCAACACCACAGTGCGCCGCCTCGTGCCCACGCGGGCGCCCGCTCGCGGTGTCTCTTCGCCCGTGCCTCCCCGGAAGCGGCACCTGAAGGAGGCCGGGCAGGCCACCCGCGCCCGCCGTGCCGCTCCGGGGGAGGCGGCACGTGCGTCTTCTGGGGACGTCATGGGGGCCTTCGTGCCGCTCCCGGACGGGGGGGGCGGCGCCCTCGACGGCGCCGACGAGGCCCGGCGGGCTACTTAAGGTGCCGAGCTGGCAACCGCCGCAGCCGAAGCACGGTTAGGAGCCGCCTGTGACGACGGCGTCGAGTCTTCGTGCCTCGTCAGTCAACTGACCGGCTACTGCCGTGTCCCCTGCTTTATCGGCAATACGGGCGCGGTGTGCCAAGACTGTCAGCAGATCCTTGAGAGCCTGAAGAGTTCCCTGCTCGTCCGCTAGCTCACGCGCAACCCCCAGGGACTCCTGGAAGCAGTCGGCGGCCTCACCGAGATCACCACGCCACTGCGCCACACTCCCCACATTGTCCAAGGACACAGACAGGTCGCGGCGCGACTCCGGCGTACCCAGCAGCTCCACCAACTCACGCGCAACCCCCAGGGAATCTCTTGCGGCCTCAGCGGCTGCATTATAAGCGCCAAAGACCTCCCCAATCTGTCTCACGACACCGGACACATCAACACGAAAGCCGCGCGGAAGCTCTTGTAGGACGGAGACGACAGAGGCGAGGTTTGCCTCGACGCCAACCCCGTCACCGAGCAAGCCAGAAACCTCTGCTCGCGTAAGACCAAAGACAATACGCTGGACCGGGGACTTTCCGACCCTGGCATCATCCAGGACTTGACGGGCTCCCGCAGGATCTGCGGGCAGCAGGAAGCGGGACCGACTGACCTCCTGCAGTGCCGCACTAGCTTCAGGAGTACGCAGTTGCTCCGGGACCGTCAGACGCCAGGTAAGACTGTACTTCTCACCTCCCGCGAGTTCCTGCCAGCTCGCACTATCGACTGCCGGACGCGCAGGGACAAGGGGCGGGAGCGCGGTACGCACAATATGTGCGAAGGAACGCACAGACCACAGGTCCGCGGCCTCACGAGCAGTCTCCCTCAGCAGGGATACCGGCCCGCAGACGACCAGGCACCCGCCTCCCGGACAGGACAGGCGAATGCGCAGCTCATTGAGCACGTGGAGATTCTCCGTGAGGTAGCGCTCCTCCGCCCAGAGGTCCAACCAGAGGACGCCCGGCATCGGCAGCTTGCGTCGGAGCCAATCAGCAGATCCCTCTGCCTCACGTGGCGTCCACTGCTCACGGTTCCTACGACACCACAAGGCAGTCCTATTCCTTAAGTCATCAGACTGGTCCCGAGACTGAGCGGCAATAAACACAACCGTGGGCTCGTGCCTGGCCCACTCCAGGTGGTGACGCAAATCCGACCAGGCCTGGTCAGCACTGACCGCCTCGGAAGATTCCTGAGACGGCATATCACGCCTCGTCCAGGAGCTTGTCCAGAAGAGGATGGACGCCGTACCAGTCAACTACCCCGTTACGATAGCGCAGGACATACCCAAGGGCCTGAAGCGTCCACGCCTCGGAGGTTCGCTCACGCGGCACCCGTAGTTGTCCGGTCTGACGTACTGTTCGCAGAATGTCCCACTGCTCCTCCGTGAGCCCCGCGGCCGCGTATGAACGTTGCTGACGCTCTACCTGGTCAATATCCCCCGTGCTCACCGGAAGCGCACCGTCCTTCAGCAGAAGCGCGGACACCAGTCGGAAGAGCTCGCGAAACAAGCCGCCTGAGGCTCGTATAACCCGGTCGGCCTGGTCTCCCAGGAGCCGCTTCAGGTCACCATCCGGGGCACGCCTGACCAGTACCTGACGCAGGAGGTCCATCCCCTCCCGGCAGTCACCTCCACTACGCTCCTGAACCTTGACATTGAGGACGGGCCAGATCTGCCCCTCCCACCCTGTGGGCTTAGCATAGATTGGGACCGTGTAAATCACGTGCATACCGGGTAGCGCCAGCTCTGAGGAGTAGGTCGAGAAGACCGACTCAACGGAGTCGCGAACCTCGTTGAAGACCGCCACCCTCCCACGATAGTGGTCAATAGAGTCAACAATAAAGACAGGGGTCTTCCCGGAGGGCATGGCCTCGACCACCCCCTGGAAGAAGGTATGCATCTCCTTCTTGAAGGCCTTCCGATTGGACTCCAGGGCCTTGGCGACCCGGGCCCGGAAGCTCTCGTCGTCGCGCAGGGTGGCCTTAATGTCGAGACCGACCGGACCCGCCGACGCCGCCGCATCAGCCTCCCCCCTGATGTCAAGGCGGTCAAGGAAGGTCTTCATCCGCGCGACGAGCCTCTGCCGTGGGACAGCAGCCTCCTCGCAGTTGTCGACGAAACCTGCCGCGAGCGCGATAAGAAGAGAACCGCCGTCAAGGGGAAGCTCCGTGTTGAGGTAGTCCTCAATATCCATGTACACGGGGACGTAGGCGTCACGGTCGAGGTCGCGTCGCAGGCGCATGAGCTCGGTGGTCTTACCGGCTCCGCGGTAGCCTGACAGCAGTTGTACCGAGCCCCCGACAGTGAAGTCAATGGCCGTCGCCATCTCCTTGACCAGGTCTGGTCCGGCAGGGCCGTCGTCGTGCGCGTAGACGGGCACGTAGTACCGCTCGAACTGCTCCTCCTCGGTCATCATGTGAGCTCCCTGATGGAGGTTGACGGCACGATAGAAGGCCTTGCGGTACTCCCGGTCGGTAACACCCATGGCGAGGATTCTATCGGTGCGATCTGCACCTCACCCGGGTGCTTCCCCGGCAGGTACGGGATGCGGGGAGTCCTCGGGGGTGCGGGCCCGGGGAGGGGCGGCGTCGGCAGTGTGGCGCCGAGCCCGCGGCGCCGTCCCTCCCCGGGCGGTCAGTGGCGGCGGGCGCTACGAGGCCGGGAGCCGCGGGTCAGGGGCCACACGTAGGCGGTGACGAACAGGGCGATACCCACCGGCAGGGCGACAATGCCGATGGTGACGTGGAAGATGGCAAACGCCAGGGCGGTAGCGACCAGGCCGACGACGCTGCCGGCGGCCACGCCCTCGGCAATGGCGCGCTGAAGAGCGAGCTCACGGCAGCCGCGGACGGTACGGGGGTCAATGGTGGACTCGAGGGAGGACAGTGTGGCGCTCATGACGCCAGTATGTCCAGGGCCGCCCCGCCCCTGACAGCCCCAAAGGGAGGATTTCATCCCGGAGATGTCTCCTCCTCAAGGAGTAGGGGAGATCCCTGAGGTCATCCCTGAGTCTCACCCACCCCCGCCAGCCCTGTGGCGGGGAGGGCCGCCCCGTCGGAGGCCTCCGGCCCGCTCCCGGGACGGCACACGTCACCCCCGAGCCCGGCAGGGTAACCCTACCCCTCCAGGGCCAGCAGGTCCTCCACGGTCTCGGGCCGCAGGACCCAACCGGAACGCCCCTCGCGCACCCAGCGCACACCGGGGCGGGTGAAGAGGTTGTAGTTGGAGGCCATGGAGCGCCCGTAGGCCCCCGTGGCGGGTACGGCCAGCACATCGCCGACGGCCAGGTCGGCGGGCAGGTCCACGTCCCGTACCACGACGTCGCCGGACTCGCAGTGCTTGCCCACCACGCGGCAGCGCACCAGGCCGGCTGCCGGGTCGGGGCGGCGGCTGGCGAGCAGCGCGGTGTAGGCGGCCCCGTACAGGGCGGGGCGGATATTGTCGCTCATGCCTCCGTCGATACTGACGTAGAGCCGGCAGGTCCCCTCCCCCAGCTCGACGCGCTTGAGCCCGGTGACGGTGTAGAGCGTGACCTGGCTGGGGCCTGCGACGCACCGGCCCGGCTCCACCGAGACGCGGGGGGGCTCGTCGCCCAGCTCGGCGCAGGTGGCGCGCACGGCCTCGGCCAGGGCGCGGGCCACCTCGGCCGCCGTGGGGGCCACCGGGTCGGCGCCGGTGTAGGCGATGCCGTAGCCGCCGCCCAGGTCGATCTCCGGGCACAGGCAGCCGCCCTCCGCGGCGACCTCGTGACGCAGGCGCAGCACCACCTCGACCGCCTTGCGGAAGCCCGCCAGGTCCATGATCTGGGAGCCGATGTGGGAGTGCAGGCCGGTCAGGGTGAGCTCCTCGGCGGCCAGGACGGCGTCGATGACGCGACGGGCGGCGCCGGTGGCCACCGACAGGCCGAACTTCTGGTCCTCGTGGGCGGTGGCGACGTACTCGTGCCCCCCGGCGTGGATGCCGGTGGTCAGACGCACCATGACCCCGGCGCGCTCCCCCGCCCCGAGGTCGCCGCTGCTCCTGAGCCGGCGCACGGCGGCGACGGCGTGGCCGACCTCCTCGGCGGAGTCAATGACCAGGTGGCCCACGCGGTGGCGCACGGCTGAGGCCACCTCCTGGGCGGTCTTGCCGTTGCCGTGCAGCCCCAGGCGCCGGGCCGCCGTGGCGGCCTGCGGGCCGTCGACCTGCACCAGGGCCTTGAGGCCCACGGCCAGCTCGACGCGCGAGGCGGTGTCAATGCCCATGCCCTCTTCAAGGACCATCCGGGCCACCGAGGTGGTCAGGAAGGCCTTGCCGGCGTAGAAGGCCTCACCGCCCCTCATGCCGTACCCCTCCCAGAACTCCTCGGCCATGGCGGCGCTCCAGGTGGCGGCGCGGCCCCGGAAGTCGGCCTCGTCCAGGACGAAGACGGGGGTGGGGGCCTGCTCCAGGAGCGTTGAGACGCCCAGGCCCCCCAGGGCGAGCTCGCCGGAGGCGGTACGCCGTGCCGTCGTGGGCCACAGGTCGGGGCGCTCGGAGGGCTCGGGGCAGACCAGGGTGCCCAGGGGCGCCTCCCCGGCGGGGACACGGCTGGCGGAGTTGAGGGCGGTCACGGCGCTCACATCCTCTCCGGGGCGCTGACGCCCAGCAGGCCCAGCCCGTTGGCCAGGACCTGCCCGACGGCGTCGTTGAGCCACAGGCGGGCCACGTGCCCGGGGCCCACGGGGTCGTCGCCACGCGGGGTGACGCGGGTTACCCCGTACCAGGCGTGGTAGGCGGCGGCCAGCTGCTCCAGGTAGCGGGCCAGGCGGTGCTGCTCGCGCAGGGCGGCGGCCTGGGCCACGGTGGCGGGGAGCTGGGCCAGCACGCCCAGCAGGGCGGCATCGGCCGGGTCGTCCAGGGCGGCGGGCTCGAAGACGGCCTGCTCGGGGTCCCGGCTCACCCCGTGCTCGGCGGCGTTACGGGCCACGGAGCGGGTGCGGGCGTGGGCGTACTGGACGTAGTAGACGGGGTTGTCGTTGGAGGTGGAGGCCAGCAGGTCCAGGTCGATGTCAATCATGGAGTCTATGGAGGAGCGGGCCAGGGCGTAGCGGGCGGCGTCCACACCGACGGCGTCGACCAGGTCCTCCAGGGTGACAATGGTGCCGGCGCGCTTGGACATGCGCACTGGGGCGCCGTCCTTGATCAGGTTGACGAGTTGGCCGATGAGGATCTGCATATTGACCCCCGGTGTGTCGCCGAAGGCGGCGCACATGGCCATCATGCGGCCAATGTAGCCGTGGTGGTCGGCGCCCAGCAGGTAGATGGCGCAGTCGGCGCCGCGTGAGCGCTTATCCAGGTAGTAGGCCAAGTCCGCGGCGAAGTAGGCGGCCTGACCGTCGGACTTGATGAGGACGCGGTCCTTGTCGTCCCCGAAGTCAGTCGTGCGCAGCCAGATGGCGCCCTCGTGGTCGTAGATGACGCCGCGCTCGCGCAGCTGGGAGATCGCCCGCTCCACGGCACCAGAGGTGTGCAGGGAGTCCTCATGGAAGAAGACGTCGAAGTCGGAGCGGAAGGCGTGCAGCTCGTCCTTGATGGAGGCGAACATGAGGTCCACGCCGCGAGCGCGGAAGACCTCGGCGGCCTCGGCGTCGGGCAGGGTGGCCGGGTCGGGGCGGCCTGCGGCGAGCTCGCCGACCGTCACCTGCCGGGCGATCTCGGTGATGTAGGCGCCGCCATAGCCGTCCGCGGGGGTTTCCTGGCCCCGGGCGGCGGCGAGCAGGGAAGCGGTGAAGTGGTTGATCTGAGTGCCGTGGTCGTTGAAGTAGTACTCGCGGGTCACGGTGGCGCCGCAGGCGGACAGGATGCGGGCCAGGGAGTCGCCCACGGCCGCCCAGCGGGCGCCGCCGAGGTGGACTGGCCCGGTGGGGTTGGCGGAAACGTACTCCAGGTTGATGTGCTGCCCGGCCAGGGAGTCGTTGGTGCCGTAGGCGACCCCGGCGGTCACAATGGTGCGGGCTAGTTCGCCGGCGGCCCCGGCGTCCAAGCGGATATTGAGGAACCCGGGGCCGGCCGCCTCCACTGAGGCGACGCCGTCAAGGGCTTCCAGGCGGCCCACCAGAAGCTCGGCCAGGGCGCGCGGGGTGGTACCGGCCTTCTTGGCCAGCTGCATGGCGACGTTGGTGGCCCAGTCGCCGTGGTCGCGGCTGCGGGGCCGTTCGACGCGCGGGGTCGGTACCTCCTCGGCGCTCAGGGCCAGGGAGCCGTCATTGACGGCGGCCACGAGAACAGTGCGGATCGCTGCGGCGAGCTCTTCTGGGGTCACGCGCGCCAGGCTACCGGAGCCCCGGCAGGTAGATGCCACTCAGGTGTAGTACAGGGCCAGGCGTCGCCCATCCACATCGTGGACGGGGATGGGCCAGCCGTAAACCTGCTCCAGCACCTCGGTAGTCATGATCTCGCGAGGGCGGCCGTGTGCGGCCACGACCCCGTCGCGCAGCGCCAGGATGGAGTCCGCCCAGCAGGAGGCGTAGTTGACGTCGTGGAGCACGATGACAATGGTGCGCCCGAGCTCGTCGGCGGCGGCCCGCAGCCTGCGCATCATGGCGGTGGCATGGGTCATGTCCAAATTGTTGAGCGGCTCATCGAGCAGCACGTAGGGGGTGTCCTGGGCCAGGACCATGGCCACGAAGGCGCGCTGGCGCTGCCCGCCGCTCATCTCATCCAGGCGCCGCTCGGCCAGGTCACCCAGGTCCATCCACTCGATGGCCTTCTCCACCGCCCGCCAGTCGGCCGGGGTCGGGCGCCCACCATTGTGGGGGAAGCGACCGAAACAGACCAGGTCGCGCACGGTCAGGCGCACCGTGAGGTGGGTGTCCTGGCGCAGCACGGCCATGGTGCGGGCCAGCTCCCGGGAATTCACCTTGGTGACGTCCAGCCCGCCCACGGTGACGGTTCCGGCGTCAGAGCCCAGGAGCCTGGCCACAATGGACAGCAGTGTGGATTTCCCGGCCCCGTTGGGGCCGATGAGGCAGGTAACGCCGCCCGCCGGCAAGTCCACGGTCACGGTGTCCAGGACCAGAAGGTCCCCGTAGCTCTTGGAGACGCGGTCAATAGAGATCACGGGTGCTTGCCCTCCCGGATGAGCAGGGTGATAAGGAGGAGCCCGCCGGCCAGCTCCACCACCACGGACAGGACGGTGGACCACTCCAGCACGTACTGGAGGATGGTCTGCGCCCCCACCAGGGTGACTATGGCGCACAGGACTGCCATGGGCAGAATGACGGCATGGCGGTGGCTGCCGGCAAACCGGTAGGCCAAATGGGCCACCAGCAGGCCGAAGAAGGTGATGGGCCCCACCATGGCGGTGGACACCGAGACCAGGACGGCAATGAGCACCATGGTGCGCCGTACCTCGCGGTCGTGGTCGACCCCCAGGGAGACGGCCAGGGGCCGCCCCAGCAGCATGACGTCCAGGACGTGGCGCCGCCACCACAGCCCCGCCGAGACCACCAGGACGACTGCGCCCCCGGCCCACAGCAGGTGCGTGCTCACACCGTTGAAGGAGGCGAAAAGCCGGGATTGCAGGATGAGGTACTCATTGGGGTCCAGGAGCCGCTGGATGAAGACGGATACGCTCCGCAGAAGAATCCCCAGGATAATGCCGGCTAAGACCAGGACGTGAACCTCCCGGCCAGAGCGCAGCAGGGGGCCGATGAGCGCCAGGGAGGCCCCCACCATGAGCACCGTCATGACACTGAACTGCGTGAGACTGGAGACCCGGGCCAGGACGTCTCCCCCGGCGAATGCGATCACGAGCGTCTGGATGAGCGCGTAGAGGGCGTCCAGCCCCATAACCGCCGGGGTGAGGATGCGGTTGGAGGTAATGGTTTGAAAGGCGATGGTGGACACCGCAATAGCCCAGCCCACAATGACCAGGGCACCCAGGGTGGGGAGGCGGAAGCGCAGGGCGGAGTGGAGGCTGCGCACCTCGAAGGTCATGAAGAGGGCGATGGCGGCCAGGGCCAGAACGGTGACAATCGCCAGGCGCCATCCGGGCCCGAGGCGCTCCAGGCGTCTCACCTCGTCCTCCTGAGCAGCAGGATGAGGAAGAGCAGGGAGCCGACGACGCCCATCATGACCCCCACGGAGATCTCGTAGGGCCGGTGCACGAGCCGGCCGGCCACATCGCAGCCCAGGACCATGACCGCCCCGCCCACGGCCACCCAGGGCAGCGAGCGCCGCAGATGGTCCCCCACCATCATGGAGACAATGTTGGGCACTACCAGGCCCAGGAAGGGCAGGGCCCCCACCACGACGACGGTCACGGCACTGGTCGCCGAGACCATGGCCAGCCCCAGTGCCATGGTGCGGTCGTAGCCCAGGCCCAGGCCCACAGCGTGGTCGCGCCCCAGCCCGGCCAGGGTGAGACGGTCGGCGGCCAGCCAGGTGGCGACCGCCACCAGGCCCACACCCCATAGGAGTTCGTAGCGCCCGGCTACGATCCCCGACAAGTCGCCATTGGTCCAGGCGCCCATGGTCTGCATGAGGTCCTTACGCCACGCCACAAAAGTGGTGGCGGCCTCCACCACCCCGGCGAGCATGATCCCCACCAGGGGCACGACGACGTCGTCGCGGCGGTGAGTGGGCAGGCGTCGCAGTAACCACAGGAAAAGAGCCGAGCCCATCATGGCGCTCAGGGCGCCCGCCCCCATCTTGGCGGCTATGGAGGCCGCAGGGGTCACAATGGTGGCGGCCAGAATGCCGGCGGTGGCGAACTGGACGGTGCCCGTCGTTGAGGGGGCCACGAAGCGATTGCGCACCAGCAATTGCATGAGGGCACCGGCCATGGCCAGGGCGGCCCCCGCCAGGACGGCGGCGAGGGTGCGAGGAAGCCGTGAGATCATGACCACACGGGCATCCCTGCCGGCAACACCATTGGTGAAGATGCCATCCAGGCTGATGTCCGCCGCCCCCACAGACACTGAAGTCAGCATCAGGACCACCAGCACCAGCACCATGCCGACCAGGAGCAGGCGATGGCCGGTACGTCCCGTGACCGCCGGGCCGCGCGAAGCGGCCCCCCGGGCACCCGGCGCCTCGGCGGCACGGGCCACCGGCTGCGGGGGCGTCATGCAGTGATGGCCGTGGAGATCTCGTCAACCATGGCGGGGGCATTGTGCAGGCCGGCGCCAATGATGTACCAGCGCTGGCCGTCCAAATATGCCACCTGGTTCTTGGTCCACGCGGTGGTCGAGGTGACCAGCTCGGTGTTGAGTACCTCCTTGGCGGCCTGACCGCTTTCACCGATGGCGGCGTCGCGGTCGATCACGAAGAGCCAGTCGGGGTTGGCGTTGTTAATGAGCTCGAAGGAGATGGCCTCGCCGTGGGTGGCGGCCTCAACGTCCTCAATGGCGGGGGTGACGCCAAGGTCGTCGTGGATGAGTCCAAAGCGCGAGCCGGGCCCGAAGGCGGTGACCTCGCCTCCGGAGGTCATGAGGATGAGTCCCTTGCCAATGCCCTGGGCCGTGGCCTTGACCTCCTCAGTTTTGGCCGTGTAGGCGGCCAGCTCGTCCGTCGCCTTGCTGGACACGCCGAAGACCTGGCCCAGCAATTCGGCACTGCCCGTGAGCCGCTCCCCGAAGGCCGTCTCACGGCTGCCCGGCATGAGCAGGGCGGTGAAGTTCTGGGCGATCGAGTCGTAGGTGTCGGCGGAGCGTCCGCCCACGATCACCAAGTCAGGCCCCAAGGCGTCGATCTTCTCGGCGTCCGGCTCGTGGAGTGTGCCCACGACCTCGGCGGAGGCGTAGTAGTCGCCCAGGTCGGTCGGCAGGGTGTCGCCATTGGAGACAATGCCGACAACGCGGTCCGACACCCCCAGGGCCACCAGGGTGTCCATGGCAGCAATGTCCAGGACCACGACCTTCTCCGGAGCGGCCTCAAGGGCGAGCTCACCCTTGCCGTGAGTGACAGTCACGGGGAAGGCACTCGCATCCGGTGTCACTCCCGCAGAGGCTCCGGCGGAAGAGCCGGGAGCCCCGGCGTCGCTTGAGGAGCCGGAGGAGCAGGCGGCCAGGGAGGCGGTGCCCACAGCGGCGGCAAGGTACAGGAAGGATCGACGGGTGGTCATGGTGCTCCTAGGGTGGGGGCTCAGGACATTTTCGTCACACCAGTCTTTTCTTACTAGGTTAGCCTTACATATCTTCGCAAGGGCACGCCATGTGACACGCGCTACTCATGTGCAGACCCTCTGGGGTCCTGGTTTCATTTCCGAGGCGCTGCACTGGTAGAGTCCGCCAGCGGGCCCCGATAGCTCAGTGGATAGAGCGTCTGCCTCCGGAGCAGAAGGTCGCAGGTTCGAATCCTGTTCGGGGCGCCACCCCCGCGCCCCCACCGACCCCGGCGGGGGCTTCGCCATGCTGCGCGCCCGCACGCCGGGGCAGCGGCGGAGTTAATGACCTCCACCATGACCACCTGATCCAGCGCGCCCGCACGCCGGGGCAGCGGCACTGCCGCAGCTAAACCCGTCCCGGGCCCAATGCGCCGTCTCCGCGCGCCGGGGCAGCGGCAGATCGTGTCAACTGGCCCGCCCCCGCGCGAGGCCGCCGCCTCTGCACGTCGGGACGGCAGGTCACCGGCGGCCTCCCCGATCGAAGACCTCCCCGGCCGGCGCACTCGACTCGATCCGAGTCTTCATTCTCCCCCGGGATCGATGGCCGTCTTCCCGCAGTCAGACCCTCCTTCAGAACCCGTACGACCGCCCTGCCAAGAAATTATGGCGCGCGACACGTCCGCACGCCGATCAACCCGTCAATCCACGGACGATCCGGACTAAGGAAGCCCGAGCGGAGAATAAGCGGTATCATAAAAGGCGGCAGAAAGAATTAGAGGCTTGGGGGTGAATTGCATGAAGATCTATCGCGAAAACGCCGGCCTTAGAATAAGAAGCATGTTGAGAAGCGATGCCGAGACGTTCGTCAAAGTGCTCCGATCATACGGACGGGAAGGCAGGGCGGAGACCTATCTAGAATACTTCGCCGAACAAGAAGAAGGAACCAGGAACGTCTACGTGGCGGAACGACAAGGCGAGATCGCCGGATACTGCACTTTGATTCCCGTCCCCCGGAGCGGACCGTGGAAAGGGGGCGATAAGCCCGAAATATCGGACTTAAGGGTGTTCAATGAATATCAGGGGATGGGCATAGGCGACACCATTCTCAGTGTCGTAGAGGAAGACGCAGCGAAGCTCGCTGATGAAGTCACCCTCGCCGTGGGGCTTCATCACGGCTACGGAAGCGCTCAAAGGCTCTATATCAAAAGAGGGTATGTGCCCGACGGTTCTGGGGTGTGGTATGACTCAAGAGTTCTTGAACAGAATGATGACTGCTGTAATGACGATTCGCTCAAGCTGTATCTGAGCAAGAGGTTATCGCCTCGGCAGATGGAGGAACCCGGCTGCGGCGCCGCGGCTCGAGTAACAGTGCTCGGCATGCCCGACTCCGGTGAGATACTGACTCTTCAACGGGCGGCGTATGCCATGGAGGCGGTGGTCCACGATGACGTCGGGCTCCCGCCGTTGACTCAAAGCCTCGACGAATTGCGTGATGAACTCGCCGACCCGCAGGTGACCGCTCTCGGCGTTCGCCGCGAAGGGCGGCTGATCGGGGCCGTTCGTCTGCGGCGCTCAGGCGATGTGATGGAACTGTGCTGTCTGGTCGTGGCCCCCGATCTTCAAGGGCAAGGGATCGGCACCCGACTGCTGCGCGAAGCCGAGGCCGCGCTCCCGGGCATCCGTGAGATTCGCCTGCTCACCGGCGAGCACAATAGCGCGAATATCCGGCTCTACACTCGCATGGGGTATCAGGAAACCGGTCGTACCCCGGTCGGGCATTACGAGTTGGTCAACTTCACCAAGCGCATGACCCACAATATCCGGCACGGGTCGCACCACGTGAAGCGAGAAGACCGAGTGGGTGACTGGGAGCTGCGCCCGCCGACGCACGACGATGCGCCGTCGGTGCTGGAGGCCTTTCTGGGCGATCCGGAGATGAAGCGACAAGGTAGCGTGACCGATCTCGCCAGCGCCGAGAGGTACATTGCGCGCCTCACATCCAAAGGGCACGAGAGTCTCGTCGCAGCGGACGCGGAGGGTGTCTTTGCGATGGTGGCTGCGTCCCTGGACGAGCAGAATCTGTCGGCGTGGGTGTTCTATTGGTCGCACCCGCGCGCCCGTCGGCGCGGTATAACCAGCCATTTGGTGCGGGAATTCGCGAACCGGCTACTTGATGAGAAGGGTATGCGCCGCCTAGAGCTGGGTTACCGGGTGAATAACCTCGGAAGTGCAATGGTTGCAGAGCGCGCGGGTTTCCTCGTCGAGGGCGTGGCGCGCGAGAAGTTCCTCATCGACGGTGAGGCCTACGACGTTATTATGGCCACTCGCCTCCCCTCTGACCCTTGGCCCGAAGACTAACCGGACACATAGCGGCTCTCAGCCAACCGGCTCCCTGGGCCTAATAGCCGTGCCGTCACCCTCGAGAACCACTTGGGCGATCTGCTACGCCGCCGGGCCGTTGAACGAGAATTCGGGCCCCCATCGCATTGGCCTGGCCGGAGGGTGCGTCAGAGTGCGCGGCCGGAGTCCCGCCGGTGCGGCCGCCCGGGTGAGGACCTCGAACAGGTCGGGCCACCACTTGTCAGGGGTGAAGGGGAAGTACGGGTCCGTGCTCATTCTGGTCCTCCTTGGCGGCGAGTCCTACTATGCGGGACCGTGGGCGCCCCGCGGGTGAGGTGTCCCGCAAGCGGAGTGCCCCGCTGTCCATCCTGTGGGCCGGGGAGAGCCGCTGATCCGACCCGACCTGGGCGCGTATCAAATGGTGCGGGCCCCGGCTCCCCCACCGCACGGATGGCGTCGGAGCCTCGCGCCTGGTCGATGTGCGCCTCAACCCGGTGTCCCGTGTGCGCGGCTTCTCCAAGAACCGCCTGCGTGAGCGCCTGGAGGCATCCGGCCTGGTGTACGAGCACCGGCCAGAACTCGGCAACCCCAAGAACAACCGTGCCGGCTACGCCGCCCGGGACACTGGCCGCGCACCGTGCGCACGCCCGTTTCCGGGACAGTGTCCTGAGCACTCCGTAGGCTGACAGCGCCCTTGCTTATCTCGCCGGTCTTGTTGCCGCGGATCCTCGCATCTGTACTGGTACCACGCCTTCAGGGGAGGTGGCTTCAAGGGCGGCGCCGAGCGGCGTGCGAGCTCCGGTATCGGGAGCACATCCTGCTGCCGCAGACGGATCGTCTCAGCCTGCTTCGGGGTCCAGCCCTCGTGCGGCTTGATCTCCAGGCGCGACCCCAGGGGGATGACTATCCCGAGAGAGGGGACGTTCCTGTCGACTCTGGCGACGCCCGGCTCCAGGGGCTTGTGCCGTCTGGGATCCCCCTGACGCGCGCCCGGGTGTGAGCATTGCACATTCTTTCCTCCCCCAAGGAGCGAAGAAGCGCGGAATCCTGCGGATCTG
>ERZ772917.1001-NODE-1001-length-18112-cov-32.967603_pt1 | contig 18112 bp, 14 predicted proteins | sample MGYA00511187_ERZ772917 | MGnify/ENA primary metagenome ERZ772917 (study PRJEB29015, sample SAMEA2737925) | human oral metagenome | biome: human oral; feature: human-associated habitat; material: dental | place: China | collected 2012 ... | reverse complement strand
CCACCACCCCGTGGGCGCGCAGCATCTGGGTGATGGTGAGCACGACGTCGGTGGCGGTGGCGCCGGCCGGGATGGAGCCGGTGAGCCTGAAGCCGACCACGCGCGGGATGAGCATGGACACGCTCTGGCCCAGCATGGCGGCCTCCGCCTCGATGCCGCCCACGCCCCAGCCCAGCACGCCCATGCCGTTGACCGTGGTCGTGTGGGAGTCGGTGCCCACGCAGGTGTCCGGGTAGGCCTGGGTGACGACCGCCCCGCCGGGCCCGACGACCTCCTTGGTGAACACGGTGCGCGCCAGGTACTCGATATTGACCTGGTGGACGATGCCGGTGCCCGGCGGCACCACCCGGAAGTTGGAGAAGGCGCCCTGGCCCCAGCGCAGGAACTGGTAGCGCTCGGCGTTGCGCCGGTACTCCAGCTCCTTGTTGCGCTCCAGGGAGGAGGACAGGCCGAAGGAGTCGATCTGGACGGAGTGGTCGATGACCATCTCGGCGGGGGCCAGGGGGTTGATCTTCTCGGGGTCGCCGCCCAGGTCCGCCACGGCCTCGCGCATGGTGGCCAGGTCCACGATGCAGGGCACGCCGGTGAAGTCCTGCATGATCACGCGGGCGGGGGTGAACTGGATCTCGGTGTCCGGCTCGGCGGCGGGGTCCCAGGTGGCCAGGGCGCGCACGTGGTCGGCGGTGACGTTGGCCCCGTCCTCGGTGCGCAACAGGTTCTCGGCCAGGACCTTGAGGCAGTAGGGCAGGCGCCCCAGGCCGGGGACGGCCTCCAGGCGGAAGATCTCGTAGTCCGTACCGGCTACGCTCAGGGTGCTGCGGGAGGCGAAGGTATCCAGGCTCACCGGTCTGACTCCTGTTCTGGCAAGGGGATCCTGCTGGCTCAGCAGGCGAGGAACCCCGTCACCGTAGCCGACGCCCTGTGACACGGCGTCAACACGGCGTCACGGGCGCACAGTAACGTCACTGTCACGGTGCGAATCCCCCGCACCCGGCCCTGGCGACCGCCTCCCGGGCCCCGGGAGGCCGACTGGCTGGCGAGCAGCGCCGCCGACGCCGCCGGGACCTGGCCGGGGGGCGGGCGTCAGGCGCGCTCCAGGACGGCGAGCGCCTCCAGGTGGTGGGTGTGGGGGAACATGTCCAGGGCGGCCAGGTCCCCCAGCCTGAACCCCTGGCCCAGGAAGGCGGCCAGGTCCCGGGCCAGGGCCGCCGGGTCGCAGGCCACCAGGACCACCCGGGAGGGCTCCAGCGCGGCCACGGCCTCCACCACCCGCCGCCCGGCCCCCCGCCGTGGAGGATCCAGGACGACGACGTCGGCCCCCCGGCCGGGTCCGAAGGAACTCCCCAGCTCGGTGACCGAGTCCGCCGTGACGGCCCCGGTCACCAGGCGGGCGTCGGGGTGGTCGTGGAGGTTCCTGCGGGCGTCGGCCACGGCCTGGGCGGATCCCTCCAGGCAGGTCACCCGGGCCCCCAGGGCGGCCAGCGGCAGGGTCAGCAGCCCCGAGCCGGAGTACAGCTCCAGGACCCGCAGCCCGTCGGCCCTCAGGGCGCCGGGGCCCGGGTGACCGCCCGCCGCGGTGGGGTGGTCCTCCACCACCGCCCGCACCACCCGCTCGGTCAGGACCCGGGGCGCGTCCCGGTGGACCTGCCAGAAGCCGCCCACGTGGACGTGGTAGCGCAGCTCGCCCAGCCCCAGGGCGGTGGCGTCCACGACCTCGGTGACTCGCCTCCGGCCGGTGGGACGGGCCCGGGCGGTGAGGACCTCCTCGCCGACGACGACCAGGGGCTCGCCGGTGCTGGGGGCCACCGCCGTGAGGCGGGCACCGGGACGGTAGTGGTGGCGCCACCGCCGGTCCTGGGTCAGGCCGAGCTGCTGGATCGGCGCGACCGCCAGGGGCAGCTGCCGGACCTCCAGGACCTGCCCGGAGCGGAAGCCGTGCATACCGGCCCGCCCCTGGGCGGTGACCTCCAGGGACACGCGCGTGCGCGTCCTGGTGCCCGCCCGGGCCCGGGTGCGGGGGTCGTCACTGGCCTGCGCGGCCAGCTCGGAGGGCATGGCCTCCACGGCCACGGCCTGCCCCGGGGCCGCCCCGGGCAGGGCCTCCACGGCCTGGACGACGTCGCCTCCCCCGATCCGCCGCAGGCAGTCGGCCAGCACCCAGCGCTTCCAGGTGCGCTGGGCGCCCAGGGCCACGTGGGAGAGCTCACCGCCGCCCACGCCCCCCGGGCCGGCCTCCGCCCACACCGGGCTCACCCGGTCCGGTGAGGCCCGGAGGACCTCGACGGCCTCGGCGTACCAGACCCTGGAGGCCCTGGCGGTCACCCGGGCCCGGACCCTCTCCCCGGGCAGGCAGTGGCGGACCAGGACCACCACGCCCGTGGGGTCGTCGTCCTTGCGGGCCACGCAGAAGCCCCCGTGGGCGGGGGCCCCGGCGTCCAGCTCCAGCAGCTCGGGCGCCGTCCCGCCCCCGCCGGGGGCCTGGGGGCGCGGGGTACGAGAACGCGAGGCGCGGGGCGCGGCGGGCGGGGTGGGGGTCATGGCTGCTCCTCGTGAGGCAGGGGGGCCAGGCGGCTGGCGTCGGCGTCACGGGAGGCGACGTCGGCGTCCTGGATGTCGGTACGGCTCCGGGAGGTACGGCTCAGGCGGGCCCCCTCCCCCAGGCCCAGCTGCCAGGGCACGGAGGCCACGACCACGCCGGGGGTGAACAGCAGCGCCGTCTTGATCCGCAGCGCCGTCTGGTTGTGCAGGACCTGCTCCCACCAGTGGCGCACCAGGTACTCCGGCAGGAAGACCACCACCAGGTCGCGGGGGGACTCGCGGCGCACGCTGCGCACGTAGGAGATGATGGGGCGGGTGATGTCACGGAAGGGCGAGTCCAGGACCGTCAGCGGCACCGGCAGCTCGGCGTCGTCCCAGGCGTCCAGGAGCCGGTCCGCGCCGCCGTCGCCGGTGTCCACCGTGACGGCCTCGATGGAGGTCGGGTGGGTGGACTGGGCGTAGGTCAGGGCCCGCAGCGTGGGCTGGTGGAGGCGTGAGGCCAGGACGATGGCGTGGACGTGGGCGGGCAGGACCCGGGAGTCGTGGAGGTCGGCCACGGCCACCTCCTCCGCCACCCGCTGGTAGTGGCGCCGGATACGGTTCATGACCAGGTAGAGGAAGCCCATGATCGTCAGGGTGACCCAGGCGCCCCGGGTGAGCTTGGTGACCAGGACGATGACCAGCACCAGGCCGGTGCCGGCCACCCCCACGGCGTTAATGACCCGCGAGCGCCGCATCCGTGAGCGCGACCGGGCGTCGGTGACGGTGGCCAGCTCGCGGGTCCAGTGGCGCACCATGCCGACCTGGGACAGGGTGAAGGAGATGAACACGCCCACGATGTAGAGCTGGATGAGGCTGTTGGTGTCGGCCTGGAAGCCCACGATGAAGGCGACGGCTCCCAGCCACAGCACGATAATGCCGTTGGAGTAGGCCAGGCGGTCGCCGCGCTGGGAGAGCTGGCGGGGGAGGAACTCGTCGCGGCCCAGGACGCTGGCCAGGACGGGGAAGCCGTTGAAGGCGGTGTTGGCGGCCAGCACGAGGATGAGCCCGGTCACGGCGGTGACCAGGTAGAACATGGGCTTGAAGCCGGAGAAGACGGTGGCGGCGATCTGCCCGATGACGGGGTCCTGGTGGTAGGAGGCGCCCAGGGGCCGGCCGTTGCTGGTCAGGCCGGTGGCGGGGTTCTCCACCATGTGGACGCCGGTGGCGCCGGCCAGGTGGATGATGCTCAGCAGCATGAGGGCCGCGATGGAGCCCAGGAGGAGCAGGGTGGTGGCGGCGTTCCTGGACTTGGGGCGCTGGAAGCTGGGGACGCCGTTGCTAATGGCCTCCACGCCGGTCAGGGCGGCGCAGCCTGAGGAGAAGGCGCGCAGGATGAGGAAGGCCCCGGCCAGGCCGGCCAGGCCCTGGTCCCAGCCGGGCTGGGCCACGATGTCGAAGCCGGCGGACTCGGCGCGTCCCAGGTGGCCGGTGAGCTCCTGGAGGAGCCCGGCCACCACCATGGCGCCGATGGCGGCCATGTACAGGTAGGTGGGGACGGCGAAGGCGCCGCCGGACTCCCTGGAGCCGCGTAGGTTGAGCACGGCCAGCAGGGTGACGACGCCGACGGCGACCTGGACCTTGTAGGGGGCCACGGAGGGTACGGCGGCGGCCAGGTAGGAGGTGCCCGAGGAGACGGAGACCGCGACGGTCAGGACGTAGTCGACCAGGAGGGCGGAGGCCACCAGGAGGCCGGCGTGGGAGCCCAGGTTGGTGGAGACCACCTCGTAGTCCCCGCCGCCGGAGGGGTAGGCGTGGACGGTCTGGCGGTAGGAGGCCACGACGACGACCAGGACGCCGACGACCGCCAGGGCGATCCAGGGTGACAGGGCGGTGGCGGCCAGGCCCGCCACGGCGAGGGTGACCAGGACCTCGTCGGGGGCGTATCCCACGGACGACAGGGCGTCGGAGGCGAAGACCGGCAGGGCTATCCGTTTGGGGAGGAGGGTCTCCCCCAGGGCCTGGCTGGGTACCGGGCGGCCGACGAGGAGCCGTTTGAGGCGGTCAGCGAAGTCACGCACAAACTCAGATGCTACTCCGTGGCCGCTCCGGGGCGGGACGAGGGGTACGGTTGGCCCCGTGCACTTCGTCATTATGGGCTGTGGGCGCGTGGGCGCCTCCATGGCCACGCAGCTGGACCGGATGGGGCACTCGGTGTCGGTGATCGACCAGAGCTCGGACGCCTTCAGGCGCCTGCCCTCTACCTTCAACGGCCGTAAGGTCAAGGGGATCGGCTATGACCGTGACTCCCTGGAGCAGGCGGGCATTGACGAGGCCTACGCCTTCGCGGCGGTCTCCAACGGGGACAACTCCAATATCGTGGCCGCGCGGGTGGCCCGGGAGAGCTTCGGGGTGGAGCGGGTGGTGGCGCGTATCTACGACGCCCGCCGGGCCGACATCTACGAGCGCCTGGGGATCCCGACGGTGGCGACGGTGCGTCAGACCGCTGACCAGATGATGCGTCACGTCCTGCCCGGGGGCGCGGCCAGTGAGATGGTCGACGCCTCGGGGGCGGTGAGCCTGGTGCAGCCTGACGTGGCGGGCGCCTGGGTGGGGATGACGGTGTCGTCCCTGGAGGAGCGCCTGGGGGTGCGGGTGGCCTGGATCTCCCGGGGCTCGTCGGCCCTGCTGCCCGAGGCGGCCACGGTGGTCCAGGATCTGGACCGGCTGCACGTGGCGGTGGTCTCCGAGCGTGTGGGTGCCGTGCAGCGTGCCCTGTCCCGTCCCCCTGCCAGTGAGGTGTGAGTCATGAAGATCGTTATCGCCGGGGCCGGGTCGGTGGGGTGCTCCATCTCCCGTGAGCTCATTAGCCACGGGCACCGTGTGGTCCTGATCGACCGGTCCCCTGAGGCCATGCGTATCGCCTCGGTGCCTGAGGCGGACTGGCACCTGGCTGACGCCGGTGACATCGACATGCTGACCGAGGCCGGTGTGGGGGACTGCGACGTCATGGTGGCGGCCACGGGGGACGACAAGACCAACCTGGTGGTCTCCCTGCTGTCCAAGACGGAGTTCGGGGTCCCCCAGGTGGTGGCGCGGATCAACAACCCCAAGAACGAGTGGCTCTTTGACGAGGCCTGGGGCGTGGACGTGTCGGTGTCGACCCCGCGTATCATGACCTCCCTGGTGGAGGAGGCGGTCTCGGTGGGGTCGCTGGTGCCGGTGTTCTCCTTCCACCAGTCCGGGGCGCTCATGCACGAGCTGACCCTGCCTGACGACTCGCCGGTCATTGGTGAGCTGGTCAGCGAGATCCCCCTGCCCCCGCACACGGTGCTGGCCGCCATCCTGCGTGAGTACCGTCCGATCAACCCTGACGGGGACGAGCGTTTTGAGCGCGGGGACGAGCTGATCTTCCTGACCGCCAAGGAGGGTGAGGGCACGCTGGGCGAGATCCCGTTGATCTTCTCCCCCGAGGACGACGCGCCGGCCCCCGAGGAGCTGGACGAGCTGCTCTAGGGGGCGGAGGGCCCGGGGGCCGCGTGGTGGGCGGGGCCGACCAGCAGCCAGATGAGCCAGAGGGTCAGGGCGAACAGGGGGACGCCCAGGGCCAGGCGGGCCGCCCCCAGGGGGCCGGTGGCGCCGGCCAGGTACAGGGGGGTCTCCACGGCCAGGCGGGTGGCGAACATGGCGGCCAGGATCCAGGTCCCCAGCCGGTAGCGCCGGTTGAGGTGGCGCAGGCCGGGGTCGGTGCGCCAGGCCCAGGGGGCCGGGGCGTCCCGGGGGGCCTGGGCGGCGTCCTGCCCCCCGGCTCCCGTGGCGCCCGCCAGGGCCTGGACGCCGTTGAGGGCGAGGCCGACCACCGGCCAGCCCAGGGCCAGGGAGGCCAGGGAGCCGGCCAGCCAGGCGGCGTTGACGAGCAGGCCGGTGGCGTAGAAGTCGGTGGCGCTGCCGCTGTGCCAGGCCCAGGCGGCGCTGAGGGCCGCCAGGGCGGCCCCGCCCACGGCCTGGGTGGGGGGCTCGTGGCGGAGCAGGCGGGCCGCCAGGGCCAGGGCGCTCAGGGCCAGGGAGGCCCCCAGGGCCGCCAGCAGGGCGCTGGGCCGGGCGGCCAGGACCAGGACGAAGACGAGCGTGGGGGCCACGGACTCGGTGACGCCGCGCCACCCGCCCAGGGCGGCCAGGGCGTCGAAGGACTGCGCTCCCAGGGCGCCCACCCCCCGGGCCGGGCGGGCCGGTGGGGTGCTCATGCGCCTGGCACCAGGAGCTCGTAGGCGGGGTTGTAGATGACGGGGCGGGCCCGGCCCGCCACCACGGTGCCCGAGGCGATGAGGTGCCTGCCGGGGGTCACCCCGGCGATGGAGCGCCGTCCGATCCACACCAGGTCCACGCTGCCGGTGCCGTCGAAGAGCTGGCCCACCAGGACGGGCTTGGCGGTGGCGGGTCGGTAGGTCACCGCGCGCAGCACCCCGGAGACCCGGGCGGGGCTGCGCGGGGTGAGGTCGCCGATGGGGACCGTGCCGCGGGCGCTGGCCGAGGCCGCCTCGTCGCGCGCGTCCAGGTCCTCACGGCTCCAGCGCAGGGCCGCCAGCAGGTCGTGGGCGCGTCCGGCCAGGCTCATCGGACCTCGGCGATCGTCGGCCCGGGACGCAGGGGGTCGAGCCCGGGCAGGTCCTCCGGCTCCGGGCCGGCAGCCGCCGAGGGGTCCCGCAGGGGCAGGATCTCGCGGGGCGGGCGGGCCTGGGAGTCGCGTACCACGACGACCTGGTCGAGGACCTCGCGCAGGGGGGCGGCCGCGGCCTCGTCGGAGGCGGCCCGCCCCTGGAGGACGCCGCGCAGGAACCAGCGGGGGCCGTCCACGCCGATGAACCGCACGTTGACCACCGCCTCGTGGCCCTGGGAGTCGCGTACCGGCACCTGGCTGGTGATCTCCGGGCCGTGGGGGCCGTCGGTGACCGAGGTGCGGGCCCGGCCGCGGCGCAGCTCCAGGGTGATGTCCTCACGCAGCTCCTCCCAGATCCCGGTGGTGCGCGGGGCGGCGAAGGCGCGCAGCTCCAGGCTGGATCCCGCCAGGACGATGACGGCGGCCGTGGGGTGGCCGTCGGGGGTCATGCTCTCCAGGCGCAGCTGCATGCCGGCCACGGCGGGCACGCGCAGGGAGCCCAGGTCAATGTAGGAGGCCGTGCTGACGGCCTCGGGTACGGCGGCCGCGTCCCAGGGCCCCTGGGGGTCCGGGTCGGGCGGGGCGGGCTCGGGGGCGGCGTCGGCGACGCGGGCGGCACGGTGGCGGGAGAACAGACCCATGACGGGCTCCTTGGGTGGTGTGGCCCGCCGTCGGCGGGCGTGGTGGTGGGCCGGGACGGCCGGTGTCAGCCGGCGCAGTCGGTGCACACCGGCAGGCCGGTGGCGTCGTCGACGTAGGCGAGCTGGCTGCGGTGGTGCACCAGGAAGCACTCCGAGCAGGTGAACTCGTCCTCCGCCTGGGGTACGACGTGCACGCTGAGCTCCTCGCGGGACAGGTCGGCGCCGGGCAGCTCGAAGCCCTCGGCGACCTCGTTCTCGTCCTCCTCGATGGCCTCCTGGGAGTGGTCCTTGCGGCGGGCGGTGAGCTCCTCGATGGAATCGGCCTCCGGCTCGTCATCGTTCTTGCGCGGGGCGTCGTAGTCAGTTGCCATGGCCTCGTCACTCTCTCTCGCTCGTCGACGGCACTGGGTGCCCGGGACGTGGCCGGTCTCACTGTGGTAAGCGGGTCCGCGCGCCGGGCGAGGCACGCGCACAGTAGCACCGCTAACCGCCCCCGGGCACCCGGAGCCGGGTCTGTCATAGGGGCTGTGGGCGAACAGGTACGGGTGGATTCGGGGCGGCTGCCGCGTCACAATGTGCCACACCGGCCAGCCTCCGCCCCTGACACCACCGGTGATGGCAGTCTGGGATGCGGACAGCGCGACACGAGGAGGCCCGTCCATGATCGAGCTCGAGCTGCTGGGCGCCAACGGCGACAGCGTCGTGATGACCGACGCGCGCGGGACGCGGTACAACATTGTGGTCGACGACGCCCTGCGTGCGGCGGTCCGCAGGGAGCGCCCCTCCGCCCGTCCGTCCGCCGAGGAGCCCCCGGCCCCCGGCACGCCGGTGCGTCCGCGTGACATCCAGGCCCTGCTGCGCTCGGGGGCCTCCGTCCAGGAGGTGGCCACGGCCACCGGCCTGACGGTGGACCACGTCTCCCGGTTCGAGGGCCCGGTGAGCGCCGAGCGCCACAACGCGGTCCGGCAGGCCCAGTCCTACCGGATCGGCTGGGAGAAGGACTCCCCCGTCCTGGGCGAGCTCGTCGTGGACCGCCTGGCCACCCGCGGGGTGGATCCCGCCACCCTGAGCTGGGACGCGCTGCGCCACGGCCGCGACCCCTGGCAGATCACCCTGACCTTTATCCAGGGGGCCGAGGAGAAGGAGGCCCGCTGGGAGCTCAACCTGCCGGCACGCTCGGTCATCGCCCTGGACGACGAGGCCCGCTGGCTGACCGAGGCCGCCTCGCTGGGGCGCCGCCCCTCGGTCTTCGACCAGGACACCGAGGCCTCCGGGGCGTCCTCCCACCCCGAGGACGCCGAGTCCGCCTCCCCCACCGGCACCGACGTGCTCCTGGAGAACCTGGCCTCCAACCGGGGCCGGCGCCTGACGGTGCTGGAGCCCCCGGAGGAGGACGAGGACGACACCCGGGAGGCCGACGAGGAGGGGCAGGCCCAGGTGCTGTCCATGTCGGACCACCGCCGCGCCTACGGCCAGGCGTCGGCCCAGGCCCCCTCCGAGGCGCCGGTGACCGGGGCGGTACACACGCTCACGGGGGCCGTGCGCACCACCGCCGGCGTGCAGACGGCCCTGACCGGCACCCAGCGCCCCGTGGAGGAGGAGATCGTCCAGGACGGCGTCCTGGAGGAACCCCGCCGCTCCCAGCGCAGGCGCAAGCGCCGCCAGCAGGTGCCCTCCTGGGACGAGATCGTCTTCGGCGCCAAGCCCGAGTAGGGCGCCACCGCCCGTAACCACTGACTGCAAGGGAGACGGCCATGGTAGCTGACGCTGACCACGACACCCAGGACAGGGAGCCGACAGAGCCCGAGACCGGCCAGGAGGAGCCCGAACCAGCAGAGCCCGAGACCGGCCAGGAGGAGCCCGAGCCGACAGGACCCGGGGAGGAGCCCGAGCCCCACAGGCGCCTGCCCTCCTGGGACGAGATCGTCTTCAACGCCAGGCCGGACGGGACCCAGCCCACCCCGGTAGCTGACGCTGACCACGACACCCAGGGCAGGGAGCCGGCAGAGCCCGGGGAGGAGCCCGAACCGACAGGACCCGGGGAGGAGCCCGAACCAGCAGGACCTGGGGAGGAGCCCGAGCCAGCAGAGCCCGGGACCAGCCCGGAGAAACCCGAGCCCCGCAGGCGCGTGCCCACCTGGGACGAGATCGTCTTCGGCGCCAGGCCGGACGGGGCCCGACCCACCCCGGCACCCCGACGACCCCGGCAGGAGGACAGTCTTCTCGAACTCCCGATGGACATGGTCGAATCCGCCTCCCACGACGAGCCACACAGGGACCACTCCGACCCGCCCACCCCGATGCCCTGGGAGGAGGAGCCCGCTCCCGCCCAGGAACGCGTGATTGACGTGGTCGAGTTCGCCTTCCACCTCAAGATGCACAAGGACCGCTCCGGCCCGCCCCGGCCGGACGGGGCCCAGCCCACCCCGGCGCCCCGGCAGGAGGACACCGCCCCCGACCAGGGAACCGTGGTCGTCTTCCCTCCCAGGTCGGGCCGGGCCTGGGCCTCAGGCGCGACGCACCAGCAGGGGGACGCTGGTCTCGGCACGGGTCAGGGAGCCGTGGACCCCGGGCAGGGCCATGGCGGCGGGGGCGTGGACGCGGGGGTCGACGACGACCCAGGAGCCGGCCATGGCCACCAGGACGTCCCCCACGACACCCCGGGCACGCGGTGACAGGGGCCCCAGCAGCGCGGCGGACTGCTCGCGGGTGCCCACCCACAGGGCGGCCTGGCCCAGGTGGTCGCGCCAGCGCCGGGCCACCTCGTGGGCCAGGTCGGGGTCCGAGCCGCGCACGCACAGGGAGGTCAGGCGCGGCTCGCCGGCCACCGCGGTGACGTCCCGGACCAGGTCCGGGTGGTCGGTGACGGTGACACGGTGGTCGGCGTCGGTGTCCACCATGCCGTGGTCGGCGGTCAGGACGACCCGGGTGCCCGCGGGCACGGCGCGCAGGAGGTGGTCCAGGGCCCTGTCGAGGCGCTCGAGCTGGGTGAGCCACTGCTGGGAGCGCCAGCCGTGGGCGTGCCCGGCGTGGTCGAGCTCGCCGACGTAGAGGTAGACCAGGGGGACCCCGCGGCGCAGGGCCCGGACCGCGTGGGCGGGACGGTCCTCGAGGCGGTCGGCCCCGACGTGACGGGCCCCGCGCAGGGCGGCCTCGGTCAGCCCCGAGCCGGCGAACCGGGCGGGGGTGACGGCCACGGCCAGGGGGGCGGCGGCGCGGGCGGCGGGGCGCAGGCGCTCGAAGACGGTGGGGACGTCCTGCCAGGCGCGGGGGGCGGGGGCGTCCTGGCCCTCCCAGGAGATGAGGCACAGGAGGTGCTCCCGGCAGGGGGTGGCATCGGGGGGCAGGGGCTGGTGGGCGGGGTTGACCACGCTGTAGCCGACCATGCCGGTGGTCCCGGGCAGGGCGCTGGTCCCCAGGGTGGTCAGGGCGGCCGCGGTGGTGGTGGGGGCGCAGGTGGTGGCCTCCAGGGTGGGGGCGGACTCGGCCTCGGCCAGCCACGAGCGCAGGGTGGGTGCGTGCCCGCGCCGCTGGAGGAGGAGCTCCAGGCCCAGCCCGTCGGCCATGACCAGCACGGTCCCGCCGGGGTCCTGGCCCAGGCCCCAGGAGCGGGCGGCCCGGCAGGCCTGGTCGTGGGTCAGGGCCCCCGGGACGGTGCCGTGCAGGTGCAGGCCGGAGCTGACGGCGGCGGCGGCGAGCACCTCACGCAGGTGGGGCACGCCGGTCACCCCGGTCACGGTCCCCGGGCCCGGGCGGGGCCGTGCCGCGGTCCCCGGGCCGGGGGGCGTGGGGCTCACCACGGCGAGCGCGCGGTCGCGGCGGACAGGCTGCGGGCGAAGGCCTCGGCACGGGCCAGGGCGTGGGCGCCCTCGACCCCCGCGGCCACCCGGATGACGACGTCCTCGGGCACGGAGGTGCCGGTCAGGCCGTGGTCGGCCTTGCAGGCGGGGTCGGGGCAGGAGGCCGGCTCCAGGTCCAGCCGGCGTACGGCGCCCCAGGCCACGGCGATGGTCAGCTCGGTGAGCACCCCCCCGGCGTCGGCCGGGCTGGTCACCGCGCGGGTCAGGACCACCGAGCGTATGGAGGACACGGGCACGGCCTCGCTGGTGGCCACGGCCCCGGGGGCCCCGTCAGGGCCCGGGACGTCGTCGACGTGGACGATGACCAGGCGCGTGGCGGTCAGCGCCATGACGGTCACGTGCCGGTGGACGTCCTCCCCGAAGGTCGTCTCGCTCTGGACCAGGTCGGCCACGACCTCCTCGGCCCCCAGGGCCAGGTTAAGGGAGGCCAGCACCAGCTCGGGGTAGTAGCCGGCGCGGGCGACCTGGGCGGCGAGCGTGGTGGCCGCGTCTGCGTCCGTAGGGGAGGGCTGCGTCATGGCCGCCATTGTGCCACCGCCGGGCCCAGGCGGCGCCGTCCACCTCACGCCCCGCCCTGCGCGGGCACGTCGGAGGGGCAGGCCATAATGCCGCCATGACTCCTCAGCCCTCGACGCCTCCCTCCTCCGTGCACGGCGACGGCGAGGTCGTCGAGCAGGACCTGTCGGTGGAGATGCGCACCAGCTTCCTGGAGTACGCCTACTCTGTCATCTACGCGCGCGCCCTGCCCGACGCCCGCGACGGCCTCAAGCCGGTCCAGCGGCGCATCCTGTTCCAGATGGACCGCATGGGCCTGCGCCCCGACCGGCCCCACGTGAAGTCCTCCCGGGTGGTGGGCGACGTCATGGGACGCCTGCACCCGCACGGGGACACGGCCATCTACGAGGCCCTGGTACGCCTGGCCCAGCCCTTCACCATGCGCCTGCCCCTGGTGGACGGGCACGGCAACTTCGGCTCCCTGGACGACGGCCCGGCGGCCCCCCGCTACACCGAGGCGCGCCTGGCCGCCCCGGCGCTGGCGCTGACGGCGGACATCGACCAGGACACCGTCGACTTCTCCCCCAACTACGACTACACCCTCACCGAGCCCGAGGTGCTGCCCGCGGCCTTCCCCAACCTGCTGGTCAACGGGGCCTCGGGCATCGCGGTGGGCATGGCCACGAACATGCCGCCCCACAACCTGGCCGAGGTGGTGGCCGCCGCCCGCCACCTCGTCAGCCACCCGGACGCCACCCTGGAGGACCTGACGGCCCTCGTGCCCGGCCCGGACCTGCCCACCGGCGGCGTGGTGGTGGGCCTGGAGGGGATCCGGAAGGCCTACCGCACCGGGCGGGGCCGCTTCTCCACCCGGGCGGTGGCCCGCGTGGAGAACCTCACCCCCCGCAGGAAGGGCATTGTCATCACCGAGCTGCCCTACCTGGTGGGCCCGGAGAAGGTCATCGCCCGGGTCAAGGAGACGGTGGCCTCCAAGAAGCTCCAGGGCATTGCCGACATCGCGGACCTGACCGACCGCCACAACGGCACCCGCCTGGTGGTCACCGTCAAGAACGGCTACAACCCCGAGGCGGTCCTGGCCCAGCTCTACCGGTACACGCCCCTGGAGGACTCCTTCAGCATCAACAACGTGTGCCTGGTGGACGGCCAGCCCCGCACCCTGGGCCTGCGTGAGCTGCTGGAGGTGTTCGTGGGCCACCGCCTGGCGGTGGTGAGGCGACGCACCCGCTTCCGCCTGGGCAGGCGGCGTGAGCGGGCCCACCTGGTGGACGGGCTCCTGGTGGCCGTGGTCAACATTGACGAGGTCATCGCGCTCATCCGCTCCAGCGACGACGCCCCCGCCGCCCGGACGCGCCTCATGGAGGCCCTCGACCTCTCCGAGCCCCAGGCCTCCTACATCCTGGAGCTCCAGCTGCGCCGGCTCACCAGGTTCTCCGTCATCGAGCTGGAGAAGGAGCGTGACGAGCTGGCCCGTGAGATCAAGGACCTGGAGGCGGTCCTGGCCGACGACGCCCGGCTGCGCCGCCTGGTCTCCAGGGAGCTGGCGCAGGTGGCCAAGGAGCTGGGCACCCCGCGGCGCACGGCGCTGATGGAGTCACCCGGTGGCGTCGCGGTGGCCGGGCCCCCGACCCCGGGGGCCGACGCCGGGCCCCAGGAGGCGGGCCCGGCGGTCAGCCTCGTGGCCGGGGCCAGGGACGTGCCCCTGACCATCCCCGACGACCCCTGCCGGGTGCTGCTGTCCGCGACGGGGCTGGTGGCGCGCCTGGCCGGCGCCGAGGCGGTCTCCCGCTCCGGGGCGCGCCGGCCCCATGACGCCCTGACCAGTCAGGTCGCCACCACCGCCCGCTCCCGGGTGGGCGTTGTCACCGACACCGGCCGCCTGGTGCGCCTCGACGTGCTCGACACCCCCGAGGTGACGCGTCCGGAGGGGGCGCCCTCGCTGGCCGGCGGTCAGCCGGCGCGGCTCCTGGTCGACGTGGCCGCCGATGAGACGGTCGTCGGGCTCGTGCCCATTGGCGAGGGGGCGGGGACGCCCGTGGTGCTGACCACCGCGCGGGGCGTGGTCAAGCGGGTCAAGCCCGGTGACGAGCCGGGTCGCGGCGACTCCTGGGAGGTCATCTCCCTGGCGGAGGGCGACCGGGTCGTCTTCGCGGGCACGGCGGCGGACGCCGATGTGCTCGTCCTGGTGGCCAGCGACGCCCAGCTGCTGCGCTTCGAGGCGGGCAGGGTCCGCCCGCAGGGGCGGGCCGCGGGCGGCATGGCGGGCATCGCCCTGCGAGAGGCGGCCCGCGTCATTGCCGCCGCCTCGGTGCCCGCCGATCTGCTGGCCGAGGCGGTGGTGGTCACTGTCGCCGGCGGGGGCGGCGCCCTGCCGGGCATGGGCACGGGCAGTGTCAAGGTCACACCTCTGGACCGCTACCCGGCCAAGGGCCGGGCCACCGGCGGGGTGCGCGCCCACCGTTTCCTGCGCGGGGAGGACCGGCTGGTGCTGGCCTGGGCGGGGGTGGGTCCGGCCCGCGCCGTCGGGGCGGAGGGGCGGGCCGTGCCCCTGCCCGAGCCCGATGAGCGCCGCGACGCCTCCGGTTCGCCGCTGTCCGCCCCCATTATCGGCATCGGCTGAGGCGGACGCCGGTAAGCCGGGCTCGACGCCCTGCTGGCCCCGGTCGGCGCCGCGCCGGCCGGGGGCAGCCGTCCTGCGGCTCACCCGGGCTGGCCATTCCGCATAATGAGACGGCGTCTCGCATGTCGTGACGCCGCCGGTCCGCGAGATCGCCGGGTAACCCTCGAGATCGCCACTTAACCGCCGAGATCGCCGGGTAACCCGCGAGAACGTACCTCTAGCAGACGTTCTCGTGGGTTAAGGTACGTTCTCGTGGGCCGGGGCGTTTCCGTGTGGGGCCCGCGGCGTCGTTTGTCCGAATCTGTTGCAAAGACCCCGACCGAGCCGGAGTGCCGGAGGAAAATCGTTGATATTGCACGCCTCCGCGGGGCGCCTTTGCAACAGATTCGGAACACACCCCGACCCGGACCGTCCCAGGAGCCCCACCCGCCCCGCGTAGACACCTCCGGAATAACTTTCCTGACAGGAACCCCCGTGGGAAGCGGCGCCACGTCGAGAATTCACCCTCGCGTAGGCCATCGACGCGGAAGATCAGGCCGAGGAGGAATCCGGTCCGGAAGGACTGTGTCCAGCCGGGGGCGGTGCGGCGGCTCCCGACGGCGCAGCGGCTCCCGACGAGGCGGCGGGCGGTGCGGCGGGCGCAGACGGGGCAATAGGAGCCGACGGGGCAATAGGAGCCGACGGGGCGACGGGAGCCGACGGCGCGGCGCTCCCCGACGGTGCGACAGGGACGGCGGTTTGCGGGAACGGGGCGGGCGAGGCAGCGGGAGTGAACCCGCCTCTGGCGAACTCGGGCGCGCCGCCCATCGCGCCGCCCATCATCGGGGCGGGCGCCGCCATCACGGTGTACATTCGCCCGTCCGCACCCATGATCTGCTGCGGGACGGCGACCGGGGCGGGTGCCATCACCATCACGGGATCGCCGGAATTGACGCCGGCATCCGGGGCTCCCGCGAACCACTGCCCCACCGATGACGCCCAGGACATGAGCGCGAAGACGAGGACGATGACTCCGACTATGATGCCGGGCATCATAGTGGGGGGATTAAAATTATAATGCTTCAAGGTCTGGACATAATTCAGGACGATGGACGCGATCCAGAAAATCGCCTGACCGGTGAGCAGACCGGCGTAGGCGCCATGGGAGCGCCTGGATTGAAGCACCACGATCGCCCCGATACCCGAAATCAGAGAGACGGCGTCACAGACGTAGGACGCTACTATCATCGAGGGGATGGTGACCTTCGCACCGATTTCCCCTAAGAGCGGATACCCCATGAGAGCATGAAGACCGTTGAAGAGACCGGTAGTGGCGGCCACCATGCAGTACGCCAGGGCGGCCTCGGACAGCTGAAGAAGGTTGGACGGCGCTCCCGCGCCCCTGTATCCGCCGACCAGGTTGATAATGAATACACCGAATAGCATAAAAGCGATGAACATCGCTAATAAGAGCGCCAAGGGGAATAAGACGGTGTCCGCCTCGGACACGGTCTCGCCATACATGAGATTAACCACGTGTCTCGTGATATGGGGGCCGAAGAAGAGCAGTGCGACCGCAGAGCCCGCCACCGCCCTGTGTCGCACGCACAGGATGAATCCCACGAAGATGTACCAGATGTCCCCGAAGAGGAATTCCATTAGGAAACGAGCGAGGGCGCCATCTCCGAAAAGAGGCTCATAGGGGTTGAGGACGTACAACGATACGAAGACCAACAGGACCAGGATGATGAGGACATAGGCCATGGCCTCCGCACCGGCGCCCCGCCTCGCAGGAACGCCGCCCGGGCGAGGCGGAACCCCTCCACTCGGCGGCCAACCCGGCGCAGTCGGGGGCGGGTTATAGGCGGGTGCGGAGAAGTTCCCCGGGAAGACAGTCACGGCATTCATGGTCGCAGCACTCCCTACGACCCACAAGTGGCAGTACTCCCCTCCCCGGCGCGTCGTCCGGGCGGCGCTGCTCGCCATTGCCGCTGGGCGGCGTCAACTCCTACCCCGGCGCACCGTACGCATCGGTCCCGCCAGCCGCACCGCGCCCGGGCCCGCGAAGACCCGGCTCGGAGAACCCGGAGCCCGGAGCCCGGAGATCAGGCGTCCCAGAAATGCTCCACGTCGAGCCCGCCGCCGCCCGCCTCGAAGTCCTCCTGCACGGCCAGGCGCAGATCGGCGTCGTGCAACCAGTCCAGGGCGACGGCCGCCAGCCCGTAGGCGCCGTCGACCGCGGCGGCGTCCCCCGAGGGCGAACCGGCCGCCCGCGTCATCTCGCGGGTGTGCAGGGCGACGTCGGGACGGTCGGCGACCCCGATGAGCGGGTGGATGCCGGGCACGCGCTGGGAGACATTGCCGAAGTCGGTGCCCGCGGCCACCGTCTCCGGCAGGACCCCGGCGGGCAGCGGGTCGCGGCCGCGCTCGCGCTGGGAGCGGACCCAGGCGGCCGTGAGCGGACCGTTGGTGCGCACCGGCATCTCATTGGTGTAGTCGGGAACGATGATCCGCACGCCCGTGCCGCTCATGAGGGCGGCCCCGCGCAGGACGTCCTCCACGCGCCCCACCAGGTCCTTGAGGGTCTCGGGGTACTTCGAGCGGACCATGAGGGACAGCTCGGCGCGCTCGGGGATGATATTGGCGACCTCCCCGCCGTCGACGACGACGGCGTGGACGCGGTCCCACGGCAGGATCTGCTGGCGCAGCAGGCCGATCCCGCTCAGGGCGAGGGCGACGGCGTCCAGGGCGTTGCGGCCCATGAAGGGCTGGGAGGCGGCGTGCGCGGGCACGCCCGTGAACACGGCGCGCATGCGGCGCACGCCCAGCCAGACCTGGTCGGCGACGTCGCGGGCGTAGGCGTGGGTCTGGATGGCGGCGTCGACGCCGTCGAGCATGCCGGCCCGGACCAGGCGCTCCTTGGCGGTGTCGCACTCCTCGGCGGGGGTGGTCTGGAGGACGACGCGGCCGGGCGGGGCCGACTCCGCCCACTGCCCGCGCCGGGCGAGGTCGGCCAGGGCGAGGAAGGCGCCCACGGAATTGGCGCACATGACGTTGTGCCCGCAGCCGTGGCCGATGCCGGGCAGGGCGTCGAACTCGGCCAGGACGGCGATGGCGGGGGCGCCCGCCGGGCCGATCTCGGCGCGCAGGGCCGTGTCCATGCCGTAGACGCCGACCTCGGGCTCGATGCCGCACTCGCGCAGGAGGCCGGCGACGGCGGCGGCCGCGCGGTGCTCGTGGTAGCCGACCTCGGGGTGGGCGTGGATGTCGCGGGACAGGGCCACGATCCGCGGCGCGAGCCCGGCCAGGGACCGGGCGAGCGCCG
>ERZ772917.999-NODE-999-length-18118-cov-5.554780_pt1 | contig 18118 bp, 15 predicted proteins | sample MGYA00511187_ERZ772917 | MGnify/ENA primary metagenome ERZ772917 (study PRJEB29015, sample SAMEA2737925) | human oral metagenome | biome: human oral; feature: human-associated habitat; material: dental | place: China | collected 2012 ... | reverse complement strand
AGGGCTGCAATACAAAGACCCGTGGTGGAAGCTCTGGTGAGCGGCATACAGGGCATTCCCCAAAAGATGCTCTGATCCCCGCGTATTTAGGTAATCTCCGAGCACCCTATCCGCCAGCCCTTTATTTATAAGGGCTCCAGAGGCGCCTACCCGGAGCGCCTTTATCCATGCGGGTTTTGGAAGTGCCTGACGGGAAACGCCCTATCCACGCGGGTTCCAGAAGGGGTGCAGCCCTCGCTTACTCCACCGTCCAGAGCAGGCGCGGCACGCCGTCTGCTTCACCGTAGACGCAGGCCAGTTGCCCAAACGCATGCGCGAGCGCACGTGCCCGCGCGGCGTCGATCCCCAACAGCAGCAGGCCGGGTTCATCCGGCCAATCGCCGCCGTCGGCACAATTGCGCGCGTGGAAGCAATTCTGCCCCAACCGCCAGCCCGCCGCATGCACGTGCGCCAGTAAACACTGCTGCCGGCGCGCATTGTCGGCCAGCGTATGGCGCTGCGCTGCCGGATTATAGGCCGTGACGATCGCCCAGCGGCTGACGCCCCGGTTTTTCAGAAAAGCGGCAAATGCCGTGTGGCGCTGATCGATGCGCAGGTCAAACACGCCGGCGTCCGTGCTGACGCGGTAAGTCGTTGCCCGGAAAGCTGTGTCTTTGGCGGTGTCCTTGGCGGCATCTACGGCGCCCCGCGGCGCACTGGACTTAAGCGCTTTCATGATGGCTGCGGAGCGATAGAAGCGATGGGGGGGGGTGAAGATGGGCGGCGCTTGCGGGCGGCAGCCGTTCATTCACCTGTTGTTGCCTCGGCGTCCAGCCCCGGCAGATCGCCGAGGCGGCGCTGCGCTTCCGGTGCGGAAAGCGCTTCGACGCCGCGCAGCTTGCGCTCGATTTGGCGCGTGCGCACGCCCGCCGATTCGATGCTCCGGGTGGCCTGTTCCAGCTTGCGCTGGGTCGCTTCGAGCACTTCGCCGAATTTGCCGAACTCGGTTTTGACAGCGCCCAAGACGGCCCAAACCTCCGACGAGCGTTTTTCGATCGCCAGCGTGCGAAACCCCATTTGCAAACTGTTGAGCAATGCCGTCAGCGTCGTCGGCCCAGCCAGGCTAATGCGGAATTCGCGCTGCAAGGTTTCGGCCAGCCCGGGGCGGCGCAGCGCTTCGGCGTACAGCCCTTCGGTGGGGAGGTAGAGCAAGGCGAAATCGGTGGTGTGCGGCGGTTCGACATATTTGTCGCGAATTTTGCGCGCCTCCTCGCGCAGGCGGGTTTCCAGCGCCTTGGCCGCCTGTTCGACGGCGGCAACATCGGCACGCTCCTGCGCATCGACCAGGCGCTGATAATCCTCAACCGGAAACTTGGCATCGATAGGCAGCCAAACCGGCGCCGCCTCGCCGCCTGCCGCAGGCGCGCGGCCCGGCAGGCGGATGGCGAACTCGACGCGTTCGCCACTGCCGGGGCGCGTCATCACGTTTTTTTCAAACTGCCCGGCCGCCAGCACTTGCTCAAGCAGCGCTTCCAGCTGCACTTCTCCCCAGGCGCCGCGCGTCTTGACGTTGGTCAGCACTTTCTTCAGGTCACCCACACCGGCCGCCAGCGTCTGCATCTCGCCTAGCCCTTTATGCACCTGCTCCAGCCGGTCGCTGACCAGGCGAAAAGATTCGCCCAGGCGCTGTTCGAGCGTTGCGTGCAGTTTTTCATCGACCGTCTTGCGCATGGCTTCCAGCTTGCTGGCGTTATCGGCCTGAATTGCCGCCAGGCGCGTTTCGACCGACTGGCGCAGCTGCTCGAAGCGCTGGTCGTTGCTTTGCGTCAAACGCGATAACTGCTGCGCAAAGGCTTCGAGCTGCCCCCCCTGCAACTGACCCAGCTGGCCGACCTGCGCTGAGAGCGACTGCGCCAGACGCCCCAGCGCCTGCGTTTGTTCCTCGCGGTCGCCGCGCGCCTGCTGCGCCGCTTCCTGTCGGCTCAGCGCCAATTCCTGGCGTAGTTCCCCTTCCAGATGCGCCAGCCCATCCTGCTGGGCGCGGATCTCACGGCTGAGGCGCTCCGTCACCTCACCGCGATTGCGCCAGAGGAGCACGATCTGCAACAGCAGCAGAATCGCCATGCCCGTCAGCAAACCATACACGGCCCATTCCGCCGGATCACTCACCCTGTTTCTCCACGCTTACCGCGCGCATATCCGTGCCTTTGCGCCTTTTTCTAGGCATTGCCGCGTATCTCTACGCATTCCCGGAAGTTCCGAAAGAATTCCGGAAGGGCACCATGACCACGGCTCGGCCGCATTCCGCCCAGCCGCCCTATCCACCCTCTCTGCCGCCTTGCGTCCGCGTTCATTTCAGTGAGAACTCGACACGGCCATTCCCCGCCGGTTTGTCCTTCTGTTTACCTTCATCGTCCGCTTTTTCCTCACGCTTGTCGGCTTCGTCTGTCTGGCTCTTTTCCTCATCCGCCTTCGTCTCCGCGCCAGTCTCCGGTCGGCCGCCTTCTTCCACCTTCACCGGCAGCAGGAAAATCCGTTCGGCGTCTACGCCGTGCTCAATCAGCCAGTCCCGCACCCGTCTGGCGCGACGTTTGCCCAGATTTTGCAAGTCCTCGTCATCGACCGTGGTGTGAGCCAGCATCAGTTTTTCCATTTCCGCCACCGGCAAAGATTTGGTCAAGCCGATCATATTGCGCGGTTTAGGGAATTTCTCGGCGCGATAAACGCGCTCCAGCAGCGCCGGATATTCTTCAGCGCTGACTTCGACCGATGCAGTCTCTCCTTCGGTATCCTTTTCGCTGTCCTGCTGCTTCAGCGCCTCAACTTTGCGCTCGATACTGGCGCGCTTGACTCCTTCGCGGTCGTTTTCCGGATCGACGACGGCGGTAATTTCCAGCTTGAGGGCAGGACGGTCAGCCAGCGCCTTGGCAAGATTTTCCAGACGCTTTTGCATCGTTTCGCTGATATTCGCGCGCCCCGGATCAAATGCCACCATCGACATCTCTTCGCCGCCGTCAAACAGCGATCCCAGCAGCGCGAAGGGGGACGTCACCGCCTTGGTTAGCAGATTGACAATGACCTTGACGACGAGACCGCCCACACTGAATTCCGGGTCGCTAAGCGTACCGGAAATCGGCAGGTCGAGATCAATTTCGCCCTTGCGGTTTTTCAGCAGTGACACGGCAAGCTTGACCGGCAGGCTGGTCGCGTCGGGACTGTCGGAGCGCGTGTCACCAAAGGTTAGCTGGTCGATGAAAACGCGGTTCTGCGCCTGAAGCTCGTCGTTTTCGATCTTGTAATTGACCGTCAGCGACAGCTTGCCTTTCTCGATGGCGTAACCCGCGTATTTGGCGGCATAGGTGGACAGCGAAGTCAGCTCGACGCCCTTAACCTCGGCCTGCAGGTCAAGATACGGCTTGGCCAGCAGCGGATTGATCTTGGCGCTGATCGTCAGCGGCGCAATGTTGTTGTAGCTGCCGCGCAATTCAAGACTGGCGATCGTTCCCGGCGTGGACGACAGCTGGGTCACATTACCGCCGACTTTTTTCAGATTGGCCGTGTAGTTCGGTTTGACAAAATTATCGGTAAAGCGCACGTTGCCGCCCTGCAAGGTGATTTTGTCGATACGGATGGGCGGCAGCGGCGCGGCATTGGCTGACTTGGCCGGGACGGGCGCGCTGGCCTCGCCTTCCCCTTTGCTTTCGACCTTGTTGGCATTCGCCGCCGCATCCGCCTGCGCAGCAGCCACTTCCGGCGACGGAACAGGCGAAGCCGCAACGCCGTCCTGACGGACGATCTGCGTCAGATTCAAGCGTCCTTCCGGGCTGACAATCACGCGCGCGAAGAAGTCGGACAGGGCGATTTCACCGACAGAGATGGACAAGGGATTGAAACTCACGTCGACCTTGCCGAAGTAGAGCGACTTCCAGCGCAGGAAATCCTGCGAACTTATCTTATCCACGGCACGCAGATTACCCAGAGTCGCCTGCCCAGCAAACTTGCCTTCCAGCGCACTGCCACCGGCTTTGCCGGCCGCTGCCTGCTTGTTTGCCGTTTGCCGCACTTGCAGAGTGCCATCGGCGGTCAGCTGTCCGCGCGTCAGCGCGATATTGAGCTGGCTGTCGAAATACGGCTGCAAGGGCAGCAGATCGAGCGATTTGATGATCACGTTGAGGTCGGCCGCCGAATTGAACGGTTCGACCTTGCCATGCACGACGATCTCGCCCGCACCGTTGAGCCGGAAAAATGTTTTCAGCTCGGAAGGCTCGGCCCCCTTGCTATCCAGATGTTTCAGGTTCAGGTCGAAATCCCCAATCTGCGTCTTGATCGGCGTTCCGCGCGATTCGTCGAGCACGTGCACGAGACCGTTGGTCATATCCAGCTCACCGAGCGACCAGACGAGCGTCTGTGCCGGTGAGGAGGCTTTGCGGGACGCTTCGCTGGATGCCGCCTGACTCGTGCTGTCTGTCGTCGATGCCGTCGCCGGGTCGGCATTCGCTGTACCTCCGGCCGCCGCTTCCGCACCCGCCTCACGCGGCGCGGCGGCTGTGACGCCCGCTGGCTGCCCGGTGCCGGAATCCGCGTCAGACGGCGCTTCCGTGCGGGCCTGTGCAGATGCTGCATCCTGCGCCGGTATTTCCGCCGTTTGTGGCGCTGCCTTTGGGGTCTGGCGGGCGGTGGCGGCAGCCTTGCCCTTCACGGCACGTTGCCTGGTCTGGCGCCGCGGCTTCTTCGCCGGCAGTTTTTTCGTGGGTTTCTCTGTCGCCTGCACCGCCTTTTGCGACGGCGTTGACGAGGCGGCCTGCAAGGTTGTCAGATTGAGCCTGCCCTGCGGATCGATACGAACGTTGACTTCGGGCGCATCGAGCGCGATGCGGTCAACGACGAAGTTCTGCGCCAGTACGTCCGATTTGCCCAGCGCAATATCGAGTTTCTTGAACTTGGCCAGTGCGCCGCCGTCATTTTCCCGAATATCAAAATTCTTCAGTGACGCCGTGCCGGAAACCTGGAGCGAAGCTTTCTGACCATTGTGGAACACGATGCTCAACGCCGTATCCAGCGTCCCCGAAGCCAGCCGCACCGGCGGCTTGACCGGCGAATACACCAGGTAACCCGGCACCTTGACGCCCGACAGATCGAGCACCAGCTCGCTATCCATCGACTCGGTAAACGGTTTGCTCTTGCCCTTGGCCTGTAGGGCTGCGCCATTGACGACGGCGGAAAATGCCGGTTCGACGAAAGTCTGCACGGCATATTCCATGTTCGAGACAAAGGGCAGCGCCAGCGTGATATCGACCGCTTCATGCTTTTCGCCGACGACGCGATCGTCGAATACCAATTTACCGCCGCTGATCTGGATATTGTTCAGTGAAAAATTGAATTTGGAATCCTGTTCTTCTTCCGTCTTTGGTTTATTGGCAAACTCATCGACCAGATCGGAGAAATTGAAGCGGCCGCCTTTCAGCCGCACGATGCGCGCCTGGGGATTGACCAGTTGAATCTCGCTGAACACGATGCCGCCCTTGAGCAATGAGGCGGCGTCGAGATCAGCATGGAAATGATCGAAACCGACGAAAACCTCCTCGCCTTCGCGCTCTTTGATCGACAGCCCGTCGACATCAAGCGTCATGGCAAACGGATTGACGCGGATATCCTCGATCGCCACCGGACGATGCAGGGCCTTGCTTGCCTGGCTGATCGCCACGGATTTGGCGACCGGCGGCAGCACAAAGAAACCCAGCAATGCAAAAACGGCAACCAGAATAACGAGCCAGACGGAATAGCGCAGCAGCCGGCGGGTACGGTACGCGTTGACCAGCGAAGACATTAGGGTTTGCCTGCGGGGTTGCTCATCCATGACGTTCTCTCTGTTTTCAGTACTTATCGGGCGATCGTTCAACAATCCTCCGTTGAGGAATTTATCACAATCGATGCCGTCCTACCCGGCAGGCGCGGAAATATCGACCCGCTAACAGAGGATGAGCCGTATGCGGAAAATGCAGCCGGTCAGGCAACGTCAGACTGCGCGCATTGATCCTTGTCAAAATACCGGAAAGAGGAAGCATTTTTCGCATGATTTCGCATGACGCCCCGGCGCTGCACGAAGCCTCAGTCACTCCGCCACGCCGTCATCCCCACTTAGGATGTATGTCGATATGACGCGCACGATGCCCCTAATGTGCTTTCTCTTTCTTTAACAGCGGTAGCAGCATGACTTCAATGCCTTCATCTTGCAGGTTTTCATACTCTTCCAGGCTGGCTTCGCCGCGGATCGGCCGCTCCGGCGCTTCGAGATAATGGATGCGGCGCGCTTCCTCGGCAAATGCGCTGCCGACGTCTTCCGTGTTGGCGATGATCGAGGAAACCATCTGCCGGAATAGCGACATCATGGTTTCGGGCGTCACCGTCACGCTGCCGGACAGCGGCGTACCGGCTGCGCCGCGAACTGCCGCGTGTCCGGCATCCGCACCTGAATCTTTTCTGGAAAAACGGATGGCTGACGGCACCCGACGAATTTGCGTCGAACCGCAATGAGGACAGGCGATCATGTCCTGCGCAAGCTGCGCCTCAAACACTTCCATGGACTGGAACCAGCCTTCAAACGTATGCCCCAGGCCGCAGGTCAAATCAAATACGATCATTGGCAAATAGCGGCAATCACAAAAAAGAGGAAGACAGAAAACGACTTTGTATGTTCATTAAGAGATTTCTTGGAGATTTTTAAACAACTCATCCTTATTTACAACCTGACTAAGATCAAGATAAGCAGCCTGCGACATCCAGGCATAATCCATGACTTTTTTCATATCGACGCTCATGATGTTTTCTCCTGTGCAGAAACTGAAGCGGGTTTGAGGACTTTCAGAATAAATGCTTCCCAATCCATGAAGTGAGGTTCACACATGCCGGAGTTTCCGCGAGCAGCATACAGGCCATTGATGGCTCTTTCTACCCAGCCGCCAGCATAGGAGATATTGACGTAACGCCCAAGTACTTCGCCGGTTGCCCGAACGTAAACACGTTGCTCAGCTTTTGAGTAAATATTCTTGATACCCCCAGGGATATATTCATAAACGTATTCACTCATTGGTGTAATGTCGACCTCGTGCAAGTACGTTCCGTCAGGGCGCAGGCTAAGGCGTGAATACTTCCCAGGAGAATCTTCACCTTCCATAAATTGATATTCCCCGGCGCTTAACCAGGCTTTATCTGGCCGAATACTCGGGCTTTCAAAGCCTTTCACCCCTTCTACAACCCGATAGATGTGCAGCCCGCCCTCCTGCGCACACAGCCGTTTGAGCTTGTGGCGGCCATACACTGCATCGGCCGTGGGAATCAACAGGGCAATCACGATCACCAGCGCTTTGCCCCAATAGGGTTTAACCCGTTTAAGCACTTTCCGGACAACGCGGTAATACAGCCAGGCCAGAAAGAAAATAAGCAGTGCGGCCATTTAAGCGGCCTCTTTGTAAAAGTAAGGATAATTGGCGCTGACATATGGGCCGAAAGCGCCGTTAAATTCATAGGTGTCGTTCCCCGCACCGCCGTTTAATATGTCGGTACCCGCGGTCGATACCGGCGATTTTACGCAAGCGCAGCGCTCCGGTAAAATGGCTCGCCTCACCGCCCGGGTGGTGAAATTGGTAGACACAAGGGACTTGAAAATTGAGCACCGGGAAGCGAAAGCGCCCGCGTGAATCCCCTCAAATTCGGCGAACCCCCTGGTGGAGCATCGGCAATGATGCAACCACCGCGGCAACGCCGAGCCAAGCCCAGCAATGGGAAGGTGTAGAGACTAGACGGGGGGCGCCTGTCGCGCATTGCGCTACGGTGAAGGCATAGTCCAGCGCACGAACGGTTGTGGTTACACGGCCGGCGGCGAAAGCCGAAGTGTGAAGAAAATCCCTCGGCCGCAAGGCTATACGGGTTCGACCCCCGTCCCGGGCACCATAAGACATCACTGACGTACCGGCGATATCACAAAACAGTGAAGTATTGATTTCACCGGATCAGATACGGCGCATGTTATGCGCCATGAGCTATCGGCCGGGCGAGATGTGCCGGAGTGTCAGCCAGGCGGCCGCGTTTCTGATGAACGCATCCCACCGGCCATCGCCGGCCACAGCACATGGCGGTGATCCTTGGCAGGGCTTATCTACTGCGCGCGTGGCGAGTTGGCCCTGCCAGAAACCTCCTGGCTTTCATCCGAACGCTTCCAGTCCGGAATGGAAAAAGGCTGCTTTATAATGGCTGTCACGAAAACCACATAATGACCAGAGAGAAACGCCATGGAAAAAATGCCCAAAATTGCCAGCCTCATGACCGCACTCTTGCTTGCCGCCTGCCAGGCCGGCGTATCCGGTGCGCCACAAACCACAGATAACAGCGGCAACAGTTCAAACAGTAGCAGCAGCAAATGGATACTCGTTGCCGGCAAGGTAAAAGGCAAGCCCCTGAATACCAAAGACGGCAAAATCACCCTCATCCAGGAAAAAGATGCCTTCACGGGCGTTTCCGCCATCAACCACTACCGCGTGCCGGTAAAAATCCACGACGGCCGCATCGAACACACCGAACCACCAACGACTACCCTGATGGCCGGCCCGGCGGAAACCATGCGTCTCGAAAAAGACTACCTGGATGCGATCAGCGTCGTCAAAACCCTTAAACACGAAAGCGACCGGCTCACCATCAGCGGCGACGGCATCGAGCTCCAATTCCGTCCCGCACCCTAAGCCCCGGTTATCCAAACACGCCGAGGCATGAGCAAAGACAAGCTTTCCTCGCACACGCCGATGATGCGCCAGTATCTCGGCATCAAGGCGCAGTATCCCGACCTGTTGCTGCTCTACCGGATGGGCGACTTCTATGAACTGTTCTACGAAGATGCCGAAAAAGCCGCCCACCTGCTCGACATCACGCTGACCACGCGCGGCCAAAGCGCCGGCGCGCCGATCAAGATGGCCGGCGTGCCCTACCACGCGCTTGAGCAATACCTGGCCCGTCTCGTCCGGCTCGGTGAATCGGTCGTCATTTGCGACCAGATTGGCGATCCGGCCACCAGCAAGGGGCCGGTCGAACGCGCCGTCACGCGCATCGTCACGCCCGGCACGCTGACCGACGCCGCCCTGCTCGACGACAAGCGCGACGCCCTGCTGATGGCCGTCAGCACAAACCGCCAACGCGTCGGCCTGGCCTGGCTGAATCTAGCCAGCGGCGAATTTCAAGTCAGCGAAATAGCGCCCGATGCGCTGGCGGCAAGCCTCGAACGTATCCAGCCGGCTGAAATCATCATCCCGGAAAGCCTGCAAGAACCGGCCTTCCTGCAAGCGCTCTCCGCGCCGGCCGCAGCCATTGCCCTCACCCGGCAGCCTGACTGGCATTTCGACAGCGAAGCGGCCACGCGCGACCTATGCGCGCATTTCAAAACCGCCTCGCTCGCCGGCTTCGGCGCAGACGGTTTACGCCCGGCCATCGCCGCCGCCGGCGCCCTGCTGCGCTACGCCCGGACGACGCAGGCGCGCGCCCTGCCGCACGTCCTCTCGCTGAGCGTCGAACGCGACAGCGCCTTTCTCGGCCTCGACGCGGCAACGCGGCGCAATCTGGAACTGACGGAAACCCTGCGCGGCCAGGCATCGCCGACGCTCTTTAGCCTGCTCGATGCCTGCGTCACCTCGATGGGCTCGCGCGCTCTGCGCCACGCCCTGCACCACCCGCTGCGCGACCCGGCGACCCCCGCCGCACGCCATACGGCCATTGCCGCGCTGCTTGACGCAGGCGGCCAGGCCGCACGCGACATCCGCCGCACCCTGCGCGGCTTTGCCGACATTGAACGCATCGCCGGACGCATCGCGCTGATGAGCGCCCGCCCGCGCGACCTTGCCGGCCTGCGCGACAGCCTGCACCGGCTTGCCGAACTACGCGCACCGCTGGCCGCCGAAAGCGCACGCGCCGCCCCATTGCTGCAAACGCTGCATGGCGAACTGCAAACGCCGGAGAGCGCGGCCGACCTGCTTGCCCGCGCCATCTGCCCAGAACCGGCGGCACTGCTGCGGGACGGCGGCGTTATCGCCAGCGGTTACGACGCCGAGCTGGACGAACTGCGTGGGATCAACGACCACTGCGGCGCCTACCTCATCGAACTGGAAACGCGCGAACGCGAGCGCACCGGCATCGCCAGCCTCAAGGTCGAATACAACCGCGTGCATGGCTTCTACATCGAAATTACGCACGCCAACGCCGGCAAGGTGCCGGACGATTACCGCCGCCGCCAGACGCTGAAAAATGCCGAGCGCTACATCACGCCGGAACTCAAGGCGTTCGAGGATAAAGCCCTGTCGGCGCAGGAACGCGCGCTCGCGCGTGAAAAGCAGCTCTACGAAGCGATTCTGACCACCCTACAGGCCGATCTGCCGCGCCTGCAAGGCATCGCCCGTGCCGTTGCCCACCTCGACCTGCTTGCCGCGCTGGCCGAAACCGCGCACACCTACGATTACTGCCGCCCGGAATTCTCATCCGAGCCGGGGCTGCACATCGAAGGCGGACGCCACCCGGTCGTCGAAAACGAGCTGCCCGGCGGCGAAACCTTCATCGCCAACGACACGCACCTGACCGACGCTCGCCGCCTGCTGCTCATCACCGGCCCCAACATGGGCGGCAAATCGACCTACATGCGGCAAACCGCGCTGATCGCGCTGATGGCGCACATCGGCAGCTTCGTGCCCGCCCGGCGCGCCGTCATCGGCCCGCTCGACCAGATTTTTACCCGTATCGGCGCTGCCGACGACCTCGCCTCCGGCCGCTCGACCTTCATGGTCGAAATGACCGAATCGGCGGCCATCCTGCATCACGCCACCGCCAACAGCCTGGTGCTGATGGACGAAGTCGGGCGCGGCACCTCGACCTTCGACGGCATGGCGCTGGCCTTTGCCATCTGCCGGCATCTCATCGAAAAAAACCGCGCGCTGACGCTATTCGCCACACACTATTTTGAGCTGACGCTGCTCGCCGGCGAATACCCGGAACTGGCCAATGTCCACCTCGGCGCCATCGAACACGGCGACAAAATCGTCTTCCTGCACGCCGTCGAAGAAGGCCCCGCCAGCCAGAGCTACGGCATCCAGGTCGCCGCGCTGGCCGGCATTCCCGCGCCGGTCGTCAAAGCGGCGAAACAGCAATTGCGCGAATTTGAACAACGCACTGCGATCAACCCGCTGCAACCTGACCTATTCGCCGCCTTGCCCGAACACGCGCCGCCCGCCGCCGTAGAATTACCGCCGCCCCCGCCTTCGCCGCCGCCCGCCCTGCTTCGTTTACGCACTCTCGACCCGGACAGCCTCACCCCCCGGCAAGCGCTCGACCTGCTCTACGAACTGAAAAAACTGGCGTAATGGACAAATTTCATGCTTTTTTGAGACGTTGGGCTCTAATGGGCAAATTTCATGCCCTCTTCATTTCTTAATGAAATAATCTTTTATAAACTGTAACTTACTCTTCTTTTTCAAGCCCCGATGGCACCGCAAACGCTGCTTCAAATCGCCAAATTGCTCCTCCAGCAGAATACGCGAACCTCAAAGATGAAAAAGGCCGTCTGCAAGAGAAACTTCCACAAAATTAAAACGCAATTTCAGCACAGGCAAACAGGAAAAAAACCTTCGTACATATAGGTTTCAAAAAGGTTTCAAAAATTCGCACAGCAGTAGTCTGCTTGAATTTTATTGGGATGCTTGGTATACAAAGGGGCGTCTAATCATAATCTTATTGCAGTATCCAACTTAAGAGAGGTATCCAAAAATGCGTATTTCCCAATGTACTCTTGTCGTTTTGTCTGCTTTTGCCTTACTGACTGTGACTGCCTGCCAAAAAGAACCCGAACCGACTCCGCCCCCTCAGGCGCAGGAGCAAGCTCCCAACCCTCATCCCGCCCCACCTGCTCCGCCAGCGCCTACACCCAACCCTCAGCCCGCTCCACCTGCTCCGCCAGCACCTACTCCCGAGCCCCCTTCCAGCCCCAGCCTGATCCGCGAGCCGGCTGCCCCGCAACAGCAGCAAGACCCGGCCGCGCAGGCCATCCAGTCCAAACCGTTTGGCGAAGGGGGCACCCTGGCCTTAACTAAAGTAAAGGTGGTCGGCCAGATTCTGAATGTGGAATTTATGTTTACACCGGCTAAAAATGAAAACGGCGGCTATAAATACACGATCGCGCGTACCGGCAAGGTTGCCGATTTTGCCTATATCGACGAAAGCACCAGCAAGCGCATCAGCCTGCTGCAAGACGAAAACGGCAAATATATGGTTGACCCCTCTCCCCAAGGCAAGGATATAAGCTTATCAGGCAGTTCACCCAGAATCGTCGCGCTCAAATTCCCAGCCCCGGCCGCCACAACGCCCACCATCACCATCGATTTCCCCGGTGCCGGCTCGTTTGATTCGGTGCCAGTGAGCCGCTGATTTTCCACTTGGTGAGGTGCAGGCTGCTTAGGGCGGTCTGCACACCGCTCCAGTAGAGATTGTTTTATGAAAACATTGCGTTTCCTTACTTGTGTTGCGGCGCTTTCTGCCTTGTGTGCCTGCGGACAGGAACCCGAACCTGCCAAGCCGCAAAGTCAGGCTGCTACCGCCAGCACGACTGTAATACCGCAAACCCAGCCTAATGCCTCGGCACCTGTTCCCGAACAGGCACCCGCTGCTGCTCCTGCTGAGTCGGTTTCTTCCACCCTGTCGGCACAGGGTAACAACCTTTCTACCCAAGGAAGCAGTCTGTCGGCACAGGGCGGCAACCTTTCTACCCAAGAAAGCGGCTTGTCGGCACAGGGCAACAACCTTTCTAGCCAAGGAAGCAGCTTGTCGGCACAGGGCAGCAGCTTGAGCGGCACGGAAACAGGCTTCAACATCCAGATCAATTTATCGTCGGATGTATTATTTGATTTCGACAAAGCCGAACTCAAACCCGAAGCCGATGCCGAACTGCAAAAAGCCGCCGATGTCATCCGTCAAAAAGGCAAAGGGCTGATTCTGATTATCGGCTATACCGACAGCAAAGGCTCTGATGCTTACAACCAACGCTTGTCTTTAGCACGTGCACAGGCAGTAAAAAACTGGTTTGAAGCGAAAGGCCTGAATCAGAATTATCAAGTCAAAGGCCAAGGTGCGACCAACCCCGTTGCGCCCAATACCCACCCCGACGGCAGCGATAATCCGGAAGGCCGTGCCAAAAACCGACGTGTGGAGATTATTGTCAATAAAACCACGCAGCTGGGCGGTTAAGGTTCCGCCTTTGTTTAAACAATAAGAGGCCGTCTGAGAGCAAAAAATCTTTCAGACGGCCTTTTTGCACCTGCAAATATTAAGACTCATATCGGGTGTGGTAGCCCGGGTTTTCTTCGGAGCGCAATTGGTTGGGTAACTGGCGGTCGGTGGTGATGTCCTACTACGGTTTGCTAAATCAGCTTACAAACTTCGTAGGGATTTTCCACGTAACGCAGCGCATTTCTGGCACCAAAGCGGATAGCGCTCCGTTTGAACACGGCTCCCAGCGCGCCCACATCCACCCGCAAACGCTGTACTTCAGGCAGCTTGGCACTGGCAATATCCAGCCTGATCAGCCCGGAGGTGAAATACAGGCGTTTATTGGTGAGCGCATAATCAATGCGGTACCCGTTGAAAAAGCAGTAAACCGGCGAAAATATTGCGTACCACACCAGAGCCAGATGAAAAAGTATGAAGAAATTCAGGCGTAATGGACAAAACAAGTGTTTTTAGGGCGGAGTTTTTGCAAAATAATCTTTTACAAACCGCAACTTACTCTCCTTTTTCAAGCCGCTCCAGCCCACGTAAAATGGGCTTCTCCAGCCAGGCAGGCTGGGAACCCGCGTGGGATAAGGGTTTCCGAAGCACTTGCCCGCAAACGCCCGATTGGCGAGGGTTTTAGAGACACCCAGCCTGAAATGCCCAAGGGACGAGGGTTCCGGCGGGCGGTATTTTGACGTTTTGCCGTCGATCAACCTGTGGGGGCTCCGGCTCAGCAGGCGCTGGCGGCGGTTCCTACTCAGCGGATGCGCAGGCAGCGGCCTTGTGGTGAGTGCGCCCCAGCGCTTCAGGAATATGGGCGGCGTAGCAGTGCAGGTGCAGGCGTCGGCAGCCGTATGGCTAAAACGCCCGCTGGACGTGGGCTGGCGAGCAGGCACCCGGGAAACGCCCAAAAGACGTGGGCCTTCGGCCTGTCGTTGCGGCCGGACACTGCAATCGTTCAGCACGCAGCCGCCAGCCACTACACACACTCAACGCCCTCAGTACATTCTCTCCAGCGCTTGACGCTCCGTCTTTCGCCCCATTACCCCACCGCTCCAGCCCGCGTAAAACGGGCTTCTCCAGCCAGGCAGGCTGGGAACCCGCGTGGAATAAGGGTTTCCAGGGTGCCTACCCGCAAACTCCCGATTGGCGGGCGTTCCAGCGCCACCCCACCTAAAACGCCCTAGAGATGCGGGCTGCGACGCCGCCCTATCTGAAATGCCCTAGGGATGGGGACTTCGGAGACACCCCGCCTGAAACGTCCAAAAGACGCGGGCTTCCGGCCGGTCATTGAAGCGTTCAACCCACCGCGCGCACTCGACACTTCCTGCGCATTTCCTTCAGCGCCTACTGCACACACTCAACGCCCTTAGCGCATTTTCTCCAGCGCTTGCCGGGCTTTGCGCACCGCTTCAGCATTTTCTGCATTTTTTGTCTGTGCAGCCGCCTTCTCGAACCATTCGCGTGCCTTGGCGTCATTCTGCGCGACGCCCTGACCATATTCGTACATCACGCCAAGGTTGGATTGCGCGCCCGCATTCCCCTGAGCGGCGGCTTTTTCCCACCATTCGCGCGCTTTGCTGTAATCCTGCGCAACGCCTCGGCCACGGTAATACATCACGCCCAGGTTGGTTTGTGCCTCTACAAACCCCTGCGCAGCCGCTTTCTCGAACCAGTCCTGCGCCTTGGCGTAATCCTGGGCAGCACCGTGACCATCGTGATACATCACGCCGAGGTTGTGTTGTGCTTCTGCATGCCCCTGAACGGCCGCCTTCTCCCACCATTCGCGCGCCTGGGCATAATCCTGCGCAACGCCGTAACCATCGTGATACATCACGCCAAGGTTGTATTGTGCTTGGGCATTCCCCTGCGCGGCCGCCTTCTCCCACCACTCCCGCGCCTTGGCATAACTCTGCGTGACGCCTTGACCATTTTTATGCATCACGCCAAGGTTGAATTGGGCCTCTGCCAGCCCCTGCGTAGCGGCTTTTTCCAGCCATTTACGCGCCTTAGCATAATCCTGCGCGACACCGCGGCCATTTTTATACATCAACCCAAGGCTAAATTGGGCATTCGCATTTCCCTGCGCAGCGGCTTTTTCCAGCCATTCGCGTGCTTTAGCGTAATCCTGCGCGACACCACGGCCACGGTAATACATCACACCAAGGCTGTACTGCGCCCAGGCATCGCCACGTTCCGCCCAGGGGCGCAGCAATTGCACGGCTTGGGCCTCATTGCCTTGCAGAACCGCCTGCGCCGCCTCTCGCCGTGTTCCCTCAGGCATCTGCGCCAGCGCCAAACTGGCGGACAGAAGCAGGCAGACACCCAGCAAAAGCTTTTTCATCGTTTGATCTCCCTTTGTGTGATTCACAGTGTTGTGCGAATGAACCACAGCGCACCTCAATCCGCACTCACTCAACGCTCCCAGTGTATTTTCTCCAGCATCCGCCGGGCTTTGCGCACCGCTGCAGCATTTTCCACATCTTCCACATTTTCTGTCTGTGCAGCCGCCTTCTCCAACCATTCGCGTGCCTTGGCGTAATCTTGTACGCCGCCTCGACCACTTTTATACATCCATCCCAGGTTGTACTGCGCCTTTGCCAGCCCTTGGGTGGCTGCTTGTCCGTACCATTTACGCGCCTTGGCATAATCCTGTGCAACACCTCGGCCATAGTGATACATCCAGCCCAGGTTGTACTGCGCCTCTGCATCCCCCTGGGTGGCAGCCTTCTCCCAACGTTCGCGCATCTGGGCGTAATTCTGCGCGATACCTTGTCCATAGGAATACACCCAGTTAAGAAAGGCTTGTGCTTCGGCATCGCCACGTTCCGCCCAAGGGCGCAGCAATCGCACGGCCTGTTCGTAATTCCCTTGTTGAATCGCCAGCAGCGCCTCTTGCCATGTTTTCTCGGGCATCTGCGCCAGCGCCAGCGTGGCGGACAAAAGCAGGCAGACGCCCAGCAAAAGCTTTTTCATCGTTTAGCCTCCCTTGATTCATGGTGTCGTGTGAATGAAGGTATGGCGCATTATATCTAGCGGCTATTTGCCGCGCGTACTCAACGTCCTTGACGCATTTTCTCCAGTGCCTGCCGCGCTCGGCGCACCGCTTTTCGCCCCATCGTCACCCCTCCAGCCTGCGTAAAACGGGCATTTCCAGCTAGGCAGGCCGGGAACCCGCGTGGAATAAGGGCTTCCGGGGTGCTTGCCCGCAAACGCCCGATTGACGCGGGTTACAGCGCTGCCTTATCTGAAACACCCTAGGGACGTGGGCTTCCGGCGAGCGGTCTTGAGCGTTTTGCCGTCGATCAACCTAGGTGCGGAGGCAGTGGCTCCGACTTAATGGGTGCAAGTAGCAGCATACGCATGGCTGAAACGTCTGCTGGGAGTGGGCTGGCGGGCATGCACCCCGAAAATGCCCACTGGATGCGGGCTTACGGCCGGTCATTGCGGCCAATTACTGCGGGCGTCCAGCCCGCCGCGCGCACTCAACGCCTTTGGCGCATCTCCTCCAGCGCCTGCTGGGCTTTGCGCACCCCTTCAGAATTTTCTGGCTGCGCAGCCGCCTGCTCGAACCATTCCCGCGCCTTGAACAAATCCTTGGCAACGCCTCTGCCATCGCGATACATCACGCCAAGGTTGTATTGTGCCTCTGAAAACCCCTGAGCAGCCGCTTTTTCCCACCATTCCCGCGCTTTGGCATAATCCTTGGCAACGCCTCTGCCATCGCGATACATCACGCCAAGGTTGTATTGTGACTCTGCATCCCCTTGGGCAGCCGCTTTCTCCCACCATTTGCGTGCCTTGACGTAATCCTGCACAACGCCTCGACCATCGTGATACATCCAGCCAAGACTGGATTGTGCCATCACACTTCCCTGCGCTGCGGCTTTCTCCCACCATTCGCATGCCTTGGCAGAGTCCTGTGCAACACCTTGACCACTCTCATACATTATGCCAAGGCTAAATTGTGCTTGGGCAAACCCCAGGGCAGCTGCTTTTTCCCACCATTCCCGCGCCTTGGCGTCATCCTGCGCGCCGCCTCGACCATTTTTATACATCCAGCCCAGGTTGTTCTGCGCCCCTGCATCCCCTTGGGCAGCCGCCTTTTCCCACCATTCCCGCGCCTTGGCATCATCCTGTTCGACACCTCGGCCACTGCGATACATCACGCCAAGGTTGTATTGCGCATCCACACTCCCCTGCGCGGCAGCTTTCTCCCACCATTCCCGCGCCTGGGCGTCATTCTGCGCAACGCCTAGGCCATGATAATGCATCACACCAAGGCCGTATTGCCCCCGGGCATCACCACGTTCCGCCCAAGGGCGCAGTAATTGCACGGCCTGTGTGAAATTGCCTTGTTGAATCGCCAGCTTCGCCTCTTGCCATGTTTTCTCAGGCATTTGCGCTAGCGCCAGCGTGGCGGACAGAAATAGACAGACGCCCAGTAAAAGCTTTTTCATCGTTTGGTCTCTCTTTGATTGATTCATGGTGTTGAACGAGCGAAGGTATGGCGAATGCACGGTGCATTATCCAGCGTTCGCCTGCTGCACTCAACGTCCTTGGCGCATTCTCTCCAGCGCCTGCCGGGCTTTGCGCACCGCACCATCGTCACCCCTCTAGCCCGCGTAAAACGGGCATTTCCAGCTAGGCAGGCCGGGAACCCGCGTGGGATAAGGGCTTCCGGGGCGCCTACCCACAAACGCCCAATTGACGCGGATTTCAGAGATACCCTGCCTGGAATGCCCTTGGGACGCAGGCTGCGACACCACTTTATCTGAAATGCCCAAAAGACACGGGCTTCCGGCCGGACGTTACGGCCGCTCATTGCAAGGTTCAGCACGCGGCCGCC
>ERZ772917.998-NODE-998-length-18141-cov-10.267444_pt1 | contig 18141 bp, 17 predicted proteins | sample MGYA00511187_ERZ772917 | MGnify/ENA primary metagenome ERZ772917 (study PRJEB29015, sample SAMEA2737925) | human oral metagenome | biome: human oral; feature: human-associated habitat; material: dental | place: China | collected 2012 ... | reverse complement strand
CATCCGCATGGCGCTGATCGCCGGTATGGTCGGCGTGGACTGACGCGACGGCCGAAAAAGGCGGGGTTGCCCGGGAAAGCGGCCCCGCCCTCCTCAGGGGAACGCTGATTCACTTGATGAAGCTTCCCTGATGATGCTACTAAGCGACCAACTCGGTGGGTTAGGAAACTGTCGTGTCGCCTACTTATCGCTGCGTTTGCCGGTGCTCTGCTTATGGCAGTTCGCTTATGTGGTACCCCCAGCTTGCTGATTGGAGGATCGCTGGCTGCGCTTCATGCTCCTGCTCTTTCTGAAATAGAGAGCCCTTTGGGGAGCGTGTTCCTGATGATTGCTCAAATGATTGCCTGGCAGTGATCGTGACGGCGGCCTTTATGGAAGCGTCGATCAAGAGACGAGAATCAGCGTTTTCTTATTTCCCTGTCCGGAGGTTTTGGATATGGACTGTGATCTTCTGGTGAAGAACGGCCGGGTCGTGTCGGCCGATGGGATCGACTTGACCGACGTGGCTGTGAAGGACGGGAGAGTGGCCGCGCTGCTTGCGCCCCATGTGCGGGACGGAGTCCGGGCGGCTCAGGTCCTCGATGCGGAGGGCAGGCTCGTGATGCCCGGAGCGATCGACGTCCACGCACACCTCAACGATCCCGGCTTCACCTGGCGCGAGGATTTTGCCCATGGGACCGCGGCGGCGGCGGCGGGCGGCGTGACCACGGTGGTGGATATGCCCCTGCAGAACGAGCCGGCCCTGACGGATGCCGCGATTTTTGCGCGCAAGTTCGAGGCCGTTCGGGACGAGGCCCTCGTGGATTATGCCTTTTGGGGCGGACTGACGGGGGACAACCTCGACAAAATGCGCGCCCTTCACGACGCGGGCGTCACCGCGTTCAAGGTTTTTCTGGGGCCCGTCTCTCCGGACTATCGCACGCTCACCCTGGGGGTCGTGCGGGAGGCCCTGGAGGTCGCCTCCTCTTTCGGCGGCCTGGTCGGCTTCCATGCCGAGGACTATTCCATCATCCGGCACGAGGAGGAGCGCGCCGTGCGGGAGGGTCGGACCGGCCGCATCGACTTCCTGCGTTCGCGTCCGGTGGAGGCGGAGCGGATCGCGGTCGCCGGGGTGATCGAACTGGCGCGTGCGACCGGTGCGCGGGTGCACATCTGCCATGTCAGCCACCCCGGGGTGGCGGAGCTGATTCGTGGGGCTCAGGCCGAGGGGCTGCCCGTGACGGCCGAGACCTGTACGCACTATCTCGTCTTCGACGAGACGGACGTCCTGGAGCGGGGGATGCTCTTCAAGTGCGCGCCTCCGCTGCGGGATGCGGCGGCCCGCGAGGCGCTTTGGGATTATGTTGTCGACGGAACCCTGGCCTGCGTGGCCTCCGACCACTCGCCATGCGCCCCCCGGGAGAAGGACGAGGGGGAAGGGGCCTTCAAGGCCTGGGGCGGGATCAGCGGCATTCAAAGCCTGATGTCGGTCTTCTTCGATCGCGCCGTGCACCGCCGCGGGCTTTCCCCCTCCCTCGTCGCCGCCCGGCTCTCGGAGGGGCCGGCTCGGATCTTCGGATTGTGGGAGCGGAAGGGCGCCGTCCGGCCGGGGGCGGACGCGGACCTGGTGATCCTGGATCCCGACCGGGAATGGCGGATCACGGAGGATTCCCTTCAATACCTCAACCGCATCTCGGCCTTCGTCGGCCTGGAGGGGCGCGGGGTTCCCGAGACGGTTCTGGTGCGTGGGCAGGTTGTTTGGAGCGGCGGGGCCGTGCGGGTTTCGCCGGGCTACGGGGAGCTGGTCAGGCGCCGGACCCCTTGAAAAAAGAGAGCGGCATGCGTAGGGGGTGGGGGCATCCCCCCTCGCCGGGCGAGGGAGTTCTTTCCTCTCGCCGTTCATCATCGTCTTTGGGGCAAAGGCCCCGGAAGAGGAGCGTGTTTTTGATGGGCAGGTTCTGTTTTTCGTCTCGTAAGGCATTGGCGTCGGTGTTGGTCGTCCTGCTTTCCCTGTCGCTCTGCGGCGCGGCACTGGCGGCGGAGAAGGAGCTGAAGATCGGCGTGTTGGGCGTCATGAGCGGGCCGGCGGCCTCCTGGGGGCTGGTGAACCGCTATTGCGCCGAGGCGTCCGCCAAGATGATCAACGACAAGGGCGGCTTCCAGATCGGAGAGGACACCTACAAGATCAAGATTGTCGCGGTCGACGACCGCAACGACCCCAAGGTCTCCGTGTCCGGAGCGGAGCGCCTGATCTACGAGGAGGGCATCCACTACATCATCGGGCCCAACATCGACCCGACCTCCATGGCCATCGTCCCCGTCATCGAGAAGGGCAAGGCCATCAGCATCCCCTATGCCTTCTCCAAGAAGCTCTACACCGCCCCGGCCAGCAACTCGATTCTGGGCATGATCGCGTCCTATCAGGCGGGCCCCGTCATCTACTCCTACCTGATGAAGGAGAAGGGGATCAAGAGCATCGCGTTCGTCGCGCGCAACGACTCGGAGTCCCTGAACCAGAGGGATGAGGGCGTGGAGGCCGCCAGGAAACTGGGCCTCGAGATCCTCGCCGAGAAGGATACCTACGAGCCCGGCACCACGGACTTCTTCCCCGTCATGTCCAGCGTCGTGGGCAAGAAGCCCGACCTGCTGGTGCTCTCCGGAGCCGCGCCCGCGGACACGCCCCTGCTGATCAAGACGGCACGCGAGCTGGGCTTCGAGGGTATCCTCAGCACGGAGACCGCCCAGGACGCGAAGGTGATCGCGGAGCTGGCCGGCGACGCGGCCAACGGCTTCATCTCTGTGGGGGGAGCGAGCACCCCGGAGATCCGCAGCGCGTACATGGAGGATTTCATCAAGGAATACGAGAAGGTCGCCGGGGAGTGGAACGACGAGGCCGGGACGAAGGTCTATGCTCTCGAGATCATACTGAACACGCTGAAGCAGGCCGGGCCGGAGGCCATCGACGACGTGGAGAAGTTCAAGGCCGCCATGGAGACCTTCTCCATGCCCAACCCGTATCTGAAGGACAACCGGCCGCTGCACTACATCGGCACGCCCTACTTCGGCCAGAAGCGCCAGATCTCCATCCCCATGGTCGTCACCGTTTTCGAAGGCGGGGACTTCAAGACCCTCTTCGTCGGCAGCGCGGAGTGACGGGACGGGGGGCGCCGCCCCCCAATCCCCCGGCCGGGGAGCCGGCTCCCCGGCGCCCCTACGGGCCTGTCCCACCGGGGGCGTGTCCCCGTGGCGGGACGGGCGAGGGGACAGGGGGCTCGTCCTCCAGGGAAGCCCATAAGCGGACGGCCGGTGAAAAGCGACAAACCGCGCCGTCCGCTTATGGCGGGGTTCGGGGCAGGCCCCGAGTCATGCTTCGGGGCCTCGCCGTCCCGATAGGAGGGATCGTTTTTGGGACAGGTACTCTTCAACGGACTGTACACGGGGGCTCAGTACGCGCTCATAGCCTTGGGACTGACGCTGATCTTCGCCCTGATGAACGTTTTGAACTTTGCCCACGGCCAACTTTACGTCCTGGGCGGATTCGTCACCTACTACGTCTACGGAGGCATGAAGCTGCCGTTCGTCGTCGCGCTCCTGGCGTCCGCTCTGACGCTGGCCGTCGTCGGCTGTCTCTTCGAGCTCCTCTTCTTCCGGCCGGTATTGAGGCGCAGCGTTCGGGAGGAGAGCACGATGCTCCTCTCCGCCGGGACGGCCATGATGGTGGAGAGCCTCGTGCTTATCTTCTTCGGGGAAAAGCACCGGGGGGTTCCGGCCGTCGTGAGCGGGGTCTTCAACGTCGGAGGGGTCTTCATCCCCAAGGGCAGGCTTCTGGTGATCGGACTCTCCTGTCTGTTCATTGCGGCGTTCATCATTTTCATGCGCTACACCCGACCGGGCCGGGCCCTGAGGGCCATGGCCCAGGATGCGGAGACCGCGCGGCTCATGGGCGTCAACGTGGGGCGCTACGCCATACTCGGCTGGGCCCTGGCGGCGATGCTGGCCGGCCTGGCGGGGGCGATGCTGGTGCCCATCTCGGGCGTCAACGCGGGACTGGGCCAATGGATCTCCGTCAAGACCTTCATCATGGTCATGATCGGAGGGGCCGGCGCCATCTCGGGCGCCATCCTGGGCGGACTGGCCCTGGGCATGCTCGAGTCCTGGGGCTACTATTTCTTCCCCGGCGGAGAGACGTACCTGATCATCTTCGTGGCCCTGATCGTCTTCCTTGCCGTGCGCCCCAACGGCTTGATGGGCAAGGCCGTAAGCTGAGGAGGACGGTCTCATGAAAATGAAGAAAATCGCGCTTTTAGCGGTATTCCTGCTGATTTATCTCGTGGCCATTCCCCTTGTGTTTCGGGACAGGCCCTATTTTCTGAGGGTCCTCACCACCGCGTCCGTCCTGAGCGTGATCAGTGCGGGGGTGTGGCTGATCTTCTATATCGGCCGCATCAACATCGGGCAGGGAGCCTTCGCCCTGGTGGGGGGCTATACCTCCGCGATCCTCGTCTCCCGGCTGGGCTGCTCCTTCTGGACGTCGCTCGTGGGGGCCATCCTCGTGACCGTATTGCTCAGCGTGCTGATCGGGATGCCCCTGCTGCGCCTCAAGGGCGTCTATTTCTCGATGATCACCCTGAGCCTGACGGAGACGGCGCGCCTGGCGGCCCAGAGCTTTCCGTCGATCACCAATGGGGCCAAGGGGATTCTGAACCTGCCCCTGCCCGGAGCTCTGAGCGTCGGTGGGCTGACCCTGATCCCCGACTTCTCGGCCGTCGACAAGCACCTGGCGTTCTACTACCTCGGCGCCTGTTTCCTCATCATCGGGTTCGCCGTGCTCTACCGAATCATCAACAGCCGCCTGGGCTGGCTGTTCCGTTCGCTCCAGCAGAACGAGGACCTGGCGTCCTCCTTCGGGGTCGACGTCCCCAGGCTGCGCGTGATCGCGCTGGCCATCTGCGCCGCGTTCGCCGGGGCCGGCGGGGCGTTCTTCGTGACGATGCACCAGTCCGTTTATCCCGCATCCTTTACGGTCCAGGACTCCACCTATTTTCTGCTCTACTGTTTTCTGGGAGGGCTGGGGAGCGTCTGGGGTGCGCTTGTCGGCACGTTCGTCCTCTTCATCAGCTTCGAGATGCTCCAGGGACTCAACCAGTATCAGCCCCTCATCTACTCCTTGATCATGATCGGCATGATGCTCTGGCTGCCCAACGGACTGCTGAGCCTCAAACTGCCCTGGGGACGCAGGCGCTTCCTCTGCGCGCCCGATCCCCAGGACGAGGGGGAGGAGGGACGATGACCATGCCCCTGCTGGAGGTCAAGAACCTGACCAAACGATTCGGCGGCCTGGCGGCCGTGAACGACGTCTCCTTCTCCGTGGAGGAAGGGGAGATCCTGAGCCTTATCGGCCCCAACGGCGCGGGGAAGAGCACGCTCTTCAAGCTGATATCGTCCTTCCTCCACGCTTCGTCCGGAAAGGTCGTCTATCGGGGCGAGGACATCACCTCGATGTCGCCCCACCACGTCGCTCGCAAGGGGATCGTCCGCACCTTCCAGGAGACGACGATCTTCCGGAACATGACGGCGATCGACAACGTGGTTGTCGCGCACCATCTCCAGAGCACGGCGTCGCTGACCGGCTTTTTTTTCGGGACCCCCGCGGCGCGGCGGGACGAGGCCCGGTTTCGGGAGAGTGCCGCGGAGATCCTGGACTACCTGGGATTGGGGGATGTGAAGGAGATGCAGGCCTCCACGCTGCCGCACGGCTACCTCCGCGCACTGGGCATCGCCATCGGGATGGCGGCGCGGCCGAAACTGCTCTTGCTGGATGAGCCCTTCGCCGGCATGAACTCCGACGAGACGCAGCACGCCATGCGGATGGTTCGCGGCATCCGGGACCGCGGCGTAACGGTCCTGCTGGTGGAGCACGACATGCCCGCCGTCATGAGCATCAGCGACCGAATCGTGGTGCTGAACTTCGGAAAGAAGATAGCGGAGGGCGTGCCCGCCGCTATCCAGTCGGACGAGGCCGTCATCGAGGCCTATCTCGGGCACGAGGACGAGGAGGTGGGGTTCTGATGCTCGAGGCGAAGAACATGAACATCACCTACGATTGCGTCCGGGCGCTCCGCGGTGTCTCCATCTCGCTGAACCGCGGGGAGATCGTGACGCTGATCGGGGCCAACGGTGCGGGAAAAACCTCGGTGCTCCGTGCGATCACAGGGCTCCGCCGCCCGGATGCCGGGGAGATCGTCTTCGAGGGAGAGCGGATCGATCACCTTGCGGTGGAGGAGATCGTCAAGCGGGGAATCACGATGGTCCCGGAGGGGCGGCACGTGTTTCCCCTCATGACGGTGAAGGACAACCTGCTGATGGGGGCGTTTCTGAACCGTCGGCGTGCGGAGGTCGAGGAGTCGCTGGAACGGGTGTTCACCCGGTTCCCCCGCTTGAAGGAACGTATCGGGCAGACCGCCGGGACGATGAGCGGGGGCGAACAACAGATGCTCGTCATAGGCCGCGGCTTGATGGCACGTCCCAAGCTCCTGTTGCTGGACGAGCCGTCGCTCGGCGTGGCGCCGATCTTCGTACAGGAGATAGCCCGGGCCATCGTCCAGATCAACCGGGAGGACGAGGTCGGCATCATCCTGGTGGAGCAGAACTCCCGGATGGCCCTGAAGATCTCCCATCGCGCCTACGTGATGGTGACGGGCAGGGTCGCCCTGGAGGGGAGTTCGGCGGAGCTTCGCGATGACGAGCGGGTGCAGAGGGCCTACCTGGGCGGAGAGGTCGGGGAAGGCCATAAGTAGTTTTTATACATCCCCTCGACTGCGCTTGGCGATCGAGCTATAGGGGGAAAAACTTTTTCGTCCATGTCGTCGTGGGCGGGCTGGTGGGCTTGCTGCCGAACCCGAGGTGGGCGTGTTTCGTCGCTCCGGTTTCGTTGGCGGCGCTCCCCCTCGAAATTTCCGGATGGGGACATGGCCAGAGGGGCTTGGAACGGAGGAAAAAGGGATGAAGACGACAATGTCCGATTCGCGAATTGCCTTGAACGATCTGAACGGAATGGAGGAGGAGCGTTTTGTCCGCCTGCTTGGTGCGGTGTTCGAACACTCCCCATGGGTGGCCTCCACGGCTTTCGCACGGCGTCCTTTCGAAAACCTGGCCGAGCTTCACGAGGCCATGATGGGGGCTGTCCTGTCCAGTTCCGACGATACGGTCCTTCAATTCCTGTGCACTCACCCCGAGTTGGCGGGCAGGGAGATGCAGGAGGGGAAGCTGACGGAGAACTCCTCACTGGAGCAGGCCCGTGCCGACCTCGACGCTCTCGCGCCCGAGGAGTTTCGGTGCCTGAATTCGCTGAACGCCGAATACAGGGCAAGGCATGGTTTCCCCTTCATCGCCTGCGTCAGGCATTACACCAAGGAGGGTATTTTTTACGAACTGTCGCGCCGTCTGGACAGGTCGACGGCGGAGGAGCGGCGTACCGCGTTGGAACAGATAGCAGCCATATCCCGCATACGTCTCGAAGCATTGGTGCGGGATGAGTAGGAGCAGAGCAGAGCAAAGCAAAGGGAACGTAACTGATTTCTTTTTGATCATTCTAAATCAAGAAAGGGGCAGGCTAAAACGAAACGTTTTGTTTTATAGCTGTTTTGAGTTCAGCCTTTCTTCCCTCGGAAAAAGGAGGCGTTCAACCCTCAAAGCGACAGACGACGTACTTGATGAGCGATCTTTCCAAAAGCTAAAGGATGTGGAGCCGATAGGGAGAATTTCCGGTATGAAAAAATGGAATGTTATCGGTTAAGTGAGAGGAGTATCGGGATATATTTCATGAAGGATCTATTTTAAAGGAGGTCTTTTGATGAAGGTCAAGGCATTGTTTTTGGGCGCACTGGTGTTTTCCCTCCTTGTTTCTCCGGCCTCGGCTGCCAAGGTTCTGCGATTGGCGGGCAACATACAGCCCGAGCATTCAAGCAGCCGCGCAATGGAGATTTTCAAGACGAAACTGGCGGAATATTCGAAGGGCGAGCTCACGGCAGAGGTCTTTCCCGGGCTGCAGCTGGGCGGAGCGGCGGAGAATGTCGATCAGGTCCGGAACGGAACCATTTTTGCAACATGGTTGACGATCGGTTATCTCTCTCGTACCGTTCCCGAATTGGAAGCGGTGAGCATACCTTTCATCTTCCCGGACAGGGACGCGGCATTTCGAGTCATGGACGGCAAGGTAGGCGGTCTTCTGAACGAACGGCTCGGCGAGAAGGGATTTCAGGCTCTGGGGTACATGGAGGTCGGCGCTCGGAATGTCACCAACAATATCCGTCCTCTGAAGTCCGTCGAGGATTTCAAGGGACTGAAGATACGTCTCCAGCCCAATCAGACGCATATCGCGACCTTCGAGGCTTTAGGAGCGAGTCCTATCGCGATGGATGTGAAGGAGGTCTATCAGGCACTGCAGCAGGGAGTCATTGATGGACAGGAGAATCCTTTTGCCCTGATCCGGGCCAGTCGGTACAACGAGGTACAGAAATACCTTTCCGATACCGCTCATTTCTTCGATTTTGTGATCGTGGCCGCCAGCAAGAAACAGTACGATAGCTTCAGTGAAGAGGAAAGAACGGCAATAGAAAAAGCGATGGCCGAGGCAGTGGCCTGGCAGCGCCAGACGGCGGTTACCGAGGATGCCGAGAGCCTCAAGTTCCTTGTGGATTCGGGAATGCAGTTCGATCCCATTTCTCCCGAAGTTCGCGCTGTTCTGCGTGAAAAGACGAAAGCCGTAATCGATCAGGTAAAAGCAAAGGTCGGCGACGAGCTTGTCAATGCCGTTTTGGCAGAGATTGCGAAATGAAGGGAGAATGCCATCAGCCAGCGGATTCGACTAAGGCCGAATCCGCGGTCCTTCTTCTTTGTCTCAAATTGCTCGAGTTTATTGACAAAATTTCCCGATGGGTACTTATCGTCAATATGCTCCTGATGACCCTGTTGGTCGTTTTTCAGGTTCTGACCCGTTATCTTTTTTCCTATTCCATTGCCTGGGCCGATGAGGTATCCCGGCTTACCTTTGTGTGGGCCATGTTCTTGGCTATCCCTCATGGTCTCAAGGCCGGGGTGCATGTGGGGATCGATATTCTGGTCAGAAAACTTCCCACGACCTGGTTCGAGGGAGTCTCCCGAGGCATGATGATGTTTTGCGCCTTGCTCTGTCTGGTCGTTTTCTACTATGGTATCGGGGCGACCCGCGAAAAAATGCAGGAGCTCATGCCCATTCTCAATTTTACGGCGGCCGTCTACTACATACCCATCCTGATTTCCATGATACACAGTTTTTTTCACCTTATCCTTCAGGTGATTTTCGGAACTAAAATCTGGGAGGGCAGAAGCCCATGAGTATCGTGATCGTCCTTGTCTTTGCAGTATTGGCTTGTTTGGGCATGCCTTTGGCTTTCACATTGGGTTTTGCCTCTTTGGCAGGGCTCTTTATGGGCTCTATCGATTTTGTCGTGATGCCGCAGCGTATGATGCACGCAATCGACTCTTTTCCCCTGATTTCCATACCGCTTTTTATGGTGGCTGGGGAACTGATGGTTGAGGGCGGGATCATGGACCGGCTTGTCGACTTCGCCAATAGTGTGGTGGGACGGGTGCATGGAGGACTTGCGCACGTTGCGGTTCTCACGGGCGCTCTTCTCGCCTCGGTCAGCGGCTCGGCGGTTGCCAGCGCCAGTGCGATAGGAAGCTCCATGGTCCCCTCTTTGAGAAAATATTATGACGACGGCTATTCCAGCGCCGTTATCGCTGCAGCCGCGAATTTGGGGCCCATCATTCCTCCCAGTGGAGCTATGATCATGTATGCCCTGATGTCGGGGGGAAGAGTTTCCGTCGGCGGGATGTTCATGGCCGGGGTCGTTCCGGGACTCCTCCTGGTCCTGGGACTTATGGGAACGGCAAGCTATATTTCGTACCGACGGGGAGTGCCTTTGACGGGGCAGCCCTTTAATCTGAGAAATGTCTTGATTCAAACTCGCAAGGCTTTTCTTATCTTTATGATGCCCATTTTGGTCGTCGGAGGTATCGTTGGCGGGATGTTCACCCCGACCGAAGGGGCGGGGATTGCGGTCGCATATGCGGCACTCGTCGGATTTTTTGTCACCAGAAAGCTCAAACTCTCCGCCATCCCCGCGGTGATGTTCCGTGCCGCGGTGGGCTCGTCGGTCGTGGGAGCCCTTATGGCCTTTGCTGCAACGACAACGTTCGTTTTTACGATAGATCTCGTCCCCGTTCGTTTGGCAAACTTTCTGCAGGGTCTTACAAACAGCCCCTCAGTATTTTTGTTCCTGATGATGCTTATCCTGGTTGTAGCCGGTATGTTCATCGAGTCGATCGCTGCCTACATCATGCTGGTTCCTATTTTTGCCCCCATAGCGGCCGCATACGGCATAGACCCCTTGTGGTTCGGGTTCCTCTTCGTACTGAATCTCGTTATCGGTATGATGACTCCGCCGGTTGGGGTGCTGCTTTTTGCCATGTGCGGCATCACGCGTGTTTCCATCGGGGACATGATACGCAACTCATGGCCTTATATTTTTCTGCAATACGGGGTGCTTGTCCTTTGTATATTTTTCCCCTCGCTGTGCCTTTGGCTGCCCAGGACCCTAGGGTATTAAAAGGGGAAAATTTCACCAAAAAGGCTGAAACGTTTTCAACGTCCGAGTGACGGTAAACCGAAAAGGAGGGAAATGGAAATGAAACGTTTGGTGACGGTCTTTGCGGCTGCGGTCCTGTGTTCGGTCTTTCTGCAGGCGGCGGCCGGCAGCGCGGAGGCGGCCGATCCGAAGACGATGCGCGTGGTGGGCAACTTCTCCACGAACTACAAGCATGTGGAGCTGGAGAAACCTTTCTTCGTAGACCTGCCTCAGTCCGCCGGGCTCGAGTTCCGGACGAGCTACAACACGATGGATGCCGTGAACGTCAAGGCCGAGGATGCGCTGCGTTTGCTGCGGTCCGGGACCTTCGACGTCATGAGTGTCCAGATAGGGATGGCGGCCAGAGACGATCCCTTCCTCGAGGGAATCGACCTCGTCGGGGTATCGACCAACCTGAAGGACCTCCGTACGGCTGTCGACGCCTATCGGGAGGCCCTCGATACTCGGCTTCAGAAGCGCTTCAACGTCAAGATCCTCACGCTCTGGCCCTTTGGCCCTCAGGTCTTTTTCAGCAACAAGCCCATCAAGGGCGTGGAGGACTTCAAGGGGCTGAAGATTCGGAGCTTCACGCCGTCGATGGCGAAGCTCATCGAGTACTTCGGGGCCATTCCGGTGACGCTCTCCTTCTCCGAGGTGTACCCCGCGCTTCAAAGAGGGGTTGTGGATTGCGGCGTGACCTCGGCGGCCTCGGGCAATACGGGCAAGTGGCCCGAGGTGACCACGCACCTGTTTCCCCTGGCCGTCTCCGGCTCGGTACAGGGGCATTTCATCAACCTCGACTACTGGAACAAGTTTTCTCCGGAGTCCCAGGAGAAATTGATGAAGGAGTTCCAGCGCCTGGAGGCCCTGATGTGGGAGTTCACCGAGAGGGCCAATAGTTTTGCGGTCAACTGCAATGTCGGTCAGGAGCCGTGCCAGGACAACACGAAGTTCAATATGACCCTGGTTCCGGTATCCGACAGGGATAAGGAGCTGCTGAACGCCGCGGTGACGGAGACGGTGCTCCCCCTGTGGGCGGAGTCCTGCCGCAAGGTCTATCCCGAGGGCGTGGAGATCTGGAACGAGACGGTCGGTAAGGCGCGAGGGTTTCGTATCCAATGAACAATCCGATTTCAAAGACGCTCGAGCCTCTGGGACGTCTGATCGCCGTCGTTTCCGGCTACGTTCTCCTGGGATTGGCCTTTGCCATGTCGGTCGAGATCGTGGGACGCAAGCTGTTCGCCTTCTCCTTCCAGGGCATCGATGATATCGGCGGATACGTCCTCGCCATCGTCGCCGTCGCGGGGGCCGGCTGCGGCGTCATCGCCAAGACCCATGTCCGTATCGATATCTTTCTCGTCCGACTTCCCAAAGGGCTGCAGCGTTTCCTGAACATGCTCGCGATGATCGCCATGGCGGGCTTCGCCTGCTTTTCGACCTGGCGGGGGGCGCGCGTCCTGGAGGAGTCGGTCGAGTTCGGCAGTCGCGCGGTCAACCCCCTCCAGACCCCCCTGTGGATTCCCCAGGCGATATGGCTTTTGGGCCTGGGCTTTTTCTCCGCGGTCTCCTGCGCCTATGCCGCCCACGCGGTCAAACTGTTCTTTTCGGGGTCCAACGCACTGAATGCTTTCTACGGCCCCGTATCCGTCAACAAGGACCTCGAGGAGGAGCTTCAGGCCCTCGAGGAGCGCAGGGAGGAGGGGATGGAACTGTGATAGACGTCTCGATCGCGGCGACGGGGTTCTGCCTGCTCATCCTGATGATGGCTCTGGGGTTCCATGTGGCCGTTGCCATGTTCGCCGTCAGCATCGCGGGAGCTGTAGCCTACCTGGGGGTTCCGGCTGCGTTGGAGTATGGGACGCAGCTTTGGGGGGCGGGAAATAACTTTGTCCTCACGGCCATCCCGCTTTTCGTCCTGTTGGGAGAGATCCTGGTTCGGGGGGGCTTCACCGACAAGATGTACCGCTCCCTGGCCGACTGGCTCTACTGGCTTCCCGGCGGGTTACTGCACACGAACATCGTCGCCTCCGGAATGCTGGCCGCCGTCTCCGGCTCCTCCGTCGCCACCGCCGCGACCATCGGCACCATCGCCATTCCCGCTCTGGAACATCGAAAATACGACCAGAGGATGGTCCTGGGCAGCATCGCGGCCGGGGCGACCCTGGGCATCCTCATTCCCCCATCGATCAACCTGATCCTGTACGGGGCGATGACGGGCAACTCGGTGGGCAAGCTCTATCTGGCGGGAATCATCCCGGGAATCCTGCTCGCTCTGCTCTTTATGGGGGTCATCGTAGTCTGGGGACTGCGCAGCCCCGGTATGGGCAGTGAGGCCGAGACGGTCGACCCGCTGGGGGTTCGGCTCCGGCGCCTGAAGGACCTCCTTCCGCCTGTGGTGATCTTTACGCTGGTCATGGGCAGCATTTATCTGGGGTGGGCCACACCCACCGAGTCGGCCGCTTTGGCGGTCGTCGGGGCCTTTGCCTTGACCGCTCTGGCCGGGAGATTGAGTTTCAAGATGCTGCACGAGTGCTTTGAGAGAACGATCCTGATAACGGCCATGATCCTTCTCATCACCTCGGCCGCGTTCTACCTGACGTTTGTCCTGGGGCTGATGGGGGTCCCCGAGATCATGGCGGATTTTGTCACGCGCCTGAACGCTTCGCCCTCCTCGCTGATTTTGGCGTTGACCATTTTTTATCTCATCCTGGGATGCTTCTTCGATGCCCTGGCGATGATCGTCGGGACCATACCCATCGTCTATCCCATGACGATGGCTGTCGGGATAGACCCCATCTGGTTCGGCATCTTTCTCGTATTGATGGCCGAACTGGCCCTGATCACGCCCCCCATGGGCATGAATCTGTATGTCGTACAGGGAGTGCGAAAGGAGGGGTCCATCTCCACCGTTATCGTCGGGACCCTGCCCTTCCTTGTGGTGATGCTGCTCTTTATCGTCCTGGTCTTCGCATTTCCTCTCCTGGTAACGTGGCTCCCCGAGGTCGCGTTCTGAGACCTCTCCGCTGAGATTCGGGAAGGCTTCATCCATGATGCTCAAGGCAGGTAAAGAACCATGATCGAGAGACAAGTTTCCTGTACGGTCGTCAATGGCCTCGCGGCTCTGGTCGTCCCTTGCAGACGGGGCCTGCCCGGCGCGGGGTTGGGGTGGTCGTGGACATGCCGCTCTCCCACGCTCCAGACGTAACCTCGGTGAGAGCCGGCAGGTCAAGGAGCACGCCGCCGCGGAGCGCGGTATTGGGCTATGCTCTATGGGGCGGCGGGGCCGTGCGGGTTTCGCCGGGCTACGGGGGGCTGGTCAGGCGTTCTCTTCCTGTCGATTGGATCGGAAACACCGCCAGGTTTGCTTGAGAGTTTCAGAAGAGAGTTTTTTGGGGGGGGGACGTCAAACATTATGTGGAAGTACGCGTTAAAAAGGATTTTAATGCTTGTTCCCGTTCTTCTCGGGGTTGCGTTTATCATCTTCTCGCTCCTCTACATCACGCCCGGGGATCCCGCCCGGCTGATCCTCGGGGAGCAGGTTTCGGAGGAGGCCATCCACGACTTTCGTGAGAAGGAGGGCCTGAACGACCCGTTTTTGGTTCAGTTCTTCCACTATCTTTACAAGGCCGTCCGGCATGGGGACATCGGGTATTCCTACGTGACGAAAAACCCCGTCGCACAGGAGGTGCTGGCTGCGTTTCCCGCCACGGTGAAGCTGGCAACCATCGCGGTCATCCTGTCCGTCTGTCTGGGCGTACCCTTCGGGATCATATCCGCGGTGAAACAGTATTCCTTCTTCGACTCCTTCGTGATGTTCTTTGCCATGGTCGGGGTTTCCATGCCCATCTTCTGGCTGGGGCTCCTGATGATCCTGTTCTTCTCGGTACAGTTGGGGTGGCTTCCCTCCTCGGGGTTCGACACCTTTTCGTCCATGATCCTTCCGTCCCTGGCCCTCGCCCTGCAGTCGATGGCGCTGATCACCCGTATGACCCGGTCGAGCATGCTCGAGATCATCCGGCAGGACTACATCCGAACGGCGCGCTCCAAGGGGCAGCGGGAGAAGCTGGTGATCCTGCGCCACGCGCTGGCCAACGCCCTGATTCCGGTCGTGACGGTCATCGGGCTGCAGTTCGGCAACCTGTTGGGCGGGGCTCTGCTGACCGAATCCATATTTTCGATACCCGGCATCGGCCGGCTCATGGTCGACGCCATAAAGATGAGAGATTATCCCGTAGTCCAGGGCGGGGTTTTGTTCATAGCCATAGCCTTCAGTGTGGTCAACCTCCTTGTCGACTTGACGTATGCCTGGGTCGATCCGAGGATCAAGGCCCAGTACAGGAGTTAAGGAGGTAAGTTCCGATGCCGGAAGAAAACTCGGTGAATAAGGAGAACAAAAGCAAGCGTACCGTGATGAGAAGCCTTTGCAAGAGCCCTTTGGCGATGTTGGGGCTCTTCATCGTGCTGCTGCTGATCGTCTGTGCCATTTTTGCCGACTCCATCGCGCCCTATTCCTATTCCAAGCAGAACCTGCTTCATGCCTTCGAGTTTCCGTCGTCCAAACACCTGTTCGGTACGGACGAGTTCGGGCGAGACATCTTCAGCAGGATGGTCTACGGTTCCAGGATATCCCTCGTAGTAGGCTTTATTGCCGTGGGCATCGCCATCATGTTCGGCGGTCTCCTCGGGGCGGTCGCCGGTTATTACGGAGGGGTTCTGGACAACCTGATCATGCGGGCCATGGATATCCTGCTCTCGATTCCAAGTACGGTGCTGGCCATATCCATAGCGGCCGCGCTGGGGCCGGGCCTCCTGAATCTGATGGTTGCCGTGGGCATTTCCTCCACGCCGGCTTACGCCCGGGTGATGCGGGGATCCGTCCTCTCGGTCAAGGGACAGGAATTCGTGGAGGCGGCCAAGGCCGTGGGGTCGAGCGACCGAAGGATCATCCTGCGGCACATCATCCCGAACTGCATGGCCCCCCTCATCGTCCAGTCGACGCTGGGCGTGGCCTCCGCCATCCTTTCCACCGCGGGGCTTTCCTTCATCGGGCTCGGGATTCAGCCCCCGACCCCGGAGTGGGGAGCGATGCTGTCCGGGGCACGAGCCTATATCCGGGACTACGCCTACATGACGTTTTTTCCGGGGTTTGCCATTATGATCACGATTCTTGCCCTGAACTTTCTTGGGGACGGCCTCAGGGACGCACTCGATCCCAAACTGAAGAGATAGGGGACGAAGGTTATGGGCGAGGGGAAAAAACTTCTGCAGATTCAGGATCTGTCCGTCGAGTACGTGACGGACGACGGGACGGTCCACGCGGTTAGCCGGCTGGACCTGGAGGTTGACCGGGGCGAGAGCCTCGGCCTGGTTGGGGAGACCGGTGCGGGCAAGACGACCACGGCGCTGAGCATCCTGCGTCTGCTCCCGACGCCTCAGGGCAGGGTTTCCGGAGGGCGCATCCTCTTCGAGGGGGCGAATCTCCTGGAGAAGGACGAGGCGGAGATGCGTTCGATCCGGGGTGAGAAGATCTCGATGATCTTCCAGGACCCCATGACCTCCCTCAATCCGGTCATCCCGGTCGACAGACAGATATCCGAGATGATCTCCCTGCACCAGAACGTCAGCGAGTCCAAGGCCCTCGAGATGGCGGGGGACATGCTGGAGGTCGTTGGGATCATGAGGGAGCGGGGGAACGAGTACCCGCACCAGTTCTCCGGCGGCATGAAGCAGCGCGTCGTCATCGCCATCGCTCTGGCCTGCAACCCGATGCTGTTGATCGCGGACGAGCCGACGACGGCGTTGGATGTGACGATCCAGGCGCAGGTGCTCAAGCTCATGCGCAATCTGAAGGCGAAATACGACACGTCCATGATCATGATAACCCACGATCTTGGCATCGTCGCGGAGATGTGCGACAAGGTGGCCATCATGTACGCGGGGCGGGTGGTCGAGTACGCGTCCACGCAGCAGTTGTTCGAGGATCCCAGGCATCCCTATACGGAGGGACTCTTCAACTCGCTGCCCGATATCGAGGAGGAACAGGAGCGCCTGAAAGTCATTCAGGGCCTGATGCCCGATCCGACGAACCTGCCCTCGGGCTGCTGTTTCCACCCCCGGTGCCCTTACGCCGTCGAGAGCTGCTCCGTGTTGGAGCCGGCGATGTTCGAGGCGGCCCCCGGACATTTCTCGGCTTGCCCCGTGCGAGGAGGAAATGGCAGATGAGCGGGTTCGACAAGTACATCGAGGTTCGGAACCTCAAGAAGTATTTCGGTACGAGGCGGGGGCTCCTGCACGCGGTCGACGACGTGTCCTTCGACATCGGCCGGGGAGAGACCCTGGGGTTGGTCGGGGAATCGGGATGCGGGAAGTCCACGCTGGGGCGTACGCTCATCCGTCTTCTGGACGCCACGGCCGGGCAGGTGCTGTTCGACGGCGTCGACCTGCTGAAGCTGGGCAGCAGGGAGATGAAGGAGATGCGCAAGAAGGTCCAGATCGTCTTTCAGGACCCCTATTCCTGCCTGAACCCCAGGCTCTCCGTCTCCAAGCTCATCGCCGAGCCCCTGATCGTGAACAACGTCTATTCCAGCTCGACGGAGATGCATCGGCGCGTCGAGGAGCTCATGGATATCGTGGGGCTGGCACGGCGTCTCACCAACAGCTATCCTCACGAGCTCGACGGAGGACGGCGGCAGAGGATCGGGATCGCCCGCTCCCTGGCGCTTTCCCCTGAGTTCATCGTCCTGGACGAGCCCGTATCGGCCCTGGATGTCTGCATCCAGGCGCAGGTGCTCAACCTCCTGAGCGACCTCAAGAAGGAGTTTGGCTACACCTATGTGTTCATCTCGCACAACTTGAGCGTCGTGAAGCACGTCTCGGACCGAATCGCCGTGATGTACCTCGGCCAGATCGTCGAGCTGAGCGACTTCAGGAGCATTTTCAAGAATGCGATGCACCCCTATACCATGGCGCTGCTCTCGGCGATACCGGTTCCGAGATACGGCCATCGGCGGAAGGAGATCATCCTCGAGGGCGACGTCCCGAGCCCCATCAATCCGCCCGAGGGCTGCCGCTTCGCCGGGCGCTGCATCCATGTGAAGGAACTTTGTACGCGTGAGACTCCAAAACTTGGGGAGGTGGAGCCGGGGCATTTCGTCAGCTGTCATTTTGCGGGGCAACTTGCGTGAGGGGCGGGAAGTTTCGTCGAGAGAAGAAGGGAGACAACCTACAATGAGAACACGTTCGATGAGAAAAGTTTTGTTCGTGATCGTCTGCGTCGGCCTGCTGTTCGGCAGCCTTGGAAGCGCCTCCTTCGGGGCGGACAGGAAGGACACCCTGATCGTGGCCACCAGAGCGGACACCAACGCGCTCGATCCCATCATTACGGGGTCCGCGACGGGGGCGAACCTCTTCCTGCAGATCTACGACTATCTGTTCTACCAGAACCCGGATGGCTCGATATCCCCCCGTCTCGTGGAGCGCTGGGAGCAGCCGG
>ERZ772917.997-NODE-997-length-18152-cov-5.670940_pt1 | contig 18152 bp, 15 predicted proteins | sample MGYA00511187_ERZ772917 | MGnify/ENA primary metagenome ERZ772917 (study PRJEB29015, sample SAMEA2737925) | human oral metagenome | biome: human oral; feature: human-associated habitat; material: dental | place: China | collected 2012 ... | reverse complement strand
GTAGTTTTCGAGGCATTTCCAATTCTGAAAAAATTGGGGTATGTTCGACAGTTCGCATCACTAGTGCCATTATATCCCGACACCACGTTTCATCTATTCGCTGATAATAACGGACGATTTCTAGTATTAGTTATGACCGACTATGACGACCATTAAATCAGAGCCGAGAACTAAAGAATATCTCTGGTGAATATGCGTTTGAGTTTAGTAGGCTTATCAAACCGTATAACAACGATGAGCATATTGAGATAAAAGAAAATGACGAGATGCTTGAAAATCCGACTGTATCAGACACTGACAGCTGCTACCGTTTTTATGTCGCCGAGACTAAGCACAAAGTCGACCTACACTGTCCATAAAGTACGCCGAGGTGTCGTTTTCTGCTATAATTATCTCATGAGGAATGTGAGGGAATGAGTCAGGCATTATACCGAAAGTACCGCAGTCGTAGCTTGGACGAAGTGTTGGGGCAAGATCACGTAACCAATATTTTACGTCGAGCCTTGGAGCAGGGGAAAATCGCCCATGCGTACTTGCTGACGGGCCCACGCGGCGTGGGGAAAACCAGCGTGGCACGGATTTTGGCACATGAGATCAATCAATTGCCGTACGATGAGGAAGCGTCGCACCTGGACATCATCGAGATTGACGCAGCCAGCAACAACGGCGTTGACGATATTCGAATGCTGCGTGAAAAAGCCCAAGTCGCACCAGTGTCGGCGACCAAGAAGATTTACATCATTGACGAAGTTCATATGTTGTCAAAACCAGCTTTTAACGCCCTGCTGAAAACACTAGAGGAACCGCCAGCACACATCGTGTTTATCTTGGCGACCACTGATGTCGATAAATTGCCAGCGACAATTCTCAGCCGAGTGCAGCAGTTCTATTTTCGACCAATTAGCGTGGAGGTGATGACGCGGCAATTGATGAACATTGCTAAACAGGAGGGTTTTCGGATTGACGAGGCGGCGGCACAGATGATCGCCGAGCGGTCGAACGGTGGCTTTCGCGACAGCATTAGTCTACTAGATCAATTATCACCGCTAGCGTCCGCCGAGCAGCCTCTCAGTGCCGAGCAGGTGGCAGCACACCTCGGCTTGAGTAGCCATGATGTAATTAAAGAGCTGATTGACACTTACCGCCAGCAAGATCCGCAGGCAGCCCTAACGACATTGCGGCGGCTCGAGCAGCAAGGTGCTGATCCGCTGATAACTACGACCCAACTTTTAAACGAACTACGAGCGATTATCCATCAGCAGCCAGAGATGGTCGAGCTAATTCAGCAACTTATCGAAGTGACGAAACATCCACATCCAGACTTAAAATTATTGACAATTTTTACCGCCACATCGGCAAAACCACCAGCAACAGAGCCTAAAGCATCGCCAATCATAGAAAAAAAGCCAACAACGCCCGTAAAAAAGCCAACACCATCATCACCCAAAAAAGAGCCGACTCCGCCAGAAGAGAAGCCAGTCGCTTCTCCGAAAAAGAAACCGTCAGACAAGCCGACACCAAACTCACTCGACTGGAACGCTGTCGTCTCTGAAATAAAATCAAAGTCCTTGGCGTTAGCGACATTACTACAGGCTTGCACCTGGACGATTGACAGAGAAACTCTGACGATCTACGCTGGCAACAGTTTTACTAAAAAGAAATTAGATGACGCAAAAAATCGCCCATTACTAACGGAAGCGATTGAAAATGTTTGCGGTGCAGAACTTGACGTGACAATAATCGGCAAGAAACAACCACCAAAAAATAAACAATTAGCCGAAATTGCTGCTATGATGGGTGGAGGAGAAGAGGTGAAATTGGAGGACTTGAAGTGAGCACACAAACAGACGCTGGTATGACTGCCGGAAAATTGCCACCACAAAACTTGGATGCAGAGAAGAGTTTATTGGGGGCAGTGTTAATCGATGAGGACGTGTTGGCTGATGCTGTAGAAATTGTTCATGCCAATGATTTTTATGACAAGAATCACGGGCTAATTTTTGCCGCCATGACTAGACTGTTCGAAAAGCATAAACCAGTCGACTTATTGACATTGACTGATGAGCTGAAGCGTAAAGACGAACTAGAACTTATCGGCGGCTCAGCTTATCTAACCGAACTGACAAATTACGTACCGACCGCCGCCCACGCCGAAGCTTATGCTGAAATGGTGGCTCAAAAAGCCGTGCGTCGTCGCTTGATTAAAGCCAGTGCCGATATCACTGAACTGGGTTACGACGAGTCGACCACCACTCAAGAATTGTTAGAAAAAGCTGAGGCAGAACTATTCAGTGTGTCCGACCAATCGCTCAAACAAGATTTAGTCAGCCTGGAAAGCATCTTGACTGACAGTTTTGACCGCATTGAAGAATTGCATAAAAATAAAGGGACTCTACGAGGCATTCGCACTGGCTATCGCGACCTCGACAACATGACTGCTGGACTGCAGCGATCCGACTTGATAATCTTGGCGGCTCGTCCAGCCATGGGTAAAACCACGCTGGTTACCAACTTGGCATACAACGTAGCGACCATCGAGAAAAAGCCAGTGTTATTTTTCAGTCTGGAGATGAGTAAGGAGCAGCTGGTTGATCGCATGCTGGCGGATGCCGCTGGAGTTGATAGCTGGAATATTCGGACGGGCAATCTGAGCGATGACGATTTCGCCAAGCTGTCAGAAGCGATGGGCGAGATGGCGGAGGCACCGATTCACATCGACGACACGCCTGGACTGAGCGTTTTGGAAATGCGGACAAAGGCTCGCCGTGCTGCTCACGACAACGAACTGGGGCTGATCATCGTCGACTACTTGCAGCTGATGCAGGCCACCAACAACCACAACGGCAACCGCGTCCAGGAAGTGTCAGAAATATCTCGCGGATTAAAATTAATTGCCCGCGAACTCAACGTGCCGCTGATCGCCCTGAGTCAGCTGAGCCGTTCGGTAGAAAGCCGCACCCCACCAATTCCACAGCTGGCCGACCTGCGTGAATCTGGATCGATCGAGCAGGATGCCGACATCGTCAGCTTTATTTACCGCCCAGGCTATTACGAGCCAGACAATCCAGAAGTCCAAAACATCACCGACCTGATCATCGCCAAGCACCGTAACGGCCCAGTCGGTAAGGTTCAACTTTACTTCCACCCAGAGCGTCTACGCTTTATGAGCCTGGATCGTAAGCATGAATAGAATATGATATACTAGATCACAGTGAAAAAGAGACAACCAACTGATATTTTTCTATACAAATGGCGATACGTCATCGGCTATACGCTACTGGCAATGCTTTATATTGGTGCGGGCATCGTTTCTGCCATATACACTCCTGGCGGCTTGACACAGCAAGAAATCGACGCAATCCAGCCAACCAACGATTTAAGCCTCAGCCTGAGAAGCCTAGCAACCGTCAATCTGCCATTCCATCTCTTGCAATTGGTGTCATTTAAGCTGCTCGGAGTTACTATTCTCAGCATAAAACTCCCTTCAATCATTCTTTATGTTATCAGCTCCATTGCCATATTTTTACTACTCAGACGCTGGTTTAAGCCAAATGTTGTTATCCTGTCGATGCTTATCATGGCGACAACCGCTCAACTTCTTTTCATCGGTCAAAGTGCCACCTCTGGCATTCTTTACGTTTTCTATACCGCAATGCTTTTGCTTTTTGCAACAATGGTCGTTCAAAAGGAGAGAGGGGCAATCCTTTGGAAAATATGCCTGGCCATTACCGCTGGACTCAGCCTATTCACTCCTTATTTTTGGTACATCAACCTCGGGCTGCTTATCATCGCGATATTACACCCGCACCCACGCCACTTCTTAATAAAAAGGAAATACCTCGCGTCCTGGACTATTCCTGTGCTTATCTTCGCTGGCATCACCGCCATCATTGCTTATGCCTGCCTGATTTCGCCAGATTTTCTACACTCGATCTTGGGAATCAAATATATTACACTTGACATTGCTTCCAACCTCAAAACCCTTTACCGTCTATACTTACGACCAGAACCGCTGGTTATTGACGGGCAAATTACTCCAATTATTGACTTTGGTGCGACCCTCTTGATCATATTTGGTCTATTAAACAGCGTTAAGCGAATCACTGCAGCACGCACCTTCATGACCTGGTCTTGGCTTATCTTGTCAATGGCACTGCTGCTAGTACAGCCACAATTAACCACAGTAATCATTATTCCGCTGTTTATTTTGCTAGCTATTGGCATAGAATCCCTACTTCACGAATGGTATAAGCTATTCCCCAAAAACCCATACGCTCGCGGCACGGGCTTAGTATTGACCTCAATCCTTGTCCTCACCATGACGATTGGCGGCAGCGTTCGCTACATTGATGGTTATAGATATTATCCAGAGGCAGCCAAACAGTTCAATAAAGATATCACCCTCCTGGTCCGGCATATCAAGTCAGACACCGCCGCAACAATACTGGTCACACCATCAGAAAAGCCTCTATACACCGCACTGGCAAAACACTCAAGCCACATCACAGTTACAACATCAGCCCCAGAATCAATCAAAACACCGCTCTACGTCACGCAGGCCGCCCACTCGTCATTACAAAAAAACTCAGCAATTTCACTCAGCACCGTTATCACTAACGACCAAGCTGAAGCTGGCGACCGCTTTTATACCTACACACCAACTGAAAAATAAGGTATAATAACTGGAGTAATAAAGGAGGAATATGGCGTTTGATCAAGTAAAAATGCTGAATAGTTTGCGTAAAGCACAGAAACAACTTGCTAAAGAGATTATCGAAGTTGAAGCTGGCGATGGTGCAGTGGTCGTACAAGTTACTGGTGAACTAAAAATTAAGTCTGTCAAAATTAACCCAGAAATGGTTGACCTGGAAAATATTGAAGAGCTTGAACACTGGATTCAGATCGCGGTACGTGACGGTCTAGCTAAAGCACAAGAAGTTGCCGCTGAAACCATGAAACCGCTAATGGGCGGCCTGGGCAATTTGCCATTCTAGGGCTATGGTATCTCAGATATTACCAGAGGCGTTGACAGCACTAATTGATAGCTTTAATCTCTTACCAGGCGTAGGTCCACGGACAGCGGAGCGTTATGCGTATGCCATGCTGCGTCGCAATCCGAAGACAGCGGAACAACTGGCAAACAGCCTGCAGCGTTTACACGACCGAGTTAAAACTTGCCCAAAGACATTCGCCCTAATCGATATCGCCGATGATGTTTCACCGCTGTACAGCGACCCGTCGCGTGATCGGCATACGATTTGCGTGGTTGAGGAGCCGCTTGATATCGTGGCACTCGAGAAAACAGGGCAGTACCAAGGCACTTACCACGTACTTGGCGGAGTTATTTCGCCGATTGATGGCATTGGCCCAGAGCAGCTGCACATTCCAGAGCTGCTTGAACGGATCAAAACTGACGAGGCAACGGAGATAATTATCGCGACAAACGCGTCGGTCGAAGGCGAGTCAACAGCACTATTTCTCCAGCGATACATTCAAGAAGCTGGGCTAATGGTGGCCATATCACGCCTAGCTCGCGGCATTCCTGTCGGCGTTGACCTTGAATACGCTGATCAAATTACATTGACACACGCACTCGAAGGTAGGCGAACATTATAGCCCAAAGAGCAGCTATACAATAAATACCCACTCGTTACTGAGTGGGTATTTTGCTGAAACTTGTCGCTTCAGAAAGATTTAAGGAGCGGTCAAGTCTCTTTATAGGCGGCGACGGCTAGCGATGTATGCTACACCTGCACCAACTGTTGTAGCAAGGCCAATTCCACCGATAAGCATGTCAGTTGTACCAGTCTGTGGCAATTGTGATGGCACTTGTGGTGTTGGAGGAACTACTTTACAAAGGTCAGAATCCTTGTCAGCGTGCAACTTGCTATCAAACGCATCTTTGTTAATCTGGATAATCTTCTTAGTTGAGATCTCACAAACGATGATCTTCTTTGGCTGAACTACTTCGATATCAGCGTCGTCGCAGTCATCGCTCTTATTTGGAGTATTCGGGTTGACCTCTGGAGCATCGACACAAGCCGTATTCTTGATCACACCAGATTTGTAGTTTGGCACCTTAGCGGTAATGGTAAAGTCCATTGTCTGACCAATCTTCAGCTCTGGGATCGTGTAGCTCCAAACACCGTTCTTGATCTCGCCGTGGCTTGCCTTGATGAAAGTAACGCCACTTGGCTGATTGTCAGTTACGACGACCTTCTTCAAGTCAACATTACCAGTGTTTTTTACGCGAATCTGATAGGTAAACTCACCGTTGATATCAACTAGCTTATATTCTGCATTATCAACCTTCTTGTCAATGTCAACTGCAGGAGTTTTTGGAGCCTCTTCTGGCTTAACTGTAATATTTGTCTGACAGCCAATGCTGGTCTTTGAAACCGCACCACCAGCATCGCCATTTACCGTCACGGTTACTTTGTAGTTACCTGGCTTTGCGTAGGTGTGAGTTACTGAAGTAGAGGTAGTTGTTTGCTTATTGCCGTCACCAAAGTCGTAGGTGTAATCTTTTATTGTTGCACCATCTTTCACGGTTGCAGCTGTAGTAAACTGGAAGGTATTTCGTGAAACAGCCTTAACGCTTAATGCGTCACAGGTCAGGGAAGGGGTCTTTGGAACAACTGGATTGTATGTCCAAACTGGGTTACCGCAAGATTTGATCACACCAGCGATAAACTTACCGTTGCTATCAAACCAAGCATAGATTTCCTCGTTGTCATTCAAAACTGTACCATGACTGTTAACGAAGCTGTGGCTAACTGGATATTGATAATACATCGTACCACCATACTGAATCATACCTTCTGGTGCGTGCTGTGATGTACCAGCTTTTGCCTGGAAAGTACGAGCAGCCGTACCAACTACCTTACCATCAACCACGATACGACCATCTCGGTGAACCGTACCAGTCTTTGGCCAAGTGTTATACACTAGATTATCGGTGATTCCTACGTGATTGTAGGCACCTTTAACATTAGCTCGACCGTAGGCTTCGCGTACGCTATTAATACTATAGGTACCGCAAGATACCACATTAAAGTCGCTACATTGTGCTGCTTGGGTCGCAACAGCCCACCAGCCACCGCTCACGATAGCCGCCACAGACACTACCGAAACGATAATTTTCTTAATATTACTCATAAAAACTCCTCTTTCGCCTAATACCCAAGGCGTTATGGTTCCATATTATCACAAACTTTATTTTTTGTCAATAAGATTACTTCAATATAATCTGCTTATGTCTATATCCACCATACTAATCGCCAAAAATAACCGTGTTATACTAAAAATATGTTTGATGCAGCGAAAAAACTTATTACTGACGCAGAAAAAATTGTGATTATCCAGGCAGAGAACCCTGACGGAGACAGTCTTGGCTCAGCTTTAGCACTCGAGGAAGTACTGAGCAATCTCGGAAAAAGTGTCTTTCTCTACTGCCCAGTCGATATTCCTAAATATTTGCGGTACATCAACGGCTGGGATCGAGTGCTTGGCGATATGCCGTCAAGAGCGGATCTTGCGATTATAGTCGACACCAGTGCCGACGTTCTTCTTACGAAAGTCCTAGAAACGCCTGGAGTGCGACATTTTCTGGAAACACACCCAGTACTGGTTATCGACCATCACACTTCCGAGTCGACACTCAGCTTCCCAAACACGATGCTGACCGACACGGTCGTGGCGACGGGGCAGCTACTTTACCAACTCTTTAGCGACGCTAATTGGCAGATTAACCCTCAGGCGGCAGAAGATATGCTGATCGCCATCATGAGCGACAGCCTCGGCTTAACCACGCCAAACACTACCGCTGAAACCTTCTTCGTCGCTGGCGAACTTACAAAACTCGGGGCTTCGAACGCGGTAATCGAGGAGCGTCGTCGCGAATTCTTAAAGAAACAGCCAGAGATATTGGCTTATAAGGGAAAATTGATTGAGCGAATTGAATATTTTCTAGATGGACAACTGGCGTTGGTTCATGTGCCGTTTGAGGAGATTCAGATGTACAGCGACGCTTATAATCCTGGAGCACTCATCGGCGACGAGCTACGATTAGTCGAAGGGGTGGCCCTATCATGCGTCTTAAAGACTTATCCAGACGGCAAAATTACTGCAAGACTGCGTGGCAATATTCCTATCGCTGATACAGTCGCTGGTTATTTTGGCGGCGGCGGACATCCATACGCAGCTGGCTTCCGCATTTACGAAGATTACGACACTGTCGTGAGAGAACTGCTTGATATAACAGACAAAACTCTCCGAGAATACGAAGAATAAAAAAATAGCCAACAACAAACGTTTTTGGCATGTTTGTGGTAAATTATTAGCTTGGGACGATCTCTGGTACCGCGGGCCGGACTTGAACCGGCACGAGCTATTGCTCACCAGATTTTGAGTCTAGCGCGTCTACCAATTCCGCCACCGCGGCACAAGGGAACGCCCCAAATCTACCGTAAAATTGTACCACACCGCCAACACCTAGGCAAGTGCTTGCTTTTATTTTTGGCCGTTTTCGCTTATACTATAAATATATGAACCCGACGAATGATCAGTCAAACGGTCGAGTGGGCGTACCGCTAACAGATCAGCGCCAGTCACCTACACCAGCCCGTTTCAATACTACTTCGCAAGACGCAGCAGCGGACGTTGTCCGTCAGCAAATTAATGCTATATATTCTCGGGAATTAAGAGAAACGCCACCTCGCACGAACCCCGTGCCGACAACACCCACATTAAATACAGCACCAAGACCGAGACCGCAGCAACAAACCACCACTTACAGTCACGCCATGAGGACCAGCCCCGTGACCACCAACACGCCTACAGCTCAACCTGCAGCTACAGCTGCCGTCGTACCTACGCAGACGACACCACAAAATCAGCCCCAAAAAGCACACACCCAAGTAGCCGAGGATCAGTGGAAACGCTACCATAGCGAATGGCAGAAGTACTATCAGATGTATTACGAACGTTATTACGCGAACCACTTGACAGTCAAAGATCAAGAAATCTTACGGCTAACCGAAGAAGCTGGCAAGATTGGTACGCAAAAACCAAGCACCGAGCCGAATAACTTGCAACAAACAGCCCTCAAAGAATTACGAGCGGAAATTCAAGAGAAAGTCCGTGCGTCGGCGAATAAAGTAAAAAAATCGAGGCATTTCATGCCAGCACTCGCCGGGGTGGCAGTTTTGCTGGTGTTTATGTTCCTGCAATATAACCGGGTTATTTTTGGTGCAGTTGCTGCTTACACCACGCCAGGGTCGATTGATCCACAAAATATTATCGTCGACACAGCTTCGAATATATCCGTCAGCCCAGACCCACGAATGATTATCCCAAAGATTAACGTCGATGCACCAGTAGTCTACGGCGTTCCATCAGACAGTGCTTCACAGTTGGCAGCTATGCGTAACGGCATCGCTCATTTTTCTATTCCAGGAGCCAACGCTGTCCCTGGACAAGCAGGCAATGCAGTGTTTGCAGCACACTCTTCGAACGACGCTTTTGCGGCAGGAGATTACAAATTCGTCTTCGCTCAAAACGAGAAATTAACCAAGGGCGATGTTATCTATATGAACTACGAAGGCAAGCGTTACACCTATTCCGTAACCAGCACCGAAGTCGTCCTGCCACAGGAAGTATCAAAAGTTCAAATAGCTACAGATAAGCCGATGCTAACTCTGGTCAGCTGCGTACCGCTGGGGACAGCTCAGAAACGCCTGCTGGTGTTCGCCGAGCAGATCAGCCCCGACCCAGCACAGGCTTCGGCCGCCAGTGCGTCAACTAGCACGTCAAATGCAAATGCCGCAATCCCCGGCAAGCCAGAGCCAACTCTAATCGAACGCTTATTCGGTGCTAGTTAAACCAGCTATTACTTACACCAGTGGTCATATTCATCTTATTCAACACCAGCTGACCTGAGTCGTTCTGCGTCAAAGAATAAACGTAACGCTGATTCGACGACAGGGCAGCGGTCAATGTTTTATTGGCCGGCAATAATTCGTGAAGGTTAGTGCCGTCAAACTCGCGAATGGCCAATTTGCCAGAAGAAGTAACATCCCAGAGATAAAAATCATCAAGCCAATGAATCTCTTGACCAGCGCCAAGACGGAACTCTTCCGACAAACTGCTACGCTCCAGATCATAACTCTGAGCCGCCGCACTTCCACGAACTGTAATAAAGCGGCCACTATTATTGAAAGATAGACCGCTCGCCGCATAATTCAGCGAAATAGTCTTTTTGGTCTCCAAAAACTTTTCCTGAGCCTCAGTATCATCTGAAATCTCACCTCTATAAAAAGTCAACACGTTGCCAGCCGCCAAAGCCACAGTGTCTTTATGGAAATAGCTTGATACGCGAACAATTGGCGTAGCACTATTGTCAAAAGTATTGATCACCAACGGTTTCTGCCAGCCCTTCTTCCAAACGCCAGCTATTTTCTTGCCAGATTGAGTTGCAACGTAGGCAATTCTATCATCTCCATAAAGCAAGAACGTCTGCACGTCAACGATATCTGGTCGATAAACCGCCTGAGCAGAGAGATCAAGACGGTGTAGTTCGCCAATGTCCCGCAGCACATACAACTCCGCACCAGTCGTACCGATAAAATGCGCCTTGGTAATCGCAAAACGAGTCAACGCAGTAATATCAACTGGATCAGTCGGCGTTTCGCGGTCAAACCTCAACCATTGAACAGCACGGGCACCACTTTCATTTTGATACGTATGCTTGACGAGCAAAAACCGCGTGCTACGATCCCATTCAACGACCTCAAATGAATGATACTGAGACTGAACATTATAGCCAGCCAAAATACTAGTGTTAATGGCGTGCTCGGTGAACTTCTCCTTATTCGTATCCCGAAGATCTCCCAACATCGCCACTGGTGCATTATCTTTATGCCCAAACGCCATCATAAAATTGCCAGCAGGGGAAAGGTGTGCTGTTTGCATATTAGACAAGGTTTGCACCTCCGATGTGCTACGTTTTGACGGAATTAACCGAGCGTAGTTAAGGTTGGTAACCGTGTTTGATTTGATATCAATCGTTTTTCGCCACGATTCATAACCGTCCAGCTCCATGGAAAATGTATGCTTACCAGGCAATACCGTATTTTTAGTTTGCACGCGACGCAGCTGCATACCATCAACAAAAACCATCGAACCGCTTGGGTAAGAATTGTACTGGACCAGCCCAGTCTGCTGCAGCTCCCGCGTATCTGGATTAAAGGTATAGCCAAGCATATGAAAGACCAAGAAGACTAACGCTGTAACTGAAAATAGGATCATTAGCGCATATATAGATATGCGATAAATAAGTTCTTTTCGATGCTCTTCCTGGCGGTACATAAGTAAGGAGATTATACCACATATTTACGCTTGCAAAAACCGTAGGCAGTTTGTAGTATAATAAGTAGTATATAAGCGAGGGGGATTGGATGACACACAAACAATATATTATTGTTAACGGACGAGCATACGACGCAGTAACCGGCATGCCGCGTCCTGATGCAAAAATTAAAAAAACAGAGATTGTGAAAAAACCAGAAGAGCAGTCCCATATTGCTCGTGGTACCGATATCCAAAACCTACACACACGACGCGTCCAGAAGTCAGCGACACTTAATCGCCGTCACGTGAAACAACCGATGGCCGCACCGCTAGCTCGCAAAAATCGCCCAAATTATCAATCCTCAGCAGCAACATCTCAACATTCCGAAATCAAAAAATTTGCTCCAGTAGAAAAAACAACCCAAAAGCCCGTACGCGCCGATCGACCAGCGACAACCCACCCTGTCGTACATCGAGCAAAAAAACAGACGACAAGCACAGCCATGCAATTGCGGCAAGCCCGCACGATCCGTCCAACCGAACAGACGAAGCAAGTTGCAGTGCAGCCCGTTCAGCAGGCAGCACCACGCTCAGCCAAAGAATTAAAGCAACAAGCGATATCCGAGGCACTAGCAAAGCAAACTCCAGTCGCAAAAAAACCAAAAACAGCCAGGAGACGAATGAACTGGGTGAGTGCCTTATCAGTCGGTTTTGCCGTCATGATACTTGGCGGATATTTAACTTACCTCAGCATGCCAAATATCTCAATCAAAATCGCCGCCATTCAATCTGGCATTGACGCTAAATACCCTGGATATAAACCCGATGGCTACGCCTTAAACGGCCCAATTAGTTTCAAAAACGGCGAGGTCGCTATTAAATACGCTTACGCCGACGGCAGCTCCGAATACACCTTGACGCAACAAAAAAGCAGCTGGAACTCAGCAGCAGTGAAGGAATATTTCGCAGAGAAATCAGACTCGCCAACAACCATGCTGGTCGACGGATTAACGATTTACAAGAGCGGCAACGACGCAGCCTGGGTGAATGGCGGCATCCTGTATCACATTAGCGGCAACGCACAACTCTCGGGCGAACAGATTCGCAAAATTGCCACCAGCCTATAATTTTACTCATCAGTACGCTATAATATAAAGCCATGAAAGCAAGAACTCGTTTCGCACCAAGTCCGACTGGGTATATTCATGTCGGCAATGTCCGCAGTGCTTTATACCCATATTTAATTGCCAAGCAAGCTGGTGGAGATTTTATTTTACGGATTGAGGACACTGACCAAGCACGATTTGTTGACGGAGCGGAAGGTCTGATTTTGGAGACGCTTAAATGGCTAGGATTGGACTGGCAGGAGGGTCCATTGTACGGTGCGACGGGTGAGACGGGCGATTTTGGCCCATATCATCAAACAGATCGACGTGAAATCTACTTAAAATGGGCCAAGAAAATGATCGACGAAGGACTGGCGTATGCCGATCCATATTCACCAGAAGAAGTTCAAGCTTTCCGAGATCAGGCCAAGGCGGAGAAGCGAGCATTCTTGTACCGCGATCATCGCCCAGAAAATCCACCAGAATGGCAGCTCGGCATGCCACTGAGGTTCAAAACTCCAGAAATTAAACGCTACACTTGGCAAGATGCAGTAATGGGCGAACTTTCGGCGGGTCCAGAGGCCTTGGATGATTTTATTTTGATCAAGGCAGATGGACTGCCAACCTACAACTTTGCCCACATTATTGACGACTATGAAATGAAAGTTACGCATGTCATTCGTGGTGCAGAATACGTCGCCTCAACGCCAAAATATCTTTCGCTATACGAAGCCCTGCATATCACCCCGCCGATACTGGCACATGTTCCTCATATTTTAGCCCCAAGCGGAAACAAAAAGCTCGGCAAGCGTGACGGGGCAAAAAGCGTCAGCGAATACCGCGATGACGGGATCTTGCCAGAGGCGATGCTTAATTTCTTGGCACAACTGGGCTGGAATGATGGCACAGAAAAAGAATTGTACAGCCTGGACGAATTGATTAAAGCATTTTCGCTAGAACGAGTACAGAAGTCAGGTGCTAGATTTGACGAGCAGCGTCTTTTGTGGCTAAACGGTCAATGGATTCGAAAAATCCCGATTGACGATCTACTTGAAAGGTGTTCTAATTTCTGGGGCGAAAGTGCGAAAAACGCTACGCCGCTGCTACGTGGGCAAGTGCTAGAACTGACCTTTGATCGCCTAAAGACGCTCAGCGACTTGCCGCTACTTACCAGCTACTTTTTCGAGGAGCCAGTCATCGACGAGACGCTTATTTCTGGCAATAAACAACTGAAGAAGCTGACAGACGAAACGCGTCGCGATCTGCTGCAGCAATCTCACGACGCACTGGCGGCACTGACCGACTGGTCGCCAGAGAGCATTCAGCAATGCCTAAACTCGCTTCTTGAGCAGACAGGACAGAAGCCAGGCATTTTATTCAGTCTTATTCGGATCGTAACCACTTGGGCGCCATTCAGTCCGCAATTGAACGACACACTCGCCCTGATCGGGAGAGAGAGAACTCTGGCACGAATAAATAATTATCTATCACAGATTTAATTATCTACATCTAGTCTGGGATATTTAGTCTGCAGCTTCATTCTGTGCAGCGTCTCCTCTAGACTTGGCGAATCTGCGTCAATAGAGTCTAACTTCTCTTTTAGTGAAGGTGATGGTTCTTTAGCGAATCGAGACTCCATCGCTTCGACAAGCCCCCTTAAGGCAATCTCAACATCTAGATCAATCCGCCTCAGAGGCTCCCATAAATCTATGTCGTCAATTGATATTCCGAGCTTCAATGCATAATCAATGTCATTTATTTCTTCTTTACGTCTCAATACAACCCAATCAATAGATTCCACCAAAACGGGATCTTGTAAACGCTTCTCAGGCGAGTCTAGTCCAGACACCCAAGTATAGAAGTCTCCCTTGAGAATAAGCCTCACATTATTCATATACTCTTGACGCTTGAGGGGCAATTTTTCATGATAGATCCATAATAGCAAATCGGCAGAAAGACCACTCAGCCCCCATCTTTTAACATAGGCACTTTTCAAACATTTATCAATGGCTGATTCATGTTCATACAACATCCACCGCCTATTACGTCTGTTTAACCGAACTTCACGGCGTTCTTCAGAAACAAATTGACTAAAATCACTTAGTAGATAATCCTCATCTATATCATCTTCATTCTCTTCGTCGTCACTCTCTTTATTGTCAGCCAGCAGCTCCACTCCGACCATTCGTGCCATTTCAAAATCCCAAGGTCTGTCAAGTTTCGTAGTCTCGGGAACCTTATTTTGATTAAAATCTCTGTCAAGCAACGCTTTCGCACTTGCCAGCGGTAATATAACCCTACTACCAGCCACCCCCCTTCAGAGCTACAGACACCAATTCAGTGGTGATTGTTCTTTCTTTCCCATATTCAAACAGGCCGAGCAATTTTTTTCTCTCGTTGTGAGTTTCCTGAATCACCCATCGCCGTCTAGATTTATCTAACATTTTATTATATAACCATAACAAAAACACCGATGCAACCATATTCGTTTTGTCGCCACACATGATATACTAAGCATAAGTATGAACGTAGAAAAGACCACCAAGCCACAGACACCAAAACCAAAAAAGTCGCTGAAGAAGTGGGTGAAAGAGCACCTTTTGGCGATCGTTCTTATCACCTCAAGTATCGTTGTTGCGGCGGTATTTGTCGTGGCGATCAAGTCTGTTCATTACGACGCTTCAATTTCACAGATGAACACCAAGAAAAAACCAGAGCCAGCAAAGAAATACTATTCAGCTCTGACAGGAGTGGAAGTCGAGAATGAAGCTGCGACCAAGCAGGCGGTTACTGGTGTAATGATCGAGAATAGTCCAGCCGCCCGGCCGCAATCTGGCCTAAAACAGGCTGGTGTCGTTTATGAAGCGGTCGCCGAGGGGGGAATTACTCGCTTTATGGCACTTTACCAGGGGAATAAGCCAGGGACAATCGGGCCAGTTCGTAGTTTGCGGCTGTATTATTTGAGCTGGGCAGCACCATATCAAGCATCAATCGCACACGTCGGAGGCAGCGGCAATGCACTCGCTCATGTTAGAAACGGCAATTATCGCGACATTGATCAATTCTTCAACGCAGGTGCATATTGGCGATCCACCGACCGCTACGCCCCGCACAACGTCTACACATCAGGTGAAAAACTTGATCAATTGAACAATTCCAAAAATTACACAACCTCCAGTTTCACGAGTTTTTCCAGATCCGACGAGAAAGCGGTTGACGCACCAAACGCCACATCTATTAGTGTCAATTTTAGCAGCCCACTTTACGCCACCTCTTACGCCTATGACAAGACCTCAAACTCATACTTACGCAGCCTGGCTGGATCGCCGCATAACGACCGAGAGGCTGGACAAATCGCGCCAAAGACGATCGTAGTGCTTGAAGCAGGGACAGAACTACGAGCCAACAACGCCGACGGCTACGAAGACATCATAACCACTGGCAAAGGTAAAGCTTACGTCTTCCAAAACGGTACAGTCGCTGAGGTGATTTGGCAAAAAGATAATTTTGATTCACCTCTGAAATTGCAAAGCGGCGAAGGGAAAGATATTCCACTAAATCGCGGACAGACTTGGATAGCGACGTTCACCCCTGGTCGAGGAAGTGTGTCATGGCAATAGATCCGCAGTCGAAAACTCTGCGTGAATACCGTCAATATTACTTAACAAGTGTAATCCTTGTTCTTTTATTCTCGCTCATCGGACTGTTGGTAAGCCTCGGTGTCGCCCTGCACTTAAGTGGCGTTGCTCAACTGGACGAGGTCAATTTCTGGATCGTCATGCTGGCTATTTTTGTCATCGGTGCAGTATTATTTATTATCATCGCAAAACGCATAACCCAGCCTCTTTCTGACATTCTCGCAGCATTAGCACATAAAATTGGCGAGCCATACTCCAGGACACCACCGAACCCTAATAAATTACATTATCAAAAGACTGGCTTTAAAACTGCCTTGCAGACAATTTACGGCGAGCTGGACACCGACAAAGACTCGGACGAAAAACCGAGTGTCGACTCATTACTAAAAACATCTTTAAACCAAACTTCTTGCGGAGTCGTCATTCTTAACAAAGACAAACAAATTATTTTTGCCAACGCCGCAGCACCGATCGCACGATCCGTCAAGGGCGAGGCATTTCTGGCACTTGATTTCATGGGCGAGCAGTCAATTAGCGAATGGATCGACGAGGTTGCCGCAAACGAGATCAAAGCCGAGCAACGCTGGTGTCGCATCAGCACCATGGCGGACGTGATCGTCAAGCCAAAGATTTATGACGTTATCGCCTCATACGAAAAAGGTACTACTGGCGAAACTGTCATTTTCTTGATCAATAAAACGAAAAAGTATTTACCAGAAGAAGAGGACTTGAACTTTATTTCATTTGCCGCTCATGAACTGCGTGGTCCAATTACAGTTATTCGAGGCTATCTGGACATCATCACCGAGGAGTTCGCCGATCGACTGAGAGGCGACGAACAGCAACTACTAGACCGATTAACCGTCTCAGCAAACCGACTGTCAAGCTACGTCGACAACATCTTAAATGTCGCAAGATTTGACCGCCACCACTTGAAAGTCCATCTCCTGGAAGACACCATCGCTGGTATTTATAATTCCATCGCCGATGATATGCAGCTGCGGGCTTCAACTCAACAGCGACTACTAAGCGTAACGATTCCGCCAGATTTGCCAACCGTCGCAGCTGATCGTGGCAGCATCAGCGAAGTTATCAGCAACTTGATCGATAATGCCATTAAGTACAGCTTTGAAGGCGGGGCTGTCGTAGTCTCAGCACGGCAAGTCGGAGACTTTGTCGAAGTGTCAGTAACCGACAACGGCATAGGCATGCCAGCCAACGTCATCAACAATCTCTTCCATAAGTTTTACCGCTCACACCGCTCACGCGAGGCTGTCGCAGGGACGGGAATAGGTCTGTATATCTGTAAAGCATTTATCGATTCGCATGGCGGCACCATCTCCGCTCGCAGCAAAGAGAACGAGGGTTCGACATTTACCTTTACGCTACCAATTTACGCAACAGTAAAAGATGCCCTGCTCGAAAATGGTCAATTAAATAATAAGCTGATCCGCACAGGCAGTGGCTGGATAAAAAATCATTCAATGTACAGGGATTAGGAGGAGAGATGATTCAAACAATTTTATGCGTTGAAGATGATCGGTTTATCGGTGAAATGTATGTCAGGAGCCTGCAAAAAGCTGGCTACACCGTAACCTGGGTGGTTGACGGCAACGACGGACTGGTGGCAGCACGCAATCAGCAGTTTGATTTGATAATCCTTGATCTAATGCTCCCAGAGCGACGCGGCGACCAGATACTAGACGCTTTAAGGAATAACGGTGTAGACTTGGTGCCAAATAGCAAGATAATCGTAATGACGAACTTTGAGCAAGACGAGGCCTCAAAAAATGCCGTTCTGCAACGCGTTGACGGCTATCTGATCAAGGCAGACATCACGCCACGAAACCTCCTGGAAGTGATTCGACAAATTGACGACGCATCGGAAAAAGCTGATCAGTAGTTTCAATCGGGAAGCTTGGACTAAAAAACAGCCCGCCACCAGAGGTAAACGAGCTGTTTCACATCAAAGATAAATATTTTTGGTGACCCTACCGGGAATCGAACCCGGGTTGCTGGGATGAGAACCCAGTGTCCTAACCGCTAGACGATAGGGCCG
>ERZ772917.994-NODE-994-length-18171-cov-5.179013_pt1 | contig 18171 bp, 16 predicted proteins | sample MGYA00511187_ERZ772917 | MGnify/ENA primary metagenome ERZ772917 (study PRJEB29015, sample SAMEA2737925) | human oral metagenome | biome: human oral; feature: human-associated habitat; material: dental | place: China | collected 2012 ... | reverse complement strand
TTGCAACTTCAAGGAATTTCAAATTTCGCAATTTCGCAGAATTCCGCAGCGAGCGAATTTGGATTTTAAATTTCACGGTCTATAATTTTAAATACGGAATGTGAAAAATTTTAAATTTCACTCCAAATTCTTTTAAAATTTAGCTCCATTACCGATTTTTATCTCAAAATTAAACGGACGACAATTGTCTTAAACTAAGGATTTTTCGCTACAATTTGCTTTTATTTAAGGAGAGATTATGGATAAACAAAGTGCATTAGAGTTTTTAAAGAGCCGCCAGCCGATGCCTGACGACGGCGAGATCACTAGCGAGCTAGCGCAGGGCTACGCGCAAGTAGCGGAGTTTTTTACCGCAAACCCGGACGCAGAGGCGCTGCCGCTATTTTTTGGGAGTCTGACAAGCGGCGACGGCGCGGGCAGTTTCCCGCTTTTAGAGGGAGTGCTGCTGGCCGCGGATCGCAACGCCGCGATAAAGGCGCTTTGCGACGCGCTGCAAAACGATAGTTCTAGCGCGGGCGCTAGATTTTGGGCGACGCTTTTTAGCGTAAATTTTATCTGCGACGAGGTGGTTGGCGCGCTCGAAGCATCACTAAAATACGCGAGCGAGGATATGAAAGAGTTGATCAAAGAGCAGATCGAGATGTTTCGGCAGATGCTTTAGGCTCTAAATTTAATGCGGCGCGCGCTTTGAAAGGCACCAAAAAGATAGAATTTGCGTAAAATTTTATCTTAAATTTAAAGTGTGCGCCGCGATTTTGAATTATAAATTTGATCGCACGGCATCTCTGTGCGGCTCATACGTCGCCGTCTTTTGCCGCTTGGATCATAATTTATTAGAAAGCAAAGCTAGCCAAGCTGTCCGTCAAGATAAATGCGTAATTTTGCCGTTTAAACCCGCGCCCAAAAAGTCTAGAAAGTAAAATTTTGCCGATCAAAAAGCTAGGAGTCGCGGAAAATTTGGATTTAATTTACAGCGTAAATTTTACCACGCGCGTAGCCAAAGCCCAAAACGTTTTAAATTTACGGATAGATTTATCACGCCGCATCTTACCGCGCCGCGTAAATTTTAAAATTTACGGCGATAAAATTTAAGCTATGTCTTGCGCGACCGACTTTCACGCAGCCATTAAAATTTAAAATTTTACTCGGCAAAATTCTAAAATAAAGCGGAGGCTACGAAACCTCGGAATTTTAAGCGTCTAAATTTTTCTTATGAGCTCGGGGATTACGACCTCGAAATCGACCCCTTCGTAGTCCTTACGCTCCTCGTCGCTCATCGTCTCTTTGATCGTGCTGACGACGAAGTCTGCGGCGATACGAACCGCCGTTTCCAACGACTTACCGCGCATTATTGCGCCGAAGGCTACGGCGGCAAAAATATCGCCGGTACCGTTAAATTTAACCGGCAGCAGCTCGTGAAAATACTCGTTCGTCCTGCCCGTGCGTGCATCATAGCTGAAAACCCCGCACTGATCCGCGATGTAGCCGATGCCTTTTAAAATGACCTGCCTGGCGCCCAGCTCTCTAAGGCGCGCAAGTAGATCCATGATGAAATCCCTATCCGCATCCTCTCGGTACGGCACGCCCGTAATCGCGCAGGCCTCGGTGATATTAGGCGTGATTACGTCGGCCTGAGTACACAGAAGCGCCATCATACGGGCAAAATCCTCGTTAAAGCCAGGATAAAATACGCCGTTATCGCCCATACAAGGATCGACTAAAATGGTCTTACCCGCGCCGCCGAAGCTCGCAAATAGCTCGCTCATAATCTCGATCTGCGCCGCCGAGCCCAAAAAGCCCGTGTAGATGCCGTCAAACACCACTCCGCGGTCTTTCCAGTGCGCCATGATCGCGCGTATCTGCGAGCTTAGATCGCAAAAGGTATAGCCCGAAAAGCCCGTATGCATCGATAAAACCGCCGTAGGGATCACGCTCGTGCTCATCCCCATCGCGCTAAGTATCGGCAAGGCGACGGTCAGCGAAACCTTGCCCACGCAGGATATATCTTGAACGGTAAGAACTTTTTTCATCACAATTCCTAAAATTTTTGGCTCTATTTTACCGCTATTTATATTAAAAAGGCGAATTCAAATAAAATTTACTCTACGAATAGTCTAAATTTATAATATTTTTGGCATTTTTCCGCTAAATTTTAAGCTGGATTTACCGTAAATTCGGCTCCAAAAATCAACAAAAGGCAAAAAATGATAACCCCAAAGGCTCTTTACGCATCAGCTCGCCTTAGATCGCTGCCACTTAGCGTCTCGGGCGTGTTGCTCGGTAGCGGTGCGGCATACGGCGCGGGCGTATTTAGAGCGGATATTTTCGCGCTGGCGCTACTTACGACGCTGCTGTTTCAGGTGCTCAGCGACTACGCCAACGACTACGGCGACGCGGTAAAAGGCACCGACGACGATGGTAGGCTGGGGCCGCGTCGCGCGATCCAAACGGGACAGATGAGCGCGGAGCAGATGAAGCGCGTCATCGTCATTACGGCGCTGCTTTCTGCGCTTTGCAGCCTTGCGCTAAGCGTTTTGGCATTCGGCGAGCGGTTTTATCTCGTGCTACTATTTTTAGCACTGGGCGGCGCGTCGATATTTGCTGCGATCCGCTACACCGTGGGTGCCGGTGCATACGGATATCGGGGGCTCGGCGACGTTTTCGTGTTTTTGTTTTTTGGACTACTTAGCGTGCTGGGCTCGTACTTTTTATACGCGCGTTCGCTCGATGCGGCGCTGCTGCTGCCTGCGTGCGCGTGCGGGATGCTAAGCACGGCGGTGCTAAATTTAAATAATATGCGCGACGTACAAAACGACGCGCTCAAAGGCAAGCGCACGATCCCCGTTCGTATCGGGCTGCGCGCGGCCAAGCTCTACCACTACGCTCTTATCGCCGGCGGAGCAGGATTGATGCTTTGCTACTCGCTTTTGCGCGGCGAGCTGGGCGTAAAACTACTCTACATAGCTAGCTTTGTGCCGCTTGTGTGGCACCTATTTTTCGTCTTAAAAGTGCGGGAGTGCCGCGACTTCGACGGGCAGTTAAAGGTCGTCGCGCTCTGCACGTTTGCGATGTCGGCGCTGTTTTTCGTCGGGGAAATTTTAGGCTAAATTTAAATATCTTTTGAGCGGAATTTTTGAAAGATTGCTCCTGCGGCAAAATTTTAAATTTTACCCGCGTTCGCAATACTGCTCGCGCGCCATCCTCTACACTCAAAAATATATGGATTTTTAAATTTTAATCAGTTCGTTATAGCATTCGTCCAAAATGTGGATATGCTCTTTCTTTATGCAGCAGTGAAACATATGATAATAGTATTTTAGCGTCAGCTCGGTAGCCTTCTCTTTGGATAAAATTCCGCCCCTAACGTCTTGAAGTATCGTTTTATTAAAGCGCAGGCAGATGTCATTGAAATCGTCTATATTTAGCTTCTCGTCCAGATAGCCGTCTTTGATGCAGTTTTCGAGCATAAAAAAGCTTCTTGCGTGAATGTCGCTTGATTTAAACATCCTGCCTAAAAAGATCGGCAAATTTTTGTGGCTTTCGTTTGGGAAGAGCTTATAGTACTGCTCGATATATTCGTTAAATTTACCGTTGCTGTGCGAGAAAAATAAAATTTCATAAATTTCGGGCTTTTCATAAGCGAAATCGCAAAAACACTTGCAAACCCGCATATAGACCTCGATAGAATTTTTGCATTTCTCTATACAGGCCGACAGGGCTTTATTATACTCTCCAAGCTGATTAAACGTAGCCAAGAAAACCAGGTGCGTTAAATTGTCGAAATAATTATAAAGCGTAGCGCTCGAATACCCCGCTAAATTTGCGGTATCTCTTATATTGACGGCGTCGATGCCCTTCTTTTCTATAATTTCGTTTGCCGCGTCGATGAAATACTTCATCATGCGCGATCTTTTTATACGCTCTCTTGTATCCTTGTTCATAAAAAACCCTATCTAAATAAATTTATGATTTTATTATTCCTATTTTTCGAAAAAATAATTATAGTTTAAAGTCTCTTTAAAAATTTTTAATCCACTCAAAATTTATCCAAGCAAACGGCTTTTTTTCAAAATTCCAACAAGCCGAATTCATAAAATAAATTCGGCTTGTTTTGCCTTCTTAGCCCTCTCTGTATTCAACCCCGAAAGTACCGTTTGGATACTCCCATTTTTTGATTATGGTATTACCGCAAAGCGCTCTGCACGTACCGCACTCTAGGCAGCCCGCATAGTCGAAGTGGTAGCCGTTTTCGTCCTTTTTATAAAGTCCTGCCGGGCATGCGACCTCTAGCTTTGCGAATTCGCTCGCATTTATATCGTCCACAAGCTCGATATGCGCGTTACTCTCATCTACGAAAAATTTATCTAAACTTAGTTTTGCATCAACGTTTACGGTTTTCATATCGACTTCACTCCCTTAAATGCATCTTTGATGAGATTCATATAGCCGACTTTCTTGAGTCTTGGCAAAATTTTACTTCTTAGCGGCTGGCTAGGTCCGTTTATAACGAAAAGATCCTTCATAATGCCGCTCATCATCTTCGGATAATCATCAAAAATTCTCTCGTTACCCAAGAACTCAGGCAGATTTTTATAAAGCTTAAGATCGCTCATCACAAAGCTCTCATCAAGCATCTTGTCATACGACAAGCTATCTGCGCTAAAATCTCCCGCAGCTTTAGCTTTTAGCACGGCTTTTGCAGCCAATACGCCGCTTTCTACCGCTAGATCCATACCGCGTACGGAGTATCCTACGTTTAGGCAAAGACCCGCTGCGTCGCCTGCTACTATCACGCCGTGATCGCTTAGCTTTTTGATAGAATTTAGCCCGCCTTCAGGCACGATGTGAGCCGAGTATTCGGTCGTTTTGCCGTTTTTGATAAGAGGTTTAACCGCAGGGTGATTTTTAAAATTTTCCAGCATTGCAGGCACGCTCATATCGCTTACGTGCGAGTTGTGCAGACCGAAAACCACGCCCAGAGATATCGAAGTTTCGTTGGTGTATAAAAATCCGCCGCCCATATGCTCGTTTGACGCGCTTCCGGCAAATAGCCACGCAGCGCCCTCGTTGCCGCTTACGTTAAAGATATCCTCGATCCTGTCTTTGCCAAGCTCGATGATCTCTTTTACGCCGACCGCACAGGTATGCGGATTTAGCTCGTATCCTAGGCCGTATTTTGAGCAGATGGTGGAGTTCGCGCCGTCTGCTACGATCACGACGTCGGCTCTCATCTCTTCGCCGCCCGCGATCACGCCGCAAACCTTGCCGTCCTCTTTAATAAGATCGTCAACTCTGATGCCCGCTATTATAGAAGCTCCCGCCTCTTCGGCTTTTTCGCCCAGCCACGCGTCAAATTTAACCCTCAAAACCGAATACGATAGATCGGCTTTGTTTTCGCTAGGCTTTAGAGCGTACTCCATCGTGACGTTATCGTCTGCGGTGATAAACGATAGCTTCTCGCGAGTTATTAGCCTCTCGATCGGAGCGATTTCCGCAAAATTTGGAAAAACCGGCTCGATGCTGTGCGCATAAATTCTGCCGCCGCTCATATTTTTAGCCCCTATAAAGTTGCCTCTTTCGATGAGCAACACCTCAAGCCCTTCCTTTGCCAGCAGATACGCCGATATGCAGCCGGCGATGCCGCCGCCGACGATTATCGCGTCAAATTTTTCATCCGCCATTGTTTACCTTTCATGCGTCGTATCGCCCGCTTATACTTCGTTGATTTTAAAATTTTAATGCTCACATACTTCATGTATGCTCCGCTTAAAATTTTAAAATCGCCTCGTCTAAGCCGGACGTTACTTCCGCTTAATTTGTTTTAAATTTTGCTTTTATCTCGTTTCGAGACGACTTCATTCGTCGATCGGCGCATTGCCGACGCGACTAGCCTTGTTTTAAATTTTCGTTCAAATGCTCGCTTCTGAGCACGTTTTTCTTTACCTTTTCCGTACAGGTTTTGGGCAAAGACGAATAAAACCGCACGATGCTCGGGACTTTAAATTTAGCAAGCCCCTGCGCGCAGTATTGTTTGACCTCGTCTTCGCTTAGGCTTTCGCCCTCTTTAAGCACTACGCATGCTTTTATCAGTTCATTATCAAAGTTATCCGGCACTCCAATTACTGCCGCTTCAAAAATTTTATCGTGGGTTTGCAGATAGGTTTCGACCTCTACGCTAGATACGTTCTCGCCTGCAACCTTTATCAAATTTACGTCCCTATCGACGAAATAAAAATACTCGTCCTCGTCAAAATATCCGATATCGCCCGTATGTAGCCAGCCATCCTTGTCGATGGCTTTGTTCGTTGCCTCGGCGTTTTCGAAATATCCGTCAAAGATAGTCTTGCCTCTTTCGCCTCTTACGCAAATTTCGCCCTTTTCGTTCGCGCCCAGCTCCTTGCCGTCTTTATCCACGATCTTTGCCTCGTAGAAAAAGCCCACTCTGCCGATAGATGGGAATTTTCTCTTTTCGTTCGGTCTATCGCCGATGAGTCCAACGACCGTTTCGCTCATTCCGTACGAGCTTAGCACGCTTTTTACGCCGAATCTTTGCAAGAAATCGTCCATATCTTTTTGCGCGATATTGAGGTAAAAAAGCATCTGTTTTAGGCAGTGATTCTTTTCGTTCGCTTTAACGGGCTGCACCATCATCGTGCAGATCATCTTGGGTATGCACTCGGTGATCGTGGCCTTATGATAAAGGATCTGATCCCAAAATTTACGAGCCGAAAATCTCTCCAAAATCACGAGCGTTGCGCCCCTGGAAAATGTCGGCATCATAACGGTGCACTGCGCGTCTATATGCCAAAGCGGCATAGCGGTTAGGTAGATATCGCTGCTTTCTAAATTTATCTGCCAAGAGGTGTAAAATCCCGCAAAAAGCAGATTATAGTGCGTTATCAGCACGCCCTTTGGAAAGGACGAGGTGCCCGAGGTAAAGATAATCTCTGCCGGGCATAGATTGCTAAACTCCTCCTCTTTTAGCTGCGTGCTTTGCTTTTTTATCTCTTTATCAAAATCTACGTGTGCGTGGGAGTCGTGCGCTTTTATAAGAACGATTCCGTTCTTAAATTTATAGTTTTTCTCCTCGATCTCCTCGTAAATTTTAACGAACTCGCCTTGCGTTATTACGGCTACGGGCTTTGTTTTTTGGATGATAAAGAGCGCATCGGCGTAAACGTAATTAGCGTTTATCGGCACGGCTATCGCGCCTAGCTTTGCTATCGCCATTAGGGTTAGGACGTACTCTATGCTGTTTAGCAAGTGGATCGCTACGAACTCGCCCTTTTTGACGCCTAGGCTTTTGAGCAAATTTGCCGTTTGGCAGATGCGCTCATCCAAATTTTTATATGATAGGCTTGAAATTCGCCCTTCGGCGTCTTCGCAAATGATCGCCGTTTTGTCTGCGTGAGTTAAAGCTAGCTCGCGAAAATACGCGCCCAGGTTTTTCTTGCCTATCATATCCATGTTATTTCTTTACCCTTATGATTTTTTCGTCGTTTAGCTTTTGAACCTGCTCGTTCGTATAGCCTAGGTGAGCCATGATGTCGGCCGTATCCTCGCCGTAGCTTGGCATAGGACGCCATATTTTGCAAGGATTGTTTTTAAATTTAGGCATTACGTTCGGGCCTTTAAATTCTTTACCAGCTTCGTTTTTCCACGTAGTAAAGCTATCGCGCGCGATATATTGAGGGTTGCTTTGTAGCTCGCTTACCTCAAGTACTTTTGCGCCCGCTACTTTTAGATCGGCTAAAATTTTAAGCGACTCTTCGATGGTTCTCTCGCCGAAGAATTTATCAAGAGAGGCTTCAAATTTATCGTTTACCTTCATCTTGCGGCTGATTAGCTGAGTGCCCACAGGTACGTCTTCGCCGCCGTAAAGATCGCTGATGCCAAGTAGCTTAAACATCTCTTCTACTTGATATGAGCCGACGATTTCAAATACGATATAGCCGTCTTTGCACGTATATAGACCGCATCCTGCGTAAAGCGGATCTTTGCCTTTGATCATTCTTGGGCACATTTCGCCGCCGTTTAGGTAGTCCATCATATAGTATTGGCCGACTCTTAGCATTACTTCATACATCGCTACGTCGATGCTCTCGCCTTTGCCGGTTCTTTGAGCGTTGTAAAGAGCCGCAAGCACGGAGCTAGTAACGCTCATACCGCACATATAATCAGCCGTATAAGGGAATGCAGGCATCGGTTGGTTTTGATCGCCGTTTTGGATCAAATATCCGCTAAATGCTTGCGCGATCGTGTTGTAAGCGGCTAGATTGGTGTATTCCGGATCGCCGTATTGACCGAAGCCTGAGAGGTGAGCGATGACTAGCTTTGGATTGTGCTGCCACAAAACCTCATCGGTGATTCCTTTTTTAGCAAACGCAGGGCCTTTGCTCGCTTCGATAAATACGCCGCACTCGCTTATTAATTTGTAGAAAATTTCCTTGCCCTCTTCGCTAAAGATATTTAGCGAAAGAGCGTATAAATTTCTGCGGCTAAGCTCTTTATAGTTTTGTTGAACTCTTATGGTGTCCGGATATTTTGAGTTTTCTATCCAGATAACGTCCGCTCCCCACTCGGCAAGAGTTTGCGCCGAAAACGGTCCTGCGATCTCCATCGCCGAAAATACTACTTTGACGCCGGAGAGGGGGCCAAATTTTGGTGTATTAAATTTCATCTTTTTTCCTTTCGCTTTACTATACTTCGTTGGATTTTAAATTTACTCGGTCACATACCGTGATGTATGCTCCCGTCGTAAATTTAAAATCCGCCTCGTCTAGTTTCGCGATACTTCCGCTTGTTTTAAATTTTGCTTTGTCTCGTTTTAAGACGGCTCGCTAAATTTGATTTAAATTTAGCGAGCTAAACTCGTAAATTTTAAAATTTACGCCTATTATCTGTATTGCTTCAAGATCGCTCGTCCTAGAGTTAGGATCTGCATCTCATCTGAACCGCCAGATAGTCTATCTACTCTTAGGTCTCTCCAGAATCTTGAGACTCTGTGTCCGGTTACGCCGATACCGCCGAGAACTTGGATCGCGTCGTCTACTACCGCAAATGCGTTGTTCGCGCAGTAAAATTTACACATAGCGCTCTCGCCTGTTACGTTTAGACCTTGATCCATCTTCCAAGCTGTGCTATAAACCATATATTTCATAGCGTTTAGTCTCATCGCCATGTGGGCGAATTTCTCTTGGATAAGCTGAGTTCTGCCGATAGTTTCGCCGAACTGTACGCGCTGATTTGCGTATTTTGCGGCGTCTTCAAATGCGCAGTAAGCTATGCCGTAGTTTGTGCAAGCGACCAAAAATCTCTCTGCGTCAAATTCCTCTTTAACGCGGTTAAAGCCGTTGCCGTACTCGCCGAATACGTCTTTTTCCTCAAGCTCTACGTTATCAAATACGATCTCGCAGCAGCTATCCATTCTAAGGCCTAGTTTATCAAGCGGAGTTAGCTTGATGCCGGGTTTGCTCATATCCACAAACCACTCGGTAAAGATCGGTTTTTCGCTCTGGCTGTCTCTTGCCATTACGACGATGTACGGAGTGTGCGCGCTTGAAGTGATGAAGCATTTTTGTCCGTTTAGATAAACTTTGCCGTCTTTTTTAGTGTAAGTAGTTTTTAGGCTACCGACGTCTGAACCCGCGCTTGGCTCGGTGATAGCGGAGTTCCACATCTGTTTGCCGGTACCGCGGAAAGCGAAAATTTTATCTATTTGCTCTTGTGAGCCGTATTTTAGGATAGTGCTAAATCCTGGAAGTTGATAAAGCACGTATGTAGGCGCGCCGCATCTGCCAAGCTCTTCCCAGATAGCTGCTAGAGTTACCCAGTTAGCATCCATTCCGCCATGCTCCTCAGGAAGCAGCATAGTATCTACGCCAAGCTCCGCTAGCTCTTTTACCCATTTGATCGGATACTCGTGCGCTTCGTCGCATTTAGCGAAATACGCCTCCCAGTTTTCTCTCTCCATTAGTTCTCTAACGCCTGCGACGAAGAGTTGTTGTTCGTCGGTTAAACTGAAATCCATCATATCTATTCCTTTCTATTTTGCGCGTCGTCTCGCTTTTATAATGCGATCTTCCGCTTATTTTTAGTTTTTAAAATTTTGGCTTTGCCTCAAATTTAAGGCAAAGCGACAAATTTGACCCCGCTTGGGGTCAAATTTTAATACCAATTATTCTTCTTCGCATCCTTAAAGAACGAAACAAGGATTAGGATATTTACAAAGAATAACAAGCTACCGCCTGCTATAATAGCCGTCTGGATAGGTTTTAGTCCGCCTAGCGCAAGCAATGTAACGCCGATAACGCCGACTAGGATAGACCAACCGATTCTAACCCATAGAGGCGGCTCGTCGTAACCGCTAGCCTCTTTACAAGTACTCATCGCAAGCGTATAAGAGCACGCGTTGATAAGCGTAACCGTAGCGATGAAGCATAGGATGAAAAATCCCCAAATAGTTATAGTTGAAAGCGGCAACGCAGCCCAAGTCTCAATGATACCGCGAGCAAGGCCATGCGTAGCGATAATGCTCGGTAGATCGATAGCCTTTGTGATCATAAGGTGCATAGTGTTGCTGCCAAGAATCGTCCAAAGTATCCATGTCGTAGTCGTTAGACCCGCAACCATACCTACGCAAAGCTCGCGTACGGTTCTACCGCGTGAAATACGCGCCAAGAAGATACACATCTGGATACCGTAAACGACCCACCAAGCCCAGTAAAATACCGTCCAGCTCTGAGGGAAACCGCCTTGACCGATCGCATCGGTGTTAAATAGCATGCGGCCTAGGTTATTAAACATCTGTCCTACGCTATCGGTGAAGTAGTTGATCGTAAATGTAGAAGCGCCTACGATAAGTACCCAAGCTAGCATGATGATCATTAGGTAGCTTCTTACGTCGCTGGCGATCTTGATGCCTTTGTTTAAGCCAAACGCCACGCAAATAGCGTTAAATACGACCCAGCAAGATATGATCATAGTATCAAGAGCTAGAGTTCTTTTAACGCCGAAAAGCCACTCGATGCACTCGGTAACAAGCGGAGTAGCAAGACCCAGGCTCGTTCCCATAGCAAGGATTAGCGCAACGATATAGAAGTTATCGATAAGTACGCCTAGCCAGCCGCGAGCTAGTTTCTCGCCGACCGCAGCCTCGATAGTACCGCTTGGTCTAACTACGCTCATCTTTTTAACGAATAAGAAATATCCAAACGCTACTGAAAGCAAGCTATAAGTCGCCCATGGTAGCGGTCCCCAGTGGAACAAGCTGTAAGCAAGACCGAGATCCTGCGCTTGTCTGCTCATAGGCTCAAGACCAAACGGCGGAGTAGTTACATAGTAGTAAATTTCAGCCGTACCCCAGTACAAGACGGCTGCGGACGTGCACGAAGCAAACATCATAAATATCCAGCTAATAGTGCTAAATTCAGGCTTGTCGTTCTCGTCGCCGATCTTTTTGTTCTTCATAGGTCCGAAAACCAACCAGAACCATCCGATCACCATGATCACCATATACCACTCAAAAGCCCAACCCCACGAACCCGTGACGTAAGCAAACATCGCATCGATAACTTTATTAGCCGCGTCCAGATCCCTTACGACTAGCCAGCTAAGTATACCGACGGTAATTAACGAAGGAAAGAACACCTTTGGTTCTATCCCGACTTTTTTCTGAGCCATTTGAACTCCTTCTTATGAGATTTTGAATTTGTTTTTGATAAACTCCGCCCCGTCTTCTAGGGCGCCGCTTGCCGCTTCCATCATTCTGCTAAAGTGCAAAAACGCGTGCATAACGCCTTTATACTCTTTAAATTTGCTATCGTTTCGTTCCTTTAAAATTTCATACAACGCTACGCTGTCGTCTTTGAGCGGATCAAATTCGCAAGCGCCTATAAAGCAAGGCGGCACGCCCCAGGTAAGATCGGCGTTTAAAATATTTACGTACGGCTTCTCCTCATCCTCGCTGCTTTGTAGATACTCTCTAAAATAATATTCCATATCTTCAGGCCTTAGCCAGTCTATCTCGTTGCCGTAAAGCGAGCGAGAGGCCGAGTCTTTTAAGCCGTAAAGCCCGTAAAATAGCGCCATAGCCTTTACGCTGCCGCTATCTTTGCCGCCGTCTCGTCTATATAAATAGGTGCCCATGCACATATTAGCGCCCGCGCTATCGCCGGCGTATGCGATAAAATCGGGCGAAATTTTATATTCTTTAAAATTTGCCAAAAAATGATCGATCGCCGCGTCGCACTCTCTAATCTGAAACGGATATTTTTTATCCGGCGCCAAGGTGTAGTCTATGCCGATCACCGCGCATCCGCTAAGACCTGCTAAAATCCTCATAATCCTATCGTGCGTGTCGATGCTGCCTACGACCCAGCCGCCGCCGTGGATGAAAAATATCGTTTTGTATTCGCTCTGTAAATTTGGATAATAGATCCTAGTCCTGATGCGGCTTCCTTCAAATTCGACCCAAACGTCTTTGCTATCATGCATCACGGGACCGCCCTCGTTCCAAAATTTTCTCTCGTTTTCGTAGTTTTGCCTCATCTGCTCGTTTGTCTCGGCAGGCTCGGCAGGAGCGTTAGCTAGCTGAACTTCTACGACCTTTTTCATCTCGGCCGAGAGCTTAGCTACCACGTCGATTTTATTTTTTACGTTCATAACATTCCCTTTATTTCATTGTAAGGCACCGCCCAATACGTGATCAATAGCCACGTAAGAACGGCGCCCGAAGCTATCAAAACATAAGCGTAAATTTTATCTATCTTGTAATCTTTTAAATTTTGCTCGCTTTGCGGCAGGATATGTAAATTTGTCTGGAATTCCATCTCTGCGGCGGTTCTTTTTTGCCCTTTTGAGCCCAGTATCGCCAAAGCGATACTGATAAAAACTCCTATAAAAAACGGATCGAAGAAATTTTTAAGCGGCACGCCGGCAAACTCCACTAAGGCTTTGCTGCCGAGGTATCCGAAAAATCCGCCCATCATCGATAAAAACGCGCCGCGCTCGGTAAGCCATTTGCTCCAAACGCTAGCAAAGGCTAAAAATCCCCAAGAAGCTGCGATTATCGTGCTTGCAAACCACGCCATGATGCGGATGCTCGCTAGATCGAAATACGCCACTATAAGCGCCGCGACGCTAACAACGAATACGACGATCCTGGTAAAATTTACCTGCTGCTTTTCGCTTTTAAAATTTATCTCGAAAATATCGTTTGCGAGGCTAAAGCTAACGACCGATAAAAATGTCGTCGCCGAGCTAAGGCCCGCAGATAAAATTCCCGTTAGCAAAAACACTCCAAGCACCTGCGGCACGACCTCGTAAGCCGCCCATATGATGACTTGCTCCGGTTTTGCCATATTTGGATTTAGCTCTATTATGCTAATTGAGATGATATAAAGAAAAAGTAGGAAAAATATCGTTAAAAGCGCGGAAATCACGCCTGAGCGAAATATAACGTGCTCGTTTTTAGACATCAAATTTCTGCCCGCTTGCCACGGACTAACAGAGACCGTTACCAGCCAAACGATACCTAGCGTCACGGCGTAGCTAACTATATCAAATACGCTTCCACCGCCGGTGTTGCCGTGATAAGACAGCAGGTCTTTTGGCGTGTTAGGATTTACGGCGAGCTTTTGGATCAAATTTGACACTCCGCCGACCTCTGCAAAAACAAAATATCCCACGAAAACGGTCGAGAGCAAAAAGCACAAGCACATCGCCGTATCTATGATGATGACGCCTCTTGAGCCCGAATATATCGTAAAAAGCAGTATGCATAGCCACGATATGAAAAGACAGATCGCTCTGTCAAATCCGCTAAGCGCCTCCATCAAAATGGACGTTCCCGTAATCACGCTAAGTAGATACGCGCTTAATGAAATAACCGTGATGATGCCGGCAAATCTTTGAATTCTTTTTGAATTAAATCTGTAAAAAAAGTAGCTAGGCATCGTATTTACTTTCGCGCGTCTGATAAATCTGCCAAAATACAGCGGTCCTATGATATAGCCGCATGCGCAAAGGGTGTTGATAAGAAAGATCGTAGTGATATTACCGCCGTAAGCGTAAGCCGTATCACCCATAAAGCCGTTGGTGCTTAGCATCGAGGCAAACATCGTGCCTGCTATAAAGATGGTTGTAGAATTTCTACCGTTTACGTAAAAGTCCTCTAGGTTTTTAACCTTTTTACCGGCGTAAAGACCTATGAGTAGGTAGATGCAGATACCGATAAAAACGCCAACCATATAAACGTTCATCTTAATCCTCTTTGATCTTTCTTTGCTCTGAGCTTAAATTTGCGCTCAAGATTATGCCCGTTACCACAAGACAGACGCCCGTAAATACCGAAAAGATAATCTCTCCCATAAAAGCCCCCTCTTGTTTATGTTTTTGAAAATTTAAAACCGCGTTTAAATTTACAAAAGCATAAGGCGCCTCTAAATTTTAAGAGGCGCGCTCTACTTATTTGATTATTTGCCCGACCAGTTCGGTTTTCTCTTCTCCATAAAGGCAAGAGGCCCCTCTACGCCGTCGGCAGTCTTTTCGATGAAGCGGTAAGCGGTATCTGAATACCTCATCGCATCGTCAAGCGACATAGACGGAGCTACGTGCATGATCTCTTTCGTGATCTTTAGAGATAGCGGAGCGTTTGCCGCGATAGTCTCGGCAAGCTCGATAGCTTTGTTCATTAGCTCCTCTGGCTCTACGACGTAGTTTACGATGCCGATCTCTTTTGCTTCGTCTGCGTAGATTAGCCTACCGGTTAAGCATAGCTCCATAGCGATCTTTCTAGGAAGCTCTCTTGCCATGCGTACTAGACCGCCGGTTGATGCGATAAGACCTACTTTTACTTCAGGTAGTCCAAATCTAGCGCCCTTAACGGCAACGATAAGATCGCAAGATACGGCTATCTCCATACCGCCGCCTACGGCTGTGCCGTTTACTGCGCAGATGATAGGTTTAGCGCTTAGTCTGTTCGTAAGACCGCCGAATCCGTGCTCGGTAACGGTTTGGCACTCGCCGGTGCTGCTTAGCTCGCTTAGATCCTCGCCGGCGCAAAAGCTCTTCTCGCCCGCTCCTGTTACGATGATAACGCGAACGGCTTTATCTTTCTCGGCTAAATTTAAAATTTCTTCCATTTTTGCAGAAGTAGCGCCATTTAGCGCGTTTCTTTTCTCCGGTCTATTGATCGTTAGGATTAAAATTCCGTCTTCTCTTAACTCGCTGATAACTTCGTTTGAACCGTGATAATTTGCCATTTTATTCTCCTTATTTTAAAGCGTTTACAAGCGTTGGAATGACCTTATAAAGGTCGCCTACGATGCCGTAATCTGCATAATCAAAGATAGGTGCGTTTTTGTCTTTATTGATAACGATGATCTTGCCTGCGTCTTTTACGCCGACCATGTGCTGGATCTGTCCTGAAATACCGACTGATACGTAAATTTCAGGTTTTGGCATAACGCTTGAGATACCGATATATCTCTCGTGCTCCATCCATTTTTCGCTTTCGGCGATCGGGCGTGAACAACCAAGCTCTGCGCCAAGAGCCTCGCAAAGCGCGCGAGCCATCGCAAGATCTTCCTCTCTTGCGATACCGCGGCCGACAGCGACGATTCTTTTTGCTTTATTAAGATCGACCGAGCTTGATTGTTTCGGAAGCTTGTTAAGGCATTTGATAGCGCTTTTCGGCTCTACAAATTCTAAAGCTTTCGGCTCTTTGTCGCTTGCGGAATTTGCCTGTGCAGGGGCGAACGCTCCGCTGTTTGCGACTATGATCGCGATGCTTGAGCCGATTTTCTCGCTACCTACGGCTAGACCGCCGTACATCATCCTTTTACAAACCACGCCGCCCTCTACGCTTACTTCGTTTACCTCGGTGCAAACGCCCGCATTTAGCTTAGCGCCTAGCATCGCAGCTACGGCTTTGCATCTTCTGGAATTTGGCATTAAAACTATGCCGCTTTGACCGTTTAAAGCTTTTGCAAAGCTAGGGACCAAATTTTCTGCTAGCTCGCCCTCTTTAGCAACCAAAGCCTCATCCGCTCCGAGCGCAAATGCTTTTTTTGCGTCTTCTGCATTCATTACGAAACAAATTACCTTTTCGCCAAGCTCTTTCGCGCCGCCCATTACTTCTTCTAGGCGATTTGCCGCATCGCTAAAAACCCATACGTTAGAAACTTTACTCATCGCCTTCTCCTTAATTCAACGCTTTTTTGAAATTTGCCGCAAATTCGGCGATCTTCTCGTCGCTATCGCCCTCTACGATCACTTTTAGCCTATCTTTTTTCTTAGGCGCTTTTACCTCTTTTAGCTCTACGACGCCGTTTAGATCAAAATTTGAATCCATAACGTTTACCGGTTTTTTAGCGGCCGCAAGGATCGCTTTCATGCCAGGAATCGCAGAAGTGTTGATATCGGTAGATACGCATATAAGCGCAGGAAGCGCGATCTCAAGCTCTTCGATCTCGTTTTCAAGCTCTCTTTGAACTACGATTTTTGAAGCATCGATAGATACGATTTTATTTACGCAGTTGATCGCAGGGATATCAAGAAGTGCGCCTACTCTAAGACCGGTTTGACCGGCAAAAAGATCGCCTGAGCCGTCGCCGCAGATGATAAGATCAAAGCCTAAATTTGAGGCTGTTTGTTTAAATATCTCGGCAGTGTCGCTAGGCAGCGAGTTTTCAAATTTATCGCTTGATATAACGACGAGCTCGTCTGCGCCTCTTGAAAGGATATCCTTTCTAACTTTCGTATTTTCAAGGCCTTTGCCACCTATGCTTAGCACTTTGATGTTTGCGTCGGCATTTTTCTCTTTGATGTCTACTGCCGCTTGTAGGGCGTTTAGATCAAACTGGCTGATCTTCGGATTCGCCTTACTAACGTCAAGAGTTTCACCGTTTACGGCGATATCTTGTTCTTCTGGAACAACTTTGCATCCTACTAGGATCTTCATCTTTACTCCTTATGGTCATTAAATTTTGACTAAGTCATAATCAAGTTATTTTTCTAATCGTGATTATATAATAAATATGATTAATTGTCAATAGTTTTCTAAATAAAAGAAGGTAATATTTAAATTTAATAATTTATTAAGCTTTTTGTATGTCGGTATTCGTATATATGCGCTAGAATCGATATTTTATAAAAAACATATCGACATCATTATTTACGCGCTAAGCGCAAATTTGGCCCATTTATTTAGATAAAATTCAAATTTATACTTCGTAAGTTTAAATTTTTATATTAGCTAATAAAATTTCTTGGATAGTTTATTATTGCCTTTAGTTCTGCCTATTCTACGGTATTTGCAAGCAACCTGCTGTTGTATATCGGATCTATAATCTGGTAAAAAGCAAGAGTGGCTCTGAAGCTAGCTTTGACTCAAAGCGGCCGCGCCCGAAACGCGACCGCTAAATTTTAAATTTTACTTCTCAAACGCCTTTTCTAGGCTAAACGGAAACGCCTGATAGCCCATCGCGTTGGTCATTTTGATTTCGATTGACGGCTCTTTTGCGCCCCACTCAAACTCGTTGATGTGAGGGCTAGGCACACCGACCGGGCGGCCTTTGGCGATGTCAAACTGCATGCCCGCAACCGCTGAGTAAACCATCACGCTATCTAGGTCGTCTTGATACTGCGCTAGCGAAGTGACCGAGCTGTACCACTCGCTACCGCGCTGTTTGCCATACTCCCAGACCTGCTCGACGGTTTTAGCTTTTTCGTCGATTTTATAAACGACCGCGCGGGAGTATTTCATACCCGCCATCGCAGGCTGCTCCATGCCGCGGGTGTCGCCGTTGTCAAAGACAGTTAGATAAACGACGCCTTTTTTGGACTTGCTGTCGATTCTAAACGCCGTATGCTGCGTCCACTGCCAGTCAAATCCGCCCGTTTCGCTTTCGTAGCCCGGGCATTTTGAGTACTCGTCCTCGCAGACGATTTTTTTGCCGTCTTTATCCACCGGCTGAAGCAGGAATCCCTTAAACTGGTCCTTCCAGCCCTTGTGCGCGCCCATTATCCATTTGACTTTTTTGTCGCGGCCGATCTTGATGACGGCATCTTGGTGGCGGCTGGAGATGATGATGCTATCGTCACTTGGGTCGTAGTCCACGCTATTTACGTGCGCCCAGTTGCGTCCAGGGCCAGAGCCCACGATGTCGC
>ERZ772917.992-NODE-992-length-18223-cov-7.581022_pt1 | contig 18223 bp, 20 predicted proteins | sample MGYA00511187_ERZ772917 | MGnify/ENA primary metagenome ERZ772917 (study PRJEB29015, sample SAMEA2737925) | human oral metagenome | biome: human oral; feature: human-associated habitat; material: dental | place: China | collected 2012 ... | reverse complement strand
CGGTGCGAAACAGAATTGTGATTATACAAGAGCGATGCTTAAAGGGGGCTGAATAATTGAGAGAAAATGAGGGGGCTTTAAACGAAGAAAAATTTACGAAAAGATAAAATTTTAAAGAAAACGTCAAATGAAAAAGTGAGGAAATTTAAAAGAAATCGAATCCAGCGTAGCTTTCACATACAAAATTCTACTCTTAAAATTCCCTCGTAATTTAAAATTTCTAAAATTCTAATACGCCATCAGCTTGGCGCCGAAGGCACCGCGCACCAAACTCTCGCTTTTATTTGCCAGCTTGTCCATCATCTTTTCATACGCAGAAGGCTCCTGCCAGATGGGATCTGCTACGCCGCTAGCCTTTACGAGCGCGCTTTTAGCGTCCTCCAAAGAGCCTACCTCGTCGATGAGCCCGACACCTTTGGCGCCGCTGGCTAAAAATACTCGCGCATTCGCCCATGTATCGCGCTTCCTAAGATCTAGCGAGCGCGCCTGTGCTACCTCACGCGTAAATAGCTCATAGCTCTCGTCCACCAAAGCTTGCAGGCTCGCGCGCTCCGCGTCGCTCCATTTTCGCATCATCGTTCCCGCCTCTTTGAGCTCGCCCGCTTTTACGATCTGTTCGGCAAAACCCAATTTAGCGGCCGCTTCGCTCACATCTAGGCCCTGCATGATTACGCCGATAGAGCCGATGAAACTGCCCGGATTTGCATAAATTTTACTCGCCCACACGCCGCCTAGGTAGCTGCCGCTCGCCATCGTGCCCTTGGCGTAAGCAACGACCGGCTTGCGCGAGTTTAACGACTTGATAGCCAGCGAAATTTCCACGCTCGGGCTTAGCGCGCCGCCGGGGCTGTCGATCAGTAGGAGCACTCCTTTGATCGCCTCGTCGTTTTTCAGAGTTTCGATCTTTTCTAAAATTTCGCTATCGTCCATTATCGCGCCGCTTAATGAAAGCTGAGCGAGATTCGCGCCCTTTTGTTGCGCGCTTTCGCCGCCTGCGAAAATCAAAAACAAAATAAGCAGAAAAATCAGGGATTTAAAGTATTTGTTGATAAAGCCGAGCACGGCGCCGATCGGCGCAAAGATGTTTTTTAGAAATTGCATTTCATTCCTTCGATAAAAAGTGATTTTGCGTTTTTGCTCTGCAAAATGAGCTGTAGCGGCAGCTGGCTCTGCTCGCACTCAATGCCTTCAAAAACGGCGATATCGGCGAGCTTGCCGGTTCTCAGCTCGCCTAAATTTAGACCTAGCGCGGTGGCTGCATTTCTCGTCGCGCCTAAAATCAGCGTTCGCGCCAGTTCCGCCAGGCCCAGCTCGTCGTGCATCATTAAATTTGCACGCAGCTCGTCTAAAAAATTTAGACTGAAATTCGAGCTAAGCCCGTCGGTAGCGATGTTGTAATTAAGTCCGCTTGCGAGCAGCTTTTTAAAGCTTAGCCGCTTTTTGCTAAGCAGGCGGTTGGAGCGCGCGCAGTGCGTGATCGAGTGGAGCTTCGGATCAAAGATACTAAAATCATCCACCCAAACGCAATGCGTAAAAAGCGTGCGAAGCCCGCTAAAATGCGCTACGAAGCTCTGCGGCGAGTAAAAAGGCGCAGGCGCGGGATTAAATTTAGCAAGTCGGGCTTTAAATTTGCCGCGACCGGTGCGCAGCCACTGCCGCTCATACGCGCTCTCCATAAAATGCGTGCTTATAGCAAGCCCGTTTTCGCGGGCAAGCTTCGTCGCAAACTCCGTAATTTGCGGGTGCGTCGAGTACGGCGAGTGCACCGACACGGCAGGGATAAAAAGCGAGCTTGCGAGCGCCTTTGCGCGCTCAAAACGCTGCTTAAATTTAGAAATATTCTCCGCCGCAGCGTCTTTGCTCGCGCCTAAAATTTCATTGAAAAACACGGTTCTAACGCCGCTTTTCGCGCAAGCTTCAGCCTCGCCGCCGAAGCTTGAAATTTCGCCGATCGTACCCACGCCGCTTCGCATCATCGCGGCGATCTGCTCCAAGATCAACCGTCCGCGCGCTGCGGCGTCCAGCTCCTGCCTTGAGGCGATGACACTGCCTAGCCAATCTAAAAAATCGCCGTAGCGCAGCGTGCCTTTGTTTGCGCTAAATTCCAAATGCACGTGCGGGTTTATAAACGCAGGCATCGCTATATCACCGCTAAAGTCTAAAATTTCGGCTTGCGGGTATTTGCGCACCGCACTCGCAAAGGCGCAGACCTCGATTATTTTCTCGTCAAAGACGATCGCGCCATCTTTTAAAATTTTAAAATTCTCATCGCATACAAGAATCCACTTCGCCCTTAAAATTCTCATCGTTTTCCTTATCTAAAACAGCGCGTGATTTTAGCATAAAATTCTCTTCCGTGCTAAATTTAGAGATAAAATTTTATCGCTTGGGCTTGAACGGGCAAATTTAGCGCCATGGTAAAAAATAAGCTCGCTTTGGTTATAATTTTTGCTTAAATTTCAAAACAAGGACGCAAAAATGAAAATTATGGTGATTCAAGGACCGAATATCAATATGCTTGGTATGCGCGAGCCCGCTATTTACGGGGTTATGAAGATGGAGGATATCCATAAGCAGATGAAGGCGGTCGCCGATCAGAGCGGCAACGAGATCGAGTTTTTTCAGAGCAATTTCGAAGGCGAGATCGTCGATAAGATCCAAGAGTGCTTCGGCACCTGCGACGGTATCATCATCAATCCCGCCGCCTACACGCACACTTCGCTCGCTATCCGCGATGCGCTAGCCGCAGTCAGCCTGCCCGTGATCGAGGTGCATATCTCAAACATCGCTCGCAGAGAGGAACTTAGACAAAAAAGTCTAATAGCGCCCGTAACAGCGGGTCAGATTATCGGTTTCGGTCCCGTGGGATACCATCTGGCGATGATCGGAATGATTCAAATTTTTGAGCAGATCAAGGCAGCCAGAGCCGAGCAGAAAGCCGAGTAGGTTTAGGATTAAATTTGAAAAATTTTATCCTAAAGGACGAAAACGCCGTTTACCACGAGTGCGGATACAGCTGCGATAACGCGATATTTTTAAGTCTCGCGGGGCGCAAATTTTTCCTCACCGATGCGCGTTATAGCATCGAGGCGCGCGAGCTTTGCAAAGATACCGAAGTGATCGAGGTCGAGCGAAATTTAATAAAAGACGCGCGACTGTTTTTGCGAAAGGCGGGCGTTCGTGAGCTTAGCTACAACCCGTACGATTTTAGCGCGGGCGAGTGGGAAGCGCTAAGCAAGGGGCTTGGGATAAGATTTAAGGCGCGGGCGAATTTTTCGCAAATTTCGCGCATAATAAAATCAGAGGATGAGATAAAAATTTTAAAGCAAGCGGCGCAACTAGGCGCCCAGAGATTTGACGAATTTGCCGCGTTCGTGCGCTCTAGCGGCGAAGGGATGAGCGAAGAGGAGCTGTTTTTTAACGCCGAGCTCATCTTTAAGAAAAAGGGCGAGCTCGCGCTTAGCTTTTCGCCTATAGTCGCGATCAACGAAAACGCCGCAAAGGCGCACGCTCTGCCGAGTAAAAAGCGGCTGCGACAGGGCGATTTGCTCCTGCTGGACGCGGGGGTTAAATTTAACCGCTACTGCTCCGACAGGACGCGCACGGCGTGCTTTGACGAAAATTTTAACTTCGGCAAAGAGCAAAATTTTAAAAACGCCAAGCGGCAAGAAATTTATGAAATCGTAAAAGAGGCGCAAGCTCTGGCGATCGCGGCGGTTATGCCCGGCAAAAAGGCGCGCGATATCGATGCGGCGGCTAGGGATTTTATCGCCGCCCAGGGTTATGGCGAGGCGTTTTTTCACAGCACGGGACACGGCGTCGGAGTCGATATCCACGAGCTTCCCTTTATCTCAAAGCGCGGAGATACCGTGCTAAAAGAGGGGATGGTCTTTAGCGTGGAGCCGGGGATTTACTTGCCTGGCGAATTTGGCGTGCGCATCGAGGACGTCGTGGTCGTGCGCGAAAACGGGGCTGAAATTTTAAGCGAGTATGTCCAATGAACGTGCGACTTAAGAAAAACGGATTTTACGAGTGCGCGGACGCGCTGTGCGTCGTAAAAAGCGCCGTTTTTCCGATGAGACGCCGCGAGCGCGGAAATTTTAAAAATTTATACCTGCTCGGGCTCGGCGGCAATTTAGGGGGCGTCAGGCGGCGCTTCGAGCGGTTTTATCGCGTTTTACAAAGCGATACGCGCTTTTTCGTGGCGCAAAATTCCTTGATCTTAAAAAACAGGCCGTTCGGCTTTTTGCGGCAGGAAAATTTTTTAAACGCCGTGATGCTCGTGCAAAGTTCCCTAGCGCCGCTTGCGTTGCTTAAGATTATGCAGCGCGCAGAGCTGAAATTTGGGCGCAAACGAAGCTTTAAAAACGCGCCGCGCACGCTGGATGTGGATATTTTATACGCAAGCGCAAAGGTAAGGCCCAGCAGCAGGCTGGCTCTGCCGCATCCCGGAGTAAACGAGCGCATAAGCGTGATTTTGCCGCTTGGAACAATGAAATTTAAAAGAGGACTGATATGCAAAATAAAATCGTAAATTTTTTAAGCGCCAAAGGCGGGGTCGGCAAGAGCGTGATCGTGGCGAATTTCGGCGAAATTCTAAGCGAGATAGGCTACCGCACGGCGATCATCGAGGCTCCGAGCTTTAGCAACCAAGAGATCATCCTAAACGCGCTGCAGGGCAAAAAAATCTCGCTTCAAAGCGCGAGCGCGGTAAAAATTTCGCAAAATTTAACTCTCGTCTCGCCTGCGGACGGCGCGGGCGATAACTCCGCAAAATTTGCAAGCGAGCTGAAAGAAGCTGGAATTTTCGATTTTATTTTGATCGACGCGGGACTTGAAAATTTAAAAAGCTTCACCCAGGTTGCGGATCACAACGTCGCTCTATGCGCGAACGAGCCCTGCGCGATCAGCAACACCTACGCGCTTTTAAAGACGCTTGGATCTAGCAAAAAAGAGATTTTGTTTTTGCTAAATTTCACCGCGAGCGAGGAGGACGCCGTGATGATCTACGAAAATTTAAAAGCGGTCGCGCAAAAAAACATAAGCGAGCTAAATTTCAAGCTACTGGGCTTCGTACCGTTTTGCAAGGACGTCGCCGAGTGCGCGCACAACCGCGTGCTTTTTAATTCGCACCGCCCATTCTCGCCCGCTACCATCGCGCTTAGACAGAGCGTCTCGCGATTTTTAAGCAAACAGGGCTTGGAGCCGATCGACATGAGCGCTTATCGCGGCATCGGCGGATTTTTAAGAAAGCTTAGTAACCTAGTATGATTTACGATAAAATTTTAAAACAGCATACAGCCTGCTATTTTAAGGCTAAATTTAAAAATTTAATGCTAAGCTAAAAGCCAAAATTTTAAAATATATACGAAAAAGATAGATTAATCATGCAGATAAAAGAACTTTTAAAAGATATCAAAATCGCGCGAAATAGCCTTCGCTACGTCGGTCGCAGCGCTACGATCTTCGGCTCGGCGCGCTTTAGCGAGGATAACCGATACGTAAAAGACGCGCAAACCCTCTGTGCGGCGCTTGCAGATATGGGATACGCGATCATCACGGGCGGCGGCGGCGGGATCATGCTGGGCGCGAACAAGGGCGCTTTCTCGCGCGCAAAAACTCAGAGCGTGGGCTTTAACATCACGCTGCCGTTTGAGCAGAAAAACAACGGCTTTTTAACTACGGGCGCGCATTTTTCGGCATTTGCGCCGCGCAAAGGCGCGCTCATCGAAAATAGCGAAATTTTCGTCATCTTTCCGGGCGGATTTGGGACGCTGGATGAACTATTTGAAATTTTAGTGCTGGTGCAAACGGGCTTTAAGCGCGCGCAGATCTATCTTTACGACGAAGAATTTTACGCGCCTTTGATGGAGTTTTTCCGCACTTCGCTGCTAAAATCGGGCGCTATAAGTGAAGAGGACCTGCAAAATTTCATGCTATGCAGCAGCCTGGATGAAATTTTAAACGACGTTAGAAAAAGGGCTGGAGAGTGAAAATTTTAGTCGCGATGAGCGGTGGCGTGGATAGCTCGATGTGCGCGAAGCTGCTGCAAGACGCGGGGCACGAGGTGCAGGGCTGCTATATGAAGCTGCACGCAAAGCCCGGCTATCACGAGGCGAACATCGCCAAAGTCTGCAAGGTGGGCGAGTTTTTAGGCATAAAAATCCACATTTTGGATCTGCAGGATGATTTTAATCGCGACGTTTACGAGCCCTTCGTGCAGGCCTATATCGGCGGTCTTACGCCAAATCCGTGCGCGCTGTGTAACCGCCGCATAAAGCTCGGTAAGCTCTTGGAATTTGCACGCGAACAGGGCTTTGAGCGCCTAGCTACCGGGCATTACGTCCGCATCGAGGACGGACTTTTAAAAGCCGCTGTAGATCTTAGCAAAGATCAGAGCTATTTTTTAGCAAACATCGATCCCGCCGCGCTTGAGTTTATGCTCTTTCCGCTTGGGGGGATGTATAAAAAGGACGTAAAAGAGGCCGCGCGCGCCTATGCGGAGCTTTCGCAGATCGCCTCTGCGAGCGAAAGCAGCGAGATCTGCTTTGTGGACACCACCTACATCGACGTTTTGAACCGTCATACGGGTACCAAAATGCCCGGCATCGTGCGCGACCGCGCGGGCAACGCCATCGGCACTCACGAGGGCTATATGCATTACACGATCGGCAAGCGCCGCGGTTTTACGGTGCACGGCGCGCATGAGCCACACTTCGTGCTAAGCATCGACCCGCACAAAAACGAGATCGTCGTGGGCGGCAAGGACGAGCTAGCGACCTACGAGTTCGACACCGAAAATTTCAACGCCTTTTTAAACAGGGATGAAATTTTAAATATGGCGGGTCTCGGCGTTAAGATCCGCTACCGCAGCGCCAAACTCCCCGTTAAAATTTCGCCGCGCGAAGACGGTGGCGTGCATGCCGTGCTGTCCGCGCCCGCAGCGGGCATCGCTCCGGCACAGCTCGCGGTTTTTTACGACGAGCACGATCGCGTAGTGGCAAGCGGATTTATAAAATAGCGCTTTGTTTTTGCTTCGCTTAAGGCTCGCGAGTTTGCAAAACGGCGCTTTAATCGCGCCGCCCGATTTGCACTCGCTCTGCTAAATTTTATATCAAAGAAGAGATTTGTGCTTTTGAATCCGCTCCTTTAAATTTCATCTCGCAAGCTCGGCGCCAAATTTGTGCGTTCGGCTTTGCGATTTGAGACTTTTAAATTTATGCTCTGGCACCGTGTGTCCCACACCGAGAATAAAATTTTACGGCGACGCCTTGCTTAAGCACGCCACGACGCAAATATCGCGACCGATATAAATCTTCGCGGCTATCTCGATACGACGAAACAAAATTTTGCACGACTGCTCCAAAGGCGATTTGCAATAAATTTAAGCCTAAGCTCGCGCCAAAGCCCGTAGTACCGCTTAAATTTCATAAATTTACGCAAAAATCAAATTTTAAAATTTAGCAACGCTTTCTAGCGTCCAGGCAATGTCCATTGCGCCTAAAATTCCACTCGTGTCTTTATCTCAAAAAGCAGCTCGCCGTCCACCGCCTCAAGCCCGCCGCTTTTTATCATCTCGCGAATTTTGCTCGTGCCAAGGCTGCTTTTTTGAAGCAAAATTTCAACCAAGCTTAGATCCCTGATCTCATAAATACACCGATCTATCAGCTGCGAAGAGCCCAGATCGTCGAAGTAGAAAAATCGCCCGCCGTTTGAATACACCCAGCCGTATAGTCCGCCGTGCACGCCGCCTACCTTGCGCCACTCGTGCGGCAGATCGAGCGCGAAAAGCCCGCTTTTGCGAGCGACCATCCTACGACTGCTGCGGCCGCCGCCCCAAACATCCGCGCGCTCCAAAAAATATATCCGCTCGCCACTTTGAAATACGCTGCCGCTAAGCGCGCGAACCTCGCCTGCAAAGGGGTTGCCTCCCGCGCGCTTTTGCTTTCCGTCGTTCTCGTCGAAATAGTAGATGCCGCCAGGGGAGGCAAAAAACAGATGGTTTGAGTGCGCAAGCTGCCTATTTAGCGGAGTATAGGGCGCTGCGGCGGGGTCAAATTCTAAATCGTTCGCAAAAACGTCGCCGCCTTTCGCATCCCACAAAAAATAGCTCAACCGCTGCCTCAAAAGTTCGTAATGACCGCCGTTATCGCGCGCGTCAAGGCGTAGATTTTTAAAATACACGCTCGCGCCGTCTGCGGTATAAACGCTACTAGCTCTTCCGTCAGAGCCTTTTATAGCCTGCAAGTTCGCAGCATCGGCGCCCGCCAAAACCTCTCCCTTATAAAACGCGCGCGAATCCTCCGCCGCGTAATACAAACCCGCGATTTGGCGCAGATCCGTAGCGTCCATTCGTTTAAATTTATAGAGGTAGCTTTGCGGCTTGGGCGCATCCCAAAAAATATGCGCCAAGGTTTGATAAGCAAGCTCAATCGGCCCCAGCGCGTCGTTCGGCACCGCATCGCCGTCGCAAAAGTAGCTAACCTGCCCGTCGCTTACGTATCCGAACGCCACGGCTTTCGTGCGCGCGGGCTCCAGCTCGCTCATCGCGATATTGCCGCAATATACGGCGTTTACGTCCGCGCCGACGTTGGAGCGGTAGCCGGAGCCGAAATCCAAAACCCGAAAACTCGCCGCATCCGCGTCCGGTATCGCAAAATAGCCCGCACCCACCACGAGGGCGTAAATTTCGTCTCCTTTTTTATAAAAATCGCTGTATTTGATCTGCTCATCATCCCGCGGCGGGTAGTCGTCTGCGGAATTTATAACCGCCGCCAGAATAAGCGCGCTAAAAGCCGCGAATGCAAATGTCACGCCAAGCGCGATCTTGCGCCAAAGCGGCATGCCTCGAGGCGCGTCTAGTACAGGCTTGCGATCTGTTTCTGCCTCGCGCGCCCTAGCTTTGCGCTTCTTTTGCGCGCGCTCGTCCTTTAGCTCTTGTGTAAAATCCTCATACATCTTTTGCCTCAAATTTAATCTCGCCGCAGATTGCGCGGCACTTGAAATTGTACAAAAGCGCGGCTAAATTTATGAAATTTAACGCTACGGGCAAATTCTGATTCAACTCTTTGCGGCGCTAATTTATTTTACGAATGCCACAAAATCTCTGGCGAATTTTAATTCAAATCGCTTCGTAGCCGCACGGAATCGGCGCCGTAACGCTTGCAAATACAAAATCCTCATCGCCCGTATTTTTCATACCGTGGCACTCTCCGCTTTTGGAAATGATTAGATCGCCCGCACAGATCGGCACCTCCTCACCCTTGCTCGGATAAAACACGCCGCGTCCGCTTAAGCAGATCCACACGTCATCTCCGTCTGGGTGAATATGCGGCGCTACGACCTGGCCGCGTTTGACGATCCAAACCGCGCCGCAAGTGGCCTCTGTAGTAAAAAATGTCGTTTTTACGGCTCGCTCGTCGCTACAAATAGCATCTTTTATATGAAAAATTCTTTGCATTTTCGCTCCTTTAAGTTCACCGCATCCGGTGCGGTTTCGGCGGAATTTTAGCATTCTTTTCGTGCAGCGAAAGTGAAATTTCAAGCGTCAAACTCACAACGAAACCTTAAATAAAAATTTTAAATTCACATTTTACTGTGCGATTTTTTTGGAGGATTGAAGATCGCATCTAAAAGTAAGAAGACGCATAAGTATGGTATTTGTGGATAGAATTTCGGCTTTAATTTAAGACGGAATTTTAAAAATTCCTCTAAATTTAATATCTCGCGCGATAAAATTTAGCCTAAATTTCATGCAAAGCTCGCCCAGACGCCCGCGCGTACACAGCCAAAATTTAGCTCTTCTCAATAAAAAGCCCCGCCCAGCTCTGTTGCGTCGCCATCGCCTCTACTACGTTGATATTGACTCGGTGCGGCATCGCTAGGCAGCTTAGCACGATCTGCGCGATATCCTCGGGCAGGATCGCATCGACCCCCTCATACACGGCCGCGGCGCGCGCTACGTCGCCTTTAAAGCGCACCTCGCTAAACTCGCTCTTGCAGATACCCGGCGCAATCTCCGTCACGCGGATGCCCGTGCCGCGCAGGTCGTTGCGGATATTGCGGCTAAACTGCTTGATAAACGCCTTGCTCGCGCCGTAAACGTGGCTACCCGGATAGGGCCACGCGCCCGCAGTCGAGCCGAGATTGAAGATATAGCCGCTTTTGCGCGCGATCATAAGCGGCAGCACCGCCTTGGTCGAATACAGCACGCCTTTGATATTCGTATCGACCATCGTCTCCAAATCCTCTACGGGCGTCTGCGCAATCCCCTCAAGCCCGAGCGCGAGGCCTGCGTTATTTACGAGCACTTCGACATCTTTGAAATTTGCAGGCAGTGCGCTTACGGCATCAAAGACCGCAGCTTTATCGCGAATATCCGCGGCGATAATGTGCGTATTGCCTAGCTCGCCGGCTAGCTTTTGTAGCCGCTCCTTGCGCCGCCCGAGTGCTATGATCTTATAGCCCTGCGCGCTAAGCGCCCTAGAAATCGCCTCTCCAAAGCCGCTCGTAGCGCCCGTAATGAATGCCGTATTTTTCATATGATCCCCTTTGCGTAAAATTTTAAATTTAGCGCAATGATAACGCAAAACGGATTTAGAATTTATGAAATTTACTCTTGCAGCGCAGAAGCGGATGAAATACTCTGGTGCGTATGAAATAATACGAAGACACTGGAAGTTTCTCTCTCGCACGAGCTGCGAGACCCTTTGTTGGCAGGAAGAAGGTCGGTTGTTTTGGCTGCTAAAACTGCGTGCCTGTTAAATTTATAAAATTTAAATAAGCGAATTCGTAAATTTAGTCGGCAATAGCGTATCTGCCTGCTAAATTTATAAAATTAAACCTCTAAATTTTGATTTTGCTTTGAAATTAGGCGTTGAGCCGGGCGCCGTCGCTGCCGAGTAGTAACGACGGCGCCTGGGTGGGTGTAAAATTTTAAATCTATTTGATCAAATTTAGATCCAGCGCGATCTCGTCGTTTTTGATCACGCCGATCCCTTTATTTAGCACGTTTTGCGCGATCTGTTTAGCTTCTGCTAGCGAGTGCATCGCGAAGGTGCCGCACTGAAATTTATTCAGCTCGGGGATATCCGCTTGAGAGCCCACGCCCAAAATATCCTTCATACTCGCGCTCCACGCCCCTGCGACGGCGCTCTCGCTGGGCGCGCCGATCACGCTCATATAAAAGCCCGTGCGGCACCCCATCGGCGAGATGTCGATGATCTCGACGTCCGCGCTATTTAGATGCTCGCGCATGAAGCCCGCGAAAAGATGCTCCAGCGTGTGGGTGCCGCGCTCGCTCATAATCTCTAAATTCGGGCGGCAAAACCGCAGATCGTAGACGCTGATCTTATCGCCGCTTTTGGTGCTCATGCTCTTTGCGAGCCGCACGCCCGGGGCATTCATGCGGGTATGATCGACTTTAAAACTATCCAGCAATGGCATATCTTCTCCTTAAATTCAGATCACGACGATTTTAACATAAAATTTCGCACTTTTAGGCGCACAGACGAAATTTTGGCTACAATTACGTTTATTTTAAGGAGAATTAATGCCCTATATAAACGTCAAAATCACCAAAGAGCGCGGCGGCTTAAGTCGCGAACAAAAAGCAAGGCTCGTCAAAAACCTCACCGACGCCCTCGTAGCCGTGCTAGGCAGGGGCGAGAAAACCACGGTCGTGACGATAGACGAAATATCCACTGACGACTACGCGATCGGCGGGCGGTTAGTAAGCGAAATCAGGGGGCAGCAGAGCTAAGCCCTAGCGCCGGATAAATTCTAAAAAGCAAGGTCTTGAGGTTTTAAAATTGCGGCGCGAAATTTTAAACGGAAAATTCGCTCGCAAAATAAAATCAAAGCGGGATTTTACGTTAAATTTCATATCGTAAAATTTCATAAAAAATCAAGCGAGCTAAAATTCCGCAATTTCGCGTATATTTTAAAACCCCGTTTGATAAAATTTGAGCTTAGTAAAATTTAAAATTCCGCAAATTTAAGCAATTAATCTTCGAAGCGGCTCTATCGCTCCCAGATTAGCTTTTTGCCGAAGGTTAGAGTGTTGTCCGTTAGCTTCATCCAATCGAGTCTAATCGTATAAAATTCCGCTTCCATCGCGCGCGCAAACGGGAAGCGCTTAAGATACAGCGTCTCGGCGCGCTCGTCGGCGCTGCGTATCTGTCCGGTGAATTGAATCCCCTTGATGCGCGCTACAAACTTCGTATCCAGCGCGATCGTGCCCGCGACGTGTCTGTTTGAAAAAATCGCTTTGATGTGCTGCGTATCAGCGGAGCTTGAGATGATGAGCTCCTTGTTTTGCGCATCGTAGGCGTAAAACGCGCTGAAACAATAGGGTAGGTTATCCCTCAGCACCGCGAGCGAGAGGAGTTTCATCTTGCTTAAAAAATCGCCAAATTTGTCGCAATCCCGTTTCATCTCAAAATTCCTTTTTGCTCCAATTATACAATGATTTTCTTTTATCGGCTATAATTATGCGCTAAATTTTAGGAGAAAAGATGGAAAATTATAAAAAAGTAAAAGAGATGTTTTTGATGCAGCAGCGCCTAAACGACGAGACGAACGGCGCAGGCTGGGAGGACGGCTACACTAAAAACGGCAAACTGATCAACTGGAAGCGCTGCATCTATATGGAGTGCGCCGAGCTCATCGACAGCTTCGCGTGGAAGCACTGGAAAAATATCGAAGCGAAGCCCGACGTAGATAATATCGCGATCGAAATCGTAGATATCTGGCACTTCGTGATGAGCTATATTTTGGAGCAAAACTGCGGCCACAAGGACATCGATCACCTCGTAAGCGACGTTACCGCAGTTAGCGGCTTTTCGGAGTTTAGCTCCTACGCCTACGATATCAGAGAATACAGCATCTACGAGATCATCAACGATATCGAGCTCATCGTCCATGAAACGAGCGGCTTTGATCTGCATATCGGCGAGCTTTTGACCGACTTTTTCCGCGTGGCGCTAAAATGCGGCGTGAGCCTCGATATTTTATTTGAAAAATATATCGGCAAAAACGTGCTGAATAAATTCCGCCAAGACCACGGCTACAAAGAGGGCAGCTACCGCAAAATTTGGGGCGAAAAAGAGGACAACGAAATCTTGCTTGAAATTCTCGCCGGCGGAACGGTGAGCGTAAGCGAAATTTACGCCAAACTGGATGAAATTTACGAGGCCGCAAAATAGCGCGAAGCCAATGGAATTTGAATCTAAATTTGGCTCTAAATTTAACCATGAAGTTTCGGGCGCGAGTTTCGGTCATAAAATTTCAGCCGCAAACTTTGGAATTTCCGCTTTAAATTTTAAAACCATCGCTGCGAGCTTTAAAATTCCAGCTGCGAATTCCAAAATCCTAGCCGCAAATTCTGCAAATTCTAAAGCTCTCGCCGCGAGAGCCGCGAATACCGCAGAAGATGCGAGGCTTGAAATTTTAAAATTTAACGCGAGGGCGGCAAATGGGTAAAATTTTTAGACTCAGCAGCGAGGATTTTTTTACGCGCAAGTTTATTTTGCTCTCGCTGCTGCCGTTTTTTTGCCCGCTAGTGATTTTGGGCACGGTTGCATATTTCGGCGGTAGTGAGCTTTTTAGCGTGCTTAGCGCAGGTGCGCAAAGCGGCGATTTTAGCTTCTTGGACGAACAGCGCTTCCCGATAATTGCGAAAATTCTAAGTTTCGCCGCGACGAAATGGATCATTGGAGCGATTTTTTATGCGCTTGCAAGCTTTGTGGTGCTGATGCTTAGCGTGTTTTGCGCACTTCTGATCGCAGCCTTTTTGACGCCCACGGTCACCAAAGAGATCAACGCCCGCCACTACCGCCTAAGCCGCGCGGACGAGGCCAGCACGGCGCGAGTGCTGAAACTGACGGCTCTTGAAATTTTAAAATTTTTAGCGATCTTATTCATCTGCTCGGTGCTTCTGTTCGTACCGGTGATAAATTTATTCATCATCAACGTGCCGTTTTTTTATATCTATTACAAGCTGATTTTGATCGACGTCGCCTCAAATACGCTAAGCGCCAAAAGCTTCGAGCGCTGCTACAAAAGGGGCGGCGGGTATAAATTTAGCCTAAGCGCGTTCGTCTTTTATCTACTGTGCTTGGTGCCGTTGGTGGGGTTGTTTTTTCAGCTATTTTTTATCATCTTTTTAAGCCACGTTTTGCTGATCGATGAGCGAGAAACGATCAAAAATCGCTAAAAATTAACTAAAATCAATGAAAAATTTTAAAATTTTCATAAAATAAGGCAATTTTTTTGAAAGGATTTTTATGAAATCAGGCAATATTTACATTTGCAATATCTGCTCGCTAAAAAGCAGCGAGGATGAGAACGCGGTATTTATCAAGGCGCACAAAAACGGCGAGGATGTGGACATCTGCACGTCCTGTATGCCTAGCGTCATCCACGGCTCGGGCATGGTCGTAAAGAGCAACGCCGAGATACAAAGCGAGCTTTCCGAAGAGCTTCAAGCCGCTGCGAACTAGCCGCGAGTGTGCGTGCTGCGGCGCGTTTTGATCTTCTTATTAATCTGCGCGCCGCAAAATTTCAAAACTTCACGTAAAATTCCAGTAAATTTTAAAATTTTCGTAGTTCTAAATTTAAAGCCCCAGCCGCACGGCGCAAAGCGGCTAAGCTTAAAAGCTCGTTTAAAGTACGGCGGCTAGTCTAAATTTTAGAGCGCCATTTCAAAGCTGCGAGCGTAAATTTCAATCCAAAGATCAAATTTAGGCATTCAAGTTGCGAAAACGCCGCTCACCAGGCGAGTTAAAATTTAAAATTTAAGCAGCCCCGCTTAAAACCCGTGCAGCCTCTTAATCTCCGCGCTGATCGGCTTTTTCTGCCCGTCTTTAGTGACGTTTACGTATGTCGCAATCGCGCTGGTTACGTGCAGACGCTCGCGAAATCCCTCGCCGCTCAGCCGCAGCGCGATCACTTCGATCTGCACGCGGATCGAAGTGTTGCCCACGCCTAGGACCTTTGCGTAGCAGCTCACCACGTCGCCGACGAATACGGGCCGCTTGAAAATCACCTCCTCCATCGAGATCGTCACCACCTGCTCGGACGCTATCTCTTGCGCTGCGATCACGCCTGCAAGGTCGATCTGGCTGAGTATCCAGCCGCCGAAAATATTGCCCGAGCTATTCGTATCCTTAGGCAGCGTTACGATCTTGGTGCGCGGTTCGCCGAAATCGCTTAAATCCTGCATTTTCACTCCTAAATTTTAAAATTTCGCCCATTTTAACCGCGTAAATTTAACACTTTTTCGATACAATCGGCAAAAATCTACGCCGAAATTTTAGGCGGACGGAGATAAAATTTCGCTCGCTTGCAAACGATAAAAACGGCAAAAAGGATACGCGATGAACGATTTTGCAAAACTTAGCGAGATGGCGGCGGCTGCTAAAGCGCGGCTAAACGCCCTCTACGACGAGCCGCGCGCCGAGCTGATCGCGCGCGGGCTGGAGATCTGCGGCTTTGAGCCTAGCGATACTGCGCGTATCGCCGTGCTGCGCCGCATCGTGGATCTCAAAGAGGATCCGCTACTGCAAGAATTTCGCCGCTTAGGCTACGATGAGGCGCGGCAGCGCGAGCTAAAGAGCAAAATGTACGATTTCACGCGCGAAATACACGAGAGCATGCACGCAGCGCTCATCGCCGAGGCCGATGCACAGGGGATTTTACAGCCATTTTATCTGGAACTTTTAAAGGGCGTGCACCGCATCGGGCTTGTGCTAAGCGATATGCAAAAAAGCTGGCAAGCCCTAATCATCGAAGGCACGAACAAGCGCTTACAGCAGGAATTTAGCTCGCTTGCGCAGGCGAAGGAATTTTTACTGCAAGAGGAGCTGTTTATGCGCACGCCTCACGGCGAGATCTGCGAGCGCTGCTACGGCGCGATAGTGCAGCGCGATGGCAAATCTCAAATGCTGCCCTACGCCGTGGTCTTTGCGGATGAGACGGCGAAGCTACAGAGCGAATTTAGCGATCTTTTGGAGTGCCTGGTGACGCTCGCGGGAGATGAGAGCGAGCTAGCCTACATCGCGTATCTAGGCAAGCTCAAACAGGCCTTTTGCGAAAAGGACGCTAGCGCGGTGATCGGCGCGTGGCGGGATGCGGAGATCGCGTGGATGGATATAAAAACGCCGCTTCAGATCGGCCATCCGCTTGAGTACTACGAGGACGCCTACACGCACGCAGTCGCGCTGGAATGGGACGTCAGGCTTGCAGGCACGTATGAGTTTAGCGCGGAGGAATTTAAAACACGCGTAAGCGAGAGCTTTGAGCGCGCGTATGAAAAAATCGGCGCAAACAACGCCGTCATGCACTCGCTCGTGCTCTCAAACATCGCCAAAACCCAGCTTTACGTCTGCGCGCCGCTAATCTACTACGGAGCCGATCTTAACGGGCTCTTTTCGGCGCAAGTCGTGCCTAACGACGAGTTCGTAAGCACCAACTGCGGCAAGAAAATTTTCGCCTTCGTAAATTTCGTCTATGAAAGCGCCAAAGCAAAACCTTTTATGCGGCTAAGCAGCGAAATTTTCGACCTTGAGTATTTAAATTTCGGACGCGAAATTTTATTTAAAAAGCCGCAAATTTGGCGCCGCGTCTACGAAATATCGACGATCGGGCACGAGTTCGGGCATATATTTTTCATCGACGCGGACACCGAGGCGCGCATGAACCGCTCGGGGCTTTTTAAGCTTATCGAGGAGTACAAGGCGACCACCGGCGGGCTCGTGAACTTCTTTTTCCACGAGGAGGCGGAGTTTTGCCTGCCGGTGTTGGATGAGCTGATCCGCCGCGCCGTGGGGCTCATCGCGTGGCAGCGGGTGGAGGAGCTCAAGCCCTACTACTGCGAGGCGTTGATACATCTGAGCTTGCTTTTTGCATCGGGAGTTTTGAAATTTGAGCGCGGGCGGCTGGCGGTTAAATTTGACCGCGCAGGCTATGAGAGCTTCAAAGCCGCGTGTTTGCAAAACTACGAGGATCTGGCGCGGCTTTATTGCGGCAAAAAGGACGCGGCGGAATTTTTATCGCGCTTTGCGGAGCTTAGAGACGGCGTGTATCTGCCGCGCGAGGCGCAGGTGCGGGAGTTTGTGGAGTTTTACTACTCGCGCTACGAAGCGATCGGCAACGAAACGGACCCTAGCAATGAACGAGCAAAGTGGCTTTAAATTTTTTAGCTCCGAAGCGCGCCTTAAAATAATGAAAAGCTAGTAAAATTCCGTGGAATTTTAAGGGGAAAGCATGAGATATTTTAAAAATTTACTCTCTGATTTGCGAAACGGCAGGGTCGCGCTGCACCCGATTTTGCTCGCGGCGACGTTTTGCATAGTAAAATTTTGGTGGCCTAGGTTAATAGGCAATGTAGGCGAAAGTGATGCACTCGGCAGCTTCATATTTATGGACTTCATTCAATGTGCGTGTTTCATAGCGCTAGGCGCACATCTTGTCTATGTGGCGGGGCGCGGCGGCAAAAATAGCCAAAGTAGTAGCCGTAAAAACAGCGACTACGAAGGCGCGATACAACCCCGCAGACTGCGTTATTTAGCCGTGCTACGCGCTATTTTATGCACCCTATGTATCACCGCGTGCGCGGCAGGCTATCTTACCGCGGACGTAAACCACCAGAAATTGGGCGTTTTGAATTGGTTTTTTCCGACTGCACTAGCAAGCGCGTTCATCTATTCGATCGCGATTTGGTTTGTTACGATCGGCTCTGAAGTACTAATTTGGGGCGTTGTCTTCGTGATAAGCTACGTGGTTGCTTACTATGCGGTTTGGATAGGTTTTTTTACCATTCCTGGGGAGTATGGCGGGTTGGCATTTTGGAAAGGGCTGGAGATAATATTTCCGCTAATTTGGGCGTTTTATTTCAAGCACACCTACAAAAAACGCCTAGCAGAGGAGATGCGCGAGGCGTAACGGCAAGCTGAATGCAGAATTTTAGCAAAAATTTTACGCCGCCAACCGCAGTTTAAAATTAGCGCGAGCATAGCTCGCCCTTTGAGCGTGCCAGGGGTTGGGGGATTTTAAGGGGGAAGGGGAGCGCCTCGCAAGTAGCGCCCCTTCCCTCTTAAGAGAAAACGTTGCCACGCCCCAAATTCTAGAGGCAAATTCTACATAGAGAAATTTTAAATTTATTACAAAATGAAATTCCGTTTAAATTTTAGCCCGCGATATGTTTCTCTTGGGGCGGGAAGGA
>ERZ772917.989-NODE-989-length-18260-cov-144.616479_pt1 | contig 18260 bp, 16 predicted proteins | sample MGYA00511187_ERZ772917 | MGnify/ENA primary metagenome ERZ772917 (study PRJEB29015, sample SAMEA2737925) | human oral metagenome | biome: human oral; feature: human-associated habitat; material: dental | place: China | collected 2012 ... | reverse complement strand
GCCTTCGGCTTGGGCCCGCCCTTGGGCGCGGGGGCCTTGGGCTTGGGCGCCGAGGGGGCCGGCGCGCCCGCTGCGGCCGGGGCCTTGGGGCCGGGGGCGGCGGGCCTGCGCGGGCCGGGCTTGGCGCCGTCCTTGCCCCTGCCCCCCGCGGTGCCGCCGGGCTTGGCGGCGAAGTGCTCGCGGACCCGGCGAGCGACGGGGGGCTCGACGGCGGAGGACGCCGCCTTGACGAACTCCCCCTGATCCTTGAGCCAGGCCAAGATCATCTTCGAGGTGATCTTCTTGCCAGTGGGGTCGAGCTCCTTCGCGAGCTCGTGAACGCGTGGTTTTGCCACTTTTCTCCTGTCCGGTTGCCCACCCCGGAACAGGGGTGGGCGTCAGTTGAGGCAGCTCATCGCTGGGTACTCATCGGGTGCCCATCGGCTTCCTACCCGCCTTTGCTATCGGTGGTCCCGGCCCGAGGGGCCGGTGTCGCACGCTCCTTCGCCTACCTGTCGGCAGAGCCAGTCGCGTACGGGGGCCGCATCCAACGGCCCACGTGTGCGCAGCGCGCGCCCGAGGGCGTTCCTGCGCTCGGCGAGCTCCAGGCACGCGAGATCCGGGTGGATCCACGCGCCCCGCCCGGGCATGGAGGCCCGGGGGTCGACGGCGAGCCCGCCGTCGTCGAGGACCAGGCGCAGCAGGTGCGCCCGGGGACCCTTGCCGCGGCAGCCCACGCAGGTGCGTTCGGGCACGTGCGAGGTGCTCGTCACCGTCACGCGTGTCCTTCCGCTCGTCCAGCCGGGTGTGCTGCGGGCGGCGGCTAGCCGTCCGCAAGCCTGGCAGGGTCCGCCAGGAGTCTACCGGCGGTGCGCTCAGGCCTCGTCGTCCGGCTGTGAGGGACCGGTCACGTCGTCCGCGCGCGACCCGACGCCGGGAAGGACCTCGCCGGACTCGGCGTCCGCGTGGATGTCGATCTTCCAGCCGGTGAGGCGGGCCGCCAGGCGGGCGTTCTGCCCCTCCTTGCCGATGGCCAGCGAGAGCTGGAAGTCCGGGACGGTGGCGCGGGCGGTCTTGTCGTCCATCGACAGGATGCGCACCTCGGACACGCGCGCCGGGGACAGGGCGTTGGCGACGAAGCTCGCCGGGTCCTCGGAGTAGTCGACGATGTCGATCTTCTCGCCACCGAGCTCGGCCATGACGGCGCGCACGCGCTGGCCCATCGGGCCGATGCAGGCGCCCTTGGCGTTGACGCCCTTGACACGCGAGCGCACCGCCATCTTGGTGCGGTGGCCGGCCTCCCGGGCAACGGCGACGATCTCGACGTCGCCGGAGCCGATCTCGGGGACCTCGCGCTCGAAGAGCTTGCGCACCAGGCCCGGGTGGGTGCGCGAGAGCAGGATCTGCGCGCCCTTGAGGCCGCGGGCGACCTCCGTGACGTAGACGCGCACGCGGTCGCCGTGGCGCAGGCGCTCGCCGGGGACCTGCTCGTGCGGCGGCATGATCCCCTCATGCTCCTCGTCGAGGCGCACGTAGACGATGCGGGGGTCGCGCCCCTGCTCGACGGTGCCGGAGATGAGCTCTCCCGCCTTGTCCTTGAAGGCGCCCAGGACCTCGAAGTCGCGACGGTCCTGGATGCGCTGGACGATGACCGAGCGGGCGGTGGCCTGCGCGATGCGACCGAAGTCGTCGGGGGTGTCGTCGAAGAACTCGCCCGTGGGCTGGTCCTCCTCGTCCACCTCCGGGGCAAGGACCGTCATGTGCCCGCTGCGCCGGTCGATCTCGACGTGGGAGCCCCTGATGGCACCGGGGACCTTGAGGTAGGCGGTGAGGATGGCGTCCTCGATGGCAGGCAGGAGGTCGTCCAGGTCGATGCCGAGCTCGTCGGCGGCGCCTCGCAGCTCCGGCATGTTGATGTCCATGGTGTCCTCTCTCGTCTGTGTGGGGCCGTGTCGTCCCGGTGGAGGCCGGCTCGCGGGTGGTGGTGGTCGGTGCCGTCAGAGGCTGACGAGCGTGCGTGCCCGGGTGACCTCGGCGAGGGTGAGCGTCGTGGCTGTGCCGTCGACGTCGAGGACGAGGCCGTCGTCGTCGGCGGCGGTGAGGGTGCCGGTGAGGTCACCGTCAGCCGTCGTGAGGGTGACGGTGTGCCCGACGGCGCGGCGGAAGTGGCGCGGGGTGCTCAGCTGCCGCTCGGCCCCGGGGCTGAGGACCTCGAGCGTGTACTGGCCCTTGACCGGGTCGGCCGCGTCAAGGGCGTCGGCGACGGCCGGGGTGACGGCGGCGACGGTGTCGAGGTCGACGTCGCCCTCGCCGTCGGGAAGGTCCACGATGACGCGCACGGTGGAGTAGCGCCCGGCCCGCGTCGTCTCGACGGCCTCAAGGAAGAGGCCGGCGCCCTCGACGACGGGGGTGAGCAGCTCGGTGAGCCGGTCAGCGAGAGCGTCGGCCATGGTTGTCCCCTCCAGGGTCGGTGGCGCCCGCGGTAGCGGACAGGGTGCTCCGTCCGCCCCGCGGGCGTGGTCGTTCACCTCCATGCTACCCGCCCGTGGCAGGATCAAGACGTGACGAGCTCTCCGGGAGGTCCCGCCCTCCGCCCCACGCCCCTGTACCGCGCCACGGCCCTCCTCGCCGTCTGTGCCCTCACCGTCGGCGCCGCCGGCTGCGGGCTGAGGATCGGCGACGCAGCTCCGCAGGCGCTTCCCACCGCCTCCGAGCAGGAGGCCACGCGCGACGCCCTCGCCCGGCACACGGTGCTGCTGTCCTCCACGGCCGCCTCGCTGCTGGCGGCCTTCCCCGACGACCCGGCCGCTCCCGTGGCCTCGGCCCTCGTGGCCGACACGGCCGTCCAGCTCGAGGCCCTGGGCGGCGTGTGGGAACCCTACGCCACCGCCGTGCCGACGACGTACCCCACGGCCTCACCGGTGGCCACCGCCGCGGAGGGAGCGACGCAGGAGGCGCTCGCCGAGGTCCTGTCCCAGGGCGTCGTCCAGGCGCGTGAGGCCGCCCTGGCCGCCACGCAGGCGGACAAGGCCTCGCTCTACGCCGCCGTGGCCGTCTCGTGGTCGGTGCGGCTTGCCGCCCTGTCGCCGGGCTCCGTCAGCCCGGCCGCACGCGGCACCGACCTGACCTCACCCCTGCCCGGGGACCTGCTGCGGGCCTATGACGCGACCCGTTACGCCCTGGAGGAGGTCGCGGCGCGCAGTGAGGGCGACACCCGTGCGCTCGCCCACGCGCAGTCCCAGGCGGCCGACGACCTCGTCAACGCCTCACTCGCCGCGGGCGGCGAGGACACGCGCCTGGCCGCCTACGAGGAGCCCGCCGCCGAGGGGGACGCGGGCCCCGACCTCACCTGGGCGCGCCAGGTGTGGCTGCAGGTAGCCGGCGCGGAGGTCGCCGCCGTCGGCACCACCGCGGGCCAGGCCCGGGCCGAGTACCTGGACGCGGCGGTGTACGCCGCCCTGACGGCCCGGGACTGGGGCGCCGAGATCAGCGCCCTGCCGGGCTACTGACAGACCTGTGGGCTAGCGCCGGACGGTGTCCGGTCAGCTCGCGCAGGCTGCTCACGCGCCCCTGCTCCCCTCGTACGCACTCGCCCCGCCGGGTCTCCGGCGGGGCGAGTGCGTCTCACGGCTGGGTGTCAGCCGAGCCGCGGGGCGGCGTCGAAGGCCGCCTGGACGGTCTGCCGGACCTGCGTGGCGGCGCTGTCGGCCGGCACGCTGCGGCGCTCGCCCGAGCGGCGGTCGCGGATCTCGACCGTGCCCGAGCGCGCCAGGTCACGGCCGACGACAACGGTGAAGGGCACGCCCAGCAGCTCGGAGTCGGCGAACTTCACCCCCGCCGAGACCTTGCGGCGGTCGTCGTAGAGGACCTCGACACCGGCCCGGTCGAGCTCGGAGGCCAGGGCGGCGGCCGTGGAGAAGACCTCCTCGTCCTTGCCCGTGGCCAGCACCTGGACCTGGAAGGGCGCCACCTGGATCGGCCAGGCCAGGCCGTGCTCGTCGCAGGTGGCCTCGGCCAGGGCCGCCATGACGCGCGAGACGCCGATGCCGTAGGAGCCCATGGTGACGGTGCGGGCCTTGCCGTTCTCGTCCAGGACGGTGAAGCCCAGGGCGTCGGCGTACTTGCGGCCCAGGGCGAAGATGTGGGCGACCTCGATGCCGCGGGCGATCTCCAGGGGGCCGGAGCCGTCCGGGGCCGGGTCGCCGGCCCGTACCTCGGCGGCCTCGACGGTGCCGTCGGCCTCGAAGTCGCGCCCCTTGACCAGGTGCAGCACGTGCTGCTGGTGCGCGTTGGCGCCGGTCACCCAGCTCGTGCCGTCCACCACGCGCGGGTCGAGCAGGTAGCGCACGGAGCCGGTGAGTACCTGGCGGCCCTCGTCGTCGGTCTCGACCCGGCGGGCCGGGGAGTTGGGGCCGATGGCGGTGGGGCCGATGTAGCCGGGCACGAGCTCGGGGTGGCCCTTGAAGTCCTCGGCCTCGGCCATGGCGACCTCGGCGGGGCTGACGGCCGCCTCCAGGCGCTTCATGTCCACGTCCCGGTCGCCGGGCAGGCCGACGACGAGCAGCTCGCGGCGCCCGTCCGGGTGAGTGAGGGTGACGACGATGTTCTTGAGGGTGTCGGCCGCGGTCCAGGGGCGGTCGGTGCGCGGGTACTCGCTGTTGAGCAGCGCGACGAGGCTGTCGATGGTCGGGCAGTCGGGGGTGTCGACGACACGGGCGGGCGGCTCCGCCGAGGCGTCGAGAGGCTCGGGCACCGGGGTGACGACGGCCTCGGCGTTGGCGGCGTAGCCCCCGGCGGAGCGCACGAAGGTGTCCTCCCCCACCGGCGACGGGTGGAGGAACTCCTCCGAGCGCGAGCCGCCCATGGCGCCGGCCATGGCGTTGACCGGCACGTACTCCAGGCCCAGGCGGGTGAAGATGCGCTCGTAGGCGTCACGGTGGAGCTGGTAGGAGGCTGCCAGGGCGTCGTCGTCGATGTCGAAGGAGTAGGAGTCCTTCATGACGAACTGGCGGCCGCGGATGATGCCGGCGCGCGGGCGGGCCTCGTCACGGTACTTCGTCTGGATCTGGTAGAGGACGGTCGGCAGGTCCTTGTAGGAGCTGAGCAGGTCCTTGGCCAGGAGGGTGAACATCTCCTCGTGGGTGGGGGCCAGCAGGTAGTCACCGTCCTTGCGGTCCCTGAGACGGAAGAGCGTCGGGCCGTACTCGTCCCAGCGGCGCGACTCCTTGTAGGGGTCGGCGGGCTGCAGGGCGGAGAAGTGCACCTCCTGGGCGCCGATCGCACTCATCTCGTCACGGATGATGTTCTCGATCTTGCGCAGGACAGCGAGCCCCAGCGGCAGCCACGTGTAGACGCCCGGCGCGGTGCGACGCACGTAGGCGGCGCGCACCAGGAGCCTGTGGCTGGCGACCTCGGCGTCAGCCGGGTCCTCGCGGAGGGTACGGATGAAGGCGGTGGACATCGTCTGAAGCACGGGCCGATCCTACGTGCTCGGTGTCCCGGTGCCGTGCGCACCCCGGGGCGTCGCTGCTCACTGCGCCGGGCCCCGCGCGCCGGGCCCTGCGCCGGGCCCCGCACCCGGCTCACGGACGGCGTCCGCGTCTCGTATCCTTCCTCAGGGGCCGGAGACGGTCCCCTCGTGCCCGGACCTCGGGGACGACCCCGCGGCCCGTGGCGGCACGGCGCAGGCACCCGGTAGCACGCAGCGCCCGGGCCCCCGCGTACGGCGTCGGCTTGCGGGCCGTCCGACGGGGTCACTAGCCTCGGAAGCGCCCTTCGATGAGCCGTCCCCCGGCAGCAGGGCCGCCCCGGTGACCGACGACAAGGGAATGCTGAGCATGGATCAACACCCCTCCATCCGTGTGGGGCACGGACGTACCTGGGCCAAAGCGATCCTCATCGGCGAGCACTCGGTGGTCTACGGCCACCCGGCCGTGGCCGTGCCGCTGCACGACCTGCGCATGAACGCCACCGTCACCCCCACGCCCGGGCCCTCGTGGCTGCGGTCCCTGAACTACGACGGCCCCCTGCGCGAGGCGGGCCACCGCTTCGCCTGCGTGGCGCGGGCCTTCGAGGTGGCCCGTGAGCGCTCGGGCGCCCTGGGCCAATCCTTCGAGGTCGTCACCGCCAGCGACTTCCCCCACGAGCGGGGCCTGGGCTCCTCCGCCGCCTCCGCGGGCGCCATCATCCGCGCGGTGCTGGACGCCTGCGGGCGCCAGGCCAGCCGTGAGGAGCTCCTTCCCCTCATCCACCAGGCCGAGCAGATCGCCCATGACCGGCCCTCGGGGCTCGACGCCGCGGCGACGACGGCCCCCTCCCCCATCCGCTTCCAGTCCGGTGAGATGCGTCTGCTCAGCCAGCGCATCGAGGGCGTCCAGCTCGTCATCGCCGACTCGGGGATCCACGGCTCGACCCGGGAGGCCGTCGGCGGGCTGCGGCGCCGCTACGAGGCCGACCCGGGCTTCTACGGGCCGCGCATCCAGCGTCTGGGCAGGCTCACCCACCGTTCCATCGAGGCCCTGGCGCACGGGGAGGCGCTCGTCCTGGGCGAGACGATGAACGCCGCCCACGAGCTCCTGTCCGAGATCGGCGTGAGCCTGGACCTGCTCGACAACCTCACACAGGCGGCCCGCCAGGCGGGGGCGCTCGGCGCGAAGATGACCGGCGGCGGCCTGGGGGGCTGCCTCATCAGCCTCACCGACTCGCCCCAGGCGGCCGAGGCCGTGAGCCGGGCCCTGACCCAGGCCGGCGCGGCACGCACCTGGACCTACCGGCTGCGCACGAGCGAGGCCCCGCTGTGAGCGACCTCGGGGCCCGCCGGGCGACGGCCAGCGCGAACTCCAACATCGCCCTCATCAAGTACTGGGGCAAGACCGACGAGGCCCTGCACCTGCCGACGACGTCGAGCCTGTCACTGACCCTCGACGACACGTGGACGACGACGACCGTCTCCTTCGACGGCGGGGCGGACGGTGAGGACCTCGTGACGATCAACGGCACCGTGGTCCAGGGCAGGGCCCGCGAGCGCGTGCACCGCTTCCTGTCCCTCGTGCGCGAGCGCGCGGGCCTGGGGGCGCAGGAGGCCGCGAGCGTCGTGTCGACCTCGACGGTGCCGCTGGCGGCGGGCCTGGCCTCCTCGGCCGCCGGCTTCGCGGCGCTGGCGGGCGCGGCCTGCCGGGCGGCGGGCCTGGAGATGGACGGCCGTGCGCTGTCGCGGCTGGCGCGCCGCGGCTCGGGCTCGGCCTCGCGCTCGGTCTTCGGGGGTCTCGTGCGCTGGAACCGGGGCACGGACGACGAGAGCTCCTACGCGGAGCCGGTGCCCTGCGCCCTGGACCTGGCCATGGTGGTCCTCACCGTGGAGAAGGGGGCCAAGGCCCTGTCCTCGACGGAGGCGATGCGTCACACGGTGCGGACCTCGCCCCTGTACCCGGCCTGGGTGGAGGCCAGCGCAGAGGACCTCAGCGCCGCCGTCGCTGCCGCCGCCGAGGGCGACCTCGAGCGTCTGGGAGCCGTGGCGGAGGGCAACGCCCTGGGGATGCACGCCACGATGCTGGCAGCCCGTCCTGCCGTCCTGTACTGGCTGCCCGGCACCGTCGAGGTCCTGCACGAGGTCGCGGCGCTGCGCGCCTCGGGGCTGCCCGTGTGGGCGACGATGGACGCGGGCCCCAACGTCAAGGTCCTCACCGACACCGCCCACGCCCAGCAGGCAGCCACCGCCCTGGCTGAGGCCTTCCCCGCCGCGTCGGTCACGGTGCGACGCGGCGGCGAGGGAATCCGCTTCGAGTAGCCGGGCCCTGATTGACTGTGCCCATGACTCGGTCCGTCACGCGCCAGGCGCCCGGAAAGCTGTACGTCGCCGGAGAGTACGCCGTCGTCGAGAGCGGGCACTCGGCCCTTCTCGTGGCCGTGGACCGCTTCATCACGGTGACGGCCGCCGCGGCCGACGCTCCGCGTGCCCGCGTGTCCTCCGCCCTGTACGACGGCGGCCTGCGCACCTGGGAGCGCGATGCCCAGGGCGTGGCGGTGCCGAGCGACGGCGAGGTCGACTACGTCATCTCCGCGCTGCGCACCGTCGAGGAGCTCGTGCGTGAGCGAGGCCGTGAGCCCGCCATGGTGCACCTGGACGTCATCAGCGAGCTCGACGACGCCTCGGGACGCAAGCTCGGCCTGGGCTCCTCCGCCGCGGTGACGGTGGCGACCGTGCGGGCCGTGGCCGCCTTCCACGACCTGGAGCTGAGCGACCTCGACGTGTTCAAGACGGCGCTGCTGGCCTCCGACGCCGTCGAGCCGGTGGGCTCGGGCGGCGACCTGGCGGCGAGCTCCTTCACGGGCTGGGTGTGCTACTCCTCCCCCGACCGTCAGTGGCTGCGTCGACGGCGGCGTGAGGCGGGCGTGGCCGAGCTCCTCGCCGCCGACTGGCCCGGGCTGGCGGTGCGTCGGATGAGGCAGGCCGACGGCATCGACCTGCTCGTGGGCTGGACCGGTGAGCCGGCCTCGACCTCCCGCCTCGTCTCCGACGTCAAGGCGCACACCCAGGGCCCGGCCCCGGTGGGGGGCTACACGCAGTTCCTGTCGGACTCCGACACCTGCCTGGCCGGCCTCGTGCGCGCCCTGGAGGCGGCGGACCTGGCGGAGGTGTGCCGGCGCGTGGGCGAGCACCGCAGGCTCCTGGCGGGCCTGGCACGGCTGAGCGGCGTCGTCATCGAGACGCCCGAGCTCGGTCGGCTGGTGGAGATTGCCTGCGCCCACGGGGCGGCGGCGAAGAGCTCGGGGGCCGGAGGCGGGGACTGCGGCATCGCCCTGCACGGGCCCGCCACCAGCACGGCGGCCCTGCGTGCTGACTGGGCGGCGGCCGGCATCGTCCCCCTTGACCTGACCGTGTGGACCCAGGAGGCCTCATGAGCCCCACCCAGCAGCCCGACCCCACCTCCGGTGCCCGTCCCGGCACGGGGGTGGGCGCGCACGCCGAGCGCAAGGACGAGCACGTGCGCCTGGCCATGAGCCTGCACGAGCCGGGCAAGCAGACCCCGTGGGCGGATGTCGGCTTCCTGCACCACGCCCTGCCGGGTACCGACGTCGACGCCGTGGACCTGTCGACCACCGTCCTGGGCTCGCGCTGGCAGGCGCCCGTGTACGTCAACGCGATGACGGGCGGCACCGAGGCGACGGGACGGCTCAACGCGGGCCTGGCGGAGGCCGCCGGGGCAGCGGGCCTGGCGATCGCCTCGGGCTCGCAGCACGTGGCGCTGCGTGACGCCTCCCGCGAGGACACCTTCACCGTCATCCGCCGCCAGGCCCCGCAGGCCTTCGTGCTGGCCAACGTGGGGCCCACGGTGGGCCCCGAGCAGGCCGTGCGCGCGGTGGAGATGCTCCAGGCCGACGCCCTGCAGGTGCACGTCAACGTCGCCCAGGAGGTCCCGATGCCCGAGGGCGACCGGGACTTCTCCGGCTGGGCCGAGCGCATCGGAGCGATCACCGAGGCGGTGGGCGTGCCCGTCGTCGTCAAGGAGGTCGGCTTCGGGCTGTCGCGGCGCAGCGTCGATCAGCTCGTGCCCCTGGGGGTGGCGGCGGTGGACGTGGCCGGCAACGGCGGCACGGACTTCGTGGCCATCGAGACCTCCCGCCGGCAGGACGGCGCCTACCGCGACCTCGTGGGCTGGGGGCAGAGCGCCGCCCTGTGCCTGCTGGAGTGCCTGCACACGCAGGCGGGCGAGCTCCCGGTCCAGGTGCTGGCCTCCGGCGCGGTGCGCACGCCGCTGGACGTCGTGCGCGGCCTGGCGCTGGGGGCGTGCGCCGTGGGCGCCTCGGGGCACTTCATGCGCACGCTCACCGAGTCCGGCCCCGAGGCCCTGTTCCGCGAGCTCGTCTCCTGGAAGGAGCAGCTGCGCGGCATCATGGCCCTGCTGGGCGCCGGCCGGGTGGCGGAGCTGGCGCGCACCGACCTGCTCGTCACCGGGGCCACCGCCGAGCGCGCCCGGCTGCTGGGCGTGGACCTGGGGGCCCTGGCCCGGCGCTCGTCCTGACGCCGACCGGCCTGCCCTCAGAGGGCGTTAGGCCTGCCCTCAGAGGGCGGCGAGCCAGGAGACGATGCCGGGCGAGGCGTACAGGGTCATGAACTGCACCCCGTAGGACACGCCCAGGCGGTTGAGCGAGCCGCAGGCGATGCCCACGAGCAGCACCCCGAACACGTTGGCGACGCCCGCGTCGATGTAGGCGAGAACGACGATGAGGCACACGAACAGGGACAGGACGGCCTCGTGGGGCACCCGGCTCATGACGAAGCGGGTGATCTGGCTCGACCAGCGCACCGCCACCACGTAGGTGAGCACGACGGCGACCAGCGCCCCCAGCACGGTGGCGAGGACGAACTGCGGCATGCCCAGCAGGTGGTGGAGGTTGTGCTCGAGGCTGTAGACGCCGTCGGCCTCGAACAGGGGGCCCGCCGGGCCCGCGGACACGCCGGAGATCGGGATGCCCAGGGCCACGAGCGGGATGATGACGCCCGCCAGGTAGGTCGAGTGCGCGAGCGAGCTCATGACCGTCACGGCCCGCTGGGCCCGGGCCACCGGGTCCTTGAGGCGGGCGGTGCTGGCCTCGCCGAGCAGGAAGGTCAGGCCCACCGGTGAGAGCACGAACAGTGGCGCGGAGACGGCGGCCATGGCGGCGCTCCAGCCGCCCTCGGCGGCGGTGACGAGCCGGTGGGGACGCAGCTCGCGCGAGCGGAAGCCCTCGGCGCCCAGACGCGCCTGGGTGAGGGTGCCGTGGGGCAGCTCCTGGCGGCGGCGCTTGTTGAGCAGCTCGAGCAGGGTGACGAGCAGCGGGCCGACCGTGATGCCCAGGAAGAAGGAGATGTTGACGCTGTCGCCGGGCTCGATGATCCCCTGGGCCTCGTAGACGGCCGGCAGGCCCCGGAAGAGGAAGGCCATGGGGATGATGGACACGAGCGCCAGGACCCGGTTGCGTCCGAGCACGGCCAGCAGGCAGGCGCCCAGGGCGAGGATGAGAGGGGCGCGGTCCTTGATCGGCTCGGCCAGGGGGGCGACGGCGGCCGCCAGGAGGAAGGCGAGCGGGACGGACACGACCGTGCCGATGGCGGAGCCTACGGCCATCTTGCGGATCGTCGTCGACGCCAGGCCGCGTGAGCGCAGCAGGACGGCGTGCTCCATGAGCGGGGCGCTCATGACGCCGCCGGGCAGGCCCACCAGGGCCGTGGGGATGGCGTTCATGAGGTTGAGGGTGACGATCGCCGAGATGAAGAAGGACAGCACCACCTCGGGGGCGGCGCCCGACAGCACAAGGGCGAGGGTGACGGGGGCGAGGACGCTGGTCTCGTCGGTGCCCGGGATGAAGCCGATGAAGGAGTAGAGGATGACGGCGGCCAGCACCGCCGCGAGCATGAGCGCGAGCATCGTGAGGGTCATCGTGTCCCCTCCTCGGCCTGGGCGGGGACGACGGGCTCGACGTCGGCGGAGCCGTCCTGGGCGGCGTCGGCGTCGATCTCGGTGGTTCCGGCGTCGGGCTCCACGCCGTCGGCCTCCACGATGCTCACCTCGCGCTTGGGGGTGACGAGGACGCAGCTGAGGGCGAAACCGAGCACGCAGCCGCCCAGGCCCCAGAAGAGCAGGTGGCCGGAGGTGAGGGTGGCCAGGACGAGCGCCCCGATGGAGCACAGGCCGCAGACCGTCAGGGACAGGACGAGGTCGCGTGTGCTGACGAGGTCGTTCCAGACCTCGATGTGGGGTGCCGGGTCCTGCCCGGAGCGCGAGGGAACGTTGTGGTGCACGAGCGGACTCTACGCACCACCGCGCTCCACGTCAGGTGTGCCGTCCTATGACGTGCCCCATGTCCTCAGGGCCGACGGTAGCGGCGCACGCCGTCCACCACCCCGGTGAGTGCGTAGGGCCCGGCGTCCACGCAGTGCGTGCCGGACGTGTCCTCGCCCACCGGCGCGAGCGAGTCGGTGAGCACGGCCTCGTACTCCTCGACGTCCAGTCGCCTGCGGGCGTCGAGCGCGGCGGCACCCGCCTCGGGCCGGCGACGTGAGCCAAAGCCCTCGACGACGGTGGCCACGACGAGCTCGCCCACCGCCCCCGAGCCGTAGGAGAAGAGGCCCACACGGTCCCCGGCCCGCAGGTCCGAGTGGTCCAGGACGGAGGCCAGGCCGAGGTAGAGGGAGGCCGTGTAGCAGTTGCCGACGCGCCGCGAGTAGGTGAGCGAGTCGTCGTAGCGGCGGTGCAGGTGCTCCAGGCCGCGCTCCTGGGCCTGCTCGGGCGTGAGGACGCAGGCCAGCGCCTTGCGTCCCATCTTGGTGTACGGCAGGTGGAAGCACAGGGCCGCGTAGTCCTCCACGTCCAGGCCGGTGGCCTCGCGGTGCGCGGCGAAGACCCGGGTGAACATGTCGGTGTAGCAGCGGTTGGACAGGTGCCCGTCGACGCGGGGCACGCTCTCGCCCTCGGGGCGCCAGAAGTCGTAGACGTCCTCGGTGCGGGCGGTCGAGGCCGGGTCGATGACGAGCAGGCGCGGGTCCTGGCGCACGAGCATCGCGGCGGCGCCCGCACCCTGGGTGGGCTCGCCGCCCGTGCGCAGGCCGTAGCGGGCCAGGTCGGAGGCGATGACGAGGGCGGTGCGCCCCGGGTGGGCGGCGACGTAGTCGACGGCTGTCAGCAGCCCGGCGGTGCCCGCGTAGCAGGCCTCGCGGATGTCGAAGGCGCGCACGCCCTCGGGCAGGCCGAGCAGCCCGTGGACCATGACGGCGACGGCCTTGGAGGCGTCGACGGCGGACTCGGTGCCCACGATGACGAGCCCGAGGTTGGTGATATCAGCCTCGTCCGCTTGCGCGAGGACGGCGGCACCGGCCCGGGCGGCGAGGGTGACGACGTCGGTGCTGGCGGCGGCCACGGCCATCTGGTCCTGCCCGAGCCCCACGTGGTACTTGGCGGGGTCGACGCCGCGAGCGTGGGCGAGGTCCGTCATGTCGAGGTAGAGGTCGGGGAAGGTGAGCTCGAGCGCGTCGATACCGATGAGCAAGCGGGCCTCCGTAAGGTGGGGTCGGGGGGCTGGGGCGACGCCCCGGACACCGCAGGAGTCTAGACTACGGCGCGTATCCCACCTCATGATCGGGGGCCTCATGAACGACACCCGCCGCGACCTCTCCCGCTTGGAGGGCAGCACTGCCGTCATCGTCTCCGCGATGCGCACCCCCACGGGGCGCCGCCGCGGCAGCCTGTCCCACATGACCGCCGCAGAGCTCGGTGCCCACGCCGTGCGCGCGGCGCTGGCCCAGGTGCCCCAGGCGGCCGACGACGTCGCCCAGCTCATCTTCGGCAACGTCTACCAGGGCGGTGCCGGGCAGAACGTCGCCCGCCAGGTCGCCCTGGGCGCCGGCCTGCCGGTACGGGTGCCGGCCATGACCGTCAACGAGGTCTGCGGCTCCGGCCTCAAGTCCGTCATCCTCGCCGAGCAGCTCATCAGGCTGCGCCGGGCCGACGTCGTCGTCGCCGGCGGCACCGAGTCGATGACCCGGGCGGCGCTGGTGTCCGCCTACGACCCGGACACCCGCTCCTACCTCGACCCCCAGCCCTCCCTCATGGTCGACGGGCTCACCGACGCCTTCAGCGGGGAGGCCATGGGGGTCACGGCCGAGGAGGTCGCCAAGCAGCACTCCATCGACCGTGCCAGCCAGGACGCCTGGGCGCTGCGCTCGCACGCGCGGGCCACCAGCGCCACCAGCCAGGGCCTGTACGCGCGCGAGATCGCCCCCATCGACCTTCCCGACGGCCAGTGCCTGGACCACGACGAGCCCATCCGCCCGGACACGGACCCGGAGCGGCTGGCGGGCCTGCGCCCCGTCTTCGCCGAGCACGGCACGGTCACCGCCGGCAACGCCTCCTCCGTGGCCGACGGCGCCGCCGCCCTGGTGCTGACCTCCGCGGACTACGCCCGACGACACAACCTCGACGTGCTGGCGGTGCTCACCAGCTCCTCGGAGATCGCCATCGACCCGCGGATCATGGGCTTCTCCCCCACGACCGCGATCCGCGACCTGCTGTCCCACCAGGGACTGACGACCTCGGACATCGACTCCTACGAGATCAACGAGGCCTTCGCGGCCACCTCCCTGGCGGTCAGCCAGGACCTCGCCCTGGACCCCGACACGGTCAACCCCATGGGCTCGGCCATCGCGCTGGGCCACCCGCTGGGTGCCTCGGGCGCCCGTATCCTCGTCACCCTCGTGCACCGGCTGCGCCGGGAGGACCAGCACCGCGGTGTCGCCTCCCTGTGCGTGGGCGGGGGCATGGGCATCGCCGTCCTCGTGGAGTCCCTGGCCCCGCGAGAGGCGGGGGACGCGCGGTGAGCCGCTTCTACGAGCTCAGCCCCGAGCAGCGGCGCCAGCACCTGGTCGACGAGGGCCTGCTGACTCCCGCGGCCGCCGAGCTCCTGGCGCGGCCCACCGGCCTGGACCCCGACACCGCCTCCCGGCTGGTGGAGAACCAGGTGGGCCAGCTGCACCTGCCGGTCGGGGTGGTGCCGGGTGTCGTGGTCAACGGCCGGGCGTACACGGTGCCGATGTGCACCGAGGAGGCCTCCGTCGTGGCGGCCGCCTCCAACGGGGCGCGGATCGTGCGCCTGGCAGGCGGATTCACCGCCGCGAGCCCGACGCGCCTGGTCACGGGCCAGGTGGTCGTGGCCGAGCCCCGCGACCCGCAGCTCGTCAGCCGCATCGAGCAGTGCCGCGAGGAGGTCTTCGCCGCGGCGGCCCAGGCGCACCCCTCCATCGTCGCCCGCGGCGGGGGCCTGCGCGAGATGAGCGTGCGCCGCCTGCCTGCGGCCGTGCCGGGCGGCGCGTCGGGGGCCTCACGGGGCTTCGTCAGCGTGGACCTGAGCGTGGACGTGCGTGACGCCATGGGCGCCAACATCGTCGACACCATCGGTGAGGCCGTCGCCGCGCTCCTGCGTGAGCGCTTCCCCCAGGAGGAGGTGCTGCTGGCGATCATCTCCAACTACGCGGTGCAGGCGCTCGTCGAGGTCTCCTGCGAGATCCCGGCGCCGATGCTGGTGCCCGCACGCACCGCCCAGCAGGTCGGGGCGCAGGAGCTGGCCGACCTGGCCCGGCGCACGGCGCACCGCATCGCCCTGGCCTCCGACCTCGCCCAGGTGGACGTCACACGCGCCGTGACGCACAACAAGGGCGTGATGAACGGCATCCACGCGGTGGCGCTCGCCATCGGCAACGACACCCGCGCCGTCGAGGCCGGCTGCCACGCCTGGGCGGCGCGTGACGGACAGTACCGGGGGCTGTCGCGCTGGGCCCTCGCCGGTACGACGGAGGCGCCGGTGCTGCGCGGGCAGATGAGCGTGCCGCTCGTGCTGGCCAGCGTCGGCGGCACGATCCACGCCCTGGAGCAGGCCGAGGCCGCCCTGGGGATCGTCGGGGCCCGTGACGCCACCGAGCTTGCCCGCGTCGTCGCCGCCGTCGGCCTGGCACAGAACCTGGCCGCCCTGCGGGCACTGGTCACCGACGGGATCCAGAAGGGCCACATGTCGATGCACTCGCGTGCCCTGGCCATCACCGTGGGTGCGCGCGGCGCGGAGATCGAGCGGGTCGCCGAGCTGCTGCGCGCCGCACCGCGAATGAACCAGGACACGGCCGGCGCCCTGCTGGAGCAGGTCCGCGCCGGGAGCTGAGCGGCCACCGAGCAGGCACCGAAAGGCCACTGAGCAGGCACCGAAAGGGCACTGAGCCTCAGCAGGGTCGTAACAGGGCCGTGTCCGCTCCCCCGCTCTCATCGTCCCCGCCCTCACAGCAGGACGGAGGCGAAGGTCCCCGCTCTGGTGAAGCCCAGACCCTCGTACAGGCCGAGGGCCGCGGTGTTGAAGTCGTTGACGTACAGGCTCACCACGCCCCGGCGGCCCACGTGCTGCGCGCGCACGGCGTCGACGACGGCCGCCAGGGCGACACTCGCCAGGCCACGGCCGCGCAGGTCCTCGCGCGTCCACACGCCCGTGAGCTGAGCGACCCCGCCGTCGTGGCCCGGCACGGGCCACAGGGCACCGACATCCGCCTTGAAAGCCACCGCCCGGGGACCGCCTGGCAGCGGCGGGCGGCCCTCGCCGTCGTCGAGGACGACGTAGGTGCGCCGCGACTGCACGAGCCAGGAGACGTGGCGCGCGTAGGAGCCTCCGACGGCGGTGGGGTCGTAGCCGAGCTCGCCACGGAACATCGCTACCGAGGCGGGCAGCACGAGCGGCTCCTCGGCGCTCGTCGCGGCGTGCAGGGACTCGGCCGCCCACCTCAGGGCCGGTCGGCGACGCACCGCCGCCTCGGTGAGGTCGACGGGGCCGTCGGGAGCCACGAGCAGGGGCTGGCTCCAGCGCTCCTCCCGGCTCACCGTGCCCAGCTCGGCGAGCGCTGCCCACACGGGCTCGACGTCCTGGGCGGGGCCGTAGACGGAGCCGCGGCTGGTGAGGCGACGGTGGCTGTGCTCGGCCAGGGCGCGCACCTGGGCGCGGCTCGCCCCCGTGTGGCCGGTGCCCGGCCGGGCTGCCAGACCGAAGGGCAGCAGCGAGCCGGTGGCCCAGGCCCCGGCGGCGGGACGCCCCGCGCCTCCCATGGCGACGACGTCGCCGACACCCCAGTCCGGCCAGCGCCGCAGCTGGCCGGCCAGGCTCACCCCGGCCACCGGGTCCAGGGCGCACAGCCCCAGCAGCCCATCGACGGACGCCGGGGTGAGGGGGCTGAGCAGCCGTGAGGGCCGGGACAGCAGACGCACCGTCGGCCTCACAGGGGGGCGACGAGATCGACCCAGATGAGCAGCACCGCCATGATGACGAGCAGGACGAAGACGACCTGCCCCACAGGCAGCATGCGGGCGGTGTCCGCGTAGCCGGGGTCGGGACGGCCGGTGGCACGCGCCCAGCGGCGGCGCAGCCCCTCCCAGCAGGCTCCCGCCACGTGGCCGCCGTCGAGGGGCAGCAGAGGAATGAGGTTGAAGGCGAACAGGGCGAGGTTGAGCGAGCCGAGCAGGCTGAGCATCGAGTACAGGCGCACGGAGAAGGGGATACGACCCGTTCCGGCACCCGTCGAGGAGACCTCGCCCGCGATCCGGCCCACGCCCACGAGGCTGATAAGGCCGTCGGTGCTGCGCTCCTCGACGCCGATGCCCGCGCGCACGGCGTGGTACAGGCCCGTGGGGATCGTGACGATGGCCCGCAGGGTCTGGGTGACGGCGCCCACAACCTGTCCTGCGATCTCGCCCGCGCCCACCCGCACGGTGCCCACGGCTGGGGTCATGCCCACGTAGGGGCGGGCCTGCGTCACCGTCGTGCCGTCCTCGGCGGTCACCGGCTGACCGGAGCCGTCGTAGACGGTGCGCTCGACCTCGACGGGGGTGACGCTCAGCGTCAGCTGCTCGCCGTCGCGCTCGACGACGACCTCGGTCGGCGCGGCGGCGGAGCCGCCGATGACGGACTGCACCTGATGCCAGCTGGTGACCGGGGTACCGCCCCAGCTGAGCACCCGGTCGCCGGGCTCGATGCCGGCCAGACGGGCCGGTGAGGGCGGGTCCGCGGAGGTGCACGGGGCCGAGGCGTCGACGTCGGAGGAGACGCACTCGGCCACCGAGGCCACGGTGGTCGTGTACCCGGGCTGTCCGACGACGCCCAGCGCGACGGCCAGCAGGACGATACCCAGCACGAGGTTGGTGAGGATGCCGCCCGCCATGACGACGAGCTTGCGCGGCACGCTCAGCCGGTAGAAGGCGCGGTCCTGCTCCTCGGGGCCGAGCTCGCCGAGGGACTCCTCACGGGCCTCGGCGATCATGGAGCCGGGCTTGTCGGGGTGTCCGGGGCGGGCGGGCGGGATCATGCCCAGCAGGCGGACGTAGCCGCCCAGCCAGATCGCCTTGACTCCGTACTCGGTCTCGCCGCGGCGCACGGACCACAGGCGGGGCCCGAAGCCGACGAAGTACTCGGCCACCTTCACCCCGAAGGCCTTGGCGGGGATCATGTGCCCCAGCTCGTGCAGCGCCACGGACACGACGATGCCCAGGACGAGGATGATGACGCCCAGGGCGTAGGCGAGGGTGGAGTTCATGTGGTGGGTGGTCTCCTGTGGTGGCGGGCGAGGGTGCGGGCCGGCTCAGCGGCGGGCACTCACTCGACGGAGAGGAGCACCTCGACGACACGGGCGAGGTAGCGGTCCACGCTCGTCTCCTCGTAGGCCTTGGAGCGGCGGGCCGAGGAGAAGACGGCGCCGCGGACCTCGTCGGCGCTCAGCTCCTCCG
>ERZ772917.988-NODE-988-length-18275-cov-32.812184_pt1 | contig 18275 bp, 14 predicted proteins | sample MGYA00511187_ERZ772917 | MGnify/ENA primary metagenome ERZ772917 (study PRJEB29015, sample SAMEA2737925) | human oral metagenome | biome: human oral; feature: human-associated habitat; material: dental | place: China | collected 2012 ... | reverse complement strand
GATTGTACCGATGTTAACATGCGGTTTCGTACGTTCAAATTTTTCTTTTGCCATTAGGATTATATCCTCCTTCACAAAAACAAATTACATTCTAGTATTAATATAATATATTAACCCTAATTTATCAATGGAATATAAGATTTCCTTACCCATTATTATACCATATATATAAAATCTTAGAATAGCATGTCATATGGGGTGAAATAAAAAAATCCTCACCAAAGTGAGGTTTAATGGTGGCGGCACACGGATTTGAACCGCGGACACACCGGGTATGAACCGATTGCTCTAGCCAACTGAGCTATGCCGCCATGTATGGAGCTAGTGACCGGGATTGAACCGGTGACCTTATCCTTACCAAGGATACGCTCTGCCGACTGAGCTACACCAGCACAATGAACGATCATTTCACTGTGATTGTTATGGTTGCGGGGACAGGACTTGAACCTGCGACCTTCGGGTTATGAGCCCGACGAGCTACCAACTGCTCCACCCCGCTATAGATGGTGGAGGGAGAAGGATTCGAACCTTCGAAGTCGAAGACGGCAGATTTACAGTCTGCTCCCTTTGGCCGCTCGGGAATCCCTCCATAAATAAAATGGAGCTGGCGATAGGAATTGAACCCACAACCTGCTGATTACAAGTCAGCTGCTCTACCTATTGAGCTACGCCAGCATCATTACGACAAGATGAATTGTATCATCTAGCACACTAAGTGTCAAGAACCTTTTAAAAACTTTTTGAAGTTTTTTCGTTCACTGCGGTTGCCCTTAGTGCTTAATCATAATAACATGAAACGATACCCTATGCAAGTATTTTGTCAAAAAAAATTTATATTTTATCAAACATATACTAAATGCCTATTTTCCACCTATATTCAGTAGTTACTTATATTTACGACTCCATTCTCTATATATCTTTACATAATTTTATATACCACCAATATATAACTACTACAATCTATATTCTAGGTTCATCAAAATCAAATAGTGCTTTATTAAGAAACCATGTATATCAGTAACTACAGCTATATGATAATACAAAAAAAGGAGATAGACCACTATCTCCTTTTTATAACATTTATAGTTTCCCTATATTTAACCAATATGTTCAATCATACAATTAGTCAATTGCAATAACATGATCTGGATGTGCAATGCTAAACACTGCATGTTTTGGATTATTGTTATGTTCTAAGTATAATTGATCTCCTTCAAGATGACCACGCCAGCCAACGACAATAGGATACTTCTTACTAATAGTTTTTAGTAACTCAAATGGTTTTAGATTTAAAATTGGTGCAAAGAATACATTAATACCATCTAGCAATACTACTTCCGTATCGCTACGGCTAAGAGCACGGCAAATAACTTCTTCTGCTAATTGAGGTCGTTCATCGCGAGGCACGAGTAAGAATTCTTCCTCGATAAGCTGCTTAGCTTCCAAGTATTTCCAACCCTTCTGCTCAGACAACTCACGAATTAGCAAACTTTTACCAGAACCTGGACCACCAACGATAAACAATATACGTTCATCATCACCTTGAATCTTTTCCCAACGTTCTTTTACATCTTGTACAGTAACCATATCCTTTGCCTCCTCGCTGTGACCTATCCTATTTTACTGGACGGTCAGATAACATAACGGATTTGATATATTGGTTTTTATCATCTAGGGCAAACTGTAAATAAGAATTGCTTGCCGCTGGATTTTTATATTCATATACGGTAGATGTCCCCGACTTTGTTGTCGATTCAACAATACGAGTTGGCATCCCATACACAAAGAGCAATAAATACTTGGTATCGCCCATTGCGATACCACGACGGGTAGGCGTGTAAACATTTAGTAGCACACGATTGATGAGATCGCTTTTGTCTACACTCACACCATATTCGTTATAGCCAATAAATGTGGAGCCAAACAACATACCTTGATGTTTCCAATCATTATTAGAGTCATTAACAAAATGGTCATTCAACTTTAAGCCACGAAGTACAAAATCATCAGCTGTAAGTGTACCAGCTTCAAAATCATATACTTCAGCTTTTGGTAATCCAAATCTAGGCCATACTTGACCACTAATAATATCTACAGCTTCTATATTGCTTTGTTTAATGGTAAAAGCAATATATTCTTTTTGCTGACCAAGCATAGATTGTTGTTGGCTATTACTATTTGTATTCTCTACTGGACTCTTAAACTCCTTTTTTTGAGGCAATGAATTTTCGGAATGACCTTCGTATAAGAATATATATGTCTCATTTTTCTTATCACGCCACATCGCATTCGGACTGCCATAGGCAAATACCAATTCCATCCGCGTGCTGCCAGGACCAATGTCGCGTACTGTATTAGCGCCCTTTTTCGTACTATGAATATTAGTAATAGTATTTGGCTCAAAGAAATAAGTCGCCCCTTGACCACGCAATTGATTATTAACCAACAATTCTTGTGCAGGCCCTGTATATACGGTTACGGCTACATCTTTCATATGATATGTAGTAAAGTTATCGCGAACTTCTGTCTTCTCTACATCTTTAGGTACCACGAATCGATCACCCAATCGATAGGACGAGATAGCATAATCATCCATAGAGCCCAAGGACGGCAAACTATTAGCCGTATAAGACTTACCAATATCAGCCAAATTATTTTGAGTTATACTCGGCAAAGGACCTTCGTTTTCACTAGCCGCTTGCCAGAACTGTATAGAATCACCAAATTCAGTTACAGCCATTTGCTCCGCAAGCCATCCTGTTTTAGATTGCTTATTTTTTCCCTTTGCCTCTGGTTTAACTACTTTTATTGGTGCATTATCAAGATAAGACAAGCTATCAGTTTCCCCTGTCTCCTCAGCGCCACTATCACCGACCGCATTAGCGGATGCTTTAGTTTTCTTGTTGGCTTCATCTGTAGTTTCTACTGTAACTGGTTTAACTGTTGAAATTGTAGGTTCTGCCGCATAGCTGATTGTAGTAGCAGACAAACCTACTAGGAGGGCCGCTACAATACGGCTCTTCATAGAATAGTTCATCGATTATTCTCCAATTGTGCACGCAACCAAGTTAACCATGGTTCAAGACCATTATGGGCTGTGCAACTAACTTCAAAAATTTCTCCATTTGGATTTAAATTGCGAATATCTTGTATTGCCTGTTCCTTTTTGAAAGGCACATACGGCAACAAATCAATCTTATTAATGAGGATTGCCTTAGACTCTTTAAAGATTAATGGATATTTAAGCGGCTTATCTTCACCTTCTGTAACAGATAAAACCGTTACTTTCATACTTTCACCAATCTCAAATTCTGCAGGACAGACTAAATTACCTACATTTTCGATAATGATCATATCAAGATCATCAAGGTTTAAGTCACCTAAAGCATCTTGAATCATCTGCGCATCGAGATGGCACCCACCAACCGTATTGATTTGAATAACAGGCACGCCTAACGCGTGAATGCGCTCCGCATCTTTAGCGGTGAATAAATCACCTTCAATAACAGCTATGCGGTAATCCTTTTTTAAATCTTGTAAAGTTGCCTCCAATAGAGATGTCTTACCAGCCCCAGGCGAACCTAACAGATTAAATACAAATATATTCTTTTCCTTAAACAACTGTTGTAAGGACTCTGCAATGGCATCATTTTTTGCCAATACATTAGTTTTAACTTGAACTTGCATGTCCTAACCTTTCTATCAATCGATATCCATAGAGGTCACTTGTAACTCGCGACCGCCAATGGTTTGTACGAAATGACTGTCACAATAAGGGCAGACAAACGTATAGTTTTTTATAGGAAATATTTTATCACAATCTAAACACTTTCCCTCAATAGGAATTGTGTTGATTTCAATGTGTGAGCCTTCCGCAGGAGTTCCCTTTGTAACGGCTTCCCAACAAAAAAGCAATGAATCAGGCTCAACCCCACTCATTAGGCCCAAATCTAATTGAATCGAATGAATGACTGTCGCATCGTGCTGACGCAAAGTATCGAGTGCTACATCAAGAATGCCTTCTGCTATAGACATCTCATGCATGATATGCCTCGTACACAGCTTCAAGCATCATTGTTGTAGTGACTGATCCAACGCCTCCTGGTACAGGGGTAATGGCAGATGCAATATCTTTTACCGCATCATAATCAACATCACCTACAGTTTTGCCATCTAGTTCATTGATGCCTACATCGATAACAACTGCACCAGGCTTAATCATATCAGACGTAATCATATGAGCACGACCAGCCGCGGCAATAACGATATCACCACGCTTTACTTGCTCTGCCAAATCAGGGGTTCTAGAGTGACAAATCGTTACCGTACCATTCGCACCTAAAGCCATAAGAGCTACAGGTTTGCCGATAACTTGGCTACGGCCGACTACAGCCACATGTTTTCCTTCTACAGGAATATCATAGTGTTTTAAAATAGCCATACAAGCCTTGGCGGTACAAGGAGCAAAGCCCCCCTTACCAGCCGTTACTAAACCGATGTTATATGTTGTAAGACCATCAATATCTTTTTTAGGATCTAGCATATCGATAAGGGCTTCTGTATCAATGTGTTTAGGCATTGGCATTAACGGCAAAATCCCATGAACAGATGCATCACTATTTAATTCTTGCAAGGCCGCCAGGACTTCATCTTGCGTTGCCGTTTCAGGTAATTGCTTTAGCACAAAACCATAACCAAAGTTCTTAGCTGTTTTTTCCATAAATGTAGCATACATATGAGCGCCGTGGTCTTCACCAACGAGTAATACTGCCATAGTAATCACAGAGTTGCCTACTGCTGCAACTTTTTCTTGTAAAATCGCCTTGTGAGCATCTGCTACTGCTTTACCGCGTAATTCGATCATAAGTATCTCCATTCATTCAAACTATTTATAAAAAAGGTGCCTCCCGAGAGGCACCTAAGTCTCTTATTCTATTATATAACGAACTGTCTATAATTTCTAATTATCTACTAAAGTGAACTGTAATTGCCGTTCCGGCGGTAACAGTAGTGCCTCCACTTTCATCTTGAGAAACGGCAATACCCGTTCCATCAGGTTTAAACGCAAGACCAGCCTTATGTAACCAGTCGCGCACCTCACCATAGGTAAAGCCCGTAAAGTTAGGCAATGTTACAGAACCATCGCTAGACGGAGTCGGTTCTGGCAATGTATTGGTAGGTTTAGCCGCTACAGAAGTAGTTTCCTTAACATATGGACTCAATTGGTAGTAGCGTACAAGTTGAAACACAATATCCTTAAATACTGGCGCTGCAATTTGACCACCATAAATAGAACCTTTTTGCGGATCGTCAATGACTACAAGAACCACAAATTTTGGATCTTCTACAGGACCAAAACCGATAAAGGATGCAATGTATTGACCATCTAAATAGCCACCGCGTTTAGTATCTAATTTTTCCGCCGTACCAGTTTTACCACCAAAGTGATAGCCTTCTACCATCGCTTTGTTACCGCCACCTTCAGACACCTCTTTCTCCAAGATATCTACAATAGTTTTTGCTGTTTCCTCTGGCACTGGTTGACCTACTACAGTATTTTCGGTAGTACTTGTTACTTCTCCTTGAGCATTGCTATAAGACTTGATAATATGCGGACGCATCATAGAACCACCATTAGCAAGGGCACCAAAGGCACGTACCATTTGTAGTGGGGTCACCGCAATACCTTGACCGATAGACATAGTCGCTACGTCTAGTTTACTCATATCCTCTGGATTATATAAGATACCTGCACCTTCACCAGGTAATTCAATGCCTGTTTCAGAACCGAATCCATAATCGCGCACGTATTTAGATAGAATATCAGCACCAGTTAATGTACCAATTTCTGCCATACCTGTATTGATAGAATACTTCAAGATATCTAGCAATCGAACTGGTCCATAACCTTCACCATTCCAGTTTCTCATCACATGCCCATTCGCTACAAAGGCCCCTTTATCATTGTACACTGTTTCTAATTTCCACTTTCCTGATGCAAGAGCCGCAGATGCAACGATTGGTTTAAATGTAGAACCTGGTTCATATAGATTAGTAACAGCGATATTTTTGAAAGCCTCTTCCCCACTTTGGTTATAATTGTTAGGATCGTAACTTGGACGATTTGCCATCGCAAGAATTTCACCAGTCTTAGGATCCATAACGATAACGCTCGCATGTTTGGCCCCCGTATCAGCCATCGCCTTATCAAGAGCTCGTTCTGCAATAAATTGGATGGTCGCATCAATCGTTAAAGTTACGCTTTTACCCTTATCAGGTAAGAACTTAGACAATACAGAACCAAATATAGCATTACCTTTGTTGTCTGTGGCAACGATTTCTTGCTGTACACCACCCTTTAACTCATCGTCAAGGACCATTTCAAGTCCATCGAGGCCCTTATCATCGGTACCAACAAAACCTAATATTTGAGCTGCAAGTACGCCATTTGGATAGTAACGCTTAGACTCCTCAACAAAGTTAAGTCCCACTATATTGTTATCCTTAATGACTTGTGCCACCGCCTTAGACTTGTCTGCATCCATCATGCGATTAATCCACACAAATGCAGTGTCCTCTTGTAGAGCTTTTACGATATTTTCTTTTGACATGGTTACATGCGGCGAAATGAGTTCCGCAATCTCTTGAGGAGACTGTTTAATCATCTTTGGATCCGCATACAAGGATTTTGTAACCACACTCATCGCCAAAGGCTTACCATTACGGTCATAGATTGTACCACGCGGCGATTGTAATTTTCTATCCACCTGAACTTGTAATAAGTTTTTCTTCTCTAGGTCAAACGTATCGAAGACCTGCAATTGTGCCAAACGTCCTATGAGGACTAAGGCAACGGTCATGAGAATGGCGAGACACCAGGTGGTACGACTCCAACCACTCATGCGTCGCAACGCTTTATTTAGTAAATTCATCATTTCTCCACTGGACGGCGTAACTTATGGTCTAATGCGTCATATAGCGCATCTGGTTCATTAGGAACAACCCCATTCTGTACCTGACCCAATAAATACTGCAATCCTTCCCCCACTTGCTTCCCTGCGAGTTTAATCACTCGTTCGTCATAATTTAGATCCTTTGTATGTACAGGCATCTCTAAACTAAGATCTGCCATACATTCGCCAAAGGCTAACGTTCCATCTGTAGATGAGTAAGGTTTCCCACAGCCTAACACATCGGCAGCACAAACCTTAGCTAATTGCTCCCAGGCAGTGCGCATGATTTGGCTATCTCGGAACTTGCCACTGCGAGCTTCCTTACGAAGCCATTTTTTCTCGTTTGCATCGCCATTTTGTACGAAATAGTGAAAGCGCATGTGGTTTTTCACAATCCACGCCACTCGTTGCACAAAGGCCTTCGGATATCCTAGACGTGTTAATAACGTTTCTGTCATCTCCGCTCCTAGTGTATCATGACCACGATCTGTGAGGCGACCATTGATAACAGCTCGTACCGCAGGCATTCCCTTTGCCACATCATGTAATAAAGCACCCCAACGCAGCACCAAATCCGGTTCCGTATGGGACACAACAGCTAATGTATGGTACCAGCCATCGAATTCGTGAAAGTCCTTTTCTTGGGGCAAATTCACGAGATGATATAGTTCGGGCAAGATAGGAACCTCGCGAGCCACACCATTTTCTACAACGCGACAAGAGCATTCTGCCAAACGGGATTGAACAAGGACATCAAGACCCTTTGCCACAGCAGGCTCTAACATGAGACGATTAATTTCGTTGCGCACCCGCTCCAAGGATAAACCAGAGACGCGATGAAAGGCCTTAGGCATAGCCTCTAATAGATCTTTACTCGGCAAGAAATCCAACTTCGCCACAAAGCGGCACGCTCTAAATAATCGCAATGCATCTTCTTCAAAACGTTCCTGCGCATTACCAATGGTGCGTAACGTCTTATGTTTAATATCTCGGCGTCCGCCTACGAGGTCGATAACCTCACCAAAGCGGTTCATAGCCATACCGTTGACAGTAAAGTCACGACGCAATACATCTTCTTCTAAGGTATCGGCATAGATAATTTCTTCAGGGCGATGGCTATCTGCGCCATATCGCTCTGTTCTATATGTAGCAATTTCGTATTGCTTTCCCTCTAATGTAGCTACCACTACGCCAAAAGATTTACCTACGAGGTCTGTCGTTTGAATATTATGACCACGGAGAATATCAATGACAGTATCGGGACGTGCAGACGTCACAATATCGAAGTCATGTGGCTTTTGATGCATCAAAATATCGCGCACAGCGCCGCCTATGATATAGGCTTCATGACCGGCTTCTTCTAATACGGTCAATATTCGATTTGCTTGTTCCATCATACACGCTCCTTTCTGAACTAGTCTAACTTTTATTTTACTACAAATGAAAGCATGAAAAAAGTGCAATCCTTATAAGGATTGCACTCTTTCCGCAATAGCTGTACCTGTCGGTGTTACCGCAAGACCGCCATCACTTGTTTCACGCAATGCTGCCGGCATAGCGCGACCTATATTATTCATCGCTTCGATGACTTCATCTGGTGGAATTTGACTTTCAATATTCATTAACGCCATTTCAGATGCAGTAATAGCATGAACTGCATAGAAGCCATTACGTTTAACACATGGTACCTCTACGAGTCCCGCCACCGGATCACAAGCAAGCCCCAATAGATTTTTCATGCACAATGCGATGGCATGACCTACTTGACGTGGTGATCCACCCATCATTTCGACGATAGCCCCTGCTGCCATACACGCCGCTGTACCGATTTCGGCTTGGCAACCACCAACAGCACCAGCAACACAAGCGCGATTTGCCACAACATTGCCAATACCGGACGCAGCTAAGAAGCCTTTTACAACTGTGGCTCTATCTAATTGGTAGTGATCAGCCACTGCTTTCACAGCACCAGGCATAACACCACAAGAGCCAGCCGTAGGACAAGCAACAATGCGGAACATCTTTGCATTAGCCTCGTTTACGGCAATAGCATACGTCATCGCCTTATATGCGATGTCACTCATAAAACGCGGCGCTTGACCATTAAGCTGTGCTGCTTGACCACCCGACATACCAGAAGCCGTTTTTTCCGTATAAGCTATACCGTCTTGAATGGAGCTTTCAAAAATATCTAAACGATTCTCTATTTCTCGAATAACCGCTTCTTCATTGCGATCATAATTTTCTAATTCATAGCGCAGTACTACATCGCCAAAGGAAATATTATTTTCCTCAGCTAGGCGAATAATATCTGCAATTGTATCATATGCATAACTCATTATTCGCTCTCCTATAACGCTTCAAAGGTCATAACATCTTGAATCCCTGGACACTCGCGCATAAACTGAACCGTAATAGGATTTACTACTGTATCCGTAGTAATAACCATAACCGCATCCTTGTGCTTGCCCTTACGGAATACGCGCATCGTAGCAATATTAATATCAGACTCGCTCAATGCTTGACTAACAAGAGAAATCGCACCAGGTCTATCCTCATGGAACACAACGAGCGTAAACTCATCACCTGTAATGGACATATCATTTCCATCTACTTCGGTAATCATAATCTGACCACCACCGAGAGAGCGACCAATAACAGTCATATGGCGGTTATGGTCATCATACATATCAAAACGCACCACATTCGGATGGCCTACATCTAAAGGAGACTCGATGAAAGCAAACTCCATCTCCTCTTTTTTCGCTATTTCATGAGCAATGCGAATATTTTTATCATCTTCTTTATAACCCAATAGACCACCAATCAAGGCACGATCCGTACCATGACCTTTGTATGTTTTTGCAAAAGATCCATATAAAGTTAAATCTACCTTTTTAGGAGTAGAACGAAAAATACAACGCGCCATCTTACCTAGCCGAGCAGCCCCCGCTGTATGCGAACTAGACGGACCAATCATGATAGGTCCTATAATATCAAAAATACTATTCATATATGCCTCTACATACACACAAATAATGTGAGAAAGTTCTTACTTACCTATAGTATAACAATCAATATTGATAAATGTCTATATGCACATTAGAGACATATTTGTTTTCCTACAGAGGACTATTGTTCTTGTGAACGCTGTTCTAAAAGTTTGTATATTGATGGAACTAATTTTCTACTAACCTTTTACCAACGGGCACAACCTATTGAGGACCGAAACGCGTCGAGGCAACCATTGCACCACTCCCCTCTCCAACTACTATTTATGAGAAAGCTATCCAAAGGAGTAATATATTGATGGGACTTATGTTCCTCAAACGTTTTACTAATGGGCACCACCTATTGAGGGCCGACTTACGCGTCGTATGGAGGCATGAGATAGGTGGTGCCCATTAGTAATCTAGTTGTCGTAATAATGTCGGGCCCCATCAATATACAAAATCTAACAGATAGCTTTCACAAAAATAGCAAAAAAAACGCACCTTAGGCGAACCCAAGGTGCGTTATTTATAACAACAGTCCTAAATCATAAAAGAGAGGGGACATAGGACTGTGGTTAACAGATTAATAGATCCTATTAGCCCAAGATAGCTTTCATGTCAGCTTCTGGAGTTGTAATTGGATGTAATTGGAATTTTTCTACCAAAATGTTCAATACATTGCTGGAGAAGAATTTAGGCAAGGAAGGTCCGATGTAAATGTTACGGATACCCAAAGCCAACAATGTTAACAAGATACATACTGCTTTTTGTTCGTACCAGGACAATACCAATGTCAATGGCAAGTCGTTTACATCACATTCAAATGCACCAGCTAAAGCTACTGCTACTTGAATAGCAGAGTAAGCATCGTTACATTGACCCATATCAAGGATACGAGGGATACCACCGATTTCGCCGATGTTCATATCGTTGAAACGGAATTTACCACAAGCCAATGTCAATACTACAGTATCATCTGGAGTTTGTTTAACGAATTCAGTGTAGTAGTTACGGCCTACTTTAGCACCATCACAACCACCTACCAAGAAGAAGTGTTTGATTGCGCCAGCTTTCACAGCATCAATTACTTTATCTGCAATACCCAATACTGTACCATGACCGAAACCAGTAGTTACTTCATGACCACCGTTGATACCAGTGAATTCTTGAGCTTCTTTGTAGCCGCCCAATTCGATAGCACGGTTGATAACTGCGGAGAAGTCTTTAGTACCATCTTCTTTTTCTTCGATATGTGCACAGCCATCGAAACCTACCATATCTGTAGTGAAGATATTAGCTTTGTAGTTTTCTTTTGGTGGCATAATGCAGTTTGTAGTGAACAAGAATGCGCCAGGAACATCAACAAATTCTTTTTGTTGGTTTTGCCATGCTGTACCGAAATTACCTTTCAATTGAGGATGTTTCTTCAATTCAGGATAAGCGTGGCAAGGCAACATTTCACCGTGAGTATAGATATTTACACCTTTACCATCAGTTTGTTCCAATAATTGTTTCAAGTCATGAAGGTCATGACCAGTTACAACGATGAAAGGACCTGGTTCTACAGTCAAAGGAACTGTAGTTGGTACAGGTGTACCATATGTTTCAGTATTAGCTTTATCAAGAACAGCCATACATTTCAAGTTTATATGACCGAATTCCATCAAAAGATCAAGCCATTCTTCAGCGCTGTGATCTTTAGCGAATTCTACCATACCTTTAACGAACCAAGCGTCAACATCAGCATCGTGAAAGCCAAGGCGAGCAGCATGCCATGCGTATGCAGCCATACCGCGCATACCTAACAATAATGTGGAACGAAGGGATACGATGTCTTCTTCACCTTTCCACAATTGTTCCCAATCAAAGTTTTGTTGAGCGCTGTCCACTTTTGCATGGTAAGCATTCACTTCGTCAATGAATTCTTGAACGCGGTCTTCAGAGAAGTTTACGTTTGTTACACACATGAACAAACCGCGCATAATATAATCGATACCTTCTTTAGTATGACCCTTTACGTCTAAAGCGCGAGCCAAGCCAACTAAGGCAGCAGTTAATTCGTCTTGTAAGTTAGCAACTGGTGCAGTTTTACCACATACACCTTGTACAGTACAGCCACCTGGTGCTGCAGATTGTTCGCATTGATAACAGAACATACTCATTTAAAATCCTCCTTTGCGAGACTTCCTCGCAGTCAAGCTAGATAATATAAAACCTATACATTACACTGATGTTTTATCAGTTGTCTGATTGATTACATTTGAAAGTATAACGTAAAGATGATACAATTTCTGTAGCTTGAGCAACAAATAAAAACTTTTTCAAAAATTTTCCTGACTTCCCTTATGGAACAAGTAGACCATTTAGTCTTATACTTTTATTATACAATAATCATTTTTAATTGCTATAGACTTTATCACACCGGAGGTGCTTATGAAACAAATACTTTCAAACGATATCATTAATCAATATATGCCCACCCTCGTGAAATGTCCTTTATTCAATACATTAGGAGAGCCAGAGCTGCGTAGCTATTTAAATAATGCCAAAGTTATCATCCACAGTTACCAAAAAAATGATTTTATAGCCCTCGCTGGAGATCCTATGGAGGGTATTGGTGTCATCCTTGAAGGCAGCGCTTTACTGACTCGTGAAAATGTAATGGGGCAACGGGTTATTATGGCAAACTTAGAGCAATCAGATATTTTTGGAGAAGCACTACTATTTAGCAAACAGCCTTTATGGCCTGCTACCATTAAAGCAACAAAAGCAACTAAAATTATGTTTATTCCGCTTGAAACCTTTATTAAAACATTACCGGATTGTCATCAATGCCAAACTAAAATCCTATCTAATCTATTAGAGGATTTATCTGAAAAAGCAATTCTATTAACCAGAAAAGTCCATTACCTCACATTAAAAGGGATGCGCGAAAAGATTTTTGCGTACTTAACAGATATTTATAAACGTCAACATTCTAACACAATTCAATTACCCCACAACCGCGAGCAAATGGCTGAGGTCCTCAATGTATCTCGCACAGCTCTTAGCCGTGAACTAGGTCGTCTTCGCGATGAAGGTCTCATTGATATTACAGGTCGCACCGTAACAATTAAAAACATTGAAGACATTGAAGAATTCGGCTTCAACACCTTCTAACACTTAATAGCTATTAAATTTAACAAACTAAAAAGTCTCTCAAGATAATCTTGAGAGACTTTTTTATTACATAACACATAAGCTATATAACGTTTTTAAGTATATACCTATATTAATAACTATATAATCCAATTTTTGAAACTATATAGTGCTTAAAATCATAAATTAGAACCAATGAGACAAATCAAATTCTTCACCAATGGTTGCTTTCACATGAGCACGGCCTAAGTAAAGGCCTAACAATGTTAAGCTAATTTTAGACATTGGCGTGCTATCGAAGACATCAGCCAAGTCCAATAAAACTGGTGAAATGTCATCCATAATATCACGCGCCTCTTGTCCCCTGAAAGCAGTAGGTTTGCTCTTCATCAAAGCTAAAAGATCACGTTGAACCATAGCATTAGAAATTCGTGTTTGTCTAAAAAATTGTGGTGCCAAAGACTCATCTACCAAGGCTAGTTTATAAAGATTGGAGTTCAAGCTACGCACCACATAACGTGGATCTACACCACGACCGTCTGTAGCACGGAAGAGTTCTTCCTTAGAGAAACCACGATAGTTGAATACAAACGGGTATGAATTAGACAACACTTGACATAAAGTGATAGGTTCTTGTTCTTCTTGCGTACAGCGTAAGTAGTCCAGCTGGCGATAGAAAGAATCATTTCGAGGCAAATCAGAGATAAATGGCTCAATATATTTTTCCACATAATGTTGGAAGTGAATCAATCCATAGTTATTAGAGTTTCTAGAATATTGTAACAATAATGTTAAGGCCATAACTTGAAAGTGACCTAATGTTAAATGAGGTAATACACGTAATGCATCAAAAGCTACGAGGTATGGCGTACTAGATTTAGGAGATTGAACCACATCTAGAAAAGCACCTAACGCAGCGGACTTCATCCACTCCGTATTTGTAGCGGCATATGCCTTTTGCATACTCATCAACGCTTCTTGAATAACAATATTCTCTAGTAATACATTCACTTCAACAATTTTTGTAATATTGAGAGCCGCTAAAGCATCTCTTGTAATAGATTCTACATAGTGTTGTGTGTCGCCATGTAGTACCCCAAAGGAATGAACAAATGGCGCTATAGCCAGCTCAACGCATTTATCTTCATGTGCCGTTTTTGCCCATTGACCATGCGGTTCCTCCTCTTCAGCTAAACTTGTTGCCGCCAATTTTGCTTCAATTTCAGAGGCATCAAACAAACGCGTTTCATCTAATACCGATGGCCCTTCCGCGGTTTGTATTTCATTTGCACCACCTATCATCTGCGTAGCATCTATGCTATCCGCTTCATCAGCTTCAAAGGCTTCCACAGATTCACCCATAGCAATTGTATCTTCAACAGAGTTAGCGTTATTGACAAGTTCATCTGTAACGACATCAAGGACGATAGTTTTATCCACCAACGGAGTAACACCTTGATTAGCTTGATTAGCTCGCTTAAGATCTGATACGGCTGTCATCACAATGGTTTCATCCATAATGGAAGCAGATTCAGGCGTATTACTATCAACACTGGCCGTTTCAAGTTCTACAGTTTCATCATAATTACTGTCAGCATCTGTGAAATTAGCAACATTATTCTCAGAAGTCTTATTTTCATCTTCAGCTCGTACCTCATGACTCGGATCTAATGCTAATGCATATCCCGTTGAAGCGTGGTGTGAACGAGACTTCAAAGTACTTCTTCTATTATAAGAAGTATCTGTAGGAGCTACTAAAGGTTCCGCAATTTCACTTTCTTCACTAACCTTAGTTTCAACTGTATCCGGAATTGATGCGGTATACACATTAGTACCACCCGCATGAGTGATTGTTACATCACCCTCCTTCAACTCCGTTGCAAATAAAGCATCATTATACTCTTTATGACTATTTTCATCACTTAAGTTTTTATAGGATTTTTCTTTTACCTTACTTTCACCATCACCACCGCTGAAAACAGCGTAGCAAACAGCAAAAAATCCCAATGCCACGACGGCTAATACAAAATACGGTATTAGGTTTGACATACTATCCCCCTACATCAACGCTTCATTATATACAGCACGCTCACCGCCAATGCTCTTCGGACGAACACGACAAGCGGTTACATGCGCTTTCCCAATTTCTTTCACACAAAGACGTACAGGCACTGCAACATGTTTCATATGCATACCAATAAATGTATCTCCAATGTCAATACCTGCATCGGCTTTAATAAACTCAACCATCACAGGATCATCAAAACGTTCGTACGCCATCACAGCCATAGCACCACCTGCATGACGCTGAGGAATAACGTTAACTTCCTCCTCCCATGTCATCGCACTACGCTCCATAACAAGAGCACGATTAATATGTTCACAACATTGAACAGCCAAGTTGAGGCCTTTAGCCTTAACAGCTATATATATTTCATCAAATACGACCTGAGCCACATCAAGGTGGGAGTCAGTACCGATTTTTTTACCTACAATTTCGCTAGTGGAGCAACCCACAACAAATAATTGACCTTCGCGAACCTTTGCTATATCTAATAATTCAGCCATCGCGGTGCGAACTGACTGACGAATAGTTTCTACAGAAGTCATGTTATCGCCTCACTCACTTTGAATGTATAAAATCTATATGTATATTATCACAAAATAGACATAATCGGTAGACTATACTCTACACGTAACTAGTGAACATCTCATGATTACAGCTTATAAACTATTAAAATAAACTCTTATAATACTATCATACTAATAAACATCAATTTCGTCATCAAATCTATAAATTTAAATGAAAGATTTTTAATTGAGGACAACAATAAAAGAAATAGGGCAAAAAAAGAGGCTTGCTAATGCAAGCCTCTTTTAATCACTCAATGGTGATATTAGATTTTTCTGTAAGGTTTTTGGCCTTCTTCGTAGAAGTTGTTACCTTCAGTATCGCCAACTACGATACAAGGGAAGTCTTCAACAGTCAATTCAGCCAAAGCTTCTGGACCAAGTTCACCATAAGCAAGTACTTCGTATTTTTTGATGGATTTTGCAATCAATGCTGCAGCGCCACCAACTGCTGCAAAGTATGTGCAACCATTTTTCTTCATGGATTCAACTACTTCTGGTTTACGGGAGCCTTTACCGATCATGCCTTTGATACCTTGATCAAGCATTGTTGGTGTATAAGCATCCATACGGCCGGAAGTTGTAGGACCAGCAGAACCAATTGGGTCACCAGGTTTTGCAGGTGTTGGGCCAAGATAGTAAACGAATTTGTTTGTCCAATCGATTGGTAATTGTTCGCCACGTGCTAATGCTTCAGTCATAACTTTATGAGCAGCGTCACGAGCGGAGTAAATTTTGCCAGTGATAAGAACGCTATCACCAACTTTTAATTTACGGGAAAATTCTTCATTATATTCTTCAGTATTAATGCGAATTGTTTCAGACATAGTTTTTACCTCCTATCGATTAAAGTTCTACGTGAGCATGACGAGCAGCATGGCACATGATAGTAACAGCAACAGGAAGACCAGCGATATGAGTAGCACCCCATTCGATGTTTACACCGATACAAGTTGTAGTACCGCCCAATTGAGGTCCAATACCAGTTTTGTTAACCATTTCCATGATTTCTTCTTCTAGTTTTGCATAGTCTGCATCTTTGTGAGGTACGCTAATGTCGCGAAGCAAAGCTTTTTTGGACATAACAGCTGCTTGGTCCATAGTACCACCAATACCTACGCCAAGTACGATTGGAGGGCAAGGGTTAGGGCCAGCTTTTTTAACGATTTCAAGAACTGCATTTTTAACGCCTTCAACGCCATCAGCAGGAACAAGCATAGCTACGCCAGATTTGTTTTCGGAACCGAAACCTTTAAGCTCTACTTGAATATCTACTTTATCGCCAGGAACGATTTCAGTGTAGATGATAGCTGGAGTATTGTTTTGAGTGTTTTTACGGTTGAACAATGGCTCACCTACAACAGATTTACGAAGGTAACCTTCGATGTAACCAGCTGCAACGCCTTCATTGATAGCTTCAGTAAGATCGCCACCAACAAAATGAACGTCTTGACCTACTTTTAAGAATACCATTGTCATACCAGTATCTTGGCAGTATGGACGATCTTCAGCATCAGCAATTTCTGCATTTTCGATGAGTTGATCAAGAACGATACGACCTACTGGAGACTTTTCTGTTTCACGACCTTTTTTCAAGCCTTCATAGATGTCTTTTGGCAAATGATAAGCTGCATCCATACATAATTGACGGATTGTTTTTGTAATTTCAGATACTTGAATCTCGCGCAAGATAATCCCTCCTCAGGAAATAAGTGAATATTAATTCTAATACCGTGAGATAACTTTTAATTCTCAAAGCATATGAGATAAATAAAACTCATACACATTGAGATTTACTCTATGCATCAATCGTAACACACAACATACAGCCTTTCAACGCTTTAACTATACAGTTTTCTCAATGCTTTGCAGGTTTTTGAGAATTATTTTCATGAATATTATTGTATATATTTCGGCTTTTCAATAGGTTATATATAATCTGTTCTCCAATGATGAAAGACAGTTCATAATGTGATAAAAGTCATAGTTTATCATGCATAATAAGATTTTTACATCTTATATCTTTAGCTTCTTTCTAATATATAGATTTAGTTTATAATTACCCACAAACACAGACCATATCTAATAAGATAAATACGCTTTCCTCTTAACTGATACTACTTTTCAACTAAATCTTTTAAACTTTTCTTTAATGCATATGTATACCGATTATCTTCAATATACTTATATTGCTAAGTCCCATTCATATGCAGTTATAAAATCCCTTAAGAACACAGTAAATATCTATACTTAACAAACTCTATAGATTTTATTAATTTTAATGACTTCCTTATCAAAATTTCTAATAACTAATTTTATCTATAAAGTTATGTCTTTTAGTCATAATAAACAATGGCTAAAATATAGTATTATAAAAAAAATGCTTGCTTTTATAATTAATCTAACATATAATAACAATCGTACCATTCCTCGATAGCTCAGTCGGTAGAGCAATCGGCTGTTAACCGATCGGTCGTAGGTTCGAGTCCTACTCGAGGAGCCATTTGACTCACTAGCTCAGTTGGCAGAGCACCTGACTTTTAATCAGGGTGTCCCGCGT
>ERZ772917.986-NODE-986-length-18309-cov-146.619535_pt1 | contig 18309 bp, 15 predicted proteins | sample MGYA00511187_ERZ772917 | MGnify/ENA primary metagenome ERZ772917 (study PRJEB29015, sample SAMEA2737925) | human oral metagenome | biome: human oral; feature: human-associated habitat; material: dental | place: China | collected 2012 ... | reverse complement strand
AGGTTGACGACCGTCTTGCCGCGCAGGGTCGGCAGCTTCTTGACGGCGTGGCGCTGGGTGGCGGCCATGGCCTCGGCGGTGTCGAGGACCATGACGGCCTCGTCGTGGCTCAGGTCCTTGGCGGACAGCAGGTGCTTCATCGGGCGTCCTCCCCGGCGGGCTCGGTCGACTGGTGGATGGCGACGGAGTCGGCCTCGGCGCCGAGCTCGGTGAGGGAGACAATGACCGTCTCACTGTGAGAGGTCGGCAGGTTCTTGCCCACGTAGTCGGCGCGGATGGGCAGCTCGCGGTGCCCCCGGTCGACGAGGACGGCGAGCTGGACGGCGTCGGCGCGCCCGATGGAGCCCAGGGCGTCGAGGGCGGCACGCACGGTGCGCCCGGAGTAGAGGACGTCGTCGACGAGGACGACAGTGCGTCCCTCCAGGACCCCGCCGGGGATGACGGTGGGGTGGGGGACGCGGATGGGGTGGCGACCCAGGTCGTCGCGGTACATCGTGATGTCGAGAGTGCCAACCGGGACCTCCAGGCCGCCGGTGGCGATGGCGAGAGCCTTGGCCAGGCGCTGAGCGAGGGGGACGCCGCCGGTGGGGATACCGAGGAGGAGGACGTTCTCAGCGCCTCGGTTGCGTTCGACGATCTCGTGAGCGATACGGACGAGGGAGCGTGCGATCTCGGGTGCTCCGAGGATCTGCTTCCCGGTGGACTTCACGTCGGCCACGGTGCGTGGACCTCCTTCCCCGCCTCACTGGACGGACTTCAAGGATGTCTGACGCTAGGAATCGTAGCCCCGTCGGGCGGGCCCGTGCGCAGCCGGGGACGTGAGAAATCAGTCAGTGCCGGGTACCGGTGAGCACCTCGGCGAGGCTCAGGGGCGCGCGTCCGGTGAGACGGCGCACGTCCTCGGTGACGGCCGCCAGCTGGCCGGAGGCGATGGCAGTGTAGGTGCTCACCCAGCCGTCGACCTGCCAGTCGGGGGCGCCGTAGCCCGCACGCGAGGCGTAGGCCTCCTCAATGCTCTCCTCGCGGTAGCGGGTGGGGCGCCCCAGCTCGCTGAGGGTGCGGGCGACGTCGACCAGGCTCAGGGCGGTGGGCCCGGTGAGGGTGTAGACGGCGTCGTCGTGCTCGCGCGAGCCGGAGGCGATCTGGGTGAGCACGGCGCAGGCACAGCGCACGACGTCGGCGCGGGCGACGGCACCGACGCTCCCGCCCGTGGGACCGGCGGGCCCGGCGATGACGCCGTCGACGGCGAGCTCGGGCAGGAAGTCGAGGTAGAAGGAGTCGCGTAGGAAGGTCGTCGTCATGCCCGAGGCGCTCAGGTGGTCCTCGGTGGCGCCGTGGGTGCGTCCGAAGGTGAAGACGGAGTCCTCGCCGGCACCCAAAAAGCTGGTGTAGATGACGTGGCTCACACCCGCCTGGGACGCGGAGTCGATGAGCGCACGGTGCTGGGCCAGGCGGTCCTCGGACTCGGAGGCGGAGACCATGAGCAGGACGTCGACGCCGGCGAGCGCCGCGGGAGCCGCCTGGCGGTCGCCGTAGGTGGTCACAGCAACGTCCTCGGCCCAGGCGGGCGCCCGGCTGGCGTCGCGCACGAGCAGGCGCGGGGTGAGGTCGGCCTCGTGCAGGAGCGCGGCGACGGCGCCGCCGACCCGTCCGGTGGCACCCGTGACGGCGATCAGCGGGGACGTGCGCGTGCTCATGGCATCACCTTCGGTCAGCGGAGCGTGTCAGCGAGGTCGCCGATGCGGCCCAGCAGGCCGCCCAGGTAGCGGGGCGACTCGTCGGTGGAGAGCATCTTCGCCAGCGTCGTCGCCTCGTCGACGGCCACGGGGGCGTCGACCTCGTCGTTGTAGACGATCTCCCAGGTGGCGATGCGGGCGATGGCACGGTCGACGGCCGGCATGCGCGCCAGGGTCCACTCCTGGCTGTAGGTCTCGATGGTCTCGTCAACCTCCGCCAGGTGGTCGGCCACCCCGGCGAGGATGGCGCGGGTGTAGGCGGGGGCCTCCGTGTGGTTGGCGGAGTCGACGGCGCGCTGCGCGGCGAAGTCACGCAGGGTCTGTGCGATCTCCTGCGGCTCGCCCGCGCGCAGCATGCCGCGCTGGTCGGCCTCGAAGAGGATCTCGACGGCACGACGCCGGGCCTTGGTGCGGGCCGTGACGGCGTGCTTGACGGGACGCCGGGCCCCGCCGTCGGAGCTGACGGCGGGGCTGGCGGGCGCCTCGGCGCTGGTACCGGTCATCGGCGCTCAGTCGGTGACGCGGGAGATGTAGTCGCCCGAGCGGGTGTCGACCTTGACGCGGTCGCCCTCGTTGAGGAACAGGGGCACCTGGATCTCGGCGCCGGTCTCCAGGGTGGCGGGCTTGGTGCCGGCGGAGGAGCGGTCGCCCTGCAGGCCGGGCTCGGTGTGGGAGATGGTGAGAACGACGGCGGCCGGCAGCTCGACGAAGAGCACAGAGTCCTCGTGGAAGGCAACGATGACGTCCTGGCCCTCGAGCATGTAGGTGGCGGCGTCGCCGACAGTCTCGGCGGAGACCGGGATCTGCTCGTAGTCCTTGACGTCCATGAAGACGAAGTCCTCGCCGTCCTTGTAGGAGAACTGCATGTCGCGGCGGTCGACGGTGGCGGTCTCGACCTTGATACCCGCGTTGAAGGTGCGGTCGACGGTCTTGCCGGACAGGACGTTCTTGAGCTTGGTGCGCACGAAGGCCGGGCCCTTGCCGGGCTTGACGTGCTGGAACTCGACCACCTGCCAGAGCTGGCCCTCGATGTTGAGCACGAGGCCGTTCTTCAGGTCGTTCGTCGTTGCCACGGGTGATCCTCACTGTCGGGAAGAAGTCTTGACTGCGCAAGCCTACCGTCCGTCGCGTCCCCTGCCCGGGCGGGGGCGTGCGAGGCCCGTCACCACACCCGGCAGGGGTCTGAGCGCACCGAGCCCAGCTGCTGGGCGGCCAGGGCGGCCGCCTGGGCGGGTGTCGTGCTCGTCGTGTCGACGACGACGGCCTCGGCTCCCGCGGACCGGCGGCACAGCTCCTGGCGGGCGTGGAGCATCTGGGTGAAGGCGTGGTGGACGTTTCCCAGGGCGACCGAGCGCGGGGCGTCCAGGCCGTTGCGGGTGGCCAGGCGCCGTGTGGTCGCTGTGAGCAGGACGGTACGGGTGCCCTCGTCCTGAGCACGCTCCAGGGCCGCGCGCACCTCGGCGTCGGCCAGGCACCCCGACCCGAGGGCGGTGACGGCACCGGCCGCCTGCCCGAGCAGGTCGAGGGCGCAGCACGACTCGACCTGCCGGTAGCGCTCCTCCCCCACAGTCACCAGCGCGCTCGCCTCACTGCGGCCCAGGCTCTGGGCGACCACGGCCCCCAGGTCGCGCACCGTCAGCCCCGTCGCGGCGCCGAGCGCCTGCGCGACGCTGCTGCACCCCGCGCCGGGGACCCCGATGAGCACGACCGCACCGGCGTCCCAGGCGCTCACGGGGTCTCGCTCGCGACCGCGGCGTGGGCGGCGCGCAGCACCCCCGCCTTGGGCTCGACGCCCCGCACAGGGCGGGCCAGACCGTCGAGGAGGACCATGCGGATGCGCCCGGCCCTCACCTTCTTGTCCAGGCGCATGACCTCCAGCAGCTCCTCGTAGAGGCCGGCGCCCCCGGGGAAGGTGATCGGCAGGCCGACGGCGGTGAAGGCACGCCGGTGGGCGTCGAGCAGATCGGCGCTGATGCGTCCGCTGCAGTAGGCGACCTCGGCGGCGAAGACGCAGCCCAGGGCGACGGCCTCGCCGTGGCGCCAGCTGTAGCCGGTGACGGTCTCGACGGCGTGGGCGTAGGTGTGCCCGTAGTTGAGGACCTCACGCAGCCCGGCCTCGGTGAGGTCCTCGCCGACGACGGTCGCCTTGACGGCGACGGAGCGCGCGACGAGCTCGGCCAGGACCGGTGAGTCCGGACGCACGAGCTCTGCCGGGTCGCTGGAGAGCACGAGGTCGAGGACGGCCGGGTCGGCGATGAAGCCGCACTTGACGACCTCGCCGAGCCCGGAGCGCAGCTCCTCGGCACCCAGCGTCTCCAGGGTCTGCAAGTCGCACACGACGGCGGCGGGCGAGTGGAAGGCGCCCACGAGGTTCTTGCCGGCGGTGGTGTCGATGCCCGTCTTGCCTCCGACGGCCGCGTCCACCATCGCCAGCAGCGTCGTGGGGACCTGGACGACGCTCACCCCGCGCAGCCAGGTGGCGGCGGCGAAGCCGGCCAGGTCCGTGACGGCGCCTCCGCCCAGGGCGACGACGCAACCGTCGCGGCCCATGCGGAAGGACCCCAGGGCCTCCCAGACCCGGTCGAGCACGGCGGTGCACTTGGCGGCCTCTCCCCCGGGCACCTCGATGCGGGTGGCGCGGATCCCGGCGGCGCCCAGCGCCGCCTCCAGGGCGAGGGCGCGCTCGGTGAGGACCTCGGCGTGGACGATGGCGGCGCCGCCCGCGCCGTGCCCAGGCGCGGCCGCGACGGCCGCGACGACGTCCTCGGACAGGCCCCGTCCGATGACGACCTTGTAGGGCCGGGTGGCGGAGACCTTGAGCGTCACCCGGCCGTCGGCGTCGGGCGCCGGAAGGCTCGGCACGGCGACGGGCAGGCCGGGCATGGCCACCGGGTGGTGGTTGAGGAGCCGGAGGATCTCGGCGGTGACGGCCTCCGGGGAGAGCTTGTCGGCCTCGACGGTGAGGGAGGCGACGTGCTCGTACAGTGCTGAGCGCTCGGCGGCGAGGCGCTCGATCCGGGCGTGTACGGCGTCGAGGGAGCCGACGCGGTCACTGTCGTCACCGACGTCGCGGCTCCTGGCCGCCTGCGGCCCGGCGAGGAGGGGGCGTCCGCCGCCGTCGCCGACCCGGGCGGCGGCGGTGGCGGGCGCCACGCGCAGGTGCACCACCGTGTGGCCGGCGAGCAGCTCGCGGTTGTCGGGGCGCAGCACCGCCCCGCCGCCCAGGGAGATGACGCTGGGAGGCACTCCCTGGCCGCTGAGGATCCAGCGCAGCGCAGCGGTCTCCCTGTCGCGGAAGCCCTCCTCCCCCTCGGCCTCGAAGATCTGGGGGACCTTCATGCGGGCACGACGGCGGACCTCGGCGTCGAGGTCGACCGAGCCCACCCCGAGCTCGCGGGCCAGCAGACGGGCGACGGTCGTCTTACCCGCTCCGGGCAGGCCGACGAGGATGATCGGCAGGCTGTCGGCGTAGGCGGCCGACGGGCGACGCAAGGTGCTCATGTGTTGTCTCTCCTCACCACTGGGTCCGTTCAGCGATACGCGCCAGGTAGGTCTCAAGGTTGCGTCGGCACTCCCCGACGCTGTCTCCGCCGGTCTTGTCCAGGAGGGCGTCGGCGAGCACGAGCGCGACCATGGCCTCGGTGATGACGGCCCCGGGCACGACGGCGGTCGTGTCCGAGCGCTGGTGCAGGCCGGTGGCCTCCTGCCCGGTGGCGAGGTCGACCGTGCGCAGGGCGCGCGGGACCGTGGAGATCGGCTTGAAGGCGGCGCGCACGACGACCGGCGAGCCGTTGGAGATGCCGCCCTCGATGCCGCCCGCCCGGTTGCTGGCGCGCTCGACGCGGCCGGCGGTGACCGAGAGGATCTCGTCGTGGGCCTGCGAGCCGCGGTGGGCGGCCTGCGCGAAGCCGTCTCCGATCTCGACGCCCTTGACGGCCTGGATGCCCATGACGGCAGCGGCCAGGCGCGCATCCAGGCGGCGCGTGGCCTCCACGTGCGTGCCCAGGCCGATGGGGACCCCGGTGGCGATGACCTCGACGACACCGCCGAGGGTGTCGCCCTCCTTTCGGGCGGCGTCGATGTGCTCGACCATCGCGGCGCTGACGGCCGGGTCGGTGCAGCGCACGGGATCGGCGGACAGGCGCTGCTCGTCCTGCGGGCCGGGCCGGGCGGCGTCGTCGGGCAGGGCGACGTCACCCACCCGCACGACGTGGCTGACGAGCCGGATGCCCGCGACCTGCTCGAGCAGGGCGGCGGCCACCGCTCCGAGGGCGACTCTTGCGGCGGTCTCCCGGGCGGAGGCCCGCTCCAGGACGGGCCGGGCGTCGGGCAGGTCGTACTTGAGCACACCGGGCAGGTCCGCGTGGCCCGGGCGCGAGCGGGTGAGCGGGCGGTTGCGGGCGATTTCGCGCTCGTCACCGGTTCCGGCGTCGACGAGCAGCGCCGCCGGGTCGACGGGGTCCGCGCTCATGACCACCGACCACTTGGGCCACTCGGAGTTGCCGATCCTCATGGCCACCGGGCTGCCGATGGTGCATCCGTGGCGCACACCCCCCAGGATGGTGAGCTCGTCCTGCTCGAAGGCCTGGCGGGCACCGCGCCCGTGGCCCAGGCGCCGACGGGCCAGGGCGGCGCGGACGTCGTCGCTCGTGATCCGCACGCCCGCGGGCACGCCCTCGATGACGGCCGTCAGGGCCTCCCCGTGGGACTCACCGGCGGTCATCCATCGCAGCATGCCCTCGATCATCCCACACGCCGTGGCGAACAGGACGGGTGCTGCGGGCTGAAACCGGCCGAAGCGAGGGCCGGTACCGCCCGGTGCCGCTCCATCGTTTCCTGGGCGGTCCCTCAGCACGGCCTGGGCCCGGTCTCGGCACCGTCTCACCAATGCCTGCGTGCCGTCGCCGTGCTGTCTGTGGACGGCCCCGGCCCGGCGTCAGCGCCGGTCCAGGGCCTGACGGAGGGCGGCGCGCAGGGCCTCGATGTCCGGGGTCATCCCGGTCATGAGACGCACCTGCGGCACGGCCTGGTGCAGGAGCATGAGCCAGCCGGGCACGATGAGACCGCCCGCCTGCTGCCAGGCGGCGGCCAGCGCCGTCGGCCAGGGGTCGTAGGTGACGTCCAGCAGGGGTGCGCCCGGGCGCACCCGGGTGACACGAGGTGCGAGTGCGTCGGGCACGCGACCGGGCAGGGTGGAGACGACGATGTCCGCCTCCGCCAGGGCCCGGGCGAGGGCGGCGTCGGAGGCCTCCTCGTCGGGGCGCCAGGTGACGGTCTCGATGGCCAGGCCCATGCGGTGCGCGGCAGCCAGGGCACGCCCAGGCCCGGCGTGGTTGCGTGCCGCCACGACGATACGGCCCGCCCCCAGCTCGGTCAGGGCCGCCAGTGCCGAGCAGGCCGTGGCGCCCGAGCCCAGGACGAGGGCCGTCGCCCCCACCGGCTCGGCCCCGGGGGCGAGACGGCGGCCCGTGACCTCACGGACGGCGCCGACGATGCCGGCGACGTCGGTGTTGAAACCGGTGAGCAGGGCGGGGCCCGTCCCGCAGCGCTGGGCGACGACGGTGTTGGCGGCGCCCACCGTCCGCGCCAGCGGGTCGACGGCGTCCAGCAGCGCCAGCACCGTCTGCTTGTGGGGCATGGTCACGCTCAGCCCCGCCCAGACGGGACCGGGACCGGCGGGTGCGGCCAGCTCGGCCAGCAGGGGCCGCAGCTGCTGGGCACTGGTCTCCAGGCGGTCGTAGCGCCAGTCGTCCAGAGCGAGCGCCGCGTAGGCCGCCCGGTGCAGCACCGGCGACAGCGAGTGGCGGACGGGGTCGCCGATGACGGCGGCCCGCCGACGCGCGCTCATGACCCGGAGGAGCACAGGTCCTTGTGCTCCTCGCAGTAGGCCGTCAGCCGCTCGGTGTTGGCCTGCTGCTCGGCGTGGGTGGAGGCGAAGAGGGTCTCGCCCGTCTCCAGGTCGACGGTGACGAAGTACAGCCAGCTACCCTGGGGCGGGTTGAGCACCGCGGAGATGGCGGCCTCGCCCGGGCTGCCGATGGGGGTGGGAGGCAGTCCGGCGAACTGGTAGGTGTTGTAGGGGTTGGCGGCGTCGAGGACCTCCTCCGCGCTGGGGATGCCGCCGGTGCGGCCCAGGCCGTAGAGCACGGTGGAGTCCATCTGCAGGCGTCCGCCGGCCTCGCCGCCGGTGTCGGCCAGGCGGTTCTCGATGACCCTGGCGACCTGCCCGTAGTAGGTGGCGGAGGCGACCTCGTGCTCGACGATGGAGGCCTTGGTGAGCACCTGCTGGTAGTCGGACTCGGCCACCCCCAGGCGTGCCAGGCGCGTGCGGGTGAGCGAGACCATGGAGGCGACGACGTCGGTGGCGGTGGCCTGCTCGGCGATGTCGTAGGTGGAGGGGGCCAGCCAGCCCTCGACCTGGCCGCCGGCGGCCTCAGGCAGGCCGATGGCCGCGGCGTCGGCGAAGGCGGCCTCGACCTCCTCCTCGGTGAAGCCCCCGACGCTCATGAGACGCTCCCTGACCTGGTCGCGGGTGTAGCCATCGGGGATGGTCAGGGTGTGCTCCGCGCGCGAGGCGGGGTCGAGCAGGGCGGCGACGGCGTTGGCGGCCGACATGCGCAGGCGCAGCGTGTAGGTGCCGGCCTGGATGCGGGCGGCCCTGGCGTTGGCCGCGTAGGCGTTCATGAAGGCGCCCGTCGACGCGACGACACCCGCGTCGTGGAGGATCTGCGCGATCTCACCTCCGGAGGCTCCCGCGGGGATGGTGACGACGACGCTGCCCTCCCCGGCACCCGTGTAGTCCGACACCGACGACTGGGAGGCCAGGACCTGCTGCACGTAGCGCACGGCCTTGACGGCGACGAAACCGAGCCCGGCGACGAGCACGAGGACGAGCAGGGTGCTCACCAGGGTGCGCCGCCAGCCTCGTGCCCGGCGACGGCTCGTGCGGGCGCGGCGCGAGGCGACCGGGTCGGCTCCTGTCGGCTCTGCGGCGCGCTCACCGTTGAGGTCCTGGTCCTGGCTCACAGCCGTCCTCCCTGCGTCGGGGCGACCGGCTCTCCCGCGGGCGCGCCGGTCCTGCGCTCGGTCTCGAGCGCGTGCTCGAGGATGACGACGGCGGAGGCCTGGTCGACGACCTGGCGGAACTGCCTCGCCCGGAGTCCTGACTCGTGCAGCGCCTGCTGCGCGGTGACGGTGGTGAGCCGCTCGTCGACCAGCCGCACGGGCACGGGGGCGATGAGCTCGCCGAGCCGGCGGGCCCAGCGCCGCGCGTCCTTGGTGGAGGAGGACGAGCCTCCCCCCATGTGGCGCGGCAGCCCGACGACGACCTCGATGGCCGCGTGCTCCTCGACGAGGTCGGCGGCCTCGTCGAGGTCGGCACCGTAGCGGTCACGACGCAGGGTGCGCACGGGCACGGCGAGGATCGCGTCGGCGTCACAGCGGGCGACGCCGACGCGGGCCTTGCCGACATCGAAGGCGAGCCTGGCTCCGGGGCGCACGGCGTGCTACCGGATCACGCGCTGAGCGCCTGGGTGACGGCCGCCAGGGCCTCGGGCACCCGGCTGGCGTCCTGGCCGCCGCCCTGGGCGAGGTCGGGGCGCCCGCCGCCACCACCGCCCAGGGCGGCGGCAGCGGCCTTGACGAGGGCTCCGGCTTTGGCTCCGGTGTCCCGGGCCTGCTGGTTGGTGGCGATGACGACGAGCGGGCGCTCGTCGACGACGCCGACGGCCACGACGACGGTCGGCTCGGCCTCGCCGAGGCGCTCGCGCACGTCGAGGGCGAGGCTGCGCAGGGCGTCGCCGGAGCCGACGGCGCCCAGCTCGGCGGCGGCCAGGCGGTAGCCGCCGACACGCGTGACACCGCCGACGACCTCGGCGGCCTTGGCGACCATGGCGGCCTGCTCGGCCTGGGCGACCTTCTTCTCGGCCTCCTTCAGGCGGGCCATGAGGGTGGCGACGCGCTCGGGCAGGTCCTCGGCGCGTGCGCCCACGAGGCTGGACAGCTGGGAGACGAGGGCGTGCTCCTTGGCCTGGAAGCCGTAGGCGCCGTCGCCGACGAGGGCGTCGATGCGCCGCACTCCCGAGCCGATGGAGGACTCGCCCAGCAGGGCGATGCGTCCGATGCGCCCGGTGGTGGACACGTGGGTGCCGCCGCACAGCTCGCGGTCGAAGTCCTCGCCGATGGTGACCACGCGCACCTGCTGGCCGTACTTCTCACCGAAGAGGGCGATGGCGCCCAGGGCACGGGCCTCGTCCAGGCTCATGACGTCGGTGCGCACCGCCAGGTCCTCGGCCAGCGTCGCGTTGACGAGCTCCTCGATGTCGGTCATCTGGGTGCCGCTGAGTGCGGAGCCGTGACGGAAGTCGAAGCGCAGGCGCGAGGGCGAGTTCTCGCTGCCGGCCTGGTCGGCGTGCTCGTTGACGATGCGGCGCAGGCCCGCGTAGACCATGTGGGTGGCGGTGTGGGCGCGGGCGATGGCCAGGCGCCGGACGGTGTCGATCTCGGCGTAGGCCTTCTCCCCCACGGCGATGGTGCCCTCGGTGAGGGTGCCGCGGTGCACGCTCAGGCCCTTGATGGGTGCCTGGACGTCACCGACCTCGACGACACCGCCGTCGGCCAGGCGGATGGTGCCGTGGTCGGCGAGCTGGCCGCCCATCTCGGCGTAGAAGGGGGTGCGGTCGAGGACGACCTCGACCTCGGCGGGGGCGGTGGCCGCCGGCTGGGGCACGCCGTCCACCAGCAGGCCGGTGACGACGGCGTCGGCCGCCGCGTCCGTGTAGCCCAGGAAGGTCGAGCCGCCGCCCATGGCCTTCTCCAGCTCGTGGTAGGCGCGCACGTCCGCGTGCCCGGTCTTCTTGGCGCGGGCGTCGGCGCGGGCACGCTCCTTCTGCTCGGTCATGAGGGCGCGGAAGGCGGCCTCGTCGACGGCGACCCCCTGCTCGGCGGCCATCTCCAGGGTGAGGTCGATGGGGAAGCCCGAGGTGTCGTGCAGCTCGAAGGCGACCGATCCGGGCACGACCGCCTTGGTGCCGGTGGCGGCGGCCTCCTTCTTGGCGCGGGTGACCGCGGTGTCCAGGATCGTCGTGCCCGCGCTCAGGGTGCGGCGGAAGGCGTCCTCCTCGGCGTAGGCGACCTCGGAGATCTGCTGCCAGCGCTCGTCGACCTCGGGGTAGGACAGCGTCATGACGTCCTTGGAGGCGGTCAGGAGGGTGGGCAGCGCGGCGTCCTCGACACCCAGCAGGCGCATGGAGCGCACAGCGCGGCGGATGAGGCGGCGCAGGACGTAGCCGCGCCCGTCGTTGCCGGGGCGCACGCCGTCGCCGATGAGCATGAGGGCCGAGCGCACGTGGTCGGCGACGACGCGCATGCGCACGTCGTTCTCGTAGGCGACGCCGGCCGAGGGCCCGGCCGCGCCGCGCCCGTAGGTCTTGCCGCTCATGGCCTCGGCGGCGGCGATGACGGGGTAGACCTCGTCGATCTCGTACATGTTGGGCTTGTCCTGCAGGAGGAAGGCCAGGCGCTCCAGACCGGAGCCGGTGTCGATGGCGGTGTGCTCGAGCGTGCCGACGAGCTCGAAGCTGTGGCCCTCGCCCTCGCCGCGGATGAACTCGTCGAAGACGAGGTTCCAGATCTCCAGGAAGCGGTCGCCCTGGGTGTCGGCGAGGGGGCCGCCGTCGGGCCCGTAGGCGGGGCCGCGGTCGTAGTGGATCTCGCAGCAGGAGCCGGCGGGGCCGGGCTGGCCGGTGGACCAGGAGATCTCCTCGAAGGGGAGCTTCTGGACGTGGGAGGGGTCGACGCCGACGGTGCGGGTGAGGTAGTCCCAGGAGACCTCGTCCTTCTCCCAGATCGTCATCCACAGGCGGTCGCCGTCCAGGCCGTAGCGGCCCTCGCTCTGGGGACCGGTGAGCAGGTCCCAGGCGTACTGGATGGCACCCTCCTTGAAGTAGTCCCCGAAGGAGAAGTTGCCGTTCATCTGGAAGAAGGTGCCGTGCCGGGTGGTGCGTCCGACGTTGTCGATGTCGTTGGTGCGGATGCACTTCTGCACGCTGGCGGCGGTCGGCCAGGGAGCCTCCTCCGTGCCCAGGATGTAGGGGATGAAGGGGACCATCCCGGCGACGGTGAACAGGATCGAGGGCTCCGGGGAGACGAGGGACACCGAGGGGCGGATCTCGTGACCGTTCGCGGCGAAGAAGTCGAGCCAGCGAGTGCGGATCTCGGAGGTGCGCATGTGCTGTTCTTGCTCCTGAGTCTGGTGCGTGGGTGTGGGGTGGCTGGGAGGGCTGCGCCCGGCGCGGGCCGCGTCGTCGGTGCCCACGCGGTGGGACCGGGGCGAGACTACCCCGGTGCGTCGGGAAGCGGGGACGCCCCGAACCGGCGAGCGGTCCGGGGCGTCCAGGCGGCTGTCGTCCTTTGCGGAGGTGTCAGCGCGAGTAGTACTCGACGACCATCTGGACGTCGCAGGTGACGGGGACCTCGTCGCGCTTGGGGCGGCGCACCAGGGTGGCGGTGAGCTTCTCGAGCTCGACGGTGAGGTACTCGGGGACGGCGGGCAGCACGTCGCGGTGGGCGCCGGCGGCGGCGATCTGGAAGGGGACCATCACCTGCGAGCGGGGGCGGACCTGGATGGTCTGGCCGGGCTTGACGCGGAAGGAGGGGCGGTCGACGACCTTGCCGTCGACGAGGATGTGGCGGTGCACGACGTCCTGGCGGGCCTGGGCGATGGTGCGGGCGAAGCCGGAGCGCAGGACGAGGGCGTCCAGGCGCATCTCGAGCAGCTCGACGAGGGACTCACCGGTCAGGCCCTTCTCGCGGCGGGCCTCCTGGAAGACGCGCTGGAGCTGGGCCTCGCGGATGCCGTACTGGGCGCGAAGACGCTGCTTCTCCTTGAGTCGGACGGCGTAGTCCGACTCGGTGCGGCGGCGGGCGCGGCCGTGCTCGCCGGGGCCGTAGGGGCGCTTCTCGAAGTAGCGCACGGCCTTGGGGGTCAGCGGGATGCCGAGGGCGCGCGAGAGGCGCACCTGGCGGCGGGAGCGGGAGGAGCTCATGCTCGTCTCTTCTTCCTGTCGGAGTGATCGCACTCCCCGTGCGGGTGCTCGGGGCGCGGGGTCAGCCACGTGTACGGGCCAGGACCCCAGGGTGGTTGTCTCGGGCGGCGCGGACCCGCACGACGACAACCCGGGAACAGTAGCCGCCCGTCGGCCCCGGCCGCGAGCCGCGGCGCACTCGTGTGACCGGTTCCTCAGCCCCGAGAGGCGGTCTGCGGCCGCTCGTCGCGGTGGCGGGCGCGCTCACGGACGAGCATGCTGAGCACGACGCACACGAGGAAGCCGCTGAACATGAGGCTGCCGGTCGCGGGGCTCACCCGGGCGGCCACGTGGACCCCCAGGGGTGCGGCGAGCGCGGCGGCCGCGCCCACCAGCACCCCCGTGCACGGGTCGACCAGGCCGTGGCGCAGGTTGGACCACGTGCCGGTCAGCGCCGTGGGCACCATGACGAGCAGGGAGGTGCCGCGCGCCAGCAGGTCACCGGTGCCGGCGACGAGCTCAAGGCCGGGGACGACGACGCTGCCGCCTCCCACACCGACGAGCCCCGCCAGGACGCCCGCCACCACGCCGACCGCCACGAGTGCGGCGGCGCGCAGCACGTCGAGGTCGAGGGCGGCGTCGCGCACGGGCACCCGCAGCTGCTGGGAGACGACAACGGTGAGGGTGAAGCCGACGAAGATCCACGGCAGGAGCCGGTGGGGCAGGTGCCGCAGCAGCCAGGTGCCCAGCTGCGCACCCGCCAGGGACCCCGCCCCCACGAGGAGGCAGGCGGCAAGGGACACCTGCCCGCGGGTCGCGTAGGTGCAGGCGCCCACGGCGGCGGTGACAACGATGGCGGCCAGGGAGGTGGCCACCGCACGGCGCTGGTCCATGCCCAGCAGGGTCCTCAGCGCCGGCACGATGACGAGGCCCCCGCCCACGCCGAAGAGCCCCGACAGGAACCCGGCCGCCATCCCGGTGGCGAGCACGAGCAGGAGGGTGCGGGCGCGTCTACCCACCGGTGCTGCCGCCCGTGAGGATCCTGCGCACCGCCTCCAGGCGGGAGGCGATCTGCTTCTCAAAGCCGTTGGTGGTGGGCTCGTAGTAGCGCTGCCCCACGAGGGAGTCGGGCAGGTACTGCTGGGCGACGACACCGTGCGGGAAGTCGTGGGGGTAGAGGTAGTCGGTGCCGTGCCCCAGGCGCTGGGCCCCCGCGTAGTGGGCGTCGCGCAGGTGCGCGGGCACCTGGCCCCCGCGGCCCGCGCCGACGTCCGCCGTGGCCCGCTGGATCCCGAGGGTGACCGCGTTGGACTTGGGCGCGGTGGCGACAGCGAGGGCCGCCTGGGCGAGCACGAGCTGAGCCTCGGGCATGCCGATGAGGGCGACGGCCTGCTGGGCCGCCACCGCCGTCGCCAGGACGCTCGGGTCGGCCAGGCCCACGTCCTCGGCGGCGTGGATCGTGATGCGGCGCGCGATGTAGCGCGGGTCCTCCCCCGCCGCGACCATGCGGGCGAGGTAGTGCAGCGTGGCGTCGGGGTCGGAGCCGCGCATGGACTTGATGAAGGCGCTGACGACGTCGTAGTGCTGGTCGCCCTGACGGTCGTAGCGCACGGCGGCGACGTCGGCGGCCTGCTCGACGTCGGTGAGGGTGATGACCGGGACGGCGCCGTCCCCGGCGCCTCCCGCCGAGGCGGCCAGGACCGCTCCGGCGGCGGCCTCCAGGACGGTAAGGGACTTGCGGGCGTCGGAGCCGGCCATGCGCACGACCTGCTCGCGGGCCTCGTCGTCGATGCTCACGCGCCCGCCCAGGCCCCGCTCGTCGGCGACCGCCCGGTCGACGAGGGCGCGCACCTCGTCGGCGCCGAGCGGGTGGAGCGTGAGCAGCAGGGAGCGCGACAGCAGCGGGGAGACCACCGAGAAGCTGGGGTTCTCGGTGGTGGCGGCCACGAGGGTGACCCACCGGTTCTCGACGCTGGGCAGCAGCGCGTCCTGCTGGGAGCGTGAGAAGCGGTGCACCTCGTCGACGAAGAGGACGGTCTCCTCCCCCGCGGCGGCCAGCCGACGTCGTGCGTCCTCGACGACGCCGCGCACGTCCTTGACGCCCGCGGTCACCGCGGAGAGCTCGACGAAGCGTCGTCCGCTGCCGCGGGCCACGAGGTAGGCCAGCGTCGTCTTGCCGGTGCCGGGCGGACCCCACAGGATGACGGAGGAGACCCCGGCGCCCTGGCCGCGGCCCTCGTCGGAGGGTGCGACCAGGCGCCGCAGTGGCGCGCCGGGGGTGAGCAGGTGGTCCTGGCCGAGGACCTCGTCGAGGCTGCGCGGGCGCATGCGCACCGCCAGCGGTGCGTGCGCGTCGACGGGCAGGCCGTGGTCGTCCGTGCCTGCGCTCTCGAAGAGGTCCACCGAGCGAGCCTATCGCGCCACCGGGACCGGCCCGGCTGCGGAGACGCCGCGGGCCACGCCGCTTCCGCGCCCGCCGTCGGCCGTCTGCAACAATGGCCGGGTGCTGCTCTGGCTCTCTCGTCGTGTTGTCAAGGACGCCTCTCTCGTCGTCGCCACCTGGGTGCTTGTCGCGCTCGTGGCCCTGGCGGTGGCTGCCGGAGGGCTGGGTGCGGGTCCCCTCATGGACCGGCTGCTCGGCACCACCGGCGCCCCGGGGGCGACGGAGTCCAAGGAGGGCGAGGACATCATCAAGGCCCTGTCGGGCGACGGCCAGACCGTGACCCTGCTGGTCTCCGGGGTGGACATCTCCACGACCGAGCAGCAGGAGGCGGTGGCGGCGGCCCTGGAGGACGCCCACAAGGACCTCATGGCCGCGGTCGGCGAGACCAACGTGCTCGACCCCTTCGTCGTGCCGGGCATGCTCTCGGAGCCGGCCGCCCAGGTCCTGGCCTCCACGGAGCTCGACGGCTTCCTCATCGTCGTCACGGTCGACCCCAACGGCTCCGCCGTGGCCGATCCCGAGGACGAGGACTACGCGCAGGACGTGGCGAACGCCGTGGCCAGGGTGCAGGCCCGCCTGGAGCAGGTGCCCGGGGAGCTGGCCTCCGTCAGCCCCGGGGCGACGGGCATCGTCTCCCACGCGGCCCTCAAGGAGCGGGCCGTCATCGACCAGGCGCTCAGTGACGCGCTCACCGCCGTCGCCATCGCGCTGCCCCTCGTCCTGCTGCTGCTCGTGCTCGTCTTCGGCGCCGTCCTGCCCGCCCTGGTGCCGGTGGCCACCGCGGTGGCCACCCTCGTGGTCTCGGCCGGCGCCCTGTGGGTCATCAGCCTCGTCGTCGACATGCCGGCCTTCGTCCTGTCGGTGACGGCGATGATCGGCCTCGCACTGGCCGCCGACTACGGCTTCGTGTTCACGGCGCGCTTCCGTGAGGAGCTGGTGCAGCTGCGCGAGAAGGAGGGCGGTGAGGCCCCCGCCGCCCCGGTGGCCCGGGGACGTGCCGGGCGTGAGGAGCGCCGTCGTCGGCGACGGGCCTCGCCGGTGACCAAGGCCGTGCTGCTCACGCTCACCCAGACGGGACCAACCATCCTGTTCACCTCGCTGACGATGATCGTGGCCCTGGTGGCGCTCATGCTCATGGGCACCGACGTCCTGGGGGCGATCGCACGCGCGGGCATCGCCGCCGTCATCATCGCCACCGCCGTGTGCCTCACCCTGGCCCCGGCGCTCGTGGCCGTCATCGGAAGGCGCCTGCGCCGCTCCTCGCCGCTGCTGCGGATGCCGCTGCTGGGGCGGATGCGCTCGTGGATCGGGGACGCGGCGCGTGAGAGCGGCGTGTTCTCGCGCGTGGTGGCGCTCGTGCGCCGGGTGCCGTGGGTGGCGCTGGCGGTCTCGCTCGTCGTCCTCGTCGTGCTGGCCTCCCCGGCCCGCAACCTGCACGTGCTCGTCTCCGACGACGACCTCGTGCCCAGCTCCTCCGACCAGGCCGTCTACCTTGACACGCTGGCGGCCTCCTACCCGGCGGCCCAGGACGCGGACGCCACCGTCGTCATCGCCCAGGCGGGACAGAACGTCACCGCCTTCATCAACAGCCAGGTGGCCCACGCCGAGGGCGTGACCTCGATCCTGCGCACCGCGACGGCGGGCCAGTACACCGTCGTCTACCTCGAGCTCGCGGGCGAGGGCGCCACCACCGAGGCCGAGGAGGCGGTGCGCGCGGTGCGCGCCCTGGCCTCCCCGGCGGACATGTGGGTCACCGGCCAGGCCGCTGCCCAGGTGGACCTCCAGGACGCGATCACAGGCGCACTGCCGTGGGTGCTGGCCCTCTTCTCGCTCGTGCTCATCGCCCTCATGCTGCTGACGACGGCCTCGCTCGTGGTGCCGGTCAAGACGCTGCTGGTCAACACGATGTCGGTGCTGGCGAGCTTCGGTGTGGTGACCTGGGTGTTCCAGGAGGGGCACCTGGCGGGCCTGCTCGGGGTGGAGTCCCTGGGCGGTGTGGAGGCCTACGCGGTGGCGGTGGTCATCGGCATCGGGCTGGGGCTGGTGACCGACGACGACCTCTTCCTCTTCGAGCGGGTGACGGCGCACCGCGAGGACCAGGGGGACGACGCCGGAGCCGTGGCCGCGGGGATGCAGGCCACCGGCCGCCTGGCGAGCACGACCGCGGCCGTGCTCATCGTCGTCTTCCTCAGTTTCCTCAGCGCCGACCTCGTCATCGTGGCGCAGGTCGCCTTCGCGCTGGCCGTGCTCATGGCGGTGGACGCAACGATCGTGCGCATGCTGCTCATGCCCGCGGCGATGTCGCTGCTGGGCCGGTGGAACTGGTGGCTGCCGCGGTGGCTGGTTCCGGTCGTCGAGCGCTACGGCCTGGCTCGGGCGCTGGCGCTGGCGCAGCGCGGGCAGCAGGCCGCCGAGGCGGGGGCCGAGTCTCCTGCCCCGCCGCCCGAGGCCCAGGTGGACGAGTTCGCGTTTGACGAGCCCGTCGTGGACGAGCTCGTGTTCGACCCCGCGTTTGACGAGCCTGCGGCCCCCGAGCCGACGGCGGACGAGCCCGCCGTCGGCGTCACAGAAGGCTGATGTCCCCGGCGCCCTGGCGCGCCACCTCAGGCACGTCCTGGGTGAGGTCGACGACGGTCGTCGGCTCGGTGGAGCCCACAGGCCCCTCGATGACGACGTCGATGAGGTGCCCCAGCGCGTCCTCGATCTCCCAGCCGCTGGTCTCGGGAACCTCGTTGCCGGGCCGGATGAAGGTCGACGACAGCAGGGGCCTGCCGTAGCCCGCGACGAGGGCCTGGGTGATGGCGTGGTCCGGGATGCGCACGCCGAGCGTGTGCTTCTTCGGGTTGAGGGTCATGCGCGGCACCTCCTTCGTGCCCCTGAGGATGAAGGTCCAGGGACCCGGCGTCAGGCGCTTGATGAGGCGGAAGGCGTTGTTGCCGACGATGGCGAGGGGGCCCACCTGGGAGAAGTCGGCGCACACGAAGGTGAAGTTGTGCTTGTCGGAGAGCTGGCGGATCTGGCGGATGCGGTCCAGCCCCTCCTTGTTGCCCGGGGCGCAGGCGAGGGCGTAGCCGGAGTCGGTCGGGTAGGCGATGAGGCCGTCGTC